>WNGN01005080.1_pt1 | contig 12392 bp, 17 predicted proteins | sample 5400561 | NCBI WGS metagenome assembly WNGN01 (sample SAMN13153379, study PRJNA577476) | soil metagenome | isolation source: 115 cm soil or saprolite under Garry oak tree replicate 2 | place: USA:California | collected 2016-06-15
GAGCGGGATCCCGAGGCGAAGATCCACGGCAGCAGCTGCCAGTCGCCGCGTGCCCATCGGTGCTGACGCGCGGAGGCCACGCCGTAATGCGAGGGGGCGTGCTCGAAGAGCTCGACGTCGCTGACGAGGCCGGCGCGCGCGAACGCGCCCTCGAAGAGGTCGTGGCTCAGCATGACGTTCACCGGGACGCGGCCCGTCAAGGCCGCCTCGAACGCGTCGACGTCGTAGATCCCCTTGCCGGTGTACGAGCCCTCGCCGAAGAGGTCCTGGTACACGTCGGACGTGGCCGCTGCGTACGGATCGATCCCGGCCGGCCCCGCGGACAGGCGCTGGAAGACTGAGCTCTCGCCGCCGGGCAAGGGCGGCGTGATGCGTGGCTGGAGCACGCCGTAGCCTTCGACGACGCGGCCGCAGCGCGCATCGAAGCGCGGTCGATTGAGCGGATGCGCCATCGTGCCGACCAGGCGCTTGACGGCTTCGCGCGGCAGCTGGGTGTCCGCGTCGAGCGTGACGACGTAGCGGACGTCGGGCGGGACGCCGTCGGACGCGCCGTTCACGGGCGCGAAGCTCGTGTCGGTCGCTCCCCGCAGGAGGCGGTTCAGCTCGTGCAGCTTTCCGCGCTTGCGCTCCCAGCCCATCCACGTCCGCTCTCCTGCGTTCCAGAGCCGCCGGCGATGGAAGAGGAGAAAGCGGTCGCTGCCGCCCGGTGCTCCGCCGTGACGGTGGTTGAGGCGCGCGACGGCCGCGCGCGCCGCCGCGAGGGTCTCCTCGTCCCCCGGCATGTGCTCCGCCGTCGCGTCGGTCCAGTCGGACAGGACGGCGAAGCGGAGGTCACCATCGGGATTCGACAGGTAGTGCACCTCCAGCCCTTCGATCTGCGCCGCGGCCTGGACGGGATCGGCGAGCAGGGTGGGGACGACGACGAGGGTCCGCAGCGTGGAGGGCACGCCCTCGCGCAAGTCGAGCCGCGGCAGAACGCTCGGCGGAAGAAGGGTCGCGAGACCGCGATTCACGAGCGCGATCACCAGATCGGACGCGGGAACGAGCGCCAGACATCCGAGCACGAGCAGGATCGCGGGGCCGACGCCCGAGGCCGCGGTCCGGACGAGGAGGACCGCGAGGAGGCATCCGGTGAGCACGGCGATCGTTCCGAGATAGGCGGGAACCGCCGCCCCGACGAAGGCCCGAAGCCACCGACGCATCGGGGGACCGCGGAAGCGGAGCGACTGCTCGAAGGTCGCGCGCCCGTTGCCGACGAGGTAGTAGCCGACCTCGTGATGCCGGGCATCGTGCGGCTCGCCGGCTTCCCCTGCCCCGGCGCGCTCCGCATAGAGCGCCGCCGCCCGGGCGACGTTGAGCTCGGACCGACTCGACCCACGCGCCAGCTCTTCAATCGCGTGGCGGTAGCTGTCGCGGGTCGTGAAGTCCATCGCGCGATAGGTCGGCGTCGCGCCGAGGACGCCGTCGACGAGGCTGACGCTCTCGAAGAGCTCCGCCCAGTCGAGCGACGACATCAGGGTCATGCTCAGGATCACGTTGCGGACCGTCACGTTGGTGGCGGCCTGCCGCTGGTGCTCGACCCGGACGATCTCGTCGGCCGTCGTCCCCTGAGCGGCCAGACGCTGATCCAGCCACAGGAGCGCGGGGGTAACGGCCGGATCCTGATCGCGCAGGCGCTGGACGAGCTGGACAGCGAACGCGGTCACGAGCGGGCCGTCGTCGAGCCACTGCAGCCCGATCGCCGCCGGGTCCACCGGGCCGCCGCGGAGCCCGAGCACGTCGTCCGCGAGGGCGTCGGCCTCCTGGCGCGCCGCGCGCCCGCGCACGATCGCCTCCGCCACCCGGCGGAGGTTCTCGACGAGGACGATTCGGATGGTGATCGCGACCGCCCACAGCTCGCCGATCGTGAGCGGCTGCACGCGCTGGTACGCGTTCACGAAGCGGCGCAGTGTGTCGGGGTCCAGGCGGCTGTCGGTGTGAGCGACGAACGCCCACGCCAGGCCGTAGACGCGCGGATAACCCCGGTGGGGGCCCTCGGCGAGTTTGGGCAGCTCGCGATAGAAGCCGGCAGGCAGGTCGTCGCGGATCTCGCGTAGCTGGTCCTCGACGACGTGGAAGTTGTCGACGAGCCATTCCGCCGCCGGCGTGATGGCGCGCTCCTCGCGGATAGAGCGGCTGATCGCGCGATAGGCTTCGCGCAGGACGCGACCGTTGTCGTGGACGCGCTCCAGCAGGCGATGCCCGCGCTCCGAGCCGCGCCACACGGGCTGCGCGGCGGCCAGGCTCTCCGCGTGCTGCTCGAGCCGCTCGATACCGAAGAGCTCCGACCGAACCGGCTCCTCGACGCTTATCCCTCGCCCTTCACGATCCGGTAGACGATCCACCCGCTGCCATCCTGGCCTCCGACGCGCTCGGCTTGCTCGAAGAGGCTCCGACGCCCCCGAGCGCGCACCGGCGGATACTCCGCGAGCATCGCCTGCCGGCCCGACACGACCGCCGACGCCGCCGACGGCGCGTCGACGTCATAGCGCGTCACGAGCGCGCGCCGCTGGTTATAAAAGTCGACCACCCACTTCATCCGCGCGCCTCAGCTCCGCCGGCCGCCCGTGAAGCGGAGCAGGATGAGGAAGAGGTTGACGAAGTTCAGGTAGAGAGACAGCGCGCCGACGATCGCGTACGCGCCGCTGCGTCCCTCGGGAAGCTCGGTCGCCATGTGCTTGAGGCGCTGGGCGTCCCATGCCGTCAGCCCGGTGAAGACGATGACGCCGACGACGGAGATCAGGAACTGAAGGGCGTCGCTATGCCAGAACAGGCCGAGGATCGACGCGAGGATCAGGCCGACGAGCCCCATGAAGAAGAACTGTCCCGCGCCGGCCAGACTACGCTTCGTCGTCGAGCCGAACGCAGCGAGCGCCCCGAACATCCCGGCGGTGACCACGAACGTCGTCGCGATGGAGGCGCCGGTGTACGCCAGCAGCACCACCGAGAGCGTGACGCCGTTCAGGCCCGAGTAGAGCAGGAAGAGCAGCATGGCCGCGTTCGGCGCCAGACTCTGCACGCGCGCCGAAAGGTAGAAGACCAGCCCCAGCTCGACCGCGAGCGCGCCGAGGAAGAGCAGGTGATTCGACGCGATCGTCTGCACGACGGCGGCCGAGGCGGTGATTGCATACGCCACCACCGCCGTGACGCCGAGACCGACGCACATCCAGCCGTAGACGGCCCGTAAGAATGCGCTGACGCGCTCGGCCGCCGCGGCGGAGACCCCGGACACGCGTGTCGCGGCAACATCGTTCATGAGCGTTCCCTCCGAGGCCTACGTGGCATGCCGGGCGGAGCGCCAGAGACCGCGCTGGGCGACGATCGCCAGCCCCGCCCCCACGCCGCCGGCCAGGAGCATCGTCGTCATCGCGGGATCCCGCGAGGTGACTCCCCACACGACCGCGCCCGCGATCATGCTGCCGGTGAGACCCAGGAGCGTATCGGGGATGAACCCGTAGCCGCCGGCGCGCACGCCCATCCGCCCGCGGGGACCAGGTCCCGGCCGCGTACTCACCCAGCGCGCGCGCGAGCACCCGGCGCAGCGTGGTGCCCTCACTCACGGCGCGCGCGCGCGCCGAGCGCTGGATCTCGAGAGGAATGCCGCGCACGAGGTAGATGCCCGTGATCGCCATCCGCACGAGCGCGCGGCTCGGCCGGCCCGACCGCGTCACTCGACACCGACCGCTGTGAAGCTCATGAGTGGTCCTCCTTGCATTGTGTCGCGTCGACGATGTCCCGGCCGCATTTCATCTCCGCCCCGGGCGGGGGTGCCACGGCCGTGTCGCCGCGTCCGAGCGATCGACCACGTTCAGGCTGGCCAGCCGCTCCGTCCCCGCGGCCACCGCCGCCGCGATGCTGGGAAAGCCGACGTTGGATTCTTCCACGGTCTCGCCGGCGTAGTCCGTGATGCGCCAGCGCCATTCGGGATATCTCGGCGTCGAGATCGCGGTCACCTGCACTTACTTCGGCTCGGCGATCGTCACGGCGAAGGTGACGGCCTCGGCCTTGTACGGCGACTGGATGTACGTCAGCTCGAGGCGGATGTCCTTCAACGACTTCGCCTTCAATGCCGCCGCCGGGAACTCCACGTCCACGGCCTGGGTCGCTTCCTGCCCCGGGTCCAGGCGCTCGGCGCCGTAGCCGTCCAGCTTGAGGATCGGCGCGGTTCGTGAGTCCTCGAGGTTCATGGGTCGTCCCTGACCATCGAGATAGAAGATCTTCGCCCCGATCAGGCGCACGCTCTCGTTGGCGGAGGTGTTCTTCAGCTTCAGCGAGCCGGTGAGCTTCGCGGGAGTCACGATGCGGCCGGAGCCGGTCTCGATTCGCTCGGTCACCTTCATCTCGCTCATCGCGCCCGTGACGACCCCGGCTTTCACCGTCACCGTCGCCGGCGTGAGCGCGTACGTCTTGTCTTCGACCACGACCGCCGCGCGCGACTGCTGCGCGCACCCGTAGGTCGCGGCCACGGTCAGCATCGCGATCGCCACGCCGATTCCTCTCAGCATCGCTGTCTCCTCAGGTGCATCGATTCCCGGTTAGAGCTTGCGCCCGCCGCGGCGTCGCCGGCGCCGAGCCGCGGTCCGGCCGGGCGCGTAATGGCTGCGCGTGGCTTTCAGGCGGCACGCCTCGTCGCAGTACCCTTCGATGGTCCCCGGTAACGCGGTCTTGCACGTCAGACATCGTGCGATCGCGGGCATGGGCGTCATGGACGTCTCCTTCGTCAGAGGCATCAAGTCTCGCCGATGCCGTCCGGCGCTCCAATTGGACCTTGGTCCACCTGGGCCACTGCGATCGTCCGGCGGATCGCGGCCAGGACCGTGGCGGCGGCGAAGGGCTTCTTCAGGTGGGCGGCGGCTCCCGACTTCGCGAGACGCGCGCGCGTCGGCGCATCGTCGTGGGCCGTGATGAAGATGATCGGCACCGCGAGCCTTTCCTGGAGATCGAAGCCGTTCATCCCGTCCATCTGGACGTCGAGCACGAGACAGGCCGCTCGACCCGTGAGGAGCCACTCGAGGAACGCACGCGCAGATGCGAAGGCCTCGGCCTTGTAGCCGGCCTTCCGGACGACGCGAAGGAGCGAGCGGCGGACCGAGACGTCGTCGTCCACGATCGCGATCACGTGCGCATCGTTCATGCAGAGCCCTCCCCTCACCACCCTGGGCGTGGAGGCGCCGGGGCGCTATTGGACCTTGGGGGCACTCGGGCGGAGCGGGGGTGGGACGCGAGCGGCGAGCGATCAGGCCCGCGTGACGATCACGCCGACGTCGGCGGCGAGCCGAACCAGCTCGGCCACCGACCCCGCCCGCATCTTGTCCATGACGCGGGCGCGGTGCACCTTGACGGTCTTCTCGACGACGCCGAGCTCCGCGGCGATCTGCTTGTTCAACATGCCGGCGACGACGAGGGTGAACACCTGCCGCTCGCGCGGGGTGAGCGTCTTGACGCGCGCCTGGATCTCCTCGGTGCGGGCTTCGGTGCCGAGGTTCCGCGTGTCGCGCTCCACGGCGCGCTGGATGGCGCCGAGCAGGTCCCTGCTGGCGAACGGCTTGGTCAGGAAGTCGACCGCCCCGGCCTTCATCGCCGCGACGCTCATCGCGACATCACCGTGACCGGTGATGAAGACGACCGGGATCTGGTGCACGGCCTGCGCGAGCGTCTTCTGGAGATCCATCCCGGTGACGCCGGGCATGCGCACGTCCAGGACGAGGCAGCAGGGTCCCGTCACGGGCGCGCGCTCCTGGAATTCGCGCGCCGAGACGAAGGTCTCCACGGCATACCCCGCCGCCGCGATGACGCGGGTGAGGCTCTTCCGCACCGAAGGGTCGTCGTCGACGACGAACACCACGGCGGTGGCGACCGCCATCAGCGCCCCCGGTCGGCGGCCACAGGCAGCGTGAACTGAAACGTCGCGCCGCCTGCCGCGTTGTTCGAGGCGCGCAGCCGACCGCCGTGCGCGTCGACGATCGTACGCGCGATGGCGAGGCCCATGCCGAGTCCCTCGGGCTTGGTCGTGTAGAGCGGCTGGAAGAGCCGCTCGACGTTCTCCATGTCGATGCCCGCCCCCGAGTCCTCGACGGCGACCCTGACGGCCGCGTCGCCGGCCCTGGATGTCCGGATCACGAGGGCGTGCGCCCGGCCGTTGGGCTCGACCATGGCCTCCAGCCCGTTGAGAACCATGTTCAGAATCACCTGCTGGAGCTGCACCCGGTCGCCGCGGACAACTGGCAGGCCCGAGGCGAGATCCACCGTCATCGGCACGTTGCGGAGAACGACGTCGTTCCGCACGAGCTGGGCCACCTCGCCGACGACGTCGTTGATGTCGAGCGGCGCGTGCTCGAGCGTGCCCTTCTTGAGGAGAGCCCGCAGTCGCTGAATCACCTCGGCGGCACGCTTGTCGTCGGCCACGATGTCATCGAGGATCTCGCGCAGCTCCAGGAGATTCGGAGCGGCGGCCTGGAGGTGCTGCTGGGCGACTTCTGCGTTGTTGAGAATCGCCGTCAGAGGCTGGTTCAGCTCGTGCGCCAGCGACGCGGCCAGCTCCCCCATGGCCGAGACCCGGCCGATGTGCGCCAGCTCCTGGCGGAGGCGTCCTGACTCGCGCTCCGCCTGCCCGGCCGCGAGGGCGTTCGCCACGGTTTCGCCGACGAGGTGCAGCTGTTCCAGCAGCTCGTCCGACCACGCGCGCCCGGCGCCGACCGTCGCGACCACGAGGCCACCGAGGATGACACCGCCGGACCGCAACGGCAGGGCGACCAGGTCCTTCATGCCGTCCGGAAGCTCCGCTGGCGGCGAGACGCGAACGACGTCGCCGCTCTGCAGCCGGGGCATCAGCCACGAAAGCCGGCTCATGTCCGTGGCGCCGTCGACGCTCCACGACGCCTCGGCCCCACCCCGTGTCGGGAACGCGATCAGCGCGGCGCGATCCACGCCCAGGAAGTCGACGATCGAGCGCAGCGCGCCGTGAACGGCTTGATCGAAATCGAGGGCCGGCACGTTGGCGAATCTGACGGACAGATCCGAGAGCAGCCGCTGGAAGCGCAGCCGCTCGGCGAGCGCCAGCTCCATGCGCTTGCGCTCCAGCGCACCGGCGAACGCCTCGCTCAGCAGACGGAGCCGATCGACGAGCTCGTCCGGCCAGTCGCGCTCGGCACGAACGGAGTCGAACGACAGCACGCCGAGCATCGGCCCGCCGGCCTGCAGCGGAATCGACAGGTGCGAGCGCGTGCCGAGGCGCTCGTAGCCTGCCCGGTCGGCCGCCGCCGCCGCGGGCAGGGCATCGGTCCGCCGGAATCGGACGACACCCCCGCGTCGCAGCGTGCCGGCCGTCCACACGAAGTGCCCCGCCGCCAGAATCGGCGGCAGCTTCTCGATGCCCGGCTCGGTCCACGACACGCGAGCACCGGGCCGGCCCTCGATGTATTCGTCGAGATTCCCCCGGTCCATTCCGAGGAAGGCGACGACCTGCCGGAGCGCGGCCCCCAGGGCGGCGTCCAGACCGCTCGCGTCGACGTGGATGAGCTTGGCCGAGAGGTCCGAGAGCAACGTCTCGAACCGGAGGCGGTCTTCCAGCAGCCGCTGCGCGCGGCTGCCCATTGCCCGGTGGCGCAGGAGCCAGGCCAGGAAGGCCGCCTCGACGACGATCAGCGTCATCGCCGCTGCATCGAGCCACGTCAGGCCCATGCCCGGTACTCTACGCTCCCCGCCAGCCCCACAGCGACATTGGCCCAAGGTCCAATATCGGCCGTGTCGAGCCGCTGCTACCTTGTAAACGCGGAGTCCGCCATGACTGATGGATCGCGGCTCGAAGGTCTGCGGGTGCTGGTCGTCGATGATGCGCCCTACGTGCTCGACGTCGTGAGCGACATCCTGCAGGCGGATGGCGCCGTGGTGACGGCGGTCGGCTCCGCCGAAGAGGCGCTGGAAGTCCTGCAGCGCGAGCGCCCCCACGTCCTGCTCAGCGACCTCTCGATGCCGGACAAGGGCGGCTACTGGCTGATCGGGCAGGTGCGCGCGCTGCCGCCGGAGCGCGGTGGCGCCACCCCCGCCGCGGCGTTCTCCGCCTACACCAGCCCCGAGCATCGCGCGGGCGTCCTGCGCGCCGGATTCCAGTTCCACGTCGACAAGCCGGTCGGCGTCCTCGAGCTCGTCGAGGTGGTCGCCGCCCTGGCTCGCAGCCAGGGCGTCCAGGGAGCCGACGCCGCGTCGTCGATGCGCTGAGAGAGGGATCGAAGATGCCCGAGACCGAGCACGTCGAGTTCGTCCAGATCGCGTCCGCCAAGGATCACCTCTACGGCCTGACACGGTCGGGGGCCGTCTGGAGGTACGACGACGTTCGGCGACTCTGGGAGGCGCTGTCGATGACCGTCGCGACGACGCTGAAGAAGCCGGCGTTCGGGGTTCGAACATGAGCACCGAGATGATCGCGGTGGTCGTCGTCGGGCTGCTCGCCGGCTGGGTGGCGGACTCCGTCCTCAAGGCTGGCGGTTACGGTGTCGCGGGCGACCTGGGCCTCGGGCTCGGCGGCGGCATCCTGGCGGCCATCCTGGTCCAGGCGGCGGGCATCGGTATCGACGCCGGCTGGTTCGCGATGGGCCTCGTCGCGCTGGTCGGGGCGACGGTCGTGATCGGCGCCCAGCGCCGGTTCTGGAGTCGAGAGGTCAGCCTCTAGCGCGTCTTCAGATGCTCGTCGCGGCGCGCCTGCAGTCCCGCGTCGGCGTACTGCATGAGGTCGGGCGTCGCGCGGCCGAGCATCACCTGCATGTAGGCGGGCTCGAGGCCGACGTTCTGAAAGCCGTGGATCACGTTGGCCGGCGCCGACACGCAGTCCCACTCGCCCAGCACCGCCTCCGCGCGCCGACCCGCGCCATCCTCGAAGAAGACCAGCACCTGGCCGTGCAGGACGAAGAAGACCTCTTCGACCTCGTGGGTGTGGGCGGCATTGCCCTGGCCGGGCGGGACGAACATGATGCTCAGCGTGAAGTGCTCGGCGGGGATCGCGTTGGGATCCTTCTTGCCCGACGCGCCGGCCCCGATGAAGCGGTGCTGCGCGCGCCGGAAACCCTCGACGCGCGCGTCGGCGAAGGCGTCCCAGTCCGCCCGGCGATCCACGAACCGCGCCACCCGTCGCTTCAGCAGCTCGTCCATGCTGGCGTCCATGACGGTCTCCTCTCCGGCTCATGATAGGTCATGGCACGCGGAGGTGACTCAGAACGTCACGGCTTCACCACGACGTCGTGCAGGAAGGCGCCCACGAGCGGATCGGAGTAGACGCCGAACGCGTCGACCAGCGTCCCGCGCACGCCGCTGCGCGTCTCAATGGCGCACAGGATCGACATGTCGTCGGGGTCCGAGACGCCTTCGAACCGGTGACACTCGGGGATCGAGACCTGGCTCGGCGTGAACGTGCCCCCGCCGTTCACCGCGCGGAGCCGGCTGCCGTCCAGCACGCGGAAGTGCTCGGCGAAGCCCCGGCGCGTCAGGTCGTCCAGCACGCCGGCCAGGGTCCGCGGCTCGAGCGGCGGGTCCTCCACGGCGCTACTCCCGGCCGTGACGCGTGCCGCGGTAGGGCAGCGGCACGTACTCGACGGCCGGCCGCGGGCGTGCGGGCTGCGGGAAGAGCGCCATGAAGTCGTAGACCTCGTCCGTTACCTCGCGAGCGGATCCGGGCGCAGCTGGAACTTCACGACCTTGCTCGTCGTCCCCTTGCCGCCTTCCATGTGGAACGGCGCGCGGGTGCTGACCGTCGCCCACAGGCCCTTGCCCTTCCAGCCCGCGCCCGGATCGTCGATGCGCCCGTCCATCCACTTCGTGTAGAAGCCCAGCGGATACGGCACGCGCAGGTTGACGAACGTGCCGTTCACGAGCGCGAGGAGCGATTCGTTGAGGTTGCCGGTGGCCATCGGCACGTCGCGGCCGAGCCCGAACGTGTCGAACTGGTCCACCCACGTGTAGTAGCTCGCCTCGGCGCTGCCCGTCTCGCTCACGTTCGCGAGCTGCGGGCCGGGGAAAGGATAGAGGGTCCAGCCTTCCGGACACTGCTTGCCCGTCGCGGTCGGCCCGTTCAGCGGGCCCCTGCACTTCTTCCGATCGAAGCTCGCCATGTGTCCGCTGGACAGCGGCGTCCACACGACGCCACGCCGATCGATGTCCATCCCGCGCGGCCCGTAGCCGGGCAGCGGCGGCTCGAAGACTTCCGCCAGCGCCGTCGCGGGCGGATTGGATCCCGGGTCGAGTCGGATGACGTAGCCGGGGAAGCCGAGCACCGTCCCCCAGATCGTTCCGTCGTTCGGGTTCACACCGATGCCGTAGAACGCCGCCACGATGCGCTTGTCCTTCGCCGGATCCACGGGCTGGTTCGGCTCGACGTAGTCTTCGTCGCGCTTGCCGTTGCCGTTGGTGTCGAGGATGAGCGCCGTCCAGCCCTGGGATCTCACCTCGTCGCCCGTCGCGTCGAACATCTTGCGGTTCAGCCAGCCGATCACGCCGCTCTGCGGGCCGCCCGCGCTGGTCCACAGCGTGTTGTTCGCGTCCTCGGCGAAGACGAGATGGTGCGTCGGGAAGCACGTCCGGATCAGCGTGATCTTTCCGGTCTTCGGCTCATAGACCGAGAGGTGGCGGTTGGACGACTCCACCGGGGTGAGCTTCGCGGAGGGATGCTCGGAGCCCCGCTTGCAAAAATCCGGGTTCGCCGCCGGCCCCACGCGCGAGGTGAACCACACGCGGCCTTTCTCGTCGAGCATGGGGTTGTGCATGCTCGTCTGGCTGTCCCAGATCCGCTCGTCGCCCCAGAATGGCGACGGCAGCATCGGGTTCTGCTTCGACGACGGCGTGGCGGGATCGCGGACGAGCATCCTCACCTGCGTCACCTTGTGCTTCACGGGATCGAGCACGGGGAAGAGGTCCGTGCTCTCCTCGGTGGCGCCGAAGATCGGGCCGTTGGCGTGCAGGCGCGGGTTGCGCTTGTCGGTCGAGACCTCGTCGTGCAGGTAGTCCTTCGCCCCCGCCCAGTCCCAGAGCGTGAGGACGACGTTGCGCTCCACGCCCTGCGGCCGCATCGGCTTCGACGTGGGCAGCTCGCCGGCGGCGATCCGATCCGTCCAGTCCGCGAAGAGCTTCAGCGCGCGGGGCGCGCCCATCCGGCCGAGGTTGGTGGTCATCTGGGTCAGGGCCTGGCCGGACTGGATCCGGCGCTGCCACGCCTCCGTCGAGCTCGCGAACGTACCGAGCTCTCTGGGGATCGCGCGCATCGCCCGGGTGCCGAGCGAGTGACAGCCGTTGCAGCCATTGGTCTTCACGATGTCGAGCCATTGCTCCTGGCTGGCGAGCGCGGGGTTGATGCCGTTGCCGTCGGGCCCCGTGCCCGGGAACTCGCTCCTGTCCGGCACGCGGAGCATCGAATACCAGTAGATCGCCGGGTAGTATTCCGCCGCCGCGGCCGCGTTGCGCGCCGGCACCGCGGTCAGGTTCAAGATCTTGCCCGGCGCCGTGCGAACTTTCGGCGAGTCGACGAGCCCGTAGCCGCGCACCCACACGCTGTAGCTCGCCTTCGGCAGCTCGGGCAGCACGTAACGGCCGCGGTCGTCGGTGACCACGATCTTCGCGAACTTCGTCGGCAGCTCGGTCGTCTCCGCGATCACCCACACGCCGGCCTCCGGCCCGTTGGCGCCGGTGACCACGCCGCCGAGATCGGTGGCGCCGATGCGAAGCGCCGGGTCCACCGCCGGCTGGGCGTCCAGCCGAGCCTGCCCGGCCGCGAAGAGCGCCGCCGCCACGATCGTCAGGGAGATCACGCCGGCCGTTCTCATGGGTCCACTCCTCTCGGGTCCCGACCGTTCGACGGCTGGACACCAACGGCGGACATGGTAACGCCGATTCGAGCCCGAGGCGGAGCGGCGGCGGGCGCGGAGCTACGGCGGGCGCACGCCGCGATGCTGTGCCATCGCGGCGGACAGGACGCTACTTGCTGGAGGCCGTCTTGAGCAGTACGGACGTGCACGCTTCCGCGACGTCGCGGTTCGGGCCCTCGCTTCCCGGCACGGTGGCCCAGCCCGTCTTGGTCACGAACTCGTGCTGCTCGTAGGACGACGTGATCGCCCGGAGCGCGGCGAGCTTTTGCGCCGCGCCGCGATCGGCCTTCGACTGCGCGACGCACAGCGGGACCAGCGCCGCGGTCACCGCGGCATCGGCACGCTGCTTCGCCTGCTGCAGTGCGGTCCCGCTGGTCGTCCACCCCCCATAACTGAATCCGACGATCATGGTCAGAATGCTTCCGAGAACGACACCCCAGGCAGCCGGCTTCACCCAAATCGGGATCATCATGAAATCCTCCTTGCCTTCCGGGCCAGACTATAACT
>WNGN01002888.1_pt1 | contig 12389 bp, 13 predicted proteins | sample 5400561 | NCBI WGS metagenome assembly WNGN01 (sample SAMN13153379, study PRJNA577476) | soil metagenome | isolation source: 115 cm soil or saprolite under Garry oak tree replicate 2 | place: USA:California | collected 2016-06-15
TAGAGTTTCCTCGAAAGACGCTTCCTCGTTGCGGATCGTATGTCCAGGGGGTACGATGACACGGCCTTCTGGGTCGTGCTCGAACCACCCGGTTTCTAGCACCAGAAGGTCGGGCTCCAAAAACTCGGTGCTTGGCTTCCAGTCTTTCGCATCGTCGAGTGCGAACACCAGCCTTCTAGATTGTCGTTCTAGGACGTATGCAGTCAAGCCTGGCTGAGCCATTCTAAACGGACGCACACTTATGCCGTCCAACTGAAACGGTTCTCCTTCTCCCACCTCATGGATTCTGGCTATACCTGCTCTCTCGAAGTACTCGAGATTCTCCTCCAGACCATGTCTCTTCCGAAAGTCTTCACGAACCCAACTTGGAAGCCAGACATGCGTTACCCGTCTACCCTTAGGGTCTAGCCAGTCCATATTCAGCTGTTCCAGCACTCTTCTACCTGCGGTATGGTCAGGGTGCCAGTGCGTGTAGACTATGTGGCGAACCTCGTGGATTCCTTCACGTTCAAGACTCTTGTCAACATCTTCTGGCGTATCGAACAGAACGCTTACTCCAGTGAGAAAGACAGAAGGTCCATTTCGAATAAACCGTCCTCCTTTCTGCCGAGCTTCTTGACAGACTCGGCATAGGCATCCAACCTTTGGAGTGGTCTCCGCTCCTCCCGTTCCGAGAAACACTAGTTCCATTGAGTTTCATCTATCTCTTGGAGCACGATGAGATCAGCTCCCCTCCTCGGCTATCGTCTTCGGCCACTCGCGAGAAACATTGGAATCTTCACTTGACCTTGCTCTGCTGTTGTTGAACAGCAAGACTCCAACGCGACGACCCTGATGTCATTAAGACCCGCTTTGTCCAACAAGCTTCTCACGTACGGGATATCGAAGCCTAGCCATCTGTCGGCATGTTCCTTTCGCAGAAACTCGTAATTGTGCTGCTGAAGATCAGACAGAGCAAGTCTGCCGCCAGGCGCTAGCACACGAGCCATCTCCTTGACGGAAATATCGGGGTTCAAACAATGGTGGAGAATCATATTTCCGATTACTGCATCAACAGATCCATCGGGCTTCGGAAAAATCGAGGGCTATGACCTTTCGAGCAATCTTGGCCGCGCCTTCCGTCAAAAATCCGGTCCCTGCCCCCACATCTAGGACAATGTCTTCCGGTAAGACCCGGGCTGCATTAAGGACCGCGTCCCGAACATCGTCACCATAGAAACTCTTTCTCAGAACATCCCATCTTCCCGAGACCTCCTCGAAGTACTCCTCGGCTTCATGAGACAAGAGACTACGCCCCGGATACCGGTTGAAGAATCAGGTTAATGAACGCATCCGCTGAGTATCCTAGAGAAAGTATGGCGAATTTCGATTGTCCGTTGGAGCGTTAGGAAGTTCATGGTAAAGGTCGACCGCTATCGTGTCGTGGCCAGATTTGCTCGATTGTTTCCAGATCCATCTGTGTTCGAAGATCAGGACCACTTGGTGGAGAGATACCTAGTCCAGAGCGATCTTCCGCAGGAGAAAGCTCTCTATCTTCACCAAGAAGAAGATGAGATTAATCCTATCGATGATTCGGGAAAGGCGGCCGTCGCGTCAGGGACCGCAAGCTTTCGTTTTCAGGGCAAGAACATACTGGCTGAGTTCATGCCTAACGCCAGCCTAGCGCTGGAATACTACGATTTTGGAACGGGACTTTCGCCAGAGGATCACTCCAGACTTTGGAAGAGGCAGCGCATTGGCGAAATGAGCTTTCAACTCCGAGACTTCAAGCACGAAATTCAGACGCTCAATATTACTAATGTTTCCGAGCTCTATGAGATCATGAAGAAGCAAAACCAGGCGACGAGCCTCTCAAGCATTGAGCTTGGCAAGATGTCTGAAGACGCATTCCGACTGACGCTAGCATATCTGAAGAGCCAACTAAGAAAGAATGCGGGACAAGACTCCCTAGAGGTGGAAGTATACGCGGCAAAAGATCTTTCTCCCACTGAGAAAAGCTCTTTGGAAAAGAGATTGACTAGAGAGTCTACAAGCTCAACAGTGTACGTGATACTCTCGAAGCCTTCGCAACTAGTGAATATTGAGACTCACTGAGTCCCAATCTACGCGATCTGCTTGTAGGATTCCACAAACTCGGGATCGATGACTCCCGAGATTACGGTCTCTGAACCGTCGGGAAGAATCACTGGGGTCCCCGCAGCGTGGTATGGCAAGTCAAACCGCTCCAGTTTTTCGGGACTATCTACCTCGTAGAGTTTCCGACAAGCGCCCTCAGCATAATGGAAACAGTAGAGTTTCGCTAGCCGTCGCTCGCCAAAACCTCCAGCGCGGCCTCCTGCCGCAGACGATCCTTCAGGAAGCTGAAGAATGAAGACAGAATTCTCCCCCTGGAGCGTACGTAGGTCGACGGGGTTCTGTGCGACGAGGATCTTTCGGCCTTTCTCGGAGATCAGCTTGGCGAGTTCGTCGAGCGGGGTCATGTCATTTCCCATCTGTATCCGTGTAGAAATGTCTATTCCTGTATTGGTGTCAGAGATGATTGATCAACGCGTCCTTGTGGCTGGCGCGCAGATATCTTTCGATTTCACCCTTCTCCTCGTCAGTCAATGAGGTGTAGAGCCTCGCGTCCCCATCGACTCCGAAGTAGCGTCCAGCGATTAGGTAGATGTCTTTGGCGGTTTCTTTGAGAACTGTTACCCGGTTCAGGCTGTCCTTTTCGGTGTAGAGATAGAGGGGCGTAAAATCATACTTTGACAGGTCCGGTTTTGGAATTCGCTTTTTCACAGGTGGCATTTGACTGACGCGAAACGTGTTTCATGGTGCTACATAAAATCGAAAGTTAGGAGAGAACCATTGTGGGAATGGGAGTTCTTGCAGTCTGACTTTACTGAGTTTACTCTAAAGAGTATGAAAAAGGGAGGGGATAGAATACTCGCAGGCTTCGGGCTACTTCCTGGGTCTAACGAAAGCGGCTGCTACGCCGACCAGTATGGCCACCAAGTAGATGGCGCCACCAACGATCAACGTTACAGCAGCTGCAAGTGCTTGAGTGGATTGGAGTGGCGGAGCGACGTTGAACAGTAGGAAATAGCCAATAGCGTAGGCAATAGCGCCGACGATGAAAGTCCTGAAGTGGTCTATGACACCAGGGAAGCTTTCAGAGAGGGTGCTGTTTTCCGTGAGAGTTGCAGAGACGAGGTAGACAGCGCCGATGAAAAGATACCCTGCAATGACAAGGACTACCCATCCTCCGATGCTCTGGCTGGATATGTTGATCATATTGTTCCCTATGCTTAGCAGGAAGACGTTGACTGCATAGAGGACTGCGGCTAGTGCTAGACTGTGCCAGTTTTTGAACGCGGTTGACATTGCGTGTCTATACATTGTTTCTGTCATTTTTTCTCTGGAGTCGGGGCGGCGAAACCGGGTCTAAAAGCATGTTTTTGTTCTAAATTTGAACAGTGAATTACGCACTCGAACACCGAAAAAGAACTTTTCACGACTTATTCATACGTGGGCATTCGGATTATCTGAATATCGACAGAATTAGTAAACCGAATCTTCGGATTCTGGAACCAAGTCTCGAGCGAATCTTACCAGTGAGCTGACGTCTGAGCAGCCTTGGGTGGAGAGTCGTCAGAACATGGACTAGTTGCTAGAGCTTAAGAACCCATTGGAGCTTCGATCGTCTGAACCCAATTTGAATCGACCGGGCCTAATCGTCGGCATAATCCTATTGGTCGCTGGCGTCGCAGTCTACCTTTACTTCTCAAGCACGGGACATCATACGATTCCATTGGGAGGCATTGGCCTAGCAGTACTCGGAGCGCTAGTCGCTGCTGGATCCGCTATGATGAAATCAGCCGGAAGCAAAGTTGCCGGCCAGTTCAAATGCGACAAATGCGGAATGACGTTCAGCTCACAAGCCGCGCTGGATCAGCACTCCAAAGACAAACACGGCAAATAGACCGCCCTGCCCCGCAAAGGGCCAAGAGCCTCTCTTCTTGGTCTTCTGGGACGATTGTTCTTTCATTCCAGTTGGTCGTAGGCGAGCAAGGTCATGAATTCGGGGAACCGCCTCTCGGTAGCCAGCCGATCGAGAATGTCTCCGGCCGAATCTAGCTCCGCAAACCCGGATTGACCGCCGTTTTCAAGCCTAGCATTTTCGATCTCATTCTTGAGGATCGTGCGAAATAGTTCTGGCGTAAATCTTCTTCCATCACTCAAGAGTGTCTCGTGGTAAATCCACTCCCAGATCTGTGCTCGACATATCTCGACCGTGGCGGCATCCTCCATGAGGTTATTGATCGCGACGCATCCGTTACCTCGGAGCCATGAATCAAGATAGCGGAGGCTAACGCCTATGTTTGCCCTTATCCCTGCCTCAGTAATTTCTCCTTTTGGAGCAAAGAGAAGGTCTCTTGCGCTGATTCTGACTCCCTCGTGCTTGACGTGGAGTTGATTCGGTCCTTTCATGAGATCTTTGAAGACTTTCATAACCACAGGGACCAGGTCTGGATGTGCAACCCAGGCACCGTCAAAGCCCTGCTCAACTTCCCGAACCTTGTCGGCGATGACTCGTTCCATCGCCACCTTTTGCGCTTCCAGATTGTTTCTCGTTGGCACGTTGGCCGCCATTCCTCCGATGGCATAGGCTCCCCTCTTGTGGCATGTCTGTACAACCAAGAGGGCGCACGATGTCAGGAAGTGTGTGGTCATCGATAGTAGTGCCCTGTCAGGAAGAATGAAGTCGGAGTTCCATCCCAGCTTCTTGATGAAGCTGAAGATATAGTCCCACCTTCCAAAGTTGAGAGCTGTTATGTGGCCACGAAGCGCGTTCAGAATCTCGTTCATCTCGAACGCTGCTAGAAGATTCTCGATGAGCACTGTGCATTTTATGCTGTTGTGAGCCAGTCCGAGCAGCTGCTCCGACGTGTCGAATATGTCGTTCCAGAGCGCCGCTTCCAGGTGGTTCTCTAGCTTGGGAAGATAGTAGTAGGGTCCGGTGCCTCTTTCTCGAAGCTTCGCGTGGTTGTGGTATAGGTAGAGGCCGAAATCGAAAAGGCAGGCTGGAATAGGCTCGCCGTCGAGAAAGGCATGCTTCTCGGATAGGTGTAGTCCGCGAGGCCGGACGCAGAGAGTAGCGACTTTCTCGTTGAGCTTGTAGATCTTCCCCTCGGGGCTTGTGTACTTGATACTGCCTTCGACTGCGTCTCTGAGATTTATCTGACCTTGGATAGTGCCGCGCCATGTGGGAGAGTGAGAATCTTCAAAGTCGGCCATGTACACGTCGGCTCCAGAGTTGAGAGCGTTGATCATCATCTTCCGATCCACAGGACCTGTGATCTCAACCCGGCGAAGAACTAGGTCTGATGGTACCGGACCGATCTTCCACGAACCATTCCGAACATCTTTGGTCTCGGGGAGAAAATCCGGCAGGATACCTTTCCCAATACGCTCGCTGATTCTAAGCCTCCTAGACAGTAGGAGTTGGCGTCTCTGTTGAAAGAGTGAGACGAGGGAACCTACGAAACGCATCGCGTCCTCTGTGAGTATTGTCTCAAAGCCGGGGTCGACGGAGCCTGTTATCGCTACTTGGCCAAACTCTGGCGACGCTATCTCCTCTGCTAGCTTCGCCAAGAACCTCGCCTGCTCTGCATTATTCTTTCAGAGGTCGTCGTTTCTGATCGGTCGGGACTGAGACTTCGACCTTACGTCCAAACTGGGCAGCCTCCGTGGAGCCTTTCATCGCCACGGTTGCGGTGTCCCCTCCTGAGATCACTTGGGCGATCTGGTCGAAATATCCTGTCCCGACAAAACTCTGGTGTTTGACGGCTCGATAGCCTTCGTTCTCTGTCTGGAACTCTCTTCTCTGTAGACGCACATAGGCGGACATTCCCTGTTGGACATAGGCTCTTGCCAGTTCAAACATTGAATGATTGAGGCTGTGGAATCCAGCTAAGGTGACGAACTGGAATTTGTATCCGAAGGAAGCAAGCTTCTGTTGGAAGGTATCGATCTCGAGAGGTCCCAGGCGCTCCTCCCAGTTGAAGGAGGAGGAGCAGTTGTAGGCCAGCGGCTTTCCCGGCCAAGCAGCATGAACTCCTTCTGCGAATTTTCTCGCTTCGTCTAGATCAGGACTCGCGGTTTCGCACCATACAAGATCAGCGTAAGGAGCGCAAGCGACCCCTCTTGCGATAGCAGCTTCCAAGCCGCCTCGGAACAGATAGTATCCCTCTGGGGTCCTCTCCCCGTCAATGAACCGCTCATCCCGCGGGTCCGCATCGCTCGAGACTAGCTTGGCTCCTTCGGCATCTGTTCGCGCGACCAGGATCGTTGGGACCCCGAGTACGTCGGCGGCGAGCCGAGCAGCTACCAAGGTTCTGATGAAATGGTTTGTTGGGACTAGCAACTTACCCCCGAGATGACCGCATTTCCTCTCCGAGGTCAGCTGGTCTTCGAAGTGCACCCCCGCAGCCCCTGCTTCAATCATTTCCTTCATCAGTTCGAACGCGTTGAGGTGCCCGCCGAAGCCTGCTTCTCCGTCCGCTATTATCGGGACGAACCAGTCCTTACCATTCTTACCCTCGGCATGATGGATCTGGTCCGCTCTTTGCAGTGCCCTGTTTATCCTCCTGACAATCTGGGGACCGCTGTTCGAGGGGTACAACCCTAGGTCAGGGTAAGTGTTTCCTGACAGGTTCGCGTCTGCGGCGATCTGCCATCCGCTAACGTAGATCGCATCAAGTCCCGCCTCGACCATCTGGACTGCCTGGTTGCCTGTGAGAGCGCCCAGCGCTGGAGTGTAGGGCCGATTGTTCAGCATATTCCAGAATCTGTTCGCGCCCATGAAGGCTAGAGTGTGCTCGATCTTAACTGTTCCCCGAAGTCTCTCTACGGCTTGAGGCGTGTATGGCCGAGTGACTCCCCGCCATCGTCCGAGGCTCCACTCTTCCCCAATCTGTTCTGCGGTCAAGAAGTTCGCGCTATTGCGGTCTTAGCGAGCCGGGTATGTAAAGAGCCCGTTTTCTCGGCATCGTTGCAAATATTCTGCTATACTTGGCTATCTTTGGCGATAGAGAAAGAGAACCTCTCTACGAGCCACCTGCGTCTAGGGGTGCAGTAGAGGCCTGAGGAATGGGCTTGTGTCGAGTCTCGAAAACTCGTCGAGGTCAATATTGGCCCCCGGGCTCATTATCTTCTTCAGATAGTCGCCCGATTTTGGCGAATCCCACCAGTCCTCCCCTAGTCTGTTCCCTAACCTCTTGATGAGTTCTGACTTTCTCACGGCGGCTATCAGATAGCTGGGCGAGTATAGATCGTAGTCGGGCATTACGTGGTGGAGCTGCCAGTATTCTCCCGGTATGTCGAACCCCACATATTCCTTGTATAGCTTCGCGTACAGCTCCGATGCCTCATCCACCGTCAGCATTTTCTCCTGGAAGCTGATCTTCATCAGAGAGTTTGCGGCGTAGAAAGCCACGAAGAAAAGCTCCATGAACCTGCGTCTTTCTTGGACCTGGGCCACTTGTTCGTCTGTTAGCCCGAATTTCTTTCTTAGATACAGTCCGTCTTCGACAAGACTCTCCAGGAATGTGGAGAATATCTCTGCGACGCCGTGAGAGAGTGATTCTCGATCCCAGAGGGAAAGATTAGGGTCCACTGACGTGGCGTGCATGGCGTGGCCGAATTCGTGGTAGGATGCTTCCATGTCCGTGTAGGGACTGATTGGTTTGACGAGGACTCTGGCGTCGTTGGGAATCTGGACGAAGAACGCGACAGCCGAAGGAGTTTTCTTCGGTCGATCTTCAACATCGACATGAATCTTCTTCGTATTGAAGCCTAAGCGTTTCAATTGTCGAATGGGCATTTCCGCTGGGTTGAACTTTGCAAAGATCCTGTCCAGGGGTCGGAATATTCTTCCTCTGAAGTAGTAGAAGTCGTCGTAGTACTCGGGAGGAGCCTTCTTTATCTCAAGCGAAAAATCCTGCAACGCAACTCTGAACGGTTTCCTGACCGCCGATCCTAGTTTCTGAACTAGTTCCTTGAGTTCGGGCAGAGTTATCCTTTCGCTCTCCAGATAGCTGCGTAAGGGCGTTGTGCCGTATTTCTTGTGAACGCTCCAGGACTGTTGAAACATGGCTCTGATCAGGGGTCTTATCGTGGGAGTCTTCTTCACGAGATCATCGTAGACCTGCTTTCTGCTCTTTGCGTCTGCTCTGGCATTAAACTGTCGCCAGCTCTTCCAGTTTACAAACCTCCCGTGGAATCGCCCTTTCTTTGACACAACCTTCTCAGCTCTAGCCTTGTCGAGTTCTAGGGCGACCGGAGTCTTCTTGGACTCAGAAACGTCGCTGACGCATTTGATGAAGAGTCTTCTGGGACGACGTGATGACGATAGGAAGAGTTCTGCGTGGGCTGCTTTTTGTTCAGCAACATTCTTCATGAAGTTCTCGTCGAATTCCAGCCCATTGTACATCTTCCAGTTTTCGTGAGTGTACAGAACGCTGTATGATTCGTCTACGATCGCCCAGGCACTGAGAGGATAGGGGAGAGCCTTCATGGACTGCGGTGTCGAGGGGCTTTCGGGATAAATGATTCGGCTACATCTTGAGCTGGCCGGAACGTCTCAGGGACTCGACCTGTCCTTGAGTGTATCTGAACATGATGTCTCCTCGTTCCTGCTGGAAGTCCCATGGGGCGACCAGTACTGTGTCTCCCATCTTGATCCAGACTCTACGCTTCATTTTGCCGCGTATGCGGCAGACGCGAGTCACGCCGTCTGCGCATTCGACTAGGACCCTATCGTAGCCGAGTAGGTTCTTGACCGTTCCGTACATCTGGCCGGGACCTGGGGTGAGCATTTCACTCAGGTTGGCCTCGCTCAGAACCTTGCGCTTTCCCATCTTCTCACCAGCATGGTGATTCTGGGGAATATTAAGCCTCTCAGATACTCGAGAACCAGAACGTGACGGGTCCGCTAATGCTTCCATTTTATGGAGCAACCGAAGGGCCGAGTCTCTTGAACCGCTGGGGTTCGGCCTGATAAGACCGCGTCTATTGCGTTTCTCAAGTCGTGGCTTTTTACATCGCTTGGGTTTCGATTATCGTCAATGCGTCCCTTGTAGCCGAGGATTCGCAGCTGGTTGAAGAGAAAGATATGCGGGGTGCAGATTGCTCCGTATTTTCGGGCAATCTCCTGAGTCTCATCGCGTAGATATGGAAAGTTGAAGCCCTTTTCCTCGGACCGCGTTACCATGTTTGCAAAACTATCCTCAGGATATCCCGTATCATCGTTGCTATTGATCGCAACTAGACCGGCCCCTTTGGGAAAATAGTCCTGCTGCAATTGAACCATTCGCGCCTCATACGCTTGCACGTAAGGACAGTGATTACAGCTGAAGACGATTGCTAGGGCCTTCGTGTCGGCGAAGCTCTTGAGAGAGTGCGTCTTGCCGTCTACCCCCTTCAATTGGAAGTCCACAGCAATACTGCCAAGAGGAAGGCCAACGGAGCCGACTGCGACTGGCGATGAGGACATTGTCTCTTGAGATCGAGGGAAGACCTTAGAAACCTTTCGACCTCAATCAGAGCCAATCCGCCCGGAGCCTTGATCCATGAACAAGAGCGTCTTCGTTGGAGTGTCTGGATTCAGCTATGCCAGTTGGAAGGGAAACTTCTACCCCAAGGATTTGAAGAGCGAAGATTTTCTCAGCTTCTACGCTGGGAAGCTGAATAGCGTCGAAATCAACAGTTCCTTCTACGCTCCACCCAGTGCAGCGATGGTAAAATCCTGGGCTAGCAGGACAGGCGAAGATTTTCGGTTCTCGATCAAATCACCCCGTCAGATTACTCACACCCTCAAACTTGGAAAGGGCGCGGCTGAGGCTGCCGATGGACTTGGGAAGACACTCGATTTGCTGGGCGGAAAACTTGGACCTGTGCTGTTCCAGTTACCGCCGTTTCTCAGACAGGACTCGAAGGTTCTGGAATCCTTCCTCACGGAGACAGTTGGTGTGAAGAAGAAAGTATTCGAGTTCAGGCATGATTCTTGGCTGAACGAATCAACCTATCAGTTGCTGGAGAAGCACGATGCGGGTTTCTGTATTGCCGAAACCGAGGATATGAAGCCAGTTCTCAGAGTCACTGGCGTCTTTCCGTATTTTAGGCTGAGGAAGGATGCTTACACGGCAAAGGACGTGGAGAAGTGGACAGAAAAAATCCGGGAGATAATCAAAGGTTCAGAGAATGCGTTCGTCTATCTGCGTCACGACGAGACTGGCGAAAATGCCTACTATGCCATGGGAATAATGGAAAAAATATCGGGTTAATACCTGGATAGTTCTCGGGTCTTATGCTGTCTTGGCGACGGCCTTCTTGAGCTCTTCGTAGTTGGGCTCTTTGCCTGGATCGTCTGTGACCCACTTGTACGTCACAACGCCGTTCTGGTCAAGGATGAAGACGCTCCTCTTAGCTACCGTGTAGCCCTTCAAGTTTCCAAAATTCTCATGGAAGACGTTGTACTGATGGACGATGTCTCTATTGTAGTCGCTGAGGATTGGAAAGTTGAGGCTATTCTTCTCGACGAATGCCTTGTTTGTCCAAGGATCATTGACGTCGATGCCAACAATTTGAGCGTTGAACTTGTTGAATTCTGAGAGGCTGTCTCTCAGGGCGCACATTTCCTTGGTACAGACGCTGGTGAAGGCGCCTGGGAAGAACGCGAGCAGTGTTGCGCCTTTAGGTTTCAATAGTTCTGGGAGGCTGCGCGGCTTTCTCTCGTAATCTGGAAGTGTGAAGACCGGAGCTTTTTCTCCCTGATTGACCATTCTGACTCTCCTGCTTCCGACGGTCTTCTCGGTGTTTCTAAACCTTACACCAGATAAGGAAACTGTCCAGCGACTTCAGAAAAGAAAGGGACAGGAACCTAAGAAAAAAAAGTCTGGGAAGTAGATTAGGTTCGGAGCCGGTCTAGTCCGTTTCGTGCTCTTCCTCGCCCGCGGCGCAGGAAGAGTCGTGATCGCCAGGACCGTGCATGCTAGTTGGGCGGTGTGTTTTGTCATTGTTGGTGTCTGTGTCGTGGTGTAAGTGAAAGGCCGGGTTGTTTTTGCCCATGGCTTTCGCCAAGGCGATTGTTGTGTCCATCTGCTTCTTGATGACCCCGTAGGCGTTACCGTTGTGTTCGCCGTTCTCTTTGGCTTGGAGGTCTGAGTTGGGGTCGTGGGACTTGGTTTCGCCGCAGGTGCCGCTACCGCCATTATTGCCGCCACCGTTACCGTCGCCATTGCCCGTGTGCGCAGTAATGATAACATTGGAACTACCCGAGCTGCCACTGTGACTAGAGTCACCGCCGTAGCTGCCAGTGACGGTAGTCGTGCCGGCTGCGACACCCGCAAAGTCAGCTTTGCAAGTGCCAGCTGACAACGTGCAGTTAGCAGCTACAGTGCCCACTCCTGGATTCGACGACGTGAACCTTACAGCGCCTGTCGGAGTATTCGAGGCAGTCGTGGTATCAGGGACCGTTGCAGTACAAGTGGATTTACCGCCAGAAGCAATCGTGCTGGGACTGCACGCAACACTGGAAGAAGTATAGTCCTTTGCATGGGTTCCGTTGTTGTCGTTGCTACTGGTCCCCTGAGTTGACGGCGAGTGTAGAAGGAATGGGACGAGAAACGCGCCTATGCCCGCTATGATGAGAGCTGCTGCTCCGAGTTTGCGTCTGCTTGGCATTATCATCTTGCTTTCCTATCTCCCTTTTGTTTTCGGACGCCCCTCACGGTCCCGGCTATATTATTCAACGAGTTGAACACCAAAGAACCTGTCAATCCAAGCTTAGTCAAAGTCGAAATCTTTCAGGCAGTGTAGGTGGGTATCGGAAGCCGATATACTGTCACAGGATTCGAAGAAAGAGGTAGAGGATCAGGATGTTTGGGATGGTAACTAGGAGTCCAATCTTGGAGAACTCTATCGAGCTGAAGCCTGAGCCTCTACTCTCGGCCGCTTCTAGAATGATGACATTACTTGCTGCTCCGAGCAGACTAAGTCCGCCCGCGAGAGTGCTCGCACCTGCCAAGGCAACCCAGGCCTTGACATTGCTCCCTGTGAACCCTGCGGCCTGCATCGCCTTGATGTAGACCGCGACGAAGGGCACGTTGCTAAGCAACTGGCTGAAGACCAGACTGATCAGAATTATGACTCCGAGAGAGACGACTATGTCTGAGGCATTGAGCGCTGGCAGATAGATTAGCAGTGATTGAAGAGCGTTCGAATCCCAGAAGCCCTGAACCACGATGAAGAGTGACATGAAGAAAATTATGATGCCCCAATCTACAGACGCGAGAATCTCCCTCCGCCTACTACTCAGCAAATAGACAATCGTCGCACCACCC
>WNGN01002715.1_pt1 | contig 12388 bp, 13 predicted proteins | sample 5400561 | NCBI WGS metagenome assembly WNGN01 (sample SAMN13153379, study PRJNA577476) | soil metagenome | isolation source: 115 cm soil or saprolite under Garry oak tree replicate 2 | place: USA:California | collected 2016-06-15
GCTTGCATCGGGTTGAAACGCCCCGTAGGTCATGCCGCGAACGTAGAACTTCTCGTCGCCGGCGAAGAGGAATTTGCCCCGCACGTGCGGCCGGACGAGCGCCGGGACGCAGGTCGACGTGCTCGCGCGGAAAATGTCCGGGGTGATCGCCCGAGCGATCGGCGCATCAGTCGTGGGCACGCTGGCTGGCGGCGCGATCGCCACGATGGCCCCTTCGGCTCTAAAGTCGAGCTTCTTCACGGTCGACCTCCTCCCTAATTAAAAGGCGTCGCGGTGACGGGGCCGGGGCACCGCAACTCCAGTGAGCACGATGGCATTAAATTTGTAAACCTTGACGCTCTTGGGTCCAGGTTCGGCGTAGTCTATTGGGATCATCCGCACTTCCGTATTGGAGGCGGGGGTGGGAATCGAACCGGCGTACACAGCCTTGCAGGACGAGTGCTACTGTCTTCGCGCTCTAAGGGACGTATCGCATTTTGGGCACCGCAGCACAATCGGTAGGCGGCATGAATTCGCGGGGCACCGATCTTCAGAATAAATTCTGAGCCGCTAACTCGGATCGGAATAAAGTACGAGGCTCGCGAAGGGTCGCCATGGGGTGGGTCGCCATGGGGTCCGGCGGGCGGCAGCAATGCACCGCGCGCACTTCTCGACTTCTTCGCGCGATTCGAAAGTCTTGCTGATGGGTTCGGGCAGATCCGCTCGACGAACTCGCACCCGTGTTGCGCCGGGCCCCGCTTCTCGATCATCGCCATTTGGGACACTTCAGGGCGAAAAAGTACTGTCCCAAATAATCGGCTGGATTTCTATCTATTTTCGTTGCTTACTAAATTATTGGAGGCGGGGGTCGGAATCGAACCGGCGTCCACGGCTTTGCAGGCCGCTGCATGACCACTCTGCCACCCCGCCGTGTGCTTGACACCAGGAACAGCGAGGGCCTTCGAAGACAGGCTGTTCCTTCGGGATTCTGGAGCGGGAGACGAGTCTCGAACTCGCGACCTTAACCTTGGCAAGGTTACGCTCTACCAACTGAGCTACTCCCGCGGAAGGCGAAATCTTACGGGCCGGTTCCCCTGCGGTCAAGCCGGCGGCGATCTCCTGCCGAGCGCGGCGCAAGAGCGAGCTTGAGGTAGTAGAACATCGATACCAGCGTCAGGATCGCGGCGAGCCAGATGAGCCACGTGCCCACGCGCTGCGGTTTGAGGACGCCGATAGGGTCACTGTAGAGCAAGAGTGGCACGGCGATCATCTGCGAAATCGTTTTTATCTTGCCGAGGAAGTTCACCGCGACGCTTTTCGACTGACCGATCTTCGCCATCCATTCGCGCATCGCTGAAACAGCGATCTCGCGTCCGATGATGACGACAGCGATGACAGCGTCGACGCGTGCAAATTCCACCAAAACTATCAACGCCGCGGCGATCATCAGCTTGTCGGCGACCGGGTCGAGGAACGCGCCGAACGCCGAAGTCTGGTTCAAACGCCTCGCGAGGTAACCGTCGAGCCAGTCGGTGATCGCGGCCGCAATGAACAATACTGTGGCGATCAAATTGCGGTGCCAGCTCGAGAGCCACAGCTCGGGAACATAGAACACCCCGATCACCAGCGGGATTGTCAGGATGCGGAGCCAAGTGAGAAGGATAGGAACGTTAAGCGGCATGCAGTTCCCGGTAGATTTTTTCGGCAAGCTTGCGGCTGATGCCCTCGACCTGGGCGAGGTCCTCGACGCTTGCGCCCATGACGCCTCTCAGTCCACCGAACCGGGTCAGCAGCTGCCTGCGGCGCTTGGCCCCGATGCCGCCGATGCTCTCGAGCGCGGAAGTCGTGCGCCGCTTCGAGCGTCGCGCGCGATGGCCGGCGATCGCGAAGCGGTGCGCCTCGTCGCGTATCTGCTGGATCAGGTGCAGCCCCGGATGGTCGGGCGGGAGCGTCACGGCACGCTCACCGACCCACAATTCTTCCAGCCCTGGCTTCCTCTCGGGGCCCTTGGCGATGCCAGTCAGCAGAACGTCGCTCAAGCCGACTTCGGCGAGCGCATCCTTCGCCGCGCTCACCTGCCCCTTGCCACCGTCGATGAAGATCAGGTCCGGCGCGACGCCCTCCCCGCCCGCGATCCTGCCGTAGCGGCGCAGTAGCGCCTGGGCGAGCGCGCCGTAGTCGTCGCCGGGGGTCACGCCCTCGATGTTGTAGCGCCGGTACTCGCCGCGGCGCATGTCCATGCGGTCGTATACCACGCAGGCGGCCACCGTCGCCTCGCCCATGGTGTGACTGACATCGAAACATTCGATTCGTTGCACGGTGTCGGGCAGGTTGAGCGCTTCGCGCAACGCGACGAGCCGCGCTTCCTGCGTGCTTTGATCGGAGAGCCGCGTCTTGATAGCCTGCAGCGCGTTCTGCCGCGCCATCTCGAGCCAAGCCCGGCGGTCGCCGATCGGACGCGCGACCACGTGAACTCGGCGCTTGGCGTGCTCGGTGAGCAGCTGCTCGAGTTCCCCGGCCTCGAGCTCTTCGCCGACGACCAGCACGGCCGGAACCGGCCGGTCGAGATAATGCTGGGCGAGAAACGCCTGCAGCACCTCTCCGGCGTCTCGGTCCTGCGCGTTTTGCGGAAAGAAGCTGCGGTCGCCGAGCTGCCGGCCGCCGCGCACCATCATCAGGTTGACGCAGGTCAGGCCGTGCTCCGCCGCGACGGCGATGATGTCGGTGTCGATGCCGGCGCCGGTGTCGGCGTACTGGCGCTGGCTCACCGCGGAGAGCGACTGGATCTGGTTGCGATAGGCCGCCGCCTCCTCGAAGCGCAGCGCGTCGGAGGCCTCCTGCATGCGGGCCTCGAGCCGCTTGAGCACGGCGTCGCTTTCGCCGTCGAGAAACATCTGTGCGCTCTTCACGTCCTCGGCGTACGTTCCCGTTCCGATGTGGCCGACGCACGGAGCCGAGCAGCGCCGGATCTGGTAGAGCAGGCAGGGACGCGAGCGGTTCTGGAACACCGAGTCCTCGCAGGTCCGCAGCCGGAACACCCGCTGCAGGAGCTGGATGCTCTCGCGCACCGCCCCTGCGTCCGGGAACGGCCCGAAATAACGGTTCGCCTTGTCCATCGCGCCGCGGTGAAATCCGAGCCGCGGGAACTCGCCGCCGCTGATCATCAGGTAAGGATAGGACTTGTCGTCGCGAAACAGGATGTTGTAGCGCGGCGCGAGCGCCTTGATGAGATTGTTCTCCAGGATCAGCGCTTCGGCTTCGGAGCGCGTGACGGTGATCTCGACGTCCGCCACCTGGGCGAGCATCAGCGAAATGCGCGGCGCCTGCTGGGTCTTCTGGAAATAGGACGACACCCGCTTCTTCAGATCGCGCGCCTTGCCGACGTAGAGCGCTTCCCCCTCGCAGCCGATCATCCGGTACACGCCCGGCAGATTCGGCAGGCTGGCGATGAAGGCCGAAGAGTCGAACGGCGCGGCGCGCGGCGCGCTCCGGCTCTCGTCCGGCCGGAGGGCTGCGCTGCGTGGGTTCATCGGGCGCCGCGGAGAAAAGTTGCGATATCGCGGAGCACCGCCTCGAACATCGGCGTGGTGAGCCGCTTCGTCTGGGTATTATAGCGGCTGCAATGGTAGCTATCGAAGAGCCGCATGCCGGAGGAGGCGGAGAGCGCGTGCTGCGCACCGTGCGCGAACTGGTGCCGCGACGGCCGCAGGCCGCACGCCTGCAGCACCGCGCGGTGCGCGATCACGCCCAGCGCGAGCACGGCCCGTGGCCGCGCCGCGGCGATTTCGGCGGCAAGATAGCGATTGCAGCTGCGCACTTCGTCGGGTCGGGGTTTGTTTTGCGGCGGCAGGCATTTCACCGCGTTGGTGACGCGGCAGCCGATCAGCTTCAGGCCGTCGTGGGGATCGTCCGAGCCGCCCTGGCTGGCGAAGCCGAACTCGTGCAAGGTCCGGTAGAGAAGAATTCCCGCGTAATCGCCCGTGAATGGCCGGCCGGTGCGGTTCGCGCCGTGCATGCCGGGCGCCAGCCCCACTACCAGCAGTTGCGCTCGCAGCGGTCCGAACCCGGGGACCGGACGCGCGTGGTAGTCCGGGTGCTCCTTCCTGACGCCCTCGAGGGAGCGGGCAAGCCGCGGGCAGTCGCGGCAAGCGGGGTCGTATCCGGGCTGCGAAATCTGTTTCGTCACGGCATGGATTTGTTATAAAATGCCGCGCCTTTGCACACGGCACACCCACTATGGCTAAAGTCCTCGCCACCGAGATCCGCGTCGGGCACCTGCTCGAATGGGAAAAACGGATCTGGCGCGTGCTCAAATGCTATCACGTGCACGTCGGCGGGCGCGGCGGCGCCTTCATGCAGGTCGAGATGAAGGACATCGAGAGCGGCACCAAGACCAACGTGAGGATCCGCACCGAGGAGAAGGTCGAGCGCGCCGTGGTCGAGCCGCGCGAGATGCAGTATCTCTACAACGACGGCACCGGCTACGTGTTCATGGACAAGGAATCGTTCGAGCAGTTGACGCTCTCGGAGGACATGCTCGAGGGCCAGAGCGGCTACCTGCTGCCCAATACCGACGTGCACGTCGTGTTCCACAACGAGCGCCCGATCGGCGTCGAACTGCCGCCTTCGGTGGTGCTGACCGTGACCGAGACCGACCCCAACATCAGGAACGCCACGGTGACGACCTCTTTCAAGCCCGCCAGGACCGAGACCGGCCTCATCGTACAGGTCCCGCCTTTCGTCAATTCCGGCGAAAAGATCAAAGTCAACACCAACGACGGCGCGTACATCGAGCGGGTGTAAGCCTGTGTCGCCCTGTACGTAACGTAAACCCACTTGATTCCCGCTTTCGCGGGAATGACGCCATCACACCACATGATCCGGCGCCAGCTCGCACGGATGCGCGCCGGTCTCGATCTGGATGGTCGCGTGATGCACGTGATAGCGCGCGCGCAGCTCCTTGCACACTTCCGCCATGAACGCGTCGCCGGGATGCCCGCCGGGAACGACCAGGTGCACGGTGAGCGCGGTCTCGGTCGTGCTCATCGCCCAGATGTGCAGGTCGTGCACCTCGGCGACGCCCGCGAGTCTCGACAGGTAGGTGCGCACCACGCGCGGATCGATGTGCTCGGGGACCGCGTTGAGCGCGAGCGCGACCGAATCGCGCAGCAGGCCCCAGGTGCTCCACACGATCGCGACCGCGATGAGGAGCCCGGTGAGCGGGTCGAGCCACAGCCACCCCGTGAAGAGGATCCCGATTCCCGCGACGACGACGCCGAGGGAGACCGCCGCGTCGGCCGCAAGATGCAGGAACGCGCCGCGCATGTTGACATCGTGCCGCCGATCGCGCGCGAACAGCATGGCGCTCGCCCCGTTGATCAGTATGCCGAGGAGTGCCACCCATATCACCGTTTCACCGGCGACGGGGGTCGGCGCGACCAGGCGATTGATCGCCTCCCAGGCGATGCCGCCGGTGACCACGAGAAGGAGCGCCGCGTTCAGCAGCGCGACCAGGATCGATGAGCTGCGCAGGCCGTAAGTAAAACGCTCCGAGGGCCCGCGCCTCGCCAATGTGCTGGCGCCCCATGCCAGCGTCAGCGCGAGCACGTCGCTCAAATTGTGCCCGGCGTCGGCGAGCAGCGCCATCGAGTGCGCGAGCACGCCGTACACCGCCTCGACCAGCACGAATGCGAGATTCAGGCCGATGCCCAGCGCGAAAGCCCGGCCGACGTGTTGCGGATCGTGCGCGCCGTGATGATGATGATCGTGCGTCATTGAGCCTGAAGTGTACCCCTCCTCTCAAACCGCGGCTTCCCGGACGGCGGTGACCGCGGCTGCGTAGCGAGCATCCGACCCTAGGGGCTTTGATGGCCCCCGTCCGCGCATGCGCCCGGCGCGCCCGGGATCGAGCGGGCGGGCCTTCAGCCCTTCCAGCAGCTGGACTGCGGTTTGTGGCGCGTTGCACAGCAGGAGCATGTCGCAGCCGGCATCGAGTGCCGCCTCTGCGCGCTCCTTGACGCCGCCGGCGACGCTCGCGCCCTCCATCGACAGATCGTCGCTGAAGATCACGCCGTCGAAGCCAAGCCGCTCGCGCAGGACCTCCTTCAGCCATACGGGGGAAAACCCGGCCGGAAGGCGATCCACCCGCGGATAGATCACGTGCGCCGGCATGACTCCGTTCAGACCGCGCGCGATCAGCGCGCGGTAGGGCAGCAGGTCCGCCGCCTCGATTTCCTGCAGCTCGCGTTCATCCACTGGAACCTCCACATGCGAATCCGCCCTCGCATAGCCATGTCCGGGAAAATGCTTGCCGACCGAAGCGGCGCCGCCCGACGCAAGGCCCTCGACGAGCGCCCCCGCGAGTTCCGCGATCGCGGCGGGCTGGTCCGAAAAGGCGCGATCGCCGATGACGCTGCTCGAGCCGAAGTCCACGTCGAGCACGGGCGCGAAACTGAAATCGACGCCGTGCGAGCGCAGCTCGACCGCCATGACGTAGCCCACCGCCTCGGCCAACGCCTTGGCTTCATGCGGATCCTTTTCCCAGCCGATGCCCAGCGAGCGCATCGGCGGGATGCGGGTAAAGCCTTCCTGGAAGCGCTGCACCCGCCCGCCTTCGTGATCCACGCCGATGAGCAGCTCCGGGCGGCGCAGCGCGCGGATCTGCGCCGTGAGCGCCGCGAGCTGCCGCGGCGACTCGAAGTTGCGCGCGAACAGGATCACGCCGCCGACCAGCGGATGCCGCAGAAATTCCTTCTCTGCGGCCGCGAGCTCAAGTCCGGCCACATCGAGCATCAGCGGGCCGAGCGTCATCCCTTCCTCGCGGCCGATTCCACCACGACGAACGCGCAGGCCGTGCCAGCCTCGTCGGTCAGCGAAACGTGCACGCCGACGATGCCGCGCTTTTTGAGCAATGCTGCGAGCGGCTTCGAGAATTTGAGGGACGGCTTTCCCGACGGCGCATTCTCGACCCAGACGTTGTGCCAATTGACGGGAGACCGGATTCCGGTGCCGAGCGCCTTGGAAAACGCCTCCTTGGCGGCGAAGCGCTTGGCAAGATAAGCGGCGGGCTTGCGATGGCGCCGGAAGCGTTGCAGCTCGGAAGCCACCAGTATTCTTTTGGCAAAGGGCTCTCCGAAGCGATCGAGCGCGCGTTCGATTCGAGCGATCTCGCACAGGTCGGTGCCGATGCCCAGAATCACTGTGCCGCGCTCTTCCGGATGATTGCGAGATACTGCTTCACGGTTTCCGCGAGCCCGAGTTCCAGCGCGTCGGCGATCAGAGCATGCCCGACCGAGACCTCGATCACGCCAGGCACGGAGCACAGGAACAGTGCCAGATTTTCGCGGTTCAGATCGTGGCCGGCGTTGACTCCGAGGCCGGCCCCTTGCGCCGAGCGGGCGGCCTCCACATAGCCGGCCAGAACTCTGTCCTGATCCTTCCGGCCGTAGGCTCTGGCATAGGGCTCCGTATAAAGCTCGATGCGGTCTGCGCCCAGCTTTCGCGCTTCCTGCATCGCCCCGGGAATCGGATCCATGAACAGGCTGACGCGCACGCCGAGAGATCGGGCCTCCGCCACGACAGGCTCGAGCCGCCCGCCGTCCTTCGCCAGATCCCAGCCGCGGTCGGACGTGAATGCGCCGGTCTCGTCGGGAACCAGCGTGCACTGCGCGGGCTTCACGTCCCGCATGAATTCCATCAACCCGTGAAAAGGGTTGCCTTCGATATTGAATTCCGCCCCCGGCCACGCCTTCAGCAACGAAGACAGCTCCCGCACGTCTTGCGCGCGAACGTGCCTGCCGTCGGGCCGCGGATGCACCGTGATCCCCTGGCAGCCGGCTCCGAGGGCGATGCGCGCGGCCCGCGCGACGTCCGGAATGCCGATCGTGCGCGTATTGCGCAGCAGGGCGACCTTGTTGAGATTGACGCTCAATCTCGTCACGGGGGTCTCAGGCAACGCCTTGCCGGGAAGTTGACTCAGAGCTCAAGGAGCTCCCGGAAAACGCGGCGGCTTTTCAGCGGCTGAAATTCCAGCCGGTGGTTGATGAGCGCGCGCATGAGCGCCTTCGCCTGCTGCTGCGTGACCGGATTGCGGTAATCGTCGCGAGCCATGTCGAGCAGCGTCTGACCCGAGACCAGCGGCTCCGCGGCCGCGCCATCCATCTCCAGCGGTCCCCGCTCGGGATCGTAGGTATAGGTTCTCGACGCGTCGATCTCCCGGCCGCTGCCGATGTCGCGCTCGAAGGACATGGCGTATCCGAGTTCCTTGAGCAACGCTTTCTCGAACGTCCGCAACGCCGGAGCCGAGCCGGTTTCCGACGCCAGCCGCTCCAGCGCCTGCCGGTATTGCGCGAAGAGCGCGTCGTGCGGATCCTCCCGGGGAAGCAGCCGCAGCAGCAGCTCGTTGAGGTAATAACCGCACAGCAGCGCCCCGCCGCGCAGAGGCGGTTGCCCTCCGATCCATTCGGCGCGCGCCAGAGTCCGCACCTCCCCCTTTCCGAACCAGGACAAGGCGAGCGGCTGGAACGCGAGCAGTACTCCACGCAGCGCCGAGCGCGGACTGCGCGCACCGCGCGCCACCATGGACATGCGGCCGAAGGGTCGCGTAAACACCTCGAGCAACAGGCTCGTCTCGCGGTAGGGGTGGCCGTGAAGTATGAACGCGTCCCGACTTTCCTGGCGAGCGTGATCAGTCATAGCCCATTCGCTTGAGCGCCTGCGCGTCATCCGTCCAGCCCCTACGCACCTTGACCCATACTTCAAGAAAAACCTTGCCGCCGAACAGGCTTTCCATCTCGACCCGCGCGGAGCTTGCCATATCCTTCAGCTTTTCCCCGGCGGCGCCGATGACGATCGCCTTGTGGCTTTCCTTTTCCACGACAATCGAAGCATGAATGCGCCGCAGCTTTTCCCCTTCCTCGAATTTTTCCACGATCACGCTCGCGCCGTAAGGCAGCTCGCCTCCGAGCATGCGAAACAGCTTCTCGCGCAGCAGCTCGGCGGCGAAAAAACGCTCGTTGCGGTCGGTCACCTCGTCTTCCGGGTAAATCGCCGGCTGCCGCGGCAGATGGCGCGAAAGCGTCCGCAGCAATTCATCGAGCCCCTTTTTGCTGCGGGCGCTGACCGGGACGATTTCGGCAAACTGCGCCTCCGCGGAAACGCTGCGCAGAAACGGCAGGATCGTCTGCGGAGCCGTGCGGTCGATTTTGTTGACCACGAGAAAAAGCGGGGTTCCGGCGGGCACGAGCTTCAGGACCGCCCGGTCCTGCGCGCCGAAATGCCCGGCCTCGACGACTAACGCTCCGACGTCCATTTCACCCAGCACACTGCGCACCCCGCGGTTCATGAGCCGGTTGAGGGCCCCCGCGTGCCGCGTTTGAAACCCCGGCGTGTCTACAAATACGAACTGCTCGGTCCGGGTAGTGAGAACCCCGCGAATGCGGTGCCGGGTGGTCTGCGGCTTGTGCGAAGTAATGCTGAGCTTCTGTCCCAGCAAAGCGTTGAACAGGGTCGATTTGCCCACGTTCGGGCGCCCGATCAAGGCGACTGCCCCGCAACGGAACGGCTCGGAAGTCATAGCGATGATTTTGGTCAGCGGCGGATCTGCTCGAACGCGCGCAGCGCCGCTTCCTGTTCGGCGGTGCGCCGGTTGCTGCCGCGGCCAGTGGTTCTCACCGAAAGCTCCGCAATCAGGCACTCGACCTCGAACTTCTGGCTGTGCGCCGCTCCGCGAGTCGCCACAACCGAATACTGCGGCAGCGCGATTTTTCGCGCCTGAAGCAGCTCCTGCAACAGGGTCTTGGGGTCCTTGCCGAGTGTCTTGGGGTCCAGCTCGGTGAATAGCGGCTCGTACAGGCGCCGGATCGCCTGGCGCGCCGCGGTGAACCCGCCATCGAGAAATATTGCCCCGACGAGCGCCTCGAAGGCATCGGCAAGGATCGAGGGACGGGAAAAACCCCCGCTTTTCAGCTCGCCCTCGCCCAGCCGCAGATGATCGCCTAACCCGAGCGCTTGCGCCATCTGGTGCAGCGCTTCCTGGCGTACCAGACTCGCGCGCAGGCGCGACAGGTCTCCTTCGGCGAGATTGCCGAAGCGCTGGAACAGCTCGGCAGCAACGGCGCAATTGAGAACGCTGTCCCCGAGAAACTCCAGGCGTTCGTTGTGAGGAGCGCTGTGGCTCCGATGGGTCAGCGCCTGAGCAAGCAGCTCGGTCCGCGCAAAGGAGTATCCGATTTGCCGTTCGAGCCGCTCCCAGTTCACGGAATCTGACGGGTCGACGCTGCGTACTTGGAGGTCGGCCGAGGGCCGGCGGCGTTAATTGCTGCGGCCCGCAAAATCGATCAACAGGCTGATGTTGGAGAACAAGGGGATTTTCCTCTGATAGGCGAACGAGATCACCACTTCGTTGCCCTCCTTGGTGATGTCGAGGTCCCTGGCGGTGATAACGTCGATGTCATCCACGGCGGCGCGTCTGTCAAACGCCGTGCGGACGTCCCCCACTGTCCCCCCGCGGGCGTCCCCGCCCTGCACGATCCCGACCACCGCTTTCTTGACCTTGAAGTACTCGATGTAGGCGGGCGCGATTTTCAATCCGCCGATCCCGACTATGACAATGACGATGCACGCCATCACCATTCCGACCAAAGTGACGCCTTGCTGTTTTTCCATAGATCCCCCGGTCACTGAAATCCGCCGAAGCGCTTCGGTTCACTGAAGTTGAACCAGATAAAAAACGCCTTGCCGACGATATTCTGGTCCGGCACGAACCCCCATACTCGGCTGTCGGCCGAATTGTCGCGGTTGTCCCCCATCATGAAATAATGTCCGGGAGGCACGGTACAGGCCACGCCCTCGCTATTGTAGTTGCAATTCTCCCGAAACGGGAACGGCCGCACGAAGGGAATCGCCGCGGGAGCGTCTTCCTCGATCAGGATCGCATGCTCGACGCTGCCCGTGCGCTCCAGATATTGCTTGGAGTAATGGATTCGCTCGGGGTGCAGGTAGTCCGGCAACGGTTTGCGCGGCTGCTCCACTCCATTGATGAACAGCCTCTTGTTGGCGTACACGACGCGGTCGCCCGGAACCCCGGTCACGCGCTTGATGTAATCCAGGGACGGATCCTCCGGGTAACGGAACACCATCACGTCGCCGCGCCTGGGCTCACCGATGGTTATGATCTTCTTATTGACGAGTGGGAGACGAATGCCGTAAGCGAACTTGTTGACCAGGATGAAGTCCCCGACCACCAGCGTCGGCACCATCGAGCCCGAGGGAATCTTGAAGGGCTCGACCAGGAACGAGCGCAGCAGGAAAACGATGAGGATGACCGGAAAGAAACTCTTCGGATATTCGATCCACCAGGGTTCCTTGTCGTCCTTGCGGCGCTGTTTGGAGAAATAGACTGCGTCGGCCAGCGCAAACGCCCCCGTAATGACAAGCAACACGAAGAGTATCAGCGCGAAATTCATTTGCTCTCAACCTGCAGTATGGCGAGAAACGCCTCCTGGGGTATTTCCACCGTGCCGACCTGTTTCATGCGCTTTTTCCCCGCTTTCTGCTTTTCCAGCAATTTTCTCTTGCGGCTCACGTCGCCGCCGTAGCACTTCGCCAGCACGTTCTTGCGCAGCGCCTTGACGGTCTCGCGCGCGATGACGTGCGAACCGATCGCCGCCTGCACGGCCACGTCGAACATCTGCCGCGGGATCAGCTCGCGCATTCTCGAGACCAGATCGCGGCCGCGATGGGTCGCGTTTTCCCGGTGCACCATGAGCGACAAGGCATCGACGCGCTCTCCGTTGATGAGGATGTCGAGCTTTACCATGTCGGCGGCGCGGTACTCACTGAATTCGTAGTCGAGCGAGGCGTACCCGCGGCTCGCGGATTTGAGCTTGTCGAAAAAATCCATCACGATCTCGTTGAGCGGCATTTCGTAGGTCAGCATCACTTGGCGTCCGTGATATTGCATGTTCTTCTGCACCCCGCGCTTTTGTGTGCACAGGGTCATGATCGTTCCGACGTACTCCTGTGGCACGAAAATGATCGTTTCGATGATCGGCTCGCGAATCTCGTCGATTTTGGAGGGATCCGGCATTTTCGCCGGGTTCTCAATGCGGGCGACCGTGCCGTCGCGCAGCTGAATCTCGTAGACGACGGTGGGAGCGGTAGTCACGAGCGCCATGTCGTATTCGCGCTCGAGGCGTTCCTGCACGATATCCATGTGCAGCAGGCCGAGGAACCCGCAGCGGAATCCGAAGCCGAGCGCCTGGGATGTTTCCGGCTCGTAGTGCAGCGATGCATCGTTGAGCTTCAACTTCTCCAGCGCGTCGCGCAGCGCTTCGTACTCGCTCGCCTCGACCGGATAGAGCCCGGCGAACACCTGCGGCTTGATCTCCTTGAAGCCCGGCAGCGGCGC
>WNGN01005396.1_pt1 | contig 12386 bp, 10 predicted proteins | sample 5400561 | NCBI WGS metagenome assembly WNGN01 (sample SAMN13153379, study PRJNA577476) | soil metagenome | isolation source: 115 cm soil or saprolite under Garry oak tree replicate 2 | place: USA:California | collected 2016-06-15
CTCGTCGCGTCCCTGCCCGATGGGCTCGACACCGTCGTGGGTGATCGGGGCTACCGGCTCTCGGGTGGTGAGAAGCAGCGGCTGGCCATTGCCCGGCTGCTGCTCAAGGCACCGCAGATCGTGATCCTGGACGAAGCGACCGCGCACCTCGACAGCGAGAACGAGGCCGCGGTGCTGGAGGCCTTGGCGCAGGCGCTGACCGGCCGGACGTCCCTGGTCATCGCCCACCGGCTCTCGACAGTGCTCGGCGCCCACAAGATCCTCGTTGTCGACGAGGGACGGGTGGTCGAGAGCGGCACGCATGCCGAACTGCTCGCATCCGGTGGTTTGTACGCCGAGCTGTACCGAACACAGTTCGAGAAGCAGGCCGCGGGTGTCGAACCCGCCGAACCCGCCCAGCCCGTCGAGGCGGGGCAGTCCTAGGCGGAGCGGGCGAGACCTGAGCCGACCGGGTCGGACAGCAGCGGGCCGAAGGCGAGTTCCGCGGCTCCCAGCAGCGACGAGTCGTCGCCGAGGCTCGCGGTGCGCAGCTCGACCAGCCAGCGCGCCTCCGACATGGCGCGACGGTGCAGCTCCTCCTCGACGTCGGCCCGGCACAGCTCGAGCACGTCGGCGAGTGAGCCGCCCATGATCACCGCCTCTGGATTGAGCAGGTTGACCAGGTTGGCCGCCGCGCGCCCTAGCGAGACGGCCACCGCGCGCACCCCGTCGAGCGCGTTGCGCTCGCCGGCCCGTGCGGCGGCGATGACCTCGGCCACGCTCTCGCGGCTCGGGGACGCGTCGCGGTGCGCGAGCCGTAGCAACGCGGCCTCGCCGATGTAGGTCTCGACGCAGCCCTGGCTGCCGCAATGACAGGGCGGGCCGGACGAGTCGAGCATCATGTGGCCGAGCTCGCCGGCCAGGCCCGCGTGCCCGCGAAGCGGGACGCTGTCGGCGATGATCCCGCTGCCGACTCCGACCTTGCCGGTGATGTAGACGACGTCGTGGCAGTCCCGGGCGGCTCCGCGCACGTGCTCGGCGAGCGCCCCCAGGTCCGCGTCGTTGCCCAGATGCACGCTCAGCTCGGACGGCACCAGGTCGGTGAGCATCCGCGCGAGCGGGCGGTGCCGCCAGCCGAGGTTGGGAGCGAAGTCGATCCACCCGTCGGCCCGACGCACGGTGCCGGGAATGCTCACGCCGACACCGACCGGCCACGAGCACGACGCCACCTGCTCGCGCAGCGGTTCGAGCTGCTCGGCGATCTGGATCGCGACCTGGTCGGCCGAGTCGCGTCCGGGCTGGATGCGCGCCTCGCGCCGGGCTATGACGTGCCCGCCGAGTCCCACAGCGGCGCTGACCAGCCGGTCGACCTCGATGTCGACCGCGAACGCGAACGGGCCGTCCAGACGCGGACTGACCACGTGCGAGGGCCGCCCGGCGCGTTCGTTGCCGCTCGGCACATGCTCGTTGATCAACCCGAGCGAGATCAGCTCGTTCACCAATGCGCCGATCGTCGAGCGGTTGAGGCCCAGGCGCTGAGTCAGCTCGGCACGGGTCAGCTCACCGTCGCGATGTACCTGCTCGAGCAGCAGGCCGAGGTTGTGCCGCCGGATCGCCTCCGGACGGGCAGCGGGGGCCCGAGCCATCGTCGTGTGCCCCCGCTTCGCACGCGACCGTCAGAGCCCGGCTGCGCCGGCGCGTCTGCGCGACAGGGCGTCCACAGTCGCGGCGAGCGCCAGCACGCCGCCGGTGACGATGAACTGGATCGCTGGAGCGTTCTCGCCCTTGATCAGGTCGGACATCCCGTTGAGGATCACGGCGACCACGAGGCCACCGATGACCGCGTCGGTGATCTTGCCTTTGCCGCCGAACAGGCTCGTCCCGCCGATCACCGCGGCGCCGACCGCCAGCAGCAGCGTGTTGCCGCCGCCCTGCGCGGAGTTGACGCCGATGCGCGACGCGAGCACCACGCCGGAGACCACCGCCATCATCGAGCAGATGACGAACACGGAGATGCGGATGCCGTCGACGCGGATGCCGGCACGTCGAGCCGCCTCGTCGTTGCCGCCGACCGCGTAGACGTGGCGCCCGTAGCGGGTCCGGGACAAGACGAAGCCCAGCGCTACGACCAGACCAATGACCAGCGGCACGACCCAGGGCACGCCTTCGAGCACCTTGTGCGGGACCCGGACGATCTTGCCGTTCACCGTATCGGTGGTCGACTCCTTGTGCAGTGCGCGGTCCTCGTTGAGGAACAGGATCGGTATGAAGATCAGGGCGGCGATCAGCAGGATCTTCAGGCCCATCACCGCGGGTGGCTCGGCCGGCAACCCCCGGCTGCGCCGCGCCCGACCGTCGAACATCTTCATGGCGACGTAGCCGGCGACGCAGACCGCGCCGAGCAGCCAGCCAAGCCAGACCGGCATGTTCTTGTTCTCCAGAGCGTTGAGCGTGTCGCTCTGCAGCGAGATGTTGCCCGACGCGTGCACGCTGTTGACCACCCACAGCACGACACCCTGCAGCGCGAGGAAGAGGGCCAGGGTTACAACGAACGACGGGACATAGACCCTCGCCCGCATGATCCCGATGAAGTATCCGATGACGAACCCGACCGCCAGCGACAGGAGTACCGCGACCGGCCAGGGCATGCCGTTGTGGATGGAGACCGCGGTGGTGGCGCCACCGACGCCGGATGCCGTACCCGCGGACAGGTCGATCTCACCGAGCAGGAAGACGAACACGAGCCCCATCGCGAGGAGCACCGAGGGAGCGGCCTGGGTGATCAGGTTCGCGAAATTGCCCAGGGAGAAGAAGGAGTGCTGGGCGATCGAGAAGATGACCACGAGCAGCACGAGCCCGGCGGCGGCCGGGAGCGATCCGAGGTCGCCGGATCGGACCCGTTGCAGGTAGGTGCGGAAGTACTCACGTAGACCGCCCTCGATCGGAGCGGTGGACGCGGCGGCGGCGAGCGTAGCCTCGAGCAGTTCGTCGTCGGTCGCCGTGGGCGTCGGCTCGGTATCGCTGGTCACGCCACCGCTCCCGTCGCCTGGCCGTTGCCGGCAAGTCCGATGTCGCCGCTGCGCCCGCTCGTGATGAGCTCGACAACCTGCGTCTGCGTGACGTCGGAGCGCTTCACGGTCGCAGCCATCTGCCCGAGGTAGAGCACGGAGATCTTGTCGGCGACCTGCATGACGTCATTCATGTTGTGCGAGATGAGGATCACGGCAAGACCCTGATCAGCCAGGCGCCGGACGAGTTCGAGCACCTGCGCCGTCTGCGCCACACCGAGTGCGGCCGTCGGCTCGTCGAGGATGACGAGCTTGGAGTTCCAGAGCACGGCCTTGGCGATGGCGACCGTCTGCCGCTGCCCGCCGGACAGGCTCGAGACCCGCTGCCGGACCGACGCCAGAGTCCGCACTGACACACGACGTCGAGGTTGTCGCACAGCGCGAGATCCTGATAGACGATCTCGATGCCGAGCGCCGCTGCGTCGCGCGGGCTGTGCACGGTGACCGGATGCCCGTCGAACTCGTATTCTCCGGCGTCGTAGGGGTAGCTGCCACCCATGCACTTCACGAGGGTCGTCTTGCCGGCGCCGTTGTCGCCGACGAGCGCGGTCACCTCGCCGTTTCGGGCCTCGAAGTTGACCTGTTTGAGCACGTGCACGGCGCCGAAGCTCTTGTCGACTCCGCTCATCCGCAGGATCACGTCGTCTGGCATCGCCGAACTCCTTCACCCTCCCGGCGGGTTCGTGGCGGCCGGCCGCGCAGGTTCGCGCGACCGGCCGTCAACGGGTGTGTCAGCTGACTCCGGCTGCCGTGCACTTGGCGGCGTACGCGCCGGTGCACGTCTGGGCCTTCGGTGTGTAGCCGTCGTTGATCGGATCGGCCACGTTGCTCTTGTCGATCGCGATCGGCGTGGCCAGGATGGCCGGCACCTTCTTGCCGGTTTGCGTGTCGGTCACGGTGGCGGTTGTGGTCGGGACGCCACCGGTGGCGAGCTGTGCTGCCGCATCTACGGCCGGGATCGCCTCGAGCTTGGACGGCTTGTAGATCGTGAAGCACTGGTCGCCGTCCATGATGTGCTTGAGGCCGTCGACCGTGGCGTCCTGGCCGGAGACCGCGACCTTGCCGTTCAGGCTCTGCTTCTTGAGCGCGGTGATGACCGAGTTGGCCATGCCGTCATTGGCGACCATGACCGCGTTGAGGTCCTTGTGCGCGTTGAGCATCGACTCGAATGTGACACCGGCCTGCTGGTTGTCCCACTTGTCGATCCACTGGTCGTCGAGCTTCTTCCAGCCGGGCTGCTTACTGAGCACGGCGTCATAGCCGTTCTTGAAGAGCGTCGCGTTGTTGTCGGTCTTCGATCCGTTGACGTCGACGTAGTTGACCGTGCTCTTGCCCTGAACCTGCGGGCACTTGACCAGCGCGTTGCCCTGTGCGGTTCCGACCGCTACGCCGTCGAATGAGACGTAGAGGCTGGCGCTGCCGCCGAGGGTGAGCCGGTCGTAGTCGATCGTGATGACGCCCTTGGCCTTCGCGTCACTCTCGATCTTGGCGGCAGACGCCGAGTCGAGGTTGACGATCAGGAGCACCTTCGCCCCGTTCTGGATCATTGTCTGCGCGATGGTCGCCATCTGGCCCGCGTCGTTGTTGGCGTTCTCGACGTCGCACTGGAGGTTGTCCTTCTGGCACTGCGCCTTGATCGCCTCTGGATCGGACGTGATCCAGCGGTTGGAGGACTGGGTGTCGGGCATGATCGCGCCGACCTTCGCTCCCTTGCCGTCGATGGCGCCGCCAGCCGCCGAGCTGCTCGCGCTCGTCGCCCCTCCGGCGGGAGTAGTCGGGGTGTTCTTCTTGCTAGAGGAGCAGGCGCTCATGGCGAGTGAGGCCGCGACCCCTACGACGATCAGGCCGACTGCGCTCTTGCGCATGGGCTCTACCGCCTTTCGCGGGCGATTGACCGGGCAAGTCCGTAACCCGGTCGATGAATGTTGTGCGCGTCAACATATCGGGAGGTCACATCGGCCAGTCAGTAACAGTGGCGTGATCGAGACCTATTCGTTACCGCAACGGCACGTGCGGGCCGTTCGGTCGCGGAAGATGTGGCGGTCTGCCACCGCGAGCGGGTTTTGCGGGCGTTCCGAGCGGGCTCAGGCCAACGCGCGCAGGACGTACTGCATGATTCCGCCGTGCCGGTAATACTCCGCCTCGCCCGGGGTATCGATGCGCAGCGCCGCGTCGAACTCGACATCGCCGGCCCGCACCTTGACCGTCCGCGGCGTCGTGCCGGAGTTCAGCTCCTCGACGCCGGTGATCGTGAACGTCTCCTCGCCGGTCAGGCCCAGCGACTGCGCGGAGTCGCCGTCGGCGAACTGCAGCGGCAGCACGCCCATGCCGATCAGATTCGACCGGTGGATGCGTTCGTAGGACTCGGCGATCACCGCCCGCACGCCCAGCAGTGCCGTGCCCTTGGCCGCCCAGTCGCGTGACGAGCCCGAGCCGTACTCCTTGCCGGCGAGGACGACGAGCGGCGTGTCGCTTGCGGCGTAGCGCTCCGCCGCCTCGTAGATCGTGGTGACCGGCCCGCCGTCGACGGTGAAGTCGCGGGTGAAGCCGCCCTCGGTTTCCGGCGCGAGCTGGTTGCGCAGCCGGATGTTCGCGAACGTGCCACGAATCATCACCTCGTGGTTGCCGCGCCGCGAACCGTAGGAGTTGAAGTCCTTGCGATCGACGCCGTGTTCGCCGAGGTACTTGCCGGCAGGCGAGTCGGCCTTGATCGAACCGGCCGGGCTGATGTGGTCGGTCGTCACCGAGTCGCCGAGCTTGGCCAGCACTCGCGCGTCGTGGATGTCGGTCACCGGCGACGGCTCGCGCTGCATGCCGTCGAAGTACGGAGGCTTGCGGACGTAGGTCGAGTCGGCGTCCCAGTCGAACGTCTTGCCCTGCGGCGTGGGCAGGTTGCGCCACGCGTCGTCGCCGGCGAACACGTCGGCATAGTCGCGGACGAACATCTCACTCGCGATGGCTTCATCGACGACTTGCTGCACGTCGGCGGCCGATGGCCAGATGTCGTGCAGATACACCGGCGCGCCGTCGCTGCCGGCGCCGAGCGGTTCGGTCGTGATGTCGACGTCCATGGAGCCGGCCAGCGCGTACGCGACCACCAGCGGGGGAGAGGTCAGGTAGTTCATCTTCACGTCGGGGTTGATCCGGCCCTCGAAGTTGCGGTTGCCGGAGAGAACGCTGACTGCGGCGAGGTCGGACTCGTTGACCGCCGCGGAGATCTCGTCGGCGAGCGGGCCGGAGTTGCCGATGCATGTCGTGCAGCCGTAGCCGACCAGGTTGAAGCCGAGCTTGTCGAGGTACGGCGTGAGGCCGGCCCGGTCGTAGTAGTCCATGACCACCTTCGAGCCCGGCGCGAGTGTCGTCTTCACCCAGGGCTTGCTGGTCAGGCCGCGCTCGACGGCGTTCTTCGCGAGGAGCGCCGCGGCAACCATCACCGAGGGGTTGGACGTGTTCGTGCACGACGTGATCGCGGCGATGACCACCGCGCCGTGGTCGAGCACGCAGGACGTCCCGTCGGCCAGCGTGATCGGCGTCGGGTTCGAGGTGCGGCCGTGTGCTCCGTTCGCCGCTGAGGGCACCGTCGCCGCTTCGCTGAAACTCGGGACGTCCGACGCGGGGAACGACTCGTCCTCGGCCTCGTCGTGGGCGTCCTGGACCGAGGACGTGTACGCGCCGAGCGAGGCCCGGAACATCGGCTTCGCCGACGCCAGCGGGACGCGGTCCTGCGGCCGCTTCGGGCCGGCCAGCGAAGGCTCGATGGTCGACAGGTCGAGTTCGAGCGTCTCGGAGAACTCCGGCTCGACGGACGCGTCGTGCCACAGGCCGTTGGTCTTGGCGTACGCCTCGACGAGGTTCACCTGGTCGTTGGCGCGGCCGGTGAAGCGCAGGTAGCGCAGCGTCTCGTCGTCGATGGGGAAGATCGCGCAGGTCGAGCCGTACTCGGGGCTCATGTTCCCGATCGTCGCCCGGTTGGCGAGCGGCACGGCGGCGACGCCGGGGCCGTAGAACTCGACGAACTTGCCGACGACGCCGTGCTTGCGCAGCGTCTCGGTGATCGTGAGGACCAGGTCGGTCGCGGTGGCACCCTCGGGCAGTTCGCCGGTGAGCTTGAAGCCGACGACGCGGGGGATCAGCATGCTGACCGGCTGGCCGAGCATCGCGGCCTCGGCCTCGATGCCGCCGACGCCCCAGCCGAGCACACCTAGTCCGTTGACCATGGTGGTGTGCGAGTCGGTGCCCACCACGGTGTCGGGATAAGCCAGCCCGTCGCGGGCGAAGACGACCCGGGCCAGGTACTCGAGGTTGACCTGGTGCACGATGCCGGTGCCGGGTGGCACCACCTTGAACTGGTCGAACGCGGTCTGGCCCCAGCGCAGGAACTGGTAGCGCTCGCGGTTTCGGCGGTACTCCAGTTCGACGTTGCGGGCGAACGAGTCGGGCGCTCCGAACAGGTCGGCGATCACCGAGTGGTCGATGACCAGTTCGGCGGGCGAGAGCGGGTTGATACGTGCGGGGTCGCCGCCCAGGTCGCGCATCGCCTCGCGCATGGTGGCGAGGTCGACCACCGCCGGTACGCCGGTGAAGTCCTGCATGACTACCCGCGACGGGGTGAACTGAACCTCTGTACTTGGCTCAGCGCTCGGTTCCCAGTTTGCGAGGGCCTCGATCTGCGCGCTGGTGACGTTCTTGCCGTCCTCGGTGCGCAGCAGGTTCTCCAGCAGCACCTTCAGGCTGAACGGCATGCGCGCCGAACCGTCGACGCGGTCGATGCGGAAGTAGTCGTAGGACCGTTCGGCGGCGTCGAGCCGGTCTCGGGATCCGAAGCTGTTCTTGCTCTCCGCGGGCATCGCAGGCTCCCTCGATACACTCGTGCTAGCAAATTCTCTTGACGTCAAGATATTACCAGTCGACCCGCCTGGCCAGCCTTGCACATGTCGAACGGCACAATCGTGGTGTGACCGCTGATGCGAGGGCGTTGCTCGTCCCAGCGCGCCGCATCACCGTGCTCACAGGAGCCGGGGTCTCGACCGACTCGGGCATCCCCGACTACCGCGGGCCGAACGGTTTGTGGACCCGCGAGCCCGGCGCGCAGCGATTCGTCGACTTGGAGCTCTACCGACACGACGACGCGCTGCGCCGGGAGTCGTGGCGGCGCCGTGCGGTACATCCGGCGTTCACCGCCGTACCCAACGCCGCGCACCGCGCGCTGGCTTCGCTGCATCAGCAGGGCCGGCTGCGCGCGCTGCTGACCCAGAACGTCGACGGCCTGCATCAACGGGCCGGCGTCCCGGACGATCACGTCGTGCAACTGCACGGTTCGATCGGCCAGACCGAGTGCCTCGGCTGTCGTGAGCGCCGGCCGATGGCCGAGGCCCTTGCCCGTGTGCTGGCAGGTGACGACGATCCGCGCTGCGTGCGCTGTGGGGGCATCCTGAAGTCGGCCACCGTCTTCTTCGGCCAGCCACTGGATACGCAGATCCTGGGACGCGCAGTCGAGGCCGCGTGCGACTGCGACCTGTTCCTGGCGGTCGGCACGTCACTGTCGGTGCAACCGGTCGCGAGTCTCGTCGGGATGGCCGCTCGCGAGGGCATCCCGGTCGTCATCGTGAACAACACGGCGACTCCCTACGACGAGGTCGCGGCGGCGCTCGTCCGCGATCCGATCGGCGAGACGCTGCCGCGGCTGCTGGCGCTCGGCGACGTGACCGCGTCCGATTCGTAGGCTGTCGGCGTGGAGTCGACGGCGGCAGCCGAGCCGAGCACGGCGGTGACGCTCGCGGCGGACGCGCTGCGGTGGCGCCGGATCCGGCGGTGGGCCGCGTGGGCCTACTTGGGATTACTGGTCGCACTGGTCGCACTGGTCGGGGTGCCGACCGATCGGGGCAGCCTGCTGCTGATCATCCTGGCCGGTCTCGGCATCCGGTGTCTGGGCCGGGGCTGGCGCGCCTTCGGCAAGGCGCTGGTGGACTGGCTGCCGTTCACCGCGGTGCTTGTGCTCTACGACGTCTCACGGGGGATCGCCGACGGGCTCGGCATGCCGCTGCACGTCTCCGACATCGCGGCGGCCGACCGGGGCTTATTCGGCACGGTGCCGACCGTCTGGATGCAGCAGCGTCTTCTCGACCCCGGTTCGCCGCACTGGTACGACGCCGTGGCGACGCTCGTCTACACGACGCACTTCCTCGCGACGCCGGTGGTCGCCGCCGTGCTGTGGCTGCGCAGCCGCGACGCGTGGAAGGCGTTCATCACGCGTGTCATCGTGCTGTCAGTCGCCGGTCTGGTCACCTACGTGCTGTTCCCCGCCGCGCCGCCGTGGTACGCCGCGCGGGAGGGGGTCATCGAGCCCGTCATCCGCGCATCCGCGCGCGGCTGGCTGTGGCTGCACGTCAACCACGCCGGGAACCTGCTCAGCGAGGGCCAGCTGGCGTCGAACCCGGTCGCGGCGATGCCGTCGCTGCACACGGCGTTCGCCACCCTGATCGCGCTGTTCGTCATGTCTCGGCTGCACAGCCGGTGGCGGCAGGTCGTGCTGGCCTATCCGGCCGTCATGGGACTGGCTCTGGTCTACCTCGGCGAGCACTACGTGATCGACCTCGTGGCCGGCGTCGGCTACGCCGTCGCGGTCCATTTCGGGGTAGGCGCGTGGGAGCGGCGGCAAGATCGAGTGCTGCGTTCCAGCCACTAAGCCAGCATTTATGCCGATATCGGCTTTGTTGGTGCCCGTGTTTCTCGCGAGACTGCTGGCGCTCCTGGGACTCAGGTGGCAATCTTGATCTGCTAGCGCTCGGGAGGAGAGCAGGACCGTGAACGCAAGCCGTCAAGGACGGCCGCCCTGGTACCGACGGCTGATCCATTCACGCCGCCGCGACGTTCGGGCGTTCCGCGCCGTTGCGGTCGTGCTCGTCGTCCTCACCGTCGGCGCCGGACTGCTCACCGTGCTGACCGGCAGCGCGAGCGCCAAGCCACCACCGCATCCGACTCGAGCCCAACTCGACGCCGCGCAGGCGAAGAAGGACGCGCTCGCCGGCGAGGTCGGGGCGCTCTCGGCACAGGTCGCCACGTTGCAGGGCCGGATCATCCAGCTCGACGCCGCTGCTGAGCTCGCCGAGCAGAAGGTGGCGAATGCGCTCGCCCAGCTCGCCGCGGCGCAGGACGACGCCGACAAAGCGAAGGCACGCGTCGCCGCCGCCCAGGCCGAGGTACAGAAGGCGACCCAGCAGTTCAGCGACTTCGTTCGCGCGAGCTACATGGGCAGTCCGATCAACGGCACCGCTGGCAGCTTGCTCACCGCACGCGATCCGAACGCTGTGCTGGCGCGAACCGACTACCTCCAGTACAGCGCAGCGCACAAGACTGACGCGATCAGCAACCTGACCCGCGCGACCGTCACGAAGTCGAACGCCGATGCCGCCGCGCGCGCCGCCGTGCAGCGGTAGGCCGCTGCGGCCGACGCGGCGCAGAAGGCCCAACAGGCTGCCGCGGCCGCACTGGACGCGGCGAAGGCCCAGAAGGAGCAACTCAAGGCCACCCTCGCGGACAGCCAGGCCAAGCTCGACTCGGCACGCGTTCGGCTCGCGACGCTCAACCACCAGCGCACGAAGTACATCGCGTGGAAGAAGGAGCAGGCGAGGATCGCGGCGGCTCGACGCGCTGCCGAGGCCAAGCGCCGGGCCGAGGCTCTCGCCGCCGCGCAGGCCCGCGCTCGCCACCACAGCGGCAATCCCGGCCCGGTGCCGATCGCGCCCACCGGCGGGAACTGGAGCGCCGCGGCCGGCCAGACTGCCGTCAACCGGGCCATGCAGTACCTCGGCATGCCGTACGCGTTCGCGGCCGGCAACTACAGCGGCCCGACCTATGGCGTCTGCGTTTCAGGCGACGCGTGGAACGACTGCCACGTCTACGGCTTCGACTGCTCCGGGCTGACGCTCTACGGGTGGGCGCCGTACCTGCATATGGACCACTACGCGGCCACGCAGTACGGACAGGCCGGCTCGTACCACCCGAGCACGTCGAATCTCATGCCGGGCGACCTCGTCTTCTGGAGCTCGAACGGCAGCCGGGCGGGCATTCACCACGTCGCGATGTACATAGGCGGCGGCAATGTCATCCAGGCACCCCAGAGCGGCGACATCGTCCGCGTCACGCCGCTGGGCTCGGTCGACAGCGGCTACTTCGGAGCGACTCGCCCGCTGACCTGATCCGGTGTCTAACCTGGATAGATGCTCCCGCTCGAGACCGTCCACGATGCACTGATCGATTCGTTCGGACGCGTCGCGAGCGATCTGCGGATCTCGCTCACCGACAAGTGCTCGCTGCGGTGCACGTACTGCATGCCGGCCGAGGGCCTGCCGTGGCTGCGCAAGGCCGAGCTGCTGACCGACGACGAGATCGTGCGCTTGGCAGCGGTGTTCGTGTCGCACGGCGTGACGAGCATCCGGCTGACCGGCGGCGAGCCGCTGCTGCACCCGACGCTGCCCGGCGTCGTCGCGCGGCTGGCCGGGCTGGCGCCTCGTCCCGAGCTGTCGCTGACGACGAACGGCGTCGGGCTGGTCCGGGTCGCCGACCAGCTCGTCCGCGCCGGACTCGACCGGGTGAACGTCTCGGTCGACACGCTCGACCCGGAGCGGTTCCGCGAGCTCACGAGGCGCGACCGGCTGGCTGACGTGCTCGCCGGCGTCGCGTCCGCGGCGGCGGCCGGCTTGAGCCCGGTGAAGGTGAACGCCGTGCTGATGCGGGGAAGCAACCTGGCCGAGGCGCCAGATCTGCTCGCCTGGGCGCTGCGGTCCGGCTACCAGATGCGCTTCATCGAGCACATGCCCCTCGACGCCCAGCACGAGTGGTCGCGCGCGACGATGGTCACCGCCGACGAGATGCTGGCCCTGTTGGGCGAGTGGTACACGCGGACCTGCCTGTTCGCCCGCACCGAGACGGACCTCCGCGGTCCGCTGCGCGACGGCGCCGGCGACGTGGAGCTCGGCGCGCTGATCCGCGACGCGGTTGCCGGCAAGCAGGCCGGGCACAGCATCGGCTCGTCCGGATTCCTGCAGCCCGTCCGGCCGATGTCGGCGATCGGCGGCTAGATCGCCACCGTCAGCCCGCCGCGCGCGACGTCGATCGGGCCCGCGTAGCCGGCACGCGCCGCGGCGAGGGACGACTCCTGATCGGTGCCCGGCCACAGATGCGTGAGGACCAACCGGCCGGTGCCGGCGGCATCGGCCTGTAGCCCGGCTTCGCGCGCGGTGCCGAGTACACCGACAACGTCCAGGTCGCTCACCTCGTCGACGTAGGTCGCGTCGGCAATCAGTAGGTCGCTGCCGCTGGCCAGCTCGACGACACCAG
>WNGN01002473.1_pt1 | contig 12385 bp, 10 predicted proteins | sample 5400561 | NCBI WGS metagenome assembly WNGN01 (sample SAMN13153379, study PRJNA577476) | soil metagenome | isolation source: 115 cm soil or saprolite under Garry oak tree replicate 2 | place: USA:California | collected 2016-06-15
CACAATCGCGCAAATCGAAGGGCTATAACCTCGAACGCGAGATCAGGCCGCTGGTGATGGCAAGCGAGATCAGCGGCCTTGAAAAGATGCACGGTTATCTCAAGTGCGGAAATCTCGTGGTGCGGTTGAGTCTCCCCTACATCGAGCTTGAAAGCAAAGAGCCGCAATACATCGAGCGCCCGGCACAGCAGCCACCGAAGGAACCGCCAAAGGTTGCGGCGGCCGCGGCAGGAGCAGGCAAGCCGTCGGGGAACGGAGCTTGGGGACAGACACTCGTGCCCAATGAACAGCAACAAAGTGAGGACCAGAAAATCCAACGAGAGCCAGCACGCCAGCAAAGGGACTTCTTCGAGTAGGCCAACACATGCTGACCATCTCAAAGCCGCTGAGCGCAGTTCAGGCACAGTCGTATCACGCGGAAGAGTTTGGTAACGCCCGCGAGAACTACTACACCGAAGGGGAGCAGATTCGCGGGGAGTGGCACGGAAGGCTCGCCGAACGGTGGAGACTACACGGCGAGGTTCGCGAAGAGCATTTCCAGCGGCTCTCCGAAGGACAACACCCGATCACTGGGGAGCAACTAATCCGCCGCCAAGCGGCCCGAGAATACATGAACAGGCGCGGCGAGCAGGTAAGCGCGATGGAACACCGCGCAGGATGGGACGCGACGTTTTCAGCCCCGAAGAGCGTATCGTTGACCGCCCTGGTAGGTCGAGATGACCGTGTCCGAGGAGCACATCGAGAAAGCGTTGGCGTCGCACTTGACGAGCTAGAGCGATATGTTCAGGCCCGCATCGGCGGGAATCTTCCGGCAGAGACAACCGGCAAGTGGGTAGCGGCGAAGTTCGAGCACGACAGCGCAAGGCCCGTGAACGGCTATGCCGCACCGCAATTGCACACGCACGCCGTTTTCTTCAATCTTACCGAGACCGACGACGGGGACGCACACGCGCTACAGCCACGGGAACTTTACAAGACGCAGCAGTATGCGACGGCAGTGTATCGCTCGGAACTGGCCCATCGGCTGAAAGAACTTGGCTACGAAATCGAGCGCGGAGAGAGCAGCCAGCCGGAAATCAAAGGCTACAGTAAAGAGTATCTGGAGGCATCGAGTCCCCGCCGCCAGCAGATCGAGGAGCGTCTGGCAAAACAGGATCAGCGAGGAGCAGGCGCGGCGCAGATTGCGGCGCACCAGACACGAGAAGGAAAGCTCGAACTCTCACACGAAGAGATGCAAGACAGGCACAAAGCAATGGCCGCGCACTTCGGCAATCAACCACAGCGGGTTGTCAAAGCGGCACGGGAGCACGGAGAGCGATTACAGCAAGCACCCGAAGAGAAAGCCATCGGCCAGGCCGTTGCCTACTCAAGAGAGAAAAATCTGGAGCGTGAAGCAGTGGCCGAGGAGCGCGAGCTGCTGAGGGATGCACTGAAACGCTCGATGGGTGACGCCACGGTTGCGGAGGTTAAAGCGGAGTTCGAGAAACGCGTGCAAGCGGGCGAGTTTATCGAGACGAGCAATCGCGCGCCGGGCCGCGCGTTCACCACAAGTGAGATGATCGACCACGAACGCAACACCATCCACGCGATGCGCGCGGGGCAGAACCAACACGAACCAATCGCGAGGTTCGAGACACGCCGAAAGATCGAGCAAGACCACTCGCATTTGAGCGAGAGCCAGCGCGCTGCGGTCGAGCAAATCCTGTCGAGCCGCGATCAGGTGACGGCGCTTGAAGGCGTCGCCGGCACGGGGAAAACTACTTCTTTAGTTGTAATCCGCGAAGCCGCCGGGCGAGAGGGCTATAAGGTGGAAGGCTTCGCGCCAACGTCACGCGCGGCGCAAAAACTCGGCGAAGCCGGAATCGAATCGAGCACGTTGCAGTGGCATCTGACGCGGAGCGAAGATCCGCGCGACGGGCAGAAACGACTTTACGTCCTCGACGAATCGAGCCTAGCGAGCACGAAGCAGATGAACGAGTTCCTGCATCGGCTAAAGGAAAACGATCGCTTATTGCTCGTAGGCGACACACGCCAACATGAAGCCGTCGAAGCGGGCCGACCGTATCGCCAGCTCCAGGAAGCAGGAATCGCGACGGCGCGCCTCGACGAGGTCGTGCGGCAGAAAGATCCGGCGCTCAGGGACGTGGTGGAAAAACTCTCGCGAGGCCAGGTCAAAGAGGCGATGGAAAAGCTCGATACGCAAGGCCGCGTGCACGAAATTTTCGACCGCGACGAGCGGATGGCCTCCATCGCGCACGAGTATTTGAAGCAGCCCGAAGGGACGCTCGTGGTATCCCCAGACAATCAGTCGCGGATGGAAATTAATCAAACGATTCATTACGCGATGCAGGATGCGGGGAAAATGCCGTATCGCGAGCACGAGATGACAGTGTTGGTCGCCCGGCAGGAGATTACTGGGGCGGATCGACAGTGGGCGGCGCAATATGAACCTGGCGACGTGGTGCGCTACACGAGAGGCAGCAAGACGCACGGCATCGAGGCTGGAGAGTATGCCCGCGTCGAGCACGCGAACGAGAAAGAGAATCTAGTAACGGTGAAACGCGAGACCAGCGAGCAAGTGAGTTACGATCCGCGCCGGTTGCACGGCGTGACGCTCTACCGCGAGTCCGAGCGCACATTCAGTCGAGGCGAGCGCGTGCAGTTCACCGCACCGAATCGGGAGCGACACATCGCGAACCGCGAGCTAGGCACCATCGAAAAGATCGACGATAGCGGCAACCTGCAACTGCGCCTCGACTCAGGCCGCACCGTCTCATTCAACTTCAAACACAACCCGCATCTCGACTACGGATACGCAGTAACCAGCCACAGCAGCCAAGGTCAAACCGCCGACCGCGTGCTAGTGCATGTGGACACGGAGCAGGCAGGAGAAAAGCTCGTGAATCGCCGGTTGGCATACGTCGCTATATCGCGCGGTCGGTACGACGCCCAAATCTACACGAACGACAAAACCAGTCTTGTCGAAGGACTAGGACGCGACGTTTCGCACCGATCCGCGATGGAAGCGAGCCGTGAATCCGTATCCTCGGCGCACGAGATCGAGCCGTCAACCACACGAAGCCGGGGGCACGAGCACACGCAGTCAGAAGGCCACAGCATCAGCAGATAACGGTGTATAATCGCTTCATGGCTAAGGATGTGATCCACATCTCCGAGGCGGAAGCGGCGAGCGACTTTGCTGCGCTGATGGCACGCGTGCGGGCGGGCGCGAAGGTCATCATCGAGAATGGCGCGCGGCCCGTGGCGGTCCTTCATGCCGCCGAGCCGGAGCGCCGCAGTATCTCCGAATGCATTTCGTTGGCCAAAGCGCACGAAGAAGAAACCGGTAAAGCTCCGGTCCTCGATCCAGACTTCGCAAAAGACGTAGAAGAAATTGTCAGCCACCGCAAGCCGTGGAACCCGCCAGCGTGGGAATAGTCCTCGACTCAAGCGTCATTATCGCTGCCGAACGCCGAGGCCATACCGTTCGGGAGATTTTAGAACAAGTGAAGGCTGCCCAGGGTGAGATCGAAATCGGCTTGTCGGTGGTGACCATCGCCGAACTGGTGCATGGAGCCTATCGCACCAAAACCCAGGCGCAGCAGCAACGACGACTGGAGTTCATCGAGCGGTTGTCCAACGACATGCCAGTACATCCGGTGACGCTCGCCATCGCGCGGCTGGCCGGGCGCATCGAAGGCCAACAGGAAGCGATTGGTGTCCAGTTTGCGTTCGAGGATTTGCTGATTGGCGCGACGGCGTTGCATCTCGGCTACGAAGTCGCGACGCTGAACCTCCGCGATTTCCAGAGAATCCCTGGTCTGTCCGTGATCCAACTCTGAGCGATTGCCCCCACCGAAAGTTCCCTTCGCTCTACCCGCCGTCACGGGGCACGGCCGGTGATGTTGAAAAAATCTGCGCGCGGTGCGAAACTAAGACCATGCGAATCGAGTCGATCAGCTTCGTAAACGAAGACGAGATACCTTGGGTAGTGGCCGCGAATCGGTTCCGACCCGAGGAGGCTCTTACCGACGCGCAAGGCGACCAGCTATGCCCCGTTTGTGCATGCTGTTCGCTTAGAAAAGCAAGAATGATGCCCGCATACGGCCCGTATTATTTGATCTGCCCGAGCGGATGCGCGAGGACGCGACGGCATGGTACACGGAAGATGCGGAAAGCCGTTGCCGCTAAGAGAGATTCGATTTCAGCGGCAAACCATTAACAGCGAGATTTGACCCGATACTCACACATCGTACAGAGTTGGCCATTGGTGTGAACAGGATCGCTCCCAGCCAAATACGACAACAGCACCACGCGTGGGTTTGTGCTTCATAAAAATACATACCTGCGTAATCCGACCTTAGTTTTATTGACTAGCAGACTATGCCGGGCGTAGTCTCGCCTGAAGCGGGTACGCCGACCGCATCGCTGCTGTACCACGTCAGAGCGTTGAAAAAAACAGTTTAAGGAGCAGCAGGGAGGAGGCTGCTACCCGTGAGGACTCGACCTCGCCGACTGTGGCTCATTTTACCCGCGCTGTGCTTGGTTCTTTTCGCCATCTCAGTTGCAACAAACGGTTTGCGAGCAAGGCAGGCCGAGCCAGCCCAAGAATTTGCTAAGCGGCGTGGTCTAATTCTTCTGGGGCGCGAGAAGTGGTTTTACGAGCAACGCCAATATCCGCTCGGCTACATTCCCGCTGGCGCGCGGCTGAAAGCCTTCCATCAATTGCAACAAATGGTCCGTGCGATAAACGGGCGAGGCTCCAGCTCCCCTGCCGCCAACCTAGCCTCGCCAGCGCAATTTGCGACTGCGGCTAACTCCATCGCGCTTTCTCAGACCACCTGGACACTAATCGGCCCACAGCCGACACTCCCCCCTGCCAACAATCCTTTTACAGGCTACCCGAGTGTTGCCGGTCGTGTGACTGCGTTGGCTTTCGATTCGCGGGACATAACCAACAAGACCATTTACCTCGGATCGGCTGAGGGGGGCTTGTGGGTAACCGTAAATGGCGGCCAGACGTGGACAGCGCTTACTGACTCCCAGCCATCTCTTGCTGTCGGCTCGATTGCCCTGAACTCAACAACGAACCCCACGACCATCTACATCGGTACCGGCGAGGAGAATTTCAATCTTGATGCCTACTATGGCGCTGGAGTGCTCAAATCAACTGACGGCGGAAAAACCTGGACGCAGGATCAAACGTTTTCACAGACCGCAGCAAAAGGCCAGCTTGCGTCTGGACCCTATATCGGCTCCGTGGTGATAGCTCCCAATAACACTCAAGTTCTCCTCGCTGGGGTGGACGGATTCAGATCGAACGTAGCGAGCGGTGTGTGGCGCTCTTCGGACGCCGGTACCACGTGGAGCCAGGTTTTGTCTTTGTCCGATCCTCATTTCCCGAATGGTAGTCCGGCGACTGCCGTTGTTTTCGATTCGTCGAGTCCCGGCGTGGCCTATGCTGCCCTGGGCGATCGCTTCGGGAATTCAACGGACGGAGTCTACAAATCCACGGATAATGGCGCTACCTGGACTCCTTTGACTACACTGGGCATTGGCCCAGGGCTGGGCCGCATCACGTTGGCGGTTGGCCCACCAGCTTCCTCGGGAGCACCGGGCGAATTGCTCGTGGCAATCGCAGATGCAACCAATTGCCCGACCAACCCAGCAGCGTGCTCAACCAACTTGCTCGGCCTATTCCTGAGCAAGGACGGCGGCACGACGTGGACAAAGCTCTCGAATGCTCCCAACTTTTGCGGGAACCCCCAAAACCCTGGTAATGGCCAGTGTTGGTACGACATGGCAATCGCTATAGACCCTCAAATTCCCACAATATTCTACGCGGGGGGCAATAACCAAGACCCACCGTTCGACGACACATTGATAGTCTCTTCCGACGGTGGCAACACCTGGTCTGCCGATCTCTATGCGGGAAACAACGGCAGCACTGTGAACACCGTTGGCCAACTTCACACCGACACGCACGCCATTGCATTTTCATCCGACGGAACGACCCTCGCCGTGGGAAATGACGGTGGCATCTGGACCACATCAAGCGTGGGCGTAAGCTCGAATATCACATGGAACGACCTTAACAGCCCTCTCGCGATTACTCAGTTTTACCCAGGCATCTCCATTGTGCCGGGCAATCCCAATCAGGGCCTAGGCGGAACACAAGATAACGGGACGCAGGTTTACACTGGGAATCTCGAATGGCAGCAGATCGCGCGGTGTGGTGATGGTGGCCCGACTGCTGTCACGCCTAACGGCGCAACCATCTACCTTGCATGTGCCGCGAACGAAGGTTTGTTTTCCGCTTCGAGCGCAGGTGCAGCTTGGGCAGGCAATGGCATCGGCTCATGCACCAGCGCGCCATCCGCAAACTGTTACACCGCCTCCTTCGCGCCCCCGCTGGCGATGGACTTCAAAAACCCCTTGGTTCTCTATTTTGGTGCGCAGGCACCGTCAGGAGGCCCCGCGCAGGCTCTTTACCAGACTACGAACGGAGCGAGTTCTTGGACTGCAATCGCTCCTAACCTGGGCAATTTTTCCATCGTTACGATCAGCGTGGCTCCGACCGACTCGAATACAGTTTATGTGGGCACGGAAATCGGCACGGTTTTTGTAACAAGGAATGCAGGCGCTGGAAGCGGCGCGGTATTTCAGGAGCTTGACAACGGGCTCCCAAACCGGGTCATCACTCAAGTCACTGTCGATCCCACTACTCCAACAACGGCTTACGCTTCTTTCTCAGGCTTTTCGAGTTGTTCGGCCTGTGACGGAAAGGGGCACATCTTCGAAACAACGAACGGCGGTACAAGCTGGGCCAGCATCACCGGCGGCTTGCCGGACATTCCAGTAAATGCGCTCGTAGTTGATCCAGTGATTGCAAATACGATTTACGCAGCAACCGATGTCGGGAGTTTTGTTACCGCCGATGGCGGAAATACATGGGCTCCACTGGTCACTGGCTTGCCGAACGTTGCCGTGCTCGGCTTGACCGTCGATCCTTCGACGAGAACTCTTTGGGCAGGAACACACGGGCGCAGTATGTGGGCGCTACAACTGCCGCAACTGCCCACAGCCACTCCCTCACCCGCGAGCCTCACATTCGCCAATCAGAATGTTGGCAGCACAAGCGCGGCCCAGACCGTCACGCTTAGCAACACCGGTGGCCTGGCACTGTCAATTTCGTCGATGAGCGTTGCCAGCCCGTTTTCGCAAACCAATACATGTGGCTCTTCCATTGCGGCAGGAGCAAATTGCTCCGTCAGCATTACTTTTTCCCCGACTGTGGTTGGCAACGCAAGCGGGACGCTCAGCATAACCGATAATCTTCGTTCGAGCCCGCAGACCATGGCCCTGTCCGGTGCTGGCCAGGACTTCGCAATTTCGTCTTCCCCCACGTCAGCCTCCCTCACTCCCGGCTCATTTGCCAGCTACACGATGACCATTGCGCCGCAGGGCGGCGTTGGCTTCTCCAACCCTGTGTCGCTTGCATGCTCGGCAGGATTGCCCTCGCTCGCGTCTTGCTCATTCTCACCCGCCAGCGTAACGGCTGGTTCCAGTTCAGCCACTTCGACACTGACCATTTTGACGACTGCACCGTCGCTAGTCTTTCCGCTAGTTGAGCTACAGATTCCAAACACACCTATGGTCGTTTTGTGGCTCGTCTTGCTTTTTGTACTTGCGGGTCTGGCAGTGTTTGCCCGGAGTTTGGAAAACAAACGTTGCTTCGTGTTCGCGACGAGCGCGTTGCTCATCTGCTTTGTTACGCCTCTCCTTTCTTGCGGGGGAGGTAGTAGCGGACCACGCAATCCAGGCACACCGGCAGGGACTTATTCGGTGACAGTGACCGGAACCTCGAATCAATTACAGCATTCAACGACGGCGACTCTCACCGTCCAGTAAGGAATCTGAAATTAATGGAGGCTGCTCGATGAAAACGCTCGTACTCATCCTAGGGTTGGCGGCTCCCATTGCACGATTTGCTGTCTATTCCCCCTGTTGAGAACGACTTGACAGCTATTTCACACGTCCATTTCGGAGGCTTTTGTGGATAAGAAACGGAAGTGTCCAGTCTGCGGTAAGCCTCTCACGCAGCGCGAGTTCGACAGAGCCTTGGGGCTGTGGAAGGACAAGCAGGAACACATACAGCATCTTCAAGAAGAACGACGTAAGCTTAGAAAGCAGGGACTTGAACTTAGGCGCGCGTCTGAAAAGCAAGAAAGAGAGTTTCGCAAACGCGAAGCGGCGATAGAGAAAAAGACAAAACGCTTAATGGCAGAAGAGAAGAAAAAGGCAGCAATAGAACTCAGAGACCACAGGGCGAAGTGGGAAAAGAAGTTTCACGAGAGGGTGAAGTCCGAGGTCAAACAAGGAGTCAAGGCTGGAGTCGAGGAGCAAAGGAAGCAATACAAAAAACAAGAAACCGAACTGAGAAAAACCAAAAACAAAATGGATCAGCTCGAGAGGAGCCTGGAGCTTTCGGCCAATAGATATGAAACGGCGAGCGACGAAATCAAGAGATTGAAAGAACAAATCAAGAAGGGCATTACGCCACAAATCGAAGGTCTTCTCGAAGAAGATAAGCTACTCAAGAAATTGATCGAACTGTTTCCCCATGACAAGTTCGAGCATCCGGGGAAGGGCGGCGACATCATCCAAACCGTGAGAGATCGAAGCAGCGAAGCCGGAAGCATTGTTTATGAGTGTAAGCGAGTCAAACATTTCGACAAGAAGCATGTGGAGCAAGCTCGCGAAGCTCGGAGAATTCGCAAAGCCGACTACGCAGTATTGGTTACCAATGCCTTTCCGGCGAAACAGCAATTCTACTTTGTGGAGAAAACAGTATTCGTGATAAGTCCTCTGAGCCTTGAACCGGTAACTTACACTCTTCGAGAGAGCCTCGTCAGGATGGCTTTACTGAAGATCACAAGCAAAGCTAAGGAAGAAGCTGTGCAACGAGTCTACGACTACCTGTCGAGCAGCGAGTATCACACCAAGATGAATGATATTGCCGGCCAGCTTTTTGAGCTTGGAAAGGATCTGAATACAGAGATTTCTACTCACAGGCGCATCTGGCTGAAGAGGTACGGTGCATATCGTGGATTGTTCAGCGACGTGGGTGCGATTGACCACCGACTCCAGGGGCTTGCAAATCCAAGATTCGAGCAGAAAGCGAAGATGCTCCCTGCTCCGAAGAAAGAATTCATTCAGATTCGTGGGCTTGAGTCATAGGATTGGATTAGCGATTCAACCAAAGCTGGTTCGTCGTGAAACGAAAAACGTACTACGCTCACGCTATGTGTATTTACGGGCATCTAGTGGAGTCGCAAGAGCTGGCCGCAATTCGTCGACGTTTCAAGGGCAGCGTTGTGAACCCCGCAAAGTACGATGATGACCCCGAGAAGCGACGAGACACGATAGGCTTCTGCCTTCGCCTCATCGAGAGATGCGATGTAATTGTTTTCAGCAAGCTCTTGGGCAAAATCACAGCCGGGGTAGGCAAGGAGATTAATCACGCTCTCAAACTCAAGAAGCCCGTGTACGAACTTTGCGACGGTAAGGTGTCAAGACGAATCACGCCCGTGCGATACCTATCCCGAACTCGCACGATTACACTCTACGGGAAATGGCGGAAGAAATACTTAGGGTGATGATCTCCGGCATGGCCGTCCGTGTACCCGGCGTGTACCTCAGTTGGGCGAGTTTGATGTTTTTGGCGTTTTTCGCGTTTAATGGAATCAACAACTTACGTGTCTTCAATGTAGCTTTTAGTTCGATCCCCACTGTCCCCACCGCTAGTCCCGTCGACTTTAATGGTAGGGAATCTTCCCACTCTCAACTCTCCAGATTTTTTATGCGGCTTGCGTATGCCTCTTCTTGACTTCGCGTTGCACGCTCTACCCTACAAGCAGCAGGCATCTTGTGCTGCACTGACTACCAGTATAAAGTCTCCTCAACAATGCGAGGGTGAGTCGAACATGCTCCCACCATCCGTTCTCACTTCGTTGACCGGCTTCATAGGTGCGGCGCTCGGGGCATACTTCGGCTTTTACATTCGCGGGGCAGTGACGCTAAGGGAGCAGATTGCGAAGTCGCTTTCTGAGTTCTATTCCTCGGCTGCGACGGTCTATTACGCCAGCCGAGACTATCAGAAGGCTCCAGCCTTAGATGATAAAAGCTCTCCCATCTATGAGCGATTTGATCGGCGCTACAAGGACTTTTTGTTTGCTTCAACTCATCTGGCTTCGTTGGTCCCTCCCAAACTCAAAGAGGAAGTCCTCCGAATCGAAGATATCTGGGAGGAGATCAACGAGGGAGGATTCGCATCCGGTTCAAGCAAGGGATGGTTCGATACCTTGGATGGGATACGCGACAAGATTCTCAGTTCGATTTCTTATAACCGCGTGATCAACCCTTTCTGGAAAACCTGAAACTCTCCGCAAGATTGGAAAGCTAGATCGATGAGGACGTGTCTCAAAAAGCGGGGCAATGGGCTTGCCTTAGCGCTGTAAAAACACGTGTCGAGCGTTTGCGGGCCATAGCTCCCTTCCTTTCATTTAGTGTTCTCTTTCTCCAGTGCGCCCAGTCGGCGCTTCAGCCCGATCTTCGGATTAAGCTCTATCGCGGCGCGGAAATGCTCCGTAGCTCGGGTCCTGTCTCCTGTAGCGAGGGCAAGTTCACCCAGACGCTTGTAGGATTTTGCCGAGTATTCCGGGCTGCCACAACTGCCTGCTAGTCGCGTGAAGCAGTGCTGCAGGAACACCCGCTCACGCTCATTCAACTGACTCCTCGCACGCCGATCTAGCAAATAGTAAGCGGCTGCGTACTGGCCGGAAGCCATCTCTTTATCGAATAGCTGGCCATCAATTTCCAGCGCGTTCAGCCGCTCGCCAGCAAGGGAGAACTTGTACAGCAGGCCATCGGCTTCCACGGCTATGCCTTCATTGGTCCGGACTGCGGATTTGATCTGCGATAGTGGGAAATCTGCAACGAACAACATACGCACTTCAGGAATTGAGAAGGCGAACAACTTGCATGAGTGGTTGCGCTCGTTAGAACCAGCGGAGTTGGCTAGGGCCACACGCCCGTCTGGTGTAATTGCGCAAGACAACGCGATAGCCTGAATCTTCTCCTTCATGAGCTTGTTCCCGTGGCGGTCAAAAAGCAGGATGGTTGTCTTCGTGCCCACGCCGAAGCCTAGGTCACATAGCAATACGTTGCCATCATCCGAAACAGCAGCTTGTATTGGCCTGGGTATTTCATGAAGCCAGAGCAACCGGGAACCTTCTAGTAGCGCCACTGTGCCGCATCCGGAATCCCTGAAGCCACCGCCATGCAGGTTACCGTCCGCTGTCCGGTAGGAGTCGCTGTACGCGATTGCGTACCTGAGCTCAGCAGAGTAGCTTAGGCATCCGAGGAAGTCTAGCTCCTTGATGCCCACCGTTAAGGGGTTTTCGGCAAAGACGCTAATTGTGACCAACTTGTTCATCGGCTAGTGCTGACGATCTTATCGCGATCTGACTGGACTGTGATTAGATGCAGAATACGCTGTGTGTACTTGACTCACTGTTGAGAAAGATGGTTTGCAGGTCCGGCCAGATGTGTTCGGTGAACTCCCCTGCGTGTTGGGTATGGCAGCCGTAGCAGAGCGGGACAAGGTTATCCGGCTCATTCGTTCCTCCGTGAATGACCGCGCGTCGGTGATGCAGTTCGAGATCGTGACCGGCATTGCAGCGGGCGCATTTATGGCCATACCGATCCAGCACCCGCTCCCGTGTCTGCGCCGCGATGGGCCTGCGCTCTGCTGGCGTGATTCCCATTAGCAGGTTGATCTCCACCGGAGTCAACCCGATGTCGTTGCATTCAGTGCAATGATGAGGGAAGTCGTCCCAATATAGCTTGCCGTTAAGCACGCCGATTGTCCGGTTCCGTCGATCTCGGCTGGTCAGCGAAAAACACGCGATTTGATGCCAGCCGTTTCCGTTTCCCAGGATTTGGACCGCGCTGTGCGCGTGGACAATGTAGGATTTGAGTCTGTGATCGTAGCCATAGAGAATCTTCCTGCTGAGCGAGTATAGCGTCAGAATTTTCGCGGGATTGGAAAGCTCGGGTAACTCCGCTTTTCTCGGAAACCTTCCGCAAAGGATACACTTAGGCATCGCGGCACTCTACTATAATCGGACCAAGAATGGCTGGCACGTGATCTGACTTCTGAGACCACTTGGTCGCGCAGATCGCCAGGCAGGTTATCCGCCGACCGAGGGCAGCTATGCTATGCAGCATTTAGGCTGCGCGCCCTTCGGAGCTGCTCGCGCTGTCTCTCTTCCAGCCGCTCCCGAAGCAGCCGCTTGAGAAGGGCCAGGCGGCGCGTCTTTAA
>WNGN01004144.1_pt1 | contig 12385 bp, 9 predicted proteins | sample 5400561 | NCBI WGS metagenome assembly WNGN01 (sample SAMN13153379, study PRJNA577476) | soil metagenome | isolation source: 115 cm soil or saprolite under Garry oak tree replicate 2 | place: USA:California | collected 2016-06-15
ATCATCCGCACTCCGATGCACGCCGAGGAGACCTACGACACGCTCGCTGGGCTGCATCCGGTCGGCCGGATGGGCGACATCGGCGACATCGTCGAAGCGATCACATACCTGGAGACCGCCGAGTTCGTGACCGGCGAGATCCTGCACGTCGACGGCGGCCAGAGCGCCGGTCACTGACCGCCCGCCCAGCGAGAGACGGATCATGACCGGGCTACCCGCACCTCGCCCGGGACGGGCGGTAGGCCTCGCCGTCCCCCTGGCCGGCACGGCCGGGATCGTCGTGCCGGCGGCCGCGGCCATGGCGGTGGGGATGGGTGTGGGCCGGTTCGTCTACACGCCGATCCTGCCGCTGATGACCGCCAGGGCCGGGCTCTCGCCGCAGTGGGGGGCCGCGATCGCGACCGCCAACTACGCCGGCTATCTGGTCGGCGCGATGGCCGGCGTCGCCGCGCCTGCGCTGTTGCGGTCCCGGGCGGTGTACCGGTCGTCGCTGATCGTCGTGGTCGCCACGCTCGCACTGATGCCGGTGCTGACCAGCGACGCCAGGTGGGCGGCTCTACGGTTCGTCGCCGGATGCGCGAGCGCGCTGGTGTTCATGGTCGCGGCGAGCGCGCTGCTCACCGGGCTGCGCGCCCACGGTCAGCATCTGGTCGGGCACGGATTCGGCGGCGTCGGTGCCGGGATCGCCGCCTCCGGCGTGCTTGTGCTAGTTCTCCGCCACCGCACCTGGCAGGACTCCTGGTGGTCGGCTGCGGTGCTCGGCGCCGTGCTGATCGCGGTCGCCTGGCTACTGCGGCCGTCGGCCTCGGACGACAAAGGGACAGACCGCGGGGCTGCACAAGCCGACCGCCGATGGTTCGCATCGCTGGCCGTCGCGCTGGGCGCCCAGGCGGTCGGCATCGCGCTCCCGGCTCTGGTCGGCGGGACCGCCGCCGCGCTCGCCGGCGCTGCTGGTCGGCGCCGCGATCGTCGCGGTCGCCGCGATAGTCGCACTGGTGCTGCGGCGCGGCTTCCCGCACCACCTAGGCCCCGTACCCAGCCGGGTGCGGGCCGCACGATAACCGAAGGAGATGGCGATGGAATTCCTGGTCGACATGGTGACCACGGTGCCGGACGGCACCACGGACGCCGAGGTCGACGCGATCCGGGCCCGGGAGGCGGCACGATCTCGGGATCTGACCGCGCAGGGGCACCTGCTGCGGCTGTGGCGTCCGCCGCTGGACGCCGGCGAGTGGCGTACGTGGGGCCTGTTCCAGGCCGCGGACGCGACCGAGTTGGAGAGCGTTCTGTCGTCGATGCCGCTGCGCGTCTGGCGGCACGACACGGTGACGCCGCTGACCGCGCACCCCAGCGACCCGGACAGCGGCGACGGCACGAGCAATCAGGCGTCAGGCGCCGAGGCGGACATTCTGGACGCGGTCCTCACCCGTTGGAAGGCCGCGGTCGACGCCCACCAGCCGGAACGCGTCGCCGCGTTGTTCACCACGGACGCGATCTTTCAGGGCCTGCATCCCTACACCGTGGGTCCGGCGGGAGTCGCCGAGTACTACGCCGCCCAGCCGATGGGCATGACCGCGGCGTACACGCTCCGCGAGGCCCGCACGCTGAGCGATGGCCTGGTGCTCGGCTACCTCACTGCCGACTTCGGTTTCAGCGACCGCGCCACCCTCACCGTGTACCTCAGCGTGATCATCCGCCGGGACCCCGACGGCTGGCGGATCGCGCATTACCAGGTGTCGCGCCTCGACTGAGATCTCAGCGACGAACCCTGCGCAGCTGATTCCCTGCGCAGCTCTACCACCCAGACGAGTACCACCGAAGGAGTAACCATGTCGAACCACTTCAGCGCCGCCAACCTCCAGCACGCGGGCGACGATGCCCGCCTGGACCTGACCGACCTCTTCGTATTCGCCGCTCCCGATAACCCCGACCGGACCGTACTGATCATGGACTCGAACCCGTTCACGAAAGGCGACGGGTTTCACCCCGATGCGGTCTACCGGTTCAACATCGATACCGACGGGGACTCGCTGGCGGACGTAGCGTTCAGCTTCACCTTCTCTGGGCTCCGAGACGGCCGGCAAACCGCCACCGCCTACTACGCGACCGGCAGCGAGGCCCAGACCCGTGAACCGCGTGGTGACGTGCTCATCGAGGCCGCCGGAGTGAGTTTCGACGCCACGGCCACGCCCGTCCAAGCCGGCCCGTGCCGGCTGTTCGCCGGCAAGCGCAGCGACCCCTTCTTCGCCGACGCTGAGGGCGTCCTGCACTGGCTGGTCGGTGGCCAGGCAGGAGACTTTGAGTGGACCGGGAGCGACACCTTCGCTGGAGCCAACATTCTCTCCATCGCCTTGGAGGTACCTAACGACATGCTCGGCGGCGGGCCGCTGATCGGAGCTTGGATAACGATTAGCCTGCGCCGCGACGGCGTGCTCGTGCCGATGGACCGGGGCGGGAACCCGTCATTCAACCCGATACTCAACGCAGACGACATCAAGGACGAGTTCAACTCCACTGACCCTGTCGACGACGTGAAGAACTACTTGCATCCGCTGTCGGAAGTGCTGCAACGGCATGGCTACGCACCAGACGAAGCAACGGCTGCGGCCCGCACCCTGCTGCCCGACATCCTTCGCTACGACCGCACCGGGCCAGCCCACTATCCTAACGGCCGGGTCATGACCGACGATGCCTTCTCCGCCCGCATGATCTTCATGACCCACGCAAGGTCCCGCCGTCCGGCCTCAAGCCCCACGACGACCTGCTGGCCCACTTCCCCTACCTCGGCCCGCCCAACACCTAGCACCGCACGAGGCGGGACTGATCGATCATGTGGGCCAGGGGGCGGTCGGCCGGATGCCACCCCGGACGCCCGTGCGAGACCGGCAAGCTCGCTGGCGAGGACGTTGCGCCAGCGAGCCAGCCGCTGAGCAGATGCCTCGCCCGCCATCGGCGGCGCTGCGGCTATCCGGTTCGGCCGCTGGCGGCGGTACAGACTCAGGACATCGGCAGCGGCCGCTCCGGACGGAATCTGCCTGGCGAGTGCTGTCTCAGGTTCGCGTACTTCAGGTCACGCCGTTCGACATCAGTGAGATCAATGCCGGGTCGGGACAACTCGGCGCCAATCCCGCGATCGACATCGCCGGCCCGCCGGCACGCCGGAGCAGCGCGGACCCTGGCCCCGGCCCGCCGGTGCAGGATGGCACCGCCCCGGAACATCTCCGCGTATTCGCCGGACAAGCCGCCATCACCTCTCTGCTGACGTCAACACACCGCGCTGACCAGTGCAAACAGGAATGAACCGCGCCAGCCGACGATGTGGCGCACAGCTCCCTAAATTTCCGCTGCCAGATCGCGCAAAGGGTCCCTGACCTGGTATTTCTGCTGGTGGCAGGTGTTGGGTTCCGAACCAACGTAGGCTGAGCCGACGGTTTTAACAGCCATCTCCGGTACAGGCCCTGACCTGCGGCTACGTCTTCGCTGTGACGACTTCTCCGGCTGTTCTCCGGAGTCCGCGGTCGCTGGCCGGTAACCGGAGCGGGTCGGGAGATCCCGAACGGACCGGGTTCCGCGCGCCCAAAGCGCAGATCACCATGTTGGGATGACGGCGGGCTCACCTTGATGGTCACTAGCGTGGCAGACGACAGGTGGGCAACGGCCATGGAGATGCCCTGTGGGAACAGAAAATATGTCTGTCTTCGCGCTTGGGCGGATGCGGGTGCGGCGATCAGGGTACGGCGCGATGCAGCTGGCGGGTCAGTTCGCCGCCCGGACGCCGCCGGACCGTGAGTCGGCGATCGGTGTACTCCGGGCCGCAGTGGCCGCCGGCGTCAATCACATCGACACAGCGCAGTATTACGGGCCCGGCACCGTGAACGACCTGATCCGCGACGCGCTGTACCCGTATCCCGATGGGCTGGCCATCGTCAGCAAGGTCGCGGCCGGGCGGGACGACAGCGGTGCTGGCTCACTGCGCGCGGGCATCGCGGATAACCTTCGCGGCTTGCTGGTCGCCCAGCTCGCCGCAGTGAACCTCCGCCTGCCCGGCGACGGCCGCGTGGATGCGCGTTTCGACGACCTGCTGGCCGCGATGGTGGCGGCCCGCGACGAGGGTCTGATCGCCGGGATAGGCCTGAGCAACATCAGCACGGAGCAGCTGCAGCACGCCATCGCGGGCACCGAGATCATCTGCGTGCAGAACCTGTTCCACCTCGCCGACCGCGCCGCCGCGCCGCTTCTCGATATGTGCCTTAGCCGGGCCATCGCGTTCGTGCCCTTCTGCCCGCTCGGCTGGCCGCGCGGCCAGGACAACCCCGTGCTGACCAGCCCCGTGGTTGTCCAGGCAGCCGCCCGCCTGGGCATCACGCCGGCGCAGGCCGCGCTCCAGTGGCTGTTGCAGCTGGCCCCCAACGTGCTGCTCATCCCGGGCACTGGCTCAGTGGCCCACCTGCGGGAGAACCTGGCCGCTGAACACATCACACTCGACGACCAGGCACTGCGCGACCTCGATCGGGTCAGCGCCTGACACCCGGCAGGCCAAGGTAGTCGGCGAGCCACGGCCCGGTCACGCTGCCCGCGTCGCGGGCGACGTCGCCGGGCGTCCCGGCCGCGAGAACGCGGCCGCCTTCCGGGCCGCCGCCCGGGCCCATATCGATGAGGTAGTCGGCTGCCGCCAGCAGGTCGAGGTCGTGATCGATGACGATGATCGTCGCTCCGGCGTCCAGCAGCCGGTCGAGCACGCTCACCAGCGTTGCCACGTCGAGCGGGTGCAAGCCGGTGGTCGGCTCGTCGAACACGTACAGCGCGCCCAGCTGGCTGCGGCGCAGCCTGGAGGCGATCTTCAGGCGCTGTGACTCGCCGCCAGATAGCGACGGGGTCGGTTCGCCGAGCTGCAGATAGCCGAGGCCGACCTCACTGACGGGCCGCAATGCCGCCGCGACTGGCGGCCTGCCGGCGAACCGCTCGACGGCGTCGTGCACGCTCAGGCCGAGCACATCGGCGATGGTCAGGCCATCGACCTGCACCGCGAGGACCGCGTCGTTGAAGCGCGCGCCGTGGCAGGTCGGGCACTGGACAGTGATGTCAGGCAGGTACTGGACGTCGAGGTCCAGGTGCCCGAGACCGCGGCAGGTCGGGCACTGACCCTCGCGGGTGTTGAACGAGAAGTGGCCAGGCCTCCAGCGCCGGCGCCGGGCGTACGCGGACGCGGCGAAAAGGCGGCGGATGTGATCGAACGCCCCGCAGTAGGTTGCCGGGGTTGACCGCGCGTTCTGGCCGATGGGCGAGGCGTCAATCTGGACAACCTGCCGTATGCCCTGCAGGTCCAGGCGGCGGACGTGGCTCGGCTCCGGAGAGCCGCGCAGGCGCCCCCGTGCGGCGGGGATGAGGCTGTCCAGCACGAGGGCGGTCTTGCCCGCCCCAGACGGACCGGCCACCGCGGTCAGGCGGTTCACCGGGAACTCAGCAGTGAGGTCGTGCAGGTTATACAGGTCGGCGATCTCGATGGCGATCCGCCCGTCGTCAGCTGCCCGCTCGGGTCGGTCGCGGGGAACGGCGGGCGCGCCGGCCAGGAACGGGCCGATGATCGAGCGAGGATCGGATTCCAGCTGACCGGGGGTGCCCGCGGCGATCACGTCGCCGCCCAGGGCACCGGCTCCGGGGCCGAGTTCGATCACCCAGTCGGCTGAACGGATGAGCTCCCGCTCATGCTCGACCACAATCACCGAATTGCCGTTCCCGGCCAGAGCCGAGATCATCATGCGCAAGCCGGTGACGTTGCTGGGGTGCAGTCCGACCGACGGCTCATCCAGTACGTAAAGCATGCCCGTGGTGCTGGCCCGGACGGTTGAGGTGAGCTCGATCCGCTGCCGCTCACCGGCCGACAGCGAGGCGCCGGGACGGTCGAGGGTCAGGTAGCTCAGGCCGACATCGAGCAGCGGCCGGAGCCCGCCGCTCAGCTCGGCGAGCAGCCCTGTGGTCAGCCGGCTGAGCTCGGCCGGAAGCCCGGCCGGAAGGCCGGCCGTGAACTCCCCCAGCGCTGCCAGGCTGAGCGTGCTGATCTCGGCCATGTTCCGCCCGCCAAGCTGCGACGCCAGTGCCTCCGGCCGCAGCCGGGTGCCGTGACATACCGAGCAGGTGCGGGTGATGACGAAACGCTGCGCCAGCCGGCGAGTGCGCTCGTTGTCACTGCCCAGCGACCGCTCCACCGCGGCGACAGCATTGTCATAGTTCACCGACAGCCGCACAGTCCGCTCGTTCCCCCCCGAGTGCAGCGTCACCTGCCGCTGCACCTGGGCGCCGTGCAGCACGATCTCGCGCTCGCGCCCGGTGAGCGAGCTGTACGGGACGTCGAGGCGAACCCCGAGCTCGCCCGCGGCATACATCGACAGCCGCCGCCCGCCGGAGTTCCACGGCAGCACCGCTCCCGCCTCGATCGTCTTGCCCGGGTCGGGCACCAGGGTGGCTTCGTCGACCTCAGACCGCACGCCCAGGCCCTGGCAGGCCGGGCACGCGCCGTACGAGTTGAAGGCAAAGGACTCGGCGCTGGGATGCTCGAAGCGCGCGCCGCAGACCGGGCAGACGATCTCCTCGGCATAGGCCGCGATCGACGCGCCGATGCGGTGGCCGTTCGGGCACAGGTGCGAGCCCAGCCGCGACATCATCAGCCGCAGGACGTTCAGGACCTCGGACATGGTTCCGACGGTGCTGCGCGGTCCCGGAATCGGCGGCCGCTGGCGCAGGGCAAGCGCGGGCGGAAGATGATCGATCCGGTCCACGTCCGGCCGCTGTGCCTGGGTCAGCCGGCGGCGGCTATAGGTGCTCAGACCGGACAGGTATCGCTGCATGCCCTCGGCGTACAAGGTACCGATGGCGAGCGAGGTCTTGCCCGACCCGGACACGCCTACGACAGCGACCGTGCGCCACAACGGCACGTCGACGTCAACGTCACGCAGGTTGTTATGCCGGGCGCCGCGCACGCCGACGGCGGCGGGCAGCGTCCCTGGCACGGATCGGTCAGCGATCGCCATAGCCATTACCTAAGCAGGTCAGCGTGACCGCGCCCGGGACCGGTAGTCCCCGGTCCCGGGCGCGAGCGGTCATGCGGGTTCTCAGGGGTGGACCGGTCCGCTCGGGCCCTTGTCAAGGCGCAGCGACTGCATGATCGCGAACGTCGTGGTCATCGTGAACTCCTCGACGTCGGCGGCGGCCAGAACGCCGGTGTACTTGGCGATGACGGGCCCGGCCACGCGCTCCGTCACAGTGTCGAGGTGGGCCCTTACCCCGGCCCAGAAGTTCTCCCCGTAATGAATGTAGTACGGGACCGGGTCGACACTCGCGAGCGCCTCCCGGGCGCTGGCTTCGATGTCGGCGATGTACTGCCGGTGCAGAGCAACGTCTTCGCGGGTGGCGAGCCTGCCGAGGTGCCCGCAGATGAAGTGCGACCACGGGTACGACAAGGCGATGTCCGGAGCCTGCATGTACCCCTGCACGTCCTCGCTCAGGTTGGTGTTGAAGATGGGCACCCAGCCGGCATTGACGACGTCGATGAGCATCAGTGCGTCGTGGCCCGGGAAGTGGATGTAGATATTGTCCGGCGAATGATTGGAGCCGCGCCAGGCCAGTTCGACCCGCTCGCCGCCGACCTCCAGCGTGTAGTTGTCGCCAAAGGTCACCTCGGGCACGGGCCGGGCCGGGTCATTGTCGCGGACGAGAAGCCGGCGAGTCTCCTCGTGCCCGATCCGGGTCACGTTGTCGAACAGCGAGGCGGCCCCGCCGTGGTCGGCATGGTGGTGGGAGTAAACCAGGTGCGTCACGGTGTTGCTGACGCCCTCGGCGGCCGCGATCTCGTCGACAGCCCGGCGCAGGTTGTTCCCGATGCTGGGCGGTGCGTCGAACAGCACCACGCCGTCGCTCGTGGCCAGGAACGCCGACTGGTACACCCCGTCCGTGACCCAGAACAGGTTCCGCTCGACGCGCCCGACATGGTATCCCTGCTCGTTGAGGGCGGGACCGAGTGCCGAACGCGGGATGGGCGCGTAATCGGGCAGGTCGGCGGCGCCGTCAGCTGGTGTAGTCACGACATCTCTCCCTTGTCGTTCGGGCACGCCCGGCGGGCTGTGCGCGGACTGGCTAACAAGCCCAGGCTCGCCGCCCGCCAGGTGAGCGAGCATCACCGGATCATGATGATTCGCGCCGGTCCGCGCGTGCCGCCTGGTCAGGCCCCGTACGCGGGCAAGGATCGCCCCGCTCACGGGCGCGGCCGCGTCGCTCACCAGAAAAGCGATCACGCCGGCGATCACCTCGGGGGTGACCGCATGCGCGATCACCTCCGGCGGCAACGATGCGCGGGCAGTGGCGGTGTCCGGCAGCTGGGGGCCACCGCATTGACCCGGATTCCGCTTGGCGCAGCTCAACGTCGAGGACGCGGATCAGATGGACCAGGGCAGCCTTGCTCACGCTGTAGGCCGCCATGCCGGCCGTCGGCTCGAGCGCCGGCCGCGCGGTCACGTGGACGATGGTGGCGGAACCGCGCTGCCGCATGTGCGGCGCTACCGCCTGGCTCAGCCACAGCGCGGCACCCAGGTTCACATCGATCATGTGCCCGAGCGCATCCGGTGTCGCGGCGAGCGCGTCGAGCGGACACTGGCCACTTGCGCGGGCTGATAGTCGATCAGCAGCAGCGCCGCGTTCTGCGGGTAATGAGATGGTCTGCGAGCGGGTCGCGGATGGGTGCACTGGTCATGTGACCATCACTTTCTCGATGAGGTGATCTGGCCCCGAAGTTAGGGTTCTTCACGGTGTGCAGGTATCCCCGCTTTCTGGCGATATCGCCTCGGCAGTGAGCTGGCGGATCTCGAGCAGGTCAAGGCCAAGCGCTTCGATCTCAGCCAGGACGCCATATAGCCCGGGCCGGTCCAGCACGCCGGTCAAGACCGTCTCAGGGCCCTGCCGCTGCCATGCCATCGCCGGAAACGCGGACAGCAACGTGGCGCCGAGATGGCCGTTGATCCGGATCATGTACCTGGCGGAGGCTGGGTCCATGCGGCCATGGTCCAGCCCTGGGCAGGTGAGTCCACATCGCCAGGATCTGGTGACGCCGCCGCAGGAATCCCCTGACGCGGATCGGCTAGGCGCGGCCCGAGCACGTAACCTGACTAGATGCTGAGAGGCGGACGGCGGCGAGCCAGCGCGCCGCGGATCGGGTTCAGACGTGGCGTTTAGAGCAAGCCCTCCGGAGTCATCTCAGGCAGCCACGCGGCTGATTCAGCGCAGAGACCTTCTCGCGTCCTTGGATCGCGCGGCGGAAGCGAAGGTAACGCTTATCTCGGCCTCCGCAGGCAGCGGCAAGACCTCGCTGTTGCGGGCCTGGGCAGATGGCCCGGGTCAACCGTACCGGCTGGCAGTCGTCCAGTTGCGGCGCGATCAGCAGGACTCCCAGCAGTTCTGGCTTGCCGTCCTCAGCGCCATCCAGCAGGCGTCGGGCACGCCCAGCGAAGCCGAACAGCTGGCAGCGACACCCGGCTTCAACTCCGAGGCCATCGCCGACAGAATTCGGTCGGAACTCGCCGAGCATCGCGACCGCACGTTTCTGATCATCGATGACCTCCACGAGCTGACCTCGCCGGAAGCGCTCACGCAGCTGACCCGGTTGCTGGAGAAGCTCCCCCAGCACGTCCATGCGATCCTCGCGACACGGCATGATCTGCCGCTACGGCTGCACAAGCTTCGTCTCGCCGGTCAGCTGGCCGAGATCCGCGCCGCAGGTTTGCGTTTCACGCCGCGCGAGACCCGCGAGTTCCTCGAAGCCTCGGGCATCGCGCTGTCCGAAGCCGGAGCCGCGAAGCTGCACCAGCGCACGGAAGGCTGGGCTGCCGGCCTGCGGCTGGCGGCGATGTCACTGGCTAGTAGCACTGACCCGGAGCGATTTGTCGCGGAATTCTCCGGCAGCAGCCGTACTGTGGCCGAGTACTTGCTCGCCGAAATGCTGGAATGCCAGCCGCCCGGGATCCAGCAGCTGCTGCTGCGTACTTCCCTGCTCGACCGGGTCAACGGCGAGCTGGCGGATCTGCTGACTGGGCACCCCGGCTCCGAACGCATCCTCCTCGATCTCGAGGACGCCAATGCATTCGTGGTCTCGCTCGATCCGGCCCGGACCTGGTTCCGCTATCACCACCTCTTCGCTGACCTGCTCCGCCTTGAGCTGCGCCGGAGGCTCTCCGAAGAACTGCCGGCCCTGCACCGGCTCGCCGCGCAGTGGCTGATCGGACACGGCGAGGTCGTTGACGCCATCCGGCATACCCAGGCCGCGGGTGACTGGTCCGACGCGGCGCGGCTGCTCGCCGACCATTCGTTCGGCCTGACGCTGGACGGACAAGCGCAGACCATCGAGTCCTTGTTGCGCACGTTCCCGCCAGGTGCCGTTACCGAGGGCCCGGATATCCCGCTCGCACGTGCAACCAGCGAACTTGCCCGGGGACGCCTGGACGAGGCTGCCGCCCACCTGACAGTGGCCGAAGCCTCGATCGCTGCAACCCCGGTAGACCGTCAGCACCGCCTTGAAGTGGCGACCGCGGCATTGAGGCTGTCGTTCGCGCGGAAGCGCGGCCATCTCGCGGGGGTAGTCGAGCAGGTCAAGTTCCTTGCCTCGCCGATAGCCGGGCAGTCTGACGAGGACATTGCGCTCAACAGCGACCTGCGCGCGGTAGCGCTTATGAACCTCGGAATCGTCGAAGCGTGGTCGCTGGGGAACCAGGACAGTGAGCGGCACCTGCGCGAGGGCGCCGATCTTGCGCGGAAGATCGGACGTCCGTACCTCGAAGTGGCCTGCCTGGCCGAGCTCGCCTTCGCGTCGAAGATCGAGCCCTTCGCAACGACCCGGCGGCGGTGCCGGGAGGCGATAGCGCTCGCCGAACAGCATGGCTGGGGCGCGGAGCCAGTCATCTCGCCGGCGCTCGTGAATCTCGCAGGCACTCACATCTGGACGGGTGAATTCGACGAGGGCGATCACTGGCTGAGGCGCGCCGCCCGCGCCGTGGAGACAGACACCGGGCCCGTCATCAGGCTGTTGCTGCACATCGGCACCGGCGCGCTGCTGGCTGGCCGCCGCAGGCTGCGCGAGGCGCTGGCGGAATTCATCGCGGTCGAGCACCTGCAGACGCAGCTGGAAGGCTCACATGCGCTGGCGGGTCAGCTGACGAGCTGGAGGCTGGCCACTCAGGCCCGGCTTGGGCAACTCAGCGAGGCGCGGGCCTCGCTGGCAGCACTCGACCCGGACCTAGCAGGCTACGGCGAGATCGACAATGCGCGCGCGGCCATCTGCCTCGCCGAAGGCGACCCAGCGGCCGCCTTGACCCCGGTCCAACGTGTTCTAAGCGGGGTAGCTCCGGTGATCGGATATGTGACAGTCGTTGAGGCACACCTGCTGGCAGCGCTCGCGTACGGCGAACTCGGCGACCAGCGCGCTGCCAGCGCGGCCACCGAGAGCGCGCTGGCCCTGGCGGAGCCTGACCGGCTCATCCTCCCGTTCGCGATGACGGCTTCGCTCGAGCTGCTCGAGGCCATGCCGAAGTATGAGACGGCGCACGCGGCCCTGCTGACCGACATCCTCGACGTCATGCGGGGCTCGTCCATCGCGCCGGGCAAGGAGCCGTCGCTAGCACAGATCGAGCAACTCAGTCCGAGCGAGCTGCGGGTGTTGCGGTATCTCCCGACTAACCTGTCCCGGCCGGAGATCGCCAGCCAGCTATCGGTCTCGGTGAACACCGTCAACACCCACATCCGCAACATCTACGCGAAGCTCCAGGCTCAGGACCGTTCCTCGGCAGTGCAGCGCGCACGGGAGATGCGGCTGCTTTCCGCTGCCCCGAGCAGCTAGACCGGTAGCTGGACATCGCCGAGCGGCCAGCCCTGCCGAAGCACAGTCGTCCAGAACAAGGTCACAGCCGCTCTCACCTGCGGACCGTCATGAAACCGCCTTCTCGCGTGGCGCGGCTCGCGGCGCCGGTACTGGACGGTGTTCCTGTGCAGCGCGATGCGTTCGGCAGTGGCCTTGTAGCTGCTTCTGCTCTGCAGGAAGATCAGCGAGGCCTCGCGCAGGCGAGCATGGTGCTCGTCATCGGTAGTAAGGCCCGCCAGCCGGGCTGTCCGGGCTTTCGCTGCCTGGCCTGAGTCCGGGAGCTGCTTACTCGTGACGAACGCTGTCAGGAGGACACCTTGTGTTCCGCCTGTCGCTATGCGGTGGCGCGTTCTGCGCCGGCGAGATGCGCCGTCAGGAACTGTCCGGCTCTGTCCAGCGCCGCGGCCGCTTCGTCGAGGATCGGGTAGTAGGCCTGGAAGACGTGCGGCACCCGGGGGGTGATGTCGAGGGTGACCTCGACGTCGGCGG
>WNGN01002474.1_pt1 | contig 12383 bp, 9 predicted proteins | sample 5400561 | NCBI WGS metagenome assembly WNGN01 (sample SAMN13153379, study PRJNA577476) | soil metagenome | isolation source: 115 cm soil or saprolite under Garry oak tree replicate 2 | place: USA:California | collected 2016-06-15
AGATGAAGTCCGACGGTTGCGATCTGGTCGTGCTCGGCACGGTGATCCGCGAGACCATCGGTGCGATGGGCGAAGCCAAGAAGCTCGGCTGGGACGTGACCTTCCTCGGCGCGACGCCGACCAACGTGCTGGAAGTGCCTACCCTCGGCAAGGAAGCCGTGGAAGGACTGTACGCTGCCGCTCTTTTCGAGATTCCCTACGACGATACTGCCAAGGGCAAGGTGAAGGATTGGCTGGCCAACTACAAAAAGATGTTCGGCACCGACGCCAACACCCAGGCGATCATCGGCTACAATACGATAACGACCTTCGCGCACTACGCGAACAAGGCCGGCAAGGATTTGACCGGTCAGAAGATGCTCGATGCACTGGAGTCCGGCGACAAGTTCCTGGACATCTTCAATTCGCCGCCGACCAAGTTCTCCAAGACCGATCACCTCGCCAGCACCGTGACGCAGGTCCAGCAAATCAAGAACGGCCGTTGGGTGCTGATGAAGGACAGTCTCTCGTTCTGACGGCAATCTCTCGTTTTAACGATGGAGGGCTGCGCGAGTCTCGCGCGCAGCCCTCCTGATTTCTGCGATCACCATTTTCGTCGGCCACTGCGTGGGCAATCGTCGAGCCAGTTCGCCCCGCGATCGCGCGTAAATTCGTCACAGCCGGTCCGAAGGTGCAATTAGTCTTTTGTTCGCAGGATGGTCGTTCGCGTTTCGTCGACAAAGTTCTTCATGTCTTGATCTGGCCTGCGAAACAGATTGCGTTCGACGACGATCGAACGGTCATCGGCGGTCTTCGCACAGCGTTCCCTGACATAAACGCCGCCGACGGGTTGCTCGCCGGCGTCGGGCTGAGCTTGCGTGCAGGCCCAACCGTCGAGCCCGTATCGCGATTTCACCTGGATGCCGAGCAGAAAGGCCTTCTTGCGGATGTACAGCCGGGCTTTCGGATCGGTCTCGATTCGAAGGCCGCTGACGGTGCCGGCATTGTCGACGAGCAGCGTGAGAACCGCCGGGTGGCCGGCCACGATGGTGCCGTCCGCGCTGGTGACGGGGTCATAGCCGAATTTGATCGCGTGAAATCCCGAGGCATCAGCGGGACAGTCGCGCCAGCCCAACCAGGTCGTCAGGGTTTTCCCCGAATCGCTTGCGCAAGCCAGGTTGACATAGCCTGCGTCAGGCAAGTCCGTCACCGGCTTCCCGAGCCGGATGTCGCGCAGGTCGTTGCCGCCCGAATCCTTGCCACTCAAATCCTTGCCATCCAGGTTCTGGGCAGCGGCTGGCGTCATCAGCGCCGACGTGACCAGCAGCGACAAAATGAAAACAGACGTCGCGATCAATCGCTGCGCTCGATGTGTCATTGGGCCTTTCCTGTGCCTGCGGCGGAATTTGCGTTCGGCTCGGCCTGCGTCTTGTAGATATCGCAGACGCGCGAAGTATCGCCGAAAAAGCTGACGCATTCGGCGTAGTTCGGCTCGCCCTTGCCCTTGATGTGCGCGATCACATAGTCCGCGACGGCTTCGATATCGTTCGGGCGAAGGAAGGTGCCGGCCTCGGGCGGCATCCGGCTGCCAACATCCTGGCGGTTCATGCCATGGCAGTTGACCGTGTCGTAAGCGCCGCGGGTGAAGAACGGCATGCCTGTGCCGGGCCGCCCGCAGGCGACGGTTTCAGTGATCTGCTCGCGCGTCAGTTCGGTCTTGCGCAACGACAACGCGTCGCCGCCGTAACCGCCACCGCCGTTCCCGTGCCACTTATGGCAGCCAAAGCAGTTGGCACGCTTGAACACCGCCTTGCCGGCATCGGTTGGATCCGAGGCCGTTGCCGATTGGCCGAGAACCGTACACGGCGCCGACAGGGCCGCCGCGACGGCGGCTGCAGCAATCAACGCCGCGATCGAAGACATTTTGCCTGATGTCATTGGTTGCCTGATGTCATTGGCTTTTCTTTGCCTGAGAAAGGCGGGCGGATCGGGCCGTGGCCCCATCCGCCCATGCTGCGTGATATCAAAGTGCGAACACGTAGAGCATCGAGCCGGGCTGAATCCGCTTCAGCTCCGGAGTGGCATCGATGAACCACTTGTCCCAGGCGCCGCCCAGGCCGACCAGGATCGCGATGTACTGCTTGCCGTCGACCGAGAAGCTCATCGGTGGTGCATTGACGCCGCCGCCGGTGTTGAATTCCCAGCGCTTCTCCAGTGTTTTGGCGTCGAGCGCCATCACCTCGCCCGAGGGCTGGCCGGAGAAGACCAGATCGGGTGTCGCGAGAATGCCGCCCAGATTCGGGAACGGCGTTTCCAACTTGCCCGCGACCTTGCCGGTGGTCACGTCGATCGCGGTCACGCTACCGGTGATCTTGAACGGCTGGCTCGGCCCGCCGCCGGTCCAGAATTCGCGCGCCTTTAGCTTTTCGGGCGTCGACTCCTCGACGGTGATCCGGTTGCAGCTTTCGATCACGGGAATGTACCAGAGCTTGAGATCGGGATTGTAGGCGGTGGGTGGCCAATTCTTGCCGCCCATATTGCCGGGACAAATATCCGCGACCTTGTTGTCGCGATGCGGCGTCACCGCCGCATTGTAACGCTGCACCTGTTTACTTGGATCATACTCGATCGGCTTGCCGGATTCCTGATCGAGGCCCTTGGTCCAGGTTACCTTCTTCACGAAGGGCAATCCCCACACGAACTTGCCGGTGGTGCGGTCGATCGCATAGGCGAAGCCGTTGCGATCTGCTTCCAGCGCCAGCTTCAACGTTGTCCCGTTTGGTCCGGGCACATCGACCAGGACATTCTCCGCGACGCTGTCGTAGTCGTAGGGATCATTCGGCGTGTGCTGGTAGTGCCATTTGATCTTTCCGGTGGTGGCATCGAGCGCGAGCGAACTGTCGGTATAGAGATTGTCGCCGGGCCGATACTCGTTGTCCCAGTCCGGGCCTGGATTGCCGACGCCCCAGACGATCGTATCGGTCGCCGGATCGTAGCTGCCCGTGACCCATGTCGAACCGCCGCCGCTGGCCGCGGAGTTCTTGTCGTCCTTCCAGGTGTCGTTACCAGGCTCGCCCTTGCCTGGAATCGTGAAGGTGCGCCATGTTTCTTTCTGGGTCGAAAGATCGGTCGCCGCGACCCAGCCGCGGATTCCGTACTCCGCGCCGGCAACGCCGGTGATCGCCATGTTCTTCACGATCAGCGGCGCCCCGGTAATGACTTCGCCTTTATTGGGATCAGCGACCTGGCGTTGCCAGGCGACCTGGCCGTTCTCCTTGTTGGTCGCGATCAGCCTGCCATCAAGCGTGTGCGAGATGACCAGGTTGCCCCACAGTGCGACACCGCGGTTGTCGACGCCGCAGCACGCGACGGCGCCGGCCCAGTCATGGTCGGTCTTCGGATCCATCTTCCAGACGAGGGTGCCTTGCCCGCCATGGGCGTCGATCTTGTACACCGAACCCCACCCGTCGGTGACATACATGAAACCGTTCTCGACGATCGGCGTGCCTTCCAGCCCGCCATGGGTCCAGATGCCGCCGCCTTCGACGCCGCCAAGGTGCATCGTCCATGCGACCTTGAGGTTCTTCACATTGTCCTTGTTGATATCCTTGAGACTGGAAAACCGGGTCGCCGAGAAGTTCTTGTGGTGGTGGAGCCAGTTGCCCGGCTCCTTGTCTGCATTGAGCAGCCGGTCGTGGGTGACCTCATCCGCCGCGCGGGCGGGCAGGGCGCTGGCAAAACCGGCAGCCGCGACCACCGTCGCCAGCACGGATGCCCGCATGAGGGGTCCTTGGTTCGTGAAACGCGTCATGATCGCTTACCTCCTCGTTGATGACTTCGTATTGCATTGAACACCCGGCACGCCCGGGCTCGCAGAAGTCTTGATTCAGCAAACCAAATCGCTTGCTGTCGTACGCACTCAGGGTAATCCGTGAACTTTCACCTCCGTCTCTATCGTCCCAGCCTTTTGAAAAACGATGGAGCAGTTGAATGCCTCGCCTGCGGCGAGCATCTGCCGTGTCTGCAGCAGCATGACGTGATAAGCGTCGGGCTTGAGGACGGTTGTGCTGCCCGCCGCGATCGGTATTGAGGGGATCGCGCGCATGGCAGGAGATCCTTCGCCGCGATCGACCGTATGTTTCTCGGAGAAATTCGCGACCGGGCATCGCACGCGCAGCAGCGCGTCCGCGACGTCGGCTTCGTTCTTGATCGTCATCGATAACGCGACGTTACCGCCCGCCTGCTCGGCCGCATGCACCCATGCATCGGAGATCTTGATGGCTTCGCCTCCGGCGCTATTCGCAGACGTGATCGCAGCTCCCAGATGCAGCACGAGGACCGCAGCGCCTGCAAAAGTTGCGATGCAATGTCGATTCGGAATCAATGTCGAAGCCGCGAACACAGGTCGTTTTCCCCTCTGATCGAAGGTCCGCTATCTCGATACGAATGCTCGGATGACGATCGTCACGTGGTTCAGCCGCCAAGATCCTTGACGGTCGAACCCGCATCACGCTGTTGGTATTTTTCGGGCCTTGCGCGATGTTCGACTCGAGTCCGTAGTGCGCACCACAATGGACGTCCGCTAACGTCCTGGATTTATGGGTTCACGCCCTAATCGATCTGATGTCTGAGCGCTGACTCCGAACGGCGCGAGATGGCAAGGCTGGCGGCAAGCGCGATGCGTTTCATGCGTTCTCTCCCAATGAATGCGCGTCTATTTTTTTCTGACGCTGCGTACCAACAATCTTCCTGAAAGCGGAAAGCGTCAATACCAAAACAAAGGCACCTGCGCGCCAACCCGACACGATGCCGTCAATCGGAGAGCGGCACGAAAGAAAAAATTTGCGCTGCCATCTTTCCGCCAAAGGAAATGCCAGCGCTATTTCCGGTGCAGCGCAACATCGGAACCCGACTCAAGCCGCCTGAGCAGGCGAGATACTGCACGCTACGGCGCCCATGTCAGGGCACCATCAACCTTTACGGACGCCTGAGAATTTGCATTCTGTGCAACGCCGGTCTGGTTCGGCCGCCAAATTATCCTGGCGCGCGCACGGCGCACCCAAAGAATGGTGGCGGCACCAGGCATGCCCGATCTAGCCGCGCGAAAGCTTTCGGCAAGAACAAGAACAGGGAGTGAAAATTCATGGCCACCAGCAATGCCCCCGCATCAAAGAGTGGGCTCTACGCCGATCCGCGCGAAGACTGGCTCGCACAAAGGAAAGAAGAAGTTCTCGATTCCGGGCGCCCGATCGTCGACCCCCATCATCATTTGTGGGACCGCGGCGGCCAGCGCTACATGATCGAAGAAATGGCGGCCGACATCGCCTCCGGCCACAATATCGTCGCGACCGTCTATGTCGACTGCCGCTCGATGTATCGCGCCCAAGGCCCGGAAGCGTTCCGTCCCGTCGGCGAGGTCGAATTTGCCAATGGCGTCGCGGCGATGAGCGCGAGCGGCGGCTACGGCCCCGCCGCGATCTGCGCCGGCATCGTCAGCCACGTCAATCTGTTGCTCGGTGAAGGCGCGCGAGCGGTGCTCGAAGCCGAGATCACCGCGGGCCAGGGGCGCTTCCGCGGCATCCGGCACTCCTCGGCGTGGGATGCAGAAGCCGGGGTCGCCGGCATGTATGCCACGCGGCCGAAAGGCCTGCTGCTCGACCCGGCATTCCGCCAGGGATTTTCCTGTCTCGCGCCGCTGGGCCTGAGTTTCGACGCGTGGCTGTTTCATCCGCAGCTCCCCGAGCTGACCGACCTTGCCCGCGCCTTCCCGGACACCAGGATCGTGCTCGACCATTGCGGTGGCCCGGTCGGCCGCGGTCGCTTTGCCAACCGGCGTGAGGAGACATTTTCCGAATGGAAGGCTTCGATCCAGGAAATCGCCGGATGTCCGAACGTCGTCGTGAAGCTCGGCGGGCTGGCGATGTGTTTGCTCGGCTATGATTTTCACGAGCGCGCGATGCCGCCATCGTCGGAAGAAGCGGCGGCGGCGTGGCGTCCCTATATCGAAACCTGCATCGAGGCCTTCGGCCCCGGACGCTGCATGTTCGAGAGCAACTTTCCGCCGGACAAAGGGCAATGCAGCTATCAGGTGATCTTCAACGCCTTCAAGCGCATCGCCGCGCAGTACAGCGAAGCCGAGAAGAAGGCGTTGTTCTCCAGGACGGCGACGGAGTTTTACAGGCTGAAGCTGGAGTGATGGCGATAGCGAGGTTCGCCTCTCGAAAACTCAGCGCCGCACTACGTGTTTGACAACACGGCGCGCAGAACAGGTTTCGCAAGATGGATCGAGTACGCCGCCACAACTGCGAGAGCCGCGATCAGCATAAAGAAGCTGGCGTGCGACAACGTAGACCAAAAGCTGCCGATCCAACCGGCGGCTATATTTCCCAGAAAGCTCGTTGCGAGCCAAATCCCCATCACCGTCGAGCGCGACGCATTGGAGGCCATGTTTGATACGAACGAAAGGCCGATCGGCGAAAAATGAAGCTCGGCGATGGTGAGTACCGCGAAATAGAGCAGGACCCAGAGCCAACTGGTTGAAGCGGGCCCGCCAGACCACGCGGCGGCGGCCATCACCAAATAGGCCAGAGCAAGCAAAATGCAGCCAAGCGACATTTTTCCGATCGTCGATGGTTCGCGCCCTGCCTTCGCCCATCGCGACCAGCACGCGATCAACGGCGGCGTGAAAGCAAAGATCATCAGAGGATTGATGGCCTGGAACCAGGTCACCGGAACTTCGCCCTGCCAGAACAACAGGTCCAACCGGCGATCGGTCGACTGCTCGATCCAAAGCGCCATCGTGTTTCCCTGCTGTTCGTAAGCTGCCCAAAACAACGTGGAGGGAATGAGCAGGATCGCCAGGCCAAGCAGCGACTTCCTCAAGTCCGGATTTGCCGCTTTCACCGCTCCGGCCGGAACATCCTGAAATCGTTGTTTCGGCAGCCGCCGAAGGCCGGCCAGGTACGTCGCAAGTCCGATCGCCATGCCGATGCCCGCGCTGGCAAAGCCATAATGCCAGCCGACATTTTCACCGAGCGAACCGCAGACCAGCGGTGAAAAGAACGCGCCGACGTTGATTCCGACGTAGAAAACCGAGTAGGCGCGGTCTCTGCGCGGATCGTCAGGCTGATAAAGACCACCAACCTGGGTCGCAATATTCGGCTTGAAAGCGCCGTTGCCTACAATGAGAAGCATGAGCGCGACCAGAAAAAGATGCTCAAAGGCCATCATGAAATGGCCCGCGACCATCAGCATCGCGCCAACGATGACGGTTGGCGTTCGGCCAATCCATCGGTCGGCGATGATTCCACCGATGATCGGCGTCAGGTACACCAGGCCGGTGTAGAGCCCATAAATCTGCGACGCCAGCGGCTGAACGCCAAGCGGTCCGGATACGGCTTCGAGAGCTCGCTGCAAAGTCTCGAGGCCCCATACGGCAGGGGCGGTTGCTGGCTTCAACAGATAGTCGACCATGTACAGAACGAGCAGTGCCCTCATTCCGTAATAGGAAAAGCGTTCCCACATCTCGGTTGCGAACAGAAACGAAAGACCTTTTGGGTGGCCAAACAACTGATCGCCGCCGGCGCCGACGCGAGCAGGGTCGCCCGATGCTGGATCGGTCTGAGCCATGACTCTCTCCCGTTCGGCGACCTCGCCGCGGAGCCTATCATCGGGCGCGCATTCGCGCGACCCGCTGGCTATTCCGCGCTGCGCGCCGTCCCGGCCTGGTTCGGCTGCGGATAGAGTTGCAGGAAGGCTGCGGCAGCGGCGCTCGCACGCCGCGCGATCTCGCGGGGGCTCGGCCGATCGGTGACGCGAAGCAGCAGGCTCATCATCAGATTGCCCCACAGCAGCCCGGAAAAATGCTCGGCCATCTCGGCAGGCTTGCCGCTGAGAAGTCCGGCCGGCTGAGCCCGGGTCATGATCTCTCTCAAGGCGGCGCGACCGGTCTCGACGCCGATGGCGTTCAGTGTCCGCGCCACCTCGGGCGCGCGCACCGCCTCGGCGATCGCCAGTTGAAATACCGCGACCACGGTGGGATCGCTGACTTCGCGCAACAACTGTGTCCCGAACGCAGTCAGCACGCGTGCGAGAGTCTCCCGGTCGTGTGGCTCCGGCAGGTCAGCGGGCACCTGCAACCGTTTGGCGCGCGCGCCGATGCATGCCACCAGCATATCCTGCTTGCTGCCAACCAGCGCGTAAAGCTCGCGTTTTGAGACGCGCGCGCGCGTCGCAATCTCGAGCGTGCTGGTCTCGGCAAAGCCGCCCTCCATGAACGCCGAGAAGGCGGCGTCGAGGATGCGCTCACGGGCCGGGGTTTCGTCTGCGGCTTCCCGGCGCGCATCCGACGTCGATCTCGTCGCCATCATCTCCCCCTTGACATGGTACCGGATGGTACCGTAGGTTCAACGCCAGTGGTACCACATGGTACCGAACCAGGGAAGCATGTAAAGGAGCCATAGCCATGGCAAAACCAGTTCTCGTCACTTCCGCCGCCGGCGGCAGGCAAGGCAAGACCGGGCGGCATGTATCCGAAATGCTGCTTAAGCGCGGAATTCCGGTTCGCGCCTTCGTCCACAAGATCGACGAACGCTCCGACCAGCTGCGCGCGCTCGGCGCCGAGATCTTCGAAGGCGACTTCCTCGATGTCCGCTCGGTCAAGCGCGCGGTGCAGGACGTTTCATCGGTTTATTTTGCCTACCCGGTCCAGGACGGGTTGCTCGACGCAACCGCGGCCATGGCCGTCGCGGCGCGCGAAGCCGGTATCTCCCGTCTCGTCAATCTCGTGATGCTGCAATCGTCGGTCGACGCCCCTACCCCGCGGATGCGACAGAACTACCTGTCCGAGCAGGTTTTCGAGTGGGCCGGTATCGGCGCGGTGCATGTCAGGGCTACCGTGTTCTACGAGAATCTCGGCTCCCAGGTGCGCCTGAGCCTGCCGGCGCAGGGGGCAGTCCGGCTGCCTTGGGGCAAAGAGAACACGGTACTCCCGCTCGTTGCGGCCGAGGACGTGGCGCGCGTTGCCGTCGGCCTGCTGACCAGCCCGTCCTTGACGGCGGGCACCGCCTATCCGGTGATCGGCACCGTCATTTCGCTGAAGGAAATCATCGCGACCTTCGGGCGCGTCCTGGCCAAGGACGTGCGCTACGAAGAGATCTCGGACGACGAGTGGCGCCGCGACGCGCTTGCGCGCGGCTACAATGCGCATGCGCTCGAGCATCTCTCCGCGCTCTGGAAGGCGCTCCGCGCCGCAGGCCTCGACCCGGAGCGGGCCCGCTTCGCGGTGACCGATACGATCGAAAAACTCGGCGGCGCCAAACCCAAGACGTTCGAGACGTTCGTCCGCGAAGGCCAAGGCGAATTGATAGCGAAAACCGCCTGACCCGGCCTGCAAATGGAAGCCGCCATGGATAGGCGCCGTTCACGGACCGCGGTAGTATTGCCGCTGTTGCGCGGCCCGCGTTGAACGTCTTTCATTCCAAGGCGTTCGCAAACGCCTTTTCGCAAACGCCTTGGAGCGAGAAAAAAACATGAGCGAACCGACCCAACGAATGATCGAGAGCAACGGCATCCGCCTCAACATCGCCGAGCAGGGCAAAGGACCGCTGGTGCTGCTCTGCCACGGCTTTCCCGAATCCTGGTATTCCTGGCGCCATCAGATTGGCGCCCTCGCCGCGGCGGGCTTCCACGCCGTGGCCCCCGACATGCGCGGTTACGGCAAGAGCGACGCACCCGAGGCGATCGATCAATACACGATCTTTCATTTGGTCGGCGACCTCGTCGGCCTGCTCGATGCGCTCGAGGCTCCGACCGCCGTCATCGTCGGCCATGACTGGGGCGCCAACATCGCCTGGCAAGCCGCGCGCCTGCGCCCCGACCGCTTCCGCGCCGTCGTCGCCCTCAGTGTACCGTTCCGGCCGCGCGGCCCGGTGCGCCCGACCAGCGTCATGCCGCGGACCGCGGACGCTCAATTCTACATGTTGTATTTCCAGAACCCCGGTGTCGCCGAGGCCGAGCTGGAGCGGGATCCACGGGCGACCGTGCGCAACATGCTCTATGGCGGCTCCGGCGATGGCGCTGCTGCGGCCCGCGCCGCCGCGGCTAGCGGTGGAGCTGCTCCGGGCATCGGCATGGTGCCGAAAAACGGAGGCTTCCTGCGGGGCTCCGGGGCGCCGGCGACCCTGCCGGCGTGGCTCAGCGAAGCCGACATCGATTTCTACGCCGGCGAATTCAAGCGCTCAGGCTTCCGCGGCGGCCTCAATTATTATCGCAACATCGACCGCAACTGGGAGCTGACCGCTGCTTTCGCAGACGTGAAGGTGACCGTCCCGGCACTCTATGTCGCGGGCGACCGCGACATGGTGGTCTCGTTTCCCGGCACTGACCAGCTTCTCGCCAACCTCAAGCAGTTCGTCCCCGCACTGCGTAACATCCAGATGCTCCCCGGCTGCGGCCACTGGACCCAGCAGGAGCGCCCCGGCGAGGTCAGCGCCGCGATCATCGATTTCGTCCGCGGCCTGCCGAACTGACGATGGCGGTGGCTCGCCTGTTCTTAGGTGAATCGCAAAAACCCGCCGGCCAGCGGCATTGCCGGTAGACGAGGGCCCGCGAGACCTGTCAGATACGCGCATAAAAAGGTTACCGATAAATCGGGGAAGCGCGTTGATGTTGGAAAGACTGGGGCCTTCGGCCGAAGAAACCGTGAAGCAATGGGTGCACGCCTTTGGCCTTGCACTGACCAGCGGGGACGACAAGGCCCTGGCCAAACTCTTCCTGCCCGATAGCCACTGGCGGAATCTGTTCGGGATTTCCTGGCGGCTGGCAACATCAAGCGGCAACGAGACACTCTGCCATCAACTGAGCCGTCGTGCCTCGGAGGTTCGCGCCACCGGCTTCCGGGTGAATACCGCGGCACTCGCTCCCCGCAGCGCCGTGGTCGCCGGCCGTGAAGTCATCGAAGCGATCATTTGCTTCGATACGATCAATGGACCCGGCATCGGAGCCGTCAGGCTCATATGCCCGGCGCACGCTTCTGCCGTCGCCTGGACGATTTCGACATCGCTCGACTTCAACAAGATCTGCGACGCGCGATCGGGGAACAACGCACCGATTTCGCATGCGCGTGATTTCGCAGGTAACGACTGGTTCGACGAGCGGCAAGCCGAGATCGCGTTCGACGATCGCGAGCCGGACGTTCTCGTCGTCGGTGGCGGTCATGCCGGCATTTCGGCGGCGGTCGAACTGAAGCGCATCGGCCTCGATGCGCTGGTCATCGATAAAGCCGGGCGCGTCGGCGACAATTGGCGGCTGCGCTACCGCGGCCTCAAGCTCCACAACAAGACGCCGGTCAATCATCTCCGGTACCTGCCATTTCCGCCGACCTTTCCGGATTACATCCCAAAGGACAAAATCGCGAACTGGCTCGAGAGCTACGTCGACATCATGGAGATCAATTTCTGGACCGGAACGACATTCGACGACGCCGAATACGATGAGACCGAACAGCGATGGACGGCGCATGTCCGAAGAACCGACGGCACCGCGCACACCCTTCGGCCCAGGCACATCGTGCTCGCAACCAGCGTCAGCGGCACCCCCAACGTTCCCAAAATCGAGACGCTGGAGAACTTTGCCGGCAAGGTTCTGCACTCCAGTCAATTCGCGGGCGGAAAGGAATGGGGCGGCCGGTCGGCGGTCGTGTTTGGAACCGGCACCAGCGCGCATGACATCTGCCAGGAACTGCAGGCTCATGGCGCCGAGGTCACGATGGTGCAACGCAGCCCCACCATGGTCGTCAACGTCGATCCGAGCGCACAACTCTACGACCAGTCCTATCTCGGCGACGGCCCGCCGATCGACATTCGCGATACCCTGAACTCGGGCATGCCGCTCGCGGTCATCAAGGCTTCCCACAAGCTGATCACAAATGAAGTGAAGAAACTCGACGCTGCGTTGTTGCAGCGGCTGGAAAACGTCGGCTTCAGGCTGGAATTCGGTGAAGACGGCACCGGCTGGCCGCTGAAATTCCGGACGCGCGGCGGCGGCTATTATTTCAACGTCGGATGTTCCGAGCTTATCGCGGACAGGAAAATCCGTCTCATCCAGGCGACCGATATCAAGCGCTTCACGGCAAACGGACTGCAGCTCGGCGACGGTTCAACGCTGGGCGCCGATCTGGTTGTTCTGGCCACCGGCTACAAGGGCCTGGATCACGTCGTAACCTCGCGCTTCGGCGAAGCCGTCGCCGCGCGTGTCGGACCGATCTGGGGCTTTGACGACAAGACGCAGGAACTTCGCAACATGTGGACCCGCACACGACAGCCGGGCCTGTGGTTTACGGGCGGCGCGTTTTCTCAGTGCCGTATCTATAGCCGCTACATTGCATTGCAGATCGACGCCATCGA
>WNGN01002475.1_pt1 | contig 12383 bp, 8 predicted proteins | sample 5400561 | NCBI WGS metagenome assembly WNGN01 (sample SAMN13153379, study PRJNA577476) | soil metagenome | isolation source: 115 cm soil or saprolite under Garry oak tree replicate 2 | place: USA:California | collected 2016-06-15
CCGCGGGCACTGCGGCAGGACTTCCAGCAGCTTGTCGACCTGCTCCTGGTCTTCGACGAGGGCAAAGCCGATGTCGGCGTCCTGGAGCACGAACGCCATTTCGGCTGCGACGGCGTCCTGGTAGAGCGGCACCGGCACGCCACCCAGTGCCTGCGCAGCCATCATGGCCCAGTACAGGCGCGGCCGGTTGTCGCCGATGACCGCGAGCCGGTCGCCGCGCTCGAATCCCAGCGCAGCGAGGCCGCAGGCGAGAATGCGAACCTCGCCCGCGATCTGGGCCCAGGTCCAGGTCTGCCAGATGCCCAGGTCCTTCTCCCGGAACGCCGGCCTGGCGGGCCGTACCTTCGCCTGGTGCAGCAGCAGGCGCGGAAAGGTGTCAGGCTGTTCCGTCACGGAGTCCTCCTCGGTCGCGCGGCGCCCCAAAACGTTGCCGGCAGTCCCAGTCGGCGAATCTTACAGCAGATGAAGGGACGGGATTTGCGCCGGCTGGCTGGCGGCGCCATGGCCTCCACGTTTGCCCATGACGCTTAACGCACTGAAACGAAAGGGAACCGATTTTGAGTTCGGACCCTGGGCCCCGCACCCAGGAAAACATCTCGCGCACCGTGCCGGGAGGCACCATCATTCGCATCCCTGATACGTTCCTGCGGGCGACGGCGGTTTCTGTGAATGGGCCGAATCGCCCAGCGTTTGAACCACTCAATTTCACGAGATCGGATCACTTTAGCCTGATTTTCCATTACACTTCGGAGACAAAAAGAACCCTCTTGGGTCTGAGGATTCGCGCGGTGCAGTAATTCGTTGGGGGGCAGCGCTTCATCCTGTGACGATCGCAAATGCATAAGATCCTGATCGTCGAGGATGTCCAAGTCGTTGCCGATTTGCAGATCCTCATGCTGATTCGCGCGGGTATCGCGTTCGAGTCACGCCGCGTCGAGACGGCCGAGGATTTCACGCGGCAAATAGAGCTCGCCGTTCCGGACGCCATTCTTTACAGCGCCTCCATGCCGCACTTCAGCGGGTTCGTCGCATCGGCGAAGGCGCAAAGCCTTTGCCCCGATACGCCGTTCATTTTCGTTTCGGGAACGCACATCGATGAAACCGCCGCCGAAACGCGCAAGCGCGCGACGACCGACAGCGTTTACACGACCAGCCTCGCCGACCTTCCTTCGACCTTCGATCGCGCGATCAAAGAGGCCGAAGAACGCAAAAAAAGAAGGGCCCAGGAGTCCGCGATCACGCACCTGACACGCATGTACGCCGATCAGACCCGGGAACTGGAACAGCTCCATGCCCAACACGTCACGCTTCGCAATCTGAACCGATATCTCAGGGCCAGCGTGACGCCGGCCGAAGTCTACGCGACCATAGAATGTTTCAGCCCTCAATTGTTCCAAGGCATGAACGGCAAGCTGTATATCGTTCATCCTCCGGGAAAGCACCTGGAGCCGGTCGCCGCCTGGGGTGACAAATCGTCCACCGGGCAGATGTTCACGATCCAGGATTGTTGGGGATTGCGCCAGTCACAGCCCCACCGGGTCCGGGATCCGCAGACCGAGCTGCTCTGCGGACACGTCACCGCGGACTCGAAATCGGCGCGGCCGTATCTGTGCGTTCCGCTCTTTGCGGAGGGCGAGACGCTCGGGCTGCTGCACTTGCGGCGCGCGGAGGACGAATCGACTCCTTCGATCGCCACTTCGATGGAGTCCTACTTGAATCTGGCGGTGGCGCTCGCGGGAGAAACCAGTCTTGCGCTCGCCAATCTGAGAGCACGCGACAGCTTGCATGAACAATCGATCCGGGATTCGCTCACCGGCCTGTACAACCGCCGTTTTCTGGAGGAATTCCTTTTACGCGAACTGGCGCGCGCGGACCGCAAGAAACACCCCCTCTCCATCATTACGATGGACATCGATCACTTCAAGCGCATCAATGACACGCTGGGCCATGGCGCGGGCGACATAGTCCTGCGGCGCGTCGGCCTCCTGTTGCAAGGATTTGTTCGCCAGAGCGATATCGCCTGCCGCGTCGGCGGAGAGGAATTCTCGGTGCTCCTGCCGGAGGCATCCATGCAAACCGCGACTCAGCGCGCGGAGAACATACGCAGGGCGGTGCAGGAGCTGAAGCTGAAATACGAGGATCAGACTCTCAGCTCCATCACCATCTCGCTGGGGGTCGCGGCCTTTCCGGACCATGGGATCACTCCGGCGGCGCTCCTGCACGCTGCGGACCAGGCTCTGTATGACGCCAAGTATCGGGGCCGCGACAGGGTGGAGTCGGCATGATCGGGTCATCCGCGCGAGACGCGCCGGCGCCTCTCCCCTTAGCCTTTCCCTAATCTCGGTTATAATCGCCGCTCCACACGCGCCTGTAGCTCGGCTGGGCGAGGGGGGGAGATGTTGCGGGCACACTCAAGGTGCGTCCGCGCCGCCGAGTACCAGACCACGGGTCAGGTGGGGTTATCGCGAATGTTCTATGGACATTCGCGCCGCCACGGCTTGATTGTGCCGAACCCGGATCCACAATTTGGAAATCAAAGCGAACACCGAATCGCGAGAACGAAGACCGGCTGCAGACCGGCCTAGTCAGCGGTTTGGACCGACCGCGGTTTCAAGCCGAACACCGCTGCGCGCTTATCCTCGCACGGCGTGACGTGTCCCTTGAACTCGCTGACAATCAACTGGAGAAGATCATGACCGCAAGAGCGCTGCTTGTCCTAATCGCCCCCCTGCTAGCGGTATCGGGCTGTGCCGCCACGATTCATGGCACGGTGCAGCTCGTCGACAGCCGTCAGCAGCCGATTCCCAACGAGAGCCCGAAGGGGGCAGTCGTCAACATGATCAATACGACCGCCGCGGTCGAGCAGGCTTCGAGCTCCGCCACGGTGGACGAGAAGGGTGAATTCGAGTCGCCCAAGAACAGCATCAAGCCCGGCGTCTACAAAGTGGAGGCGAGCCGCATCGGCTACGAGACGCGGACCGAGACAGTCGAGATCGGGTCCTACTTCAGCAAGAAGATCCAGTTCAAGTTGCTGAAGATCCAGGAGGCCAAGCGGAAATCCATCAAGGGCTCGGCCACCGACGAGGACAAGATCATCAACCCCGGCGAGGTCAATATCCAGCCGCCCGCGATGTGAGCGGACGCATCCGCCGTGCCCCTTAGACCCGACGCCCTAACCGAAGGTATCGCCATGGCTACGACCCACTTGCGTTCTCTTTCCATCCTGCTTGTCACCGCCTTGCTCGGCGCTTGCAGCCAGCGACTCGACATCGAGGTCAAGGCGCGTATCGACGGCCAGCCCGCGGCACAGGCGAAAGTCACCGTAGACCGCGAGGAGGTCGGTGTCACCGACGCACAAGGCGTGTTCGCGAAACAGATCAGCAAGAAGGCCGGCTCAGAGATCGACGTGATGGTGAGCAAGGAGATGCCCGGGTACCGCATCGAGCCGTGGAAAACGACCTTCCTCGTGAAGCTGCCGAAGGAGGGCCGGACCGACACCTACCGCTTCGATGCCGATCTCAAGGCGATGCGTTACGTTACCCTGCGCGTGAGCGAGAAGGGTACGCCCTTGGCCGAGGCCAAGGTGTTGGTCGGCGGGAAAGAGGAAGGCGTCACCGATGCCAAGGGCGAATTCGTGTACCTCTATCGGACTCAGCCGGCGAGAGGAGCCGAGTTCGACATCGCCAAGACCGGTTACAGTACCTACCGCGCGACACGTCAGCTCGATCCGGGCCAGGTGATCGAAGTTGCGCTCAACCGCCAGACCGTGGTGGCGATCAAGGCGCTGACCGACGAGTACGGCCGCGCGAGCGGCTTGCCGGGCTTGAGCGTGAGCATAGACGGCAAGACCGTTGGCAAGACCGACGCGCAGGGCAGCTACACGTTCGACTACCGTGGCGAGCCGGGCAAGAAGGTCGTGGTCGCGCTCGCAGCGCCCGGCTACGTTCCCGCGGCGTGGAAAACCTCCGTCCGGCTTGAAGGGAACGTCAACCTCCAGCGCTACTTCTACCCGACGACGCCCAAGCCTATCCGTATCGGTGTCTACCGCGTCGTCGGCAATACGCCGGGCGTGGACCTGAAGGAGCTTGCGGCCCAGGCGGAGCAGGCGCTCACGACGCAGCTGTTCAAGTTCCCGGCGTTCCGAGAAGTGCCGACAGAGAAGCTGCAGGCCGAGGTCAGTCAGCGCAAGCTCAATATCGACCGCATCATGACCAAGGGCTGGCAGGACACTCCCCTGCGCGCGACCGTGGACATGATCGTGCTCGGGAGTGTCGCCAAGGACGATGACGGCTACCTGGTCGAGGTCAAATTCCACACCGTGAACGGCAAAATCATTTTCTCGGAGATCGCGCGCGCCCGCAGCGCCGGCGGGATCAACGGCGCAGTGCGCGACATCGCGAACAACGTCATCGAGCGCTTCCCGCTCGAGGGCACGGTGATCGGCCAGGAGGATGATCGCTATCGCATCAACATCGGCAAGAACTGGCGTATCGGCCGCGGCACCGAGTTCACCCTGACCACGCCGACCTTTGGTGAGGGTGGCAAGGTGGCGGGTTACCGCGAGACCGGCAGAATCGAGGTCAAGCGCGGCGACGACGCGAGCTCGCTTGCCGAGGTCGCAACGCTCAAGCAGGGCGAGAAAGTGCAGATCGGCGATCGCGTGGTGCGGCGCATCGCGCGCGAGGGCGAGGAAGGCGATCAACGCACCTACTTCCTGCTCACCGCGAAAGGCGGCGTCGGCACCGACGTCAACCCGCTTGCGGGCACCAGCGTCTACTTGAACGGTGAATGGGCCGGCGCGACCGGGACGAACGGCCAGGCGGAGATCCCCCTGCGGCTCGACCGCAACTACACGCTCACGCTGTACCGGCACGGCTACCAGCAGCTCACCGACAAGGTCAGAATCGGCAAGAGCGGTGAAGCGCGCGAGTTCCTGCTCGCGGCCAACAATGTCCTGTTCAAGGTCGACTCCACTCCATCGTCGGCGACCGTCTATATCGACGATGAGCAGATCGGCAAGACGCCGATCACCGGCGGCAAGCAGATCACTCTCGGCTTTCACAGCGTGCGCCTGAGCTACGGCGAGGACTATCGCGACTTCTTCGAGGTCATGGAGTTTACCCAGAAGGAGGAGGACCGTACCGGCGAGCGGCGCATCGTGCTGCAAAAGGATTTCCTCAAGATCGGCGAGCGCGCGCGCCAGAAAGGCGACATCGACAACGCCATCAAGGCCTATGCCGCCACTGAGCGCGAGCACCCGGACTACGCCGAGGCGCACCGGCGCCTGGGCGACATCTACCTCGACGAAAAAGAGGACTACGACCGCGCGATCGCCGAGTTCGAGGTCGTGCTGGCGCTACCCGAGAACCAGCAGCTGATCTACAAGCAGTTCGCGGTCACCTTTACCAACCTCGGCCATGCGTATTGCGAGAAAGGCAACCGCCTGGTGGACGGCGATCGCACCGCCGCGTCCACGTACTTCTCCAAGGCGATCAAGGCGCTGCAGACTGCCAAGCAGAACACGCGCTTCTTCCCGAGCGCGGAGTACGACGAAGCGGTGCACGACACTTACTACTACACGGCGCTCTCGTACCACAAGCTGTATCTGATGACGAAGCAGCCCGCGGTGATGAACAGCGCGAGCCTGGCGTGGCGAGAGTACTTCGACTTCTTCCCGAAAAAGCTCGAAGGCAATCCCACCTTTGTGCAGGCTCGCGAGGGGGCGCGTCGATACCGCGATCAGATCCAGGAACCGTAATCGCGCCGACTCGAAACGCGATGCACCTCCGGCGCCCTTTGATGGCTCTGCTCGTCGCCGCGTTGCCCGCAGCCGCGCTGCCTGCGGCCGGCGAAGAGCCGGCGGCCGCGAGCTCGGCGGAGCCCGCCGGGATCGAACCGGAATTCGTGCGGCCGCTCGTTCCCATTGCCCGCGGGCGCAACGACTCGAACCCGGTGTGGTCGCCCGCCGGAGACATGGTCGCCTTCGAGCGCTCGCGCGGCGACAACAAGGAAATCGCGATCGTGCGCGTCAACGGCGACATCGTCCAAACCATTCACCAGCAGGCTTCGGCCGCGCCGGGCCAGAGCGCGTTTTTCTTCCCGGAGGCCGTTGAGCAGACGAGCTACAACTCCGGCATCAGCTGGTCGCCGGACGGCAAGAGATTCGTGTTCATGAGCAACGGCGGCGAGGGCAACTACGACCTGTACCTGCGCGAGTCCGACGGCCGCATCGCACGCATTACGACTCACAGGGAGAAGGACGGACACGCTCACTGGTCGCCGGCACGCGACCAGATCGCGTTTATCTCCGGCCGCAGCGGACAAGGCGACGTGTATCTGTTCGATCTCGCCACGAAGGCCACGACTCGAGTGACGCACGGCGAGTGGCCCTATCTCTATCCGCAGTGGTCCCCGGACGGCAAGCGTCTCGCGGTCATCCAGGGCATCAACGAGAACCACGACGTCTACATACTCGAACCGGGGCGCACTCCGCCAGTGCCGCCGAAGCCGCTCAGCACCTGGCGTTACGACGATCTGCGGCCGGTGTGGTCGCCCGATGGCAAGCGCCTCGCCTTCTATACCAACTACAACCCTGCCGACGATCCCAAGACCTGGGCCATCGTGGTCGTTGCCGCGGACGGTTCCAACCCGACCGAGGGCGAGGGACTGGCGGCGCGGGTGGTGGCAACCGACGTGGTACCGGACGTCGAGCGTGGACCGGCGTGGATGCCGGATAACCGCCGGATCGTATACGTGCGCAACGAACGACTGGCGTACAACCCGATCTACATCGCCGACGTCGACAGCCGCACGAGCACGCTTTTGCGCACCGGGACCAAGATGAACCACGATGTCACCTGCTCGACTAGCGGCGTGATCGCGTTTCGCGCCCAGGTCGACCAGTGGGACCAGGTGTACCTCGCGAAGCCGAAGGACTGAGGCCGTGACGCGACGCGCTATCCGCCCTCGCCCGTTGTTCGCGCCGTTGTTCGCCCCTTTGCTCGCGGTGGCGCTAGTCGCGCATGGCGCCGACGACCCGGTGGATGCGGCGATGAAGCTCTACGAGAAGCGCCGCTACGAGCAGGCGGCGCGACTGCTCGAGGACGCGCTTGCCCGCCCTGATGCCGCGCGCCGGGCGCAGGGGCAACTCGTGCTCGGCATGATTTACCTGCGCAACGCAGATCTGCACGAGGCGCTCGCTCGCACCGCTGCTGCAGCCGAGCTCGACTATCTCGACAAACTGCTCAAGAGCGGCGCCGAGGACCGCAGCCGCTACGCGCGTCTGCACCTCGCCGAGGCCTTGCTCGCGCGCGGAAACGCGGCCGCGGCGGGGCGCCATTTCGAGCAGGTCCGCGCCGACTCAGGCTTAGAGAGCCGCTACCGCGCGATCGCCAGCATCGGCCTCGGGAGCGCCTTGTGGGAACAGCGCGACGCAGTACGGGCGCGCGGCATGTGGGCCCGCGGGGGCGGAGCGGCGGAAATCGCGCTGGCGCGCGCCGCAGCCCAAGGCCGCGCCCAGGTCGTGGACGCGAAATCCTTGCAGCGCGTGGCGGACGATGCGAGCCGCGCACGCGAATTGTCGCCGCGCACGCGACGCTATCTCATCGAGATCTACACCACGACCGGCGCGCCGGACAGGGCGCTCGCCGTGGCGCGCGCAGCCGATTTAGGGATGGCTTCCTATGTCGAGAGGTTCAAGGTCGTCAAGGGGACGGCCAAAAGCATCAACCTCTACGATCTCGCGCTGCTCACGGACCTGACGCGGCTTTATCGCGAGCTCGCGCGGCGTCAGCTCGAGCAGGCCGCGGCCGACGCTCGCATGAAACCGAGCGCGGAATACTATCTTGCCGAGGTATTGAGCGGTCTGGGCGCGAGCGACGAGGCGCTGAGCTACGTGCAATCCTTCCTCGCGCGGCCGCAGACGCCGCCCCAGTACCACGAGCGCGCACTGGCGCGTCAGGCGCTGATCGCGCACCGCCAAGGCCGGCGCGCCGAGGCGGAGAGCGCCTGGACGGCGATGGCGGAGCAGGGCAGCGACCCGGAGGTATTAGCCGACATCGTGCTCGGCTGCGCGGACGCCGAGGCCCAGTGCCGCAAGGTGCTCGCGCGCGTCGGCCAGGTGACCGAGGCGGGCGACGGACGACGCTACCAGCGGCTCAACTCTGCGCTCGGCAGCTACTACCTTCGGAAGAGGGACTACGCCCGCGCCATCTCTTACATGGAGGCCGGGCGCGACAAGAGCAACAAGAACAAGATCGAAGCCAATGACCCGGAAATGCTCGCCGGCCTGGCCGAGGCCTACTACCGGACGAAGAAATTCTCCGAAGGCCTGGAGATCTTCTTCGAGATGAGCAAGGAGTTTCCCGTGGTGCGCCAGATCCAGGAGGCGATGCAGGGCGTCTACTCCATGGAGCAGCGCAGCGCGGGCGACGTGAAGATACTTTGAGAAGCCGCAAGGAATGAACCATAAACTGTCAGAGTCAACAAGCGAGGCGCGTATGAAACGGATCCTTGGTATTACGGTACTGGGCTTGGGCTTGGGCGTGGCATTGTGCTTCCCGGCGCATGCCGCGCCGAAGGGCGACGGCCGGCCCGACGGGGGCGTGCTCAACTACAGCGAGTACGGCCGGCCCGCGACGCTGGACCCGATCACGAGCAACGAGACGATTTCGCTGCGCATCACGGAGCTCGTCTTCAACGGCCTGGTCGGCATCGACGAGAAGCAGGAAATCGTGCCGGAGCTGGCCGAGCGCTGGGAGGCGTCGAAGGACGGCCGCGTATTCACGTTCTTCCTGCGCAAGGACGTGAAGTGGCACCCGCGCGAGGGCGAGGCGCCCAAGGCCTTTACCGCCGACGACGTGGTGTTCACCTACAACATCATGATGCACCCGAAGACCATCACGCCGCTCAAGGTGCGCTACGAGTTCATCGAGAAAATCGAGAAGACCGGCGACTACACGGTGGTCATCACGCTCAAGCGCCCGATCCTGAACGCGCTGGCCAAGTTCAGCTTCAAGATCATCCCCAAGCACGGCCCGGCGAACCCGCAGTACCTCACGCGCGAGGACCGGTTCGCCCACAGCCCGATCGGCACCGGGCCTTACATGCTCCAGACCGTAACCGGCGACGGCGAGGTTGTGCTGGTCTCGAACCCGGACTACTTCAAGGGCCGCGCGCACATCGACAAGTTCATCGCGAGACCGTTCGCCGACCAGAACATCATGGCCCAGGCCCTGATGTTCAACGCCATCGACATGATCGTACTGGTCAACCCGCGCAACCTGCCCGAGGTTCAGGGCGACAAGCGCTTCGTGCTGCAACCGTACAACGCATTGTCGTACTCGTTCTTCGGCTACAACGTGCGCAACCCGCTGCTCGCGGACCGGCGCGTGCGCCAGGCGATCACGGCTGCGGTCAACCGCCAGGAGATGCTCGACTCGTTCTTCAACGGCCAGGGCACGGTCATCTCCGGCCCGTTCGCGCCAGGCAGTTGGGCATACAACCTCGACGTCAAGCCCTTGCCGTTCGGCCCGGAGCGCGCGCGCGCGTTGCTCGCGGAGGCGGGCTTCAGGCCCGGCGCCGACGCTATCATGGAGAAGGATGGCAAGAAGCTCGTGCTATCGCTAAAGGTCCCCATCGAGAAGGAGAGCGAAGCGGTCAAGCGCGTCGTGCTCGCGTTCCAGAACTACCTCAAGAACGCGGGCATCGCGATCACGGTCGAATTCAAGGAGTGGCAGTCGTGGAAGGAGGACGTCTTTCTCGAGCACAACTTCGATATCATGTTTGCCTCCTGGGTGTTCGACGACTCGGCGGACATCTCATCGCTGTTCCATTCGGCCGAGATCGGCGACTGGAAGAACAACTTCGGCGGCTATTCCAGCCCCGAGGTGGACGGGCTGATCGTCGAGAGCAAGCTCACGCTCGACCACGAGAAGCGTCGGACGATCAACCGCAAGCTTCACGCGATCCTTGCCGAGGAGCAGCCCTACACTTTCCTTTGGACGCTCACCAACTACAGCGCGTACCACAGGAAGCTGCGGCGCGTGCAAATCCACCCGTACAAGTTCTTCTCGTTCGCCGACGAGTGGTTCATTCCGGCCAGCGAGCAGAAGTGAATAGAAAGGGGTGAGAACCGGAGCCGGCACTCACCATGAAGTTCGCCGCGATCAAGCCCGTCAGCCGCGTGCTCGCACGCGAGCTCGCGGTGACCGCGCTGCTGCTGCTCGGCGTGAGCGTGGTGGTGTTCGCCATCCTCTATCTAGCGCCCGGCGACCCGCTCAACGTCTTGCTTGAGGGCCAGTCGCCGCGCTCGGAGCTCGCCCTCGGCATGCGCGAGGCGCTGGGCGTACCCCACACCTGGTACGGCCAGTACGCGGCGTGGTTCGGCAAGATGCTGCAGGGGAACTTCGGCAACTCGATCCGGACCGGCCTGCCGGTGCTGCCGGAGCTCACGCGCGTCGGCGTCAACACGCTCACCCTAACGCTCGGCTCGCTCGCGCTCACGCTCCTGATCGCGGTGCCGATCGCGGTGCACGCGGCCGCTCACGGCGACACCGCCGGCAACACCGCGGCGACCATAGTCGCGTACGTCCTCTCGGCGGTGCCGGTGTTCTGGTTCGGCTACATCGTGGTCTACGTCTTCATCCATCAGTTCGGCATGTTCCCGCTGATCTCGGGAACGGCGGGGAAACAGGAGCACGCGTGGCTGTATTTCCTCGTGCCGATCTTCGTGCTCGGCATCGCGAGCGGCACGCTCTCCGAAATGATCCGCCACCTGCGCGAGGAGTTGTCGCGGGTGCTGGCCGAGGACTACATCCGCACCGCGCGCGCCAAGGGCGCTCCGGTGTGGCGCCATGCGTTCAAGGAGGGTTTCCTGATCCCGGTGACCGAAATCATGAGCGCCAAGATTCCGTTCCTGCTCGGCGGCGCGGTCATCGTCGAGCAGGTGTTCAACTGGCCCGGAATGGGGCGAATGGCGTGGCAAGCGGCGCAGGATCGCGATTTCCCGGTCATCATGGGCATCGCCCTCGCAGCCGCGGCGTTCGTGCGGCTCGGTAACCTTTTGCAGCGCGTCGTCTTCACCGCCGTCAATCCGCGCGCATCGAGAGAATAGGGCAGCGCATGCGTCGCTACGTCCAGACCCCCGGCCGTATCGGCGAGTTCTCGGAGCTGTCGGTCCGGCAGCGCGCGGAGCCCCTCGATCTAGTCTACATGGGCTACGGCCTGCTGGTGGTGGCATTGGTGGTGGCTTCGTACCTTCTCGGTGCGTTCGGTTGGCTGCCTCATGATCCTCAAGCGATGAACGTCGGGCTGATCAACGCGGTGCCATTCACCTCGGGGCATTTGCTCGGCACCGACTTCCTCGGGCGCGACCTGCAGGCTCGCCTGATTCTCGGCATCCAGGCCTACTTTCTCCCCGGACTGCTCGCAATCACGATCTCCGTCGCCGGCGGAAGCATTCTCGGCATCCTTGCGGGCTACAAGGGCGGCTGGTTCGATACGATCATCACCTACTTCGACAACCTGCTCGACTCGTTCCCGCGCCTGGTGCTGATCTTGCTCGTGATCGCCGCATTCAAACCCGACATCTACTACGTCATGGTCGTGGTCGGCATCACCGGCATGCCGGTGATCGCGAACCTGATCGCGGGCAAGATCGCATTTCTTCGACAGAAGAGCTTCATCGAGGCGGCGCACGCGCTCGGCTTGCCGGCGCACACGGTCGTTCTCAAGCATATCCTGTGGTTGAATTGCCGCGCGCTGCTCGTGATCCAGGCCACCCTCGGGATGGCCGAGGCGATCCTGGTCGAGACGAGTTTGAGTTACCTCGGCTTCGGCGTGCAGGAACCCACGCCTTCGTGGGGCAACATGGTCCAGGCCGGCGCGAACTACTTCCTTCAGGGCAACTTCTGGCCCTCGACTGCGCCGGCGCTCGCCATTCTCGCGACCATCCTCGGATTCCAGTTGCTCGGCGATGGGCTCAACAACCTCCTCGAAGGCAAGCGGAGGAAGTGATGGACGCGCCGCTGCTCGCCATCGAGAACCTGCGGACCTACTTCTTCTCGCGCGCCAAGCGCGCTTTCATCCGCTCGGTGGACGGCGTGAGCCTTGGCGTCGCGCGCGGCGAAACCCTCGGTATCGTGGGTGAGAGCGGCAGCGGCAAGAGCGTCACCGCGCTCTCGGCCGCAGGCCTCGTCACCGCCGGGCCCGGCGTGATCAGCGGCCACATCCACCTGCACTCAAACGGCGCGCGGCGCAACCTGCTCGACGGTCTGGAGAAATACGCGCGCGTCACGGAGCAGGATGGGCGCGTCATGGCGGTGGAGAAGGACGAGCGCGGCTGGCGCAAGCACTCGGAGGCATTGATGGCGGGCGTGCGCGGC
>WNGN01006982.1_pt1 | contig 12380 bp, 19 predicted proteins | sample 5400561 | NCBI WGS metagenome assembly WNGN01 (sample SAMN13153379, study PRJNA577476) | soil metagenome | isolation source: 115 cm soil or saprolite under Garry oak tree replicate 2 | place: USA:California | collected 2016-06-15
GCGGCGCCGATCCCGGTGCCTGCCGCGCGCTCGGCGAGCAGCTTGCCCACCTGGCGCGCCCTGGCCTTCTTGTCGCCGCTGCCCTGGCGGATCTCGGCCTCCAGGGTAGAGGCCGATGCCAGCGTCCGGCCCGCCACGTCGTCGACGAGCTGGGCGTAGATGTTCCTCGCCGAGCGGGTCACGGCGAGCCTGGGCCGCACCGCGCTGCCCGAGATCTTCTTGCGTACCCGCAGATGCCGCCTCGTCCGCGAGGCGGCACGTGCCGACGTGCGGCTCCTGTTGCGCACGTGCGCCGTCGTCCTGGTGCCAGCCATGTCCTACTTACCAGCCTTCCCGGCCTTGCGCCGAACCTGCTCGCCCGAGTACCGCACGCCCTTGCCCTTGTAGGGATCGGGCTTGCGCAGCTTGCGTATGTTCGCGGCGACCTCTCCGACCTGCTGCTTGTCGATCCCCTCGACCACGAACCTGGTGGGCGTCTCGACCCGGAACGCGATCCCCTCCGGTGGCCGGACGATCACCGGGTGGCTGTAGCCGAGCGCGAACTCCAGGTCCCTGCCCCTGGCCTGCACACGGTAGCCGACGCCGACAATTTCCATCGTCTTGGCGTAGCCCTCGGTCACGCCGGTCACCATGTTGGCGATCAGCGAGCGGGACAGCCCGTGCAGCGCCCTGATCTCACCCTCGTCCGACGGCCTGGTCACGCTGATGACGCCGCCGTCGTGCTTGACCTCGATGGGCACGGCGACCTCGAGGCTGAGGGTGCCCTTCGGGCCCTTCACGGTGACGTCACGGCCGCTGATCGTCACGTCCACGCCGGCGGGCACGACGACGGGCATCCGTCCGATTCGTGACATCGTCAGCTCCCCTACCAGACGTAGGCGAGGACTTCCCCGCCCACGCCATGCTTCTTGGCCTGCCGGTCGGTCATCAGGCCGCCCGACGTCGAGATGATCGCGACGCCAAGGCCGCCGAGCACCCGCGGCAGGTTGTCCTTGCGTGCGTAGACCCGCAGGCCGGGCTTGGAGACCCGCTTGATCCCGGCGATCGAGCGCTCCCTGGTGGGGCCGTACTTCAGCCCGATCACCAGGTTCTTGCCGACCGCCGCGTCCTCGACCCGCCAGCCGGCGATGTAGCCCTCCTGCTGGAGTATCTCGGCGATGTGCACCTTGACCTTGGAATGCGGCATGGTCACGTCATCGTGGTAGGCGGAATTGGCATTGCGCAGACGGGTCAGCATGTCCGCGACCGGGTCGGTCATTGTCATGGCCTGGTGGCCCCTCCTCGTCGCGGTTTCCTCGCGGACCTGCGACGTAGTCGGTGGGCGCCGGAGCGCCCGGTTCGGTCTTCTCGTGGCGCATCCGCGCCTGTTCCTCGGCGCTCGCGCGCCCCGTGTCCGGCTGCCGCCTGGTGGCGGCTACCAGCTTGACTTCGTGATGCCAGGCAGCTCACCGCGGTGCGCCATGGTGCGGAAGCAGATCCGGCACAGGCCGAACTTGCGGTAGACGGCCCGCGGCCGCCCGCACCGTGAGCACCTGGTGTAGGCGCGCACCGCGAACTTCGGCTTGCGACCCGCCTTGGCGATCAGGCTCTTCTTCGCCACTACTCAGCTCTCCTTGAACGGGAAGCCGAGCCGTCGCAGCAGCGAACGGCCCTGCTCATCGGTGGCCGCGGTGGTGACGAGGGTGACGTCCATGCCCCGCTGCCTGTCCACCTGGTCCGGGTTGATCTCGTGGAACATCAACTGCTCGGTCAGGCCGAACGTGTAGTTGCCGCGGCCGTCGAACTGCCGGGCGGACAGCCCGCGGAAGTCGCGGATCCGCGGCAGCGCCAGCGAGAGCAGCCGGTCGCAGAACTCCCACATCCGCTGGCCGCGCAGCGTCACGTGCACGCCGATCGGCATGCCCTCCCTGAGCTTGAACTGCGCGATCGACTTGCGAGCCCGCGCGACCGCCGGCTTCTGGCCGGTGATCAGCGTCAGGTCCCTGACCGCGCCCTCGATCAGCTTGGCGTCCCTGGCGGCCTCGCCGACGCCCATATTCACCACGATCTTGGTGAGCGTCGGGATCTGCATGACGTTGGCGAAACCGAACTCCTCGCGCAGCGCGGGCGCGATCTCGCTCAGGTAGCGCTCTTTGAGCCTGGGAGGCACCATCGGCGGCATCTCCTCGGCCACGGCGGTGGCGGTCCCGCCGCCCCGGCCGGCCTGGGCAGTCGCCGACGCCGCGGCGTCCGCCGCCCGGCCGCGCGCCCGGCCCGGCGCGCCGCCCGCCTTGGGTGTCTTGGTCGCAGCCATCAGATGTCCTTACCACTTGGCCGGAGTATCCGGACCTTGTTCTCGCCGTCGAACCGGTAGCCGGCCCGCGCTGGCTTCTTCGACTCCGGGTCGATCAGGGCGACGTTGCTCACGTGGATCGGCGCCTCCTGGTGCACGATGCCGCCTTCCTTGGCACCGCGCCGACCCTGGTAGTTCACCTTCGTGTTCTTCTTGATCATGCTGACGCCCTGGACAAGCACGCGCTGGTCCGCCGGATAGACCTGGATCACGGTGCCCTCGCGGCCGATGTCCTTGCCCGCGATCACCACGACGCGGTCACCTTTCTTGATCTTCATTCGACGTGCCTTCCCCGACCGGGCTCGGTCCGCCGCACCGTTCTTCGCCATCACAGCACCTCCGGTGCCAGCGAGATGATCCTCATGAACCGCTTCTCGCGCAGCTCCCTGCCTACCGGCCCGAAGATGCGGGTGCCGCGCGGGTCCCCGCCGTCCCTGATCAGGACCGCTGCGTTCTCGTCGAAGCGGATGTACGAGCCGTCACCGCGGCGCCGCTCCTTGCGCGTGCGCACCACGACCGCCTTGACCACATCGCCCTTCTTGACGCCCGCACCAGGCAGGGCGTCCTTGACGGTGGCCACGATGACGTCGCCGATGCCCGCGTATCGCCGGCCCGATCCGCCGAGCACGCGGATGCACAAGAGCTCCTTGGCACCGGTGTTGTCGGCGACCTTGAGCCGCGACTCCTGCTGGATCACGTCAACTCCTGCTTGCTCTGTCTCTGCCGCCCGCCGGCCTGAGGGCCTCGTGGCGGGCCCCGCGCGGGGGTCCTGGTGGTCTCTGTCAGGCGGGTGCTGGTAGACACGGGCGCCCGATGCTGCTGTTACTTGGCCTTCTCCACGATCCTGGCGATCCGCCACCGCTTGGTGGCCGACAGCGGCCTGGTCTCGGCCAGCACGACCCGGTCGCCCACGCCGCAGGCGTTCTCCTCGTCGTGCGCCACGTACTTCCTGGTGCGGCGGATGACCTTGCCGTACTTGGGGTGCTTGACCCGGTCTTCCACCATCACGATGACGGTCTTGTCCATCTTGTCGCTGACCACGAGGCCTTCCCTGACCTTGCGGTAGCCACGCGCCTTGGCGTGCGCCTGGGCGTGCGTAGCCTCACTCATCGGATTCAGCCTCCTGCTCCAGCGTGACGATGCCGAGCTCGCGTTCCCGCTTGACCGTGTAGATGCGGGCGATCTCCTTGCGCACCGCACGGAGCCTTCCGTGGCTCTCCAGCTGACCGGTCGCGGCCTGGAAGCGCAGGTTGAACAACTCGATCTTCGCCTCGGCCAGCTTGTCGTCCAGCTCTTCCTCGCTCGAGGCACGCAGATCGGCCGCAGCCAGTGCCTTGGCCATTACGCCTCACCCACTTCACGCTTCACGAACCTGCACTTCATGGGCAGCTTGTGCATGGCCCGGCGAAGCGCCTCCCTGGCGACCGGCTCGGGCACGCCGGACAGCTCGAACATGACCCGCCCCGGCTTGACGTTCGCGATCCACCATTCCGGCGCGCCCTTTCCCGAGCCCATCCGGGTCTCGGCCGGCTTCTTGGTCAGCGGCCGGTCCGGGTAGATCGTGATCCAGACCTTCCCGCCACGGCGGATGTGCCTGGTCATCGCGATACGAGCGGCCTCGATCTGCCGGTTCGTGACGTACGAGTGCTCGACGGCCTGGATGCCGTACTCGCCGAAGGCCACCCTGGTGCCGCCCTTGGCCGCACCAGACCGGTCCGGCCGGTGCTGCTTGCGGTGCCGGGTCCTGCGCGGGATGAGCATTCCTCAGCCCTCCTCGCCGGTCGTCGCCTGCGCACCGGGTGCCGTATTGGCCGCCTTGGCCGGCTCGGCCGCCCTGGCCTCCGCGGGCCGGCCGCGCCCCTCATGCTGGCCAGCGCTCGCCTGGTCGGCCGGCCGCGAGCCGCGGTCCGTACCGTCCGATCCTGGCCGCCTCCCGCGCCGCGCCGTCGAGGACGGCGGCCGGTCCCGGCCGCCCGGGCGCTGCCCGGCGCGCAGGCCGGCCGCGGCCGCCTCGCGCTCGGCTCGGGTCTGCGCGGCGTCGCCGCGGTAGATCCAGACCTTCACGCCGATCCGGCCGAACGTGGTGCGGGCCTCGTAGAAGCCGTAGTCGATGTCGGCGCGCAGCGTGTGCAGCGGAACCCGGCCCTCGCGGTAGAACTCCGACCGCGACATCTCGGCGCCGCCGAGGCGCCCGGCGCACTGCACCCTGATGCCCTTGGCGCCGCCCTTCATGGCGGTCTGCATGGCCTTGCGCATGGCCCGCCGGAACGAGACCCGGCTGGACAACTGCTCGGCAACGCCCTGGGCGACGAGTTGCGCGTCGATCTCGGGGTTCTTCACCTCGAGGATGTTCAGTTCGATCCGGCGGCCGGTCAGCTTCTCCAGGTCACCCCTGATCCGGTCGGCCTCGGCGCCGCGCCTGCCGATGACAATTCCCGGCCTGGCGGTGTGAATCCACACCTTGACCTTGTCCTTGTCCTCGCGCTCGATCTCCACCTTGGAGATGCCGGCCCGCTCCATGCCGCGCTGCAGCATCCGGCGGATGGCGACATCTTCCGCGACGTAGTCCTTGTACAGCTTGTCGGCGAACCACCGGCTCTTGAAGTCGGTGGTGATGCCAAGCCGGAACCCGTGCGGGTTCACTTTCTGGCCCACTAGCGGGTCCTCTCCCTGCGATTGGCGGCATCGCGGCCCGGTGCCTGGCCGGCGCCGTCGTCCGAGACGATCACCGTGATATGGCTCGTTCGCTTGTTGATCCGGTAGGCACGGCCCTGCGCCCGCGGCCTGAACCGCTTCATCGTGGGCCCCTCGTCTACCCAGGCACGGCTCACGACAAGCGAGGACGCGCTGGCCTGCCCGGTGTTCTCGGCGTTGGCGATCGCGCTCGCCAGCACCTTGCCGACGGTCTCGCTCGCCGACTGCGGCGCGAAGGCCAGCACCGCCTGCGCCTGCTCAGCAGGCAGCCCGCGGATCAGGTCCACCACCCGGCGGGCCTTCCGCGGCGTGACGCGCACGTACCGCGCCTTTGCCCTCGCTTCCATCGGTCCTGCCTTTCGCTCTCTGGCCCGTGGTCAATGTGCTCTGTAGTCAGCTCGGAAGCCAGCGTGACGCCGGGAGCCGTCGCTAGCGACGGCTCCGCCTGTCGTCCCTGACGTGGCTGCGGAAAGTCCGGGTCGGCGCGAACTCGCCGAGCTTGTGGCCGACCATCGACTCGGTCACGAACACCGGCACGTGCTTGCGGCCGTCGTGCACCGCGATCGTGTGGCCGAGCATCGCCGGGATGATCATCGAACGGCGCGACCACGTCTTGATGACGTTCTTGGTGCCCTTGCTGTTCTGCATGCCCACCTTCTTCATCAGGTGGTCATCCACGAACGGGCCCTTCTTCAGACTACGAGGCATCGCCTGGTGCTCCTACCGTTTCCCTCTCGCGCCAGCCGGCGCGACTTTCGTGGGCATCCTCGGGCACTCCTACCGCTTCTTCTTCGCGCGCCGTCGGGTGATGAGCTTGTCGCTCGGCTTGTGCGCCTGCCTGGTGCGGCCCTCAGGCTTGCCCCACGGGCTGACCGGATGGCGGCCGCCCGAGGTCTTGCCCTCGCCGCCGCCCATCGGGTGGTCGATCGGGTTCATCGCCACGCCGCGCACGCTCGGCCTGCGGCCCTTCCAGCGGCTCCGGCCAGCCTTGCCCAGCTTGATGTTGCCCTGCTCGGCGTTGCTGACCTCACCGATGGTCGCCCGGCAGGCCGCGTCGACCAGGCGGATCTCGCCCGATGGCATCCGCAGGTGCGCGTGCCTGCCCTCCTTGGCGAGCAACTGCACCCCCGATCCGGCGGACCTGGCGATCTTCGCCCCGCCGCCTGGCCTCAGTTCGATCGCGTGCACCACCGTGCCGGTCGGGATCGAGCGCAACGGCAGGCAGTTGCCGGTCTTGATGTCCGAGCCGTGCCCGTTCTCCACGACATCGCCCTGGCGCAGGCCCGCGGGCGCGAGTATGTAGCGCTTCGCGCCGTCCGCGTAGTGCAGCAGCGCGATCCTGGCGGTCCGGTTCGGGTCGTACTCGATGTGCGCGACCTTGGCGGGGATGCCGTCCTTGTCGGCCCGCCGGAAGTCAATGACCCGGTAGGCGCGCTTGTGCCCGCCGCCCTGGTGCCTGGCGGTGATCTTGCCGTGCACGTTCCTGCCACCGCGGTTGTGCAGCGGCAGGACGAGCGACTTCTCCGGCTCGCTCCGCGTCACCTCGGCGAAGTCCGAGCCGGTCGCGCCCCGCCTGCCCGGGGTCGTCGGCTTGTACCTGCGGATGCCCATGTCTGCTTAAGCTCCTCGCTCGTCCGGCCTAGCTGCCCAGGCCGCCGATGTCGATCCGCTCGCCAGCGGCGAGGCTGACGATGGCGCGCTTGGTGTCGGGTCGCTTGCTCCAGTACTGGCCGGTCTTGGTCCGGACGCGACGCCGCTTGCCCGGCCGGTTCAGCGTGTTCACGCCGGTGACCTTGACGTGGAAGATCGCCTCGACGGCCTGGCGGATCTGCGTCTTGGTGGTGTGTGGCGCGACGATGAACGTGTACTTGTTGAACTCGTCCTGGAGCCCGTAGCTCTTCTCCGAGATGACCGGCCTGAGCAGGACGTCCCGGTGGTTGAAGATCTTGCTCATCGCTCCTGCTCCTCCCGCCTGCCCGCGGCGCCAACCCTGGCGACGAAGGACTCGTACGCGGACGAGGTGAAAACCACGCGGTCGCTCGCCAGCACGTCGTAGGTGTTCAGCTGGCCGGGGTCGATCAGGTGCACGCCACGCGCGTTTCGCAGGCTCTTCCAGGTGAGCTTGTCAGCGCTGTCGGCGACGACGAGGACCATCGCCGTACCCGCCGCCGTGCCGGTAATCGCGGCCAGCACAGACACCGCGTCCGCGGTCTTCGGCGCCGCACCGTCGACGAATCCCGAGACCACCTGGACCAGCCCGTGCCTGGCCCGGTCGGACAGGGCGCCGCGCAGCGCGGCGGCCTTCATCTTCTTCGGCGTCTTCATGGCGTGCGAGCGCGACACCGGCCCGTGCACCACACCGCCGCCGGTGAACTGCGGGGCGCGGACCGAGCCCTGCCTGGCCCGGCCGGTGCCCTTCTGCCGGTACGGCTTCCTCCCGCCGCCGCGGACCTGCCCGCGGGTCTTGGTGGCGTGGGTGCCCTGCCTGGCCGCCCCCTGCTGCGCCACGACCACCTGGTGGATCAGCGGCACGTTCACCTTCGCGTCGAAGATGTCCGCGGGCAGGTCGACCTTGACCTCCGTGCTGGAGGCCGGCGCCTTGGCCTTCTTGGCGGCCGGGGCCCCGGCCGAGCTCCTGGAAGGCCGGCCGGCGCTCTTCGCGGCGGCCGGCTTGGCCGCCTCGTCCTGGGCCTTCTCGCCCGCCGGCTTCTCTTCGACTCCTCGACACTTACCTCCGCCGCGGACTCCGGATCCTGCGGGCCGGAGTTCTCGTCTTTCGATGCCGGGCTCATCGAGCCGCACCCGCCTCTCGTGTGCTCGCGCCAGCCGGGGACTTGACCGCGCTGCGAACCAGCACCAGGCCGCCGGCCGGGCCGGGAACCGCACCCTTGATGAGGAGCAGGCCCTTGTCGGCGTCCACGCCGTGCAGGGTCAGGTTCAGCACCGTGGTGCGCTCGCCGCCCATCCGGCCGGCCATTTTCAGGCCCTTGAAGACGTGACCGGGGAACGCACAGCCGCCGATCGATCCTGGCGAGCGGTGCTTGCGCTGGGTGCCGTGCGAGGACGACAGGCCGTGGAAGCCGTGCCGCTTCATGACCCCGGCGGTCCCCTTGCCCTTGCTCGTGGCCGTCACGTCGACGATCTCGCCCGCCTCGAACGTCTCAGCGGTGACCTCCTGGCCGAGCGTGTACTGCGACGCGTCATCGGTGCGCAGCTCCACCAGATACCGCCGCGGCGTCACCCCTGCCTTGGCGAACACCCCCGCCTTCGGCTTGTTGACCTTGCGCGGGTCGATGTCGCCGAAGCCGAGCTGGACGGCCGAGTAGCCGTCGGCGTCCGCGCTCCGCACCGCGGTCACGACGCACGGACCCGCGGCCACCACGGTGACGGGAACGATCTTCCCGTCGCTGCCGAAGACCTGGGTCATGCCGAGCTTCGTGCCCAGCACTCCCCTGACTTGCTTGACAACACCGTCTTGCTTGGTCATCTCCGCGGCACCTCAAAGCTTGATCTGGATATCGACGCCGGCTGGCACGTCGAGCCGCATGAGCGCGTCGACGGTCTTCGGCGTCGGGTCGATGATGTCGATCAGCCGCTTGTGCGTGCGCATCTCGAAGTGCTCACGCGAGTCCTTGTACTTGTGCGGCGACCGGATCACGCAGTACACGTTCTTCTCCGTCGGCAGCGGCACCGGCCCAACCACTTTCGCGCCCGTCCGCATGACGGTGTCGACAATCTTCCGCGCCGAGCTATCGATCACCTCGTGGTCATAGCTCTTCAGCCGAATGCGGATCTTCTCTCCCGCCATCTGTGGCCTCTTGTCCTTACCTCAGTCGGTGTTGCTGTCCGTGGTCTTGCTCTTGTGTTGTTGGTGTCGTGCCGCATTCAGCGAGGTGCCGAGGGGTCCCGGCACAGCCGTTCAGGCAGTGCCGGGAGCCCCTCGGTACCGAGCGCCCTTACTTGTCGATCTTGGTGACCCGCCCCGCACCCACGGTCCGCCCGCCTTCACGGATAGCGAACCGCAAGCCTTCCTCCATAGCGATCGGCTGGATCAGCTCCACGTTCATCTCGGTGTTGTCACCCGGCAGCACCATCTCGGTGCCCTCCGGCAGGGTGACGACGCCGGTCACGTCGGTGGTACGGAAGTAGAACTGCGGACGGTAGTTGTTGAAGAACGGCGTGTGCCGACCGCCCTCGTCCTTGGACAGGATGTAGACCTGCGCCTCGAACTGGGTGTGCGGGGTGTTGGTGCCCGGCCTGATGATGACCTGGCCGCGCTCCACCTCCTCGCGCTTGATGCCGCGAAGCAGCAGCCCGGCGTTGTCACGATGACGCCGCGCTCGATCCTGCCGGTCACCACGGTGCCGCGGCCGGTGATCGAGAACACGTCCTCGACCGGCATCAGGAATGGCTTCTCGGTGTCGCGGACCGGCTCGGGAATCGAGCCGTCGCACGCGTCCATCAGCTCGAGCACCTTGGCGCTCCACTCGGGGTCGCCCTCCAGCGCCTTCAGCGCCGATACCCTTACGATCGGCACGTCCTGGCCGGGGAACTCGTACGCGGTGAGCAGGTCGCGGATCTCCTCCTCGACCACGCCGAGGAGGATCTCGCTATCCTCGTCGTCATCCTCGTACATGTCGGCCTTGTTGAGCGCCACCACGATATACGGCACGCCGACCTGGCGGGCCAGCAGCACGTGCTCGCGGGTCTGCGGCATCGGGCCGTCGTTCGCCGCGACCACCAGGATCGCGCCGTCCATCTGGGCGGCGCCGGTGATCATGTTCTTGATGTAGTCAGCGTGACCCGGGCAGTCCACGTGCGCGTAGTGGCGCTTCTCGGTCTGGTACTCGACGTGCGAGATCGAGATCGTGATCCCGCGCTCCTTCTCTTCCTTCGCGTTGTCGATCTGGTCGAACGGCGTGAAGGGATTCACGTCAGGGAACTTGTCGTGCAGCACCTTGGTGATCGCCGCGGTCAGCGTGGTCTTCCCGTGGTCGATGTGCCCGATGGTGCCGATGTTGACGTGCGGCTTGGTCCGCAGGAACTTGGCCTTCGCCACTGGTGTCTCCTCGTTGCGATCGGTCCCCACACTGTCGTGGGGGTCTGGCGCTCACGCGGGGCGCCGGTTGCTTATGGCTGCGGTTTAATTGCTAGGTGGTGCTGACTACTCGCCTCGTGCCTTGGCGATGATCTCCTTGGCGATGCTGGGCGGTACCTCGGCATACGAGTCGAACTGCATGTTGTATGTCGCCCGGCCCTGCGTCCGGCTGCGCAGGTCACCCACGTAGCCGAACATCTCGGACAGCGGCACGAGGGCGGTAACCACCCGTGCCCCGGTCCGCTCCTCCATGGCCTGGATGTGGCCGCGGCGTGCGTTCAGGTCGCCGATGACCTCCCCCATGTAGTCCTCTGGAGTCGTGACCTCGACCGCCATCATCGGCTCGAGCAGGACGGGATCGGCCTGCCCCGCCGCCTTCTTGAACGCCATCGATCCGGCGATCTTGAAGGCGAGCTCGGAGGAGTCCACCTCGTGGTAGGCACCGTCGATCAGCGTGACCTTCACATCGACCATCGGGTAGCCCGCCAGGACGCCGAACTCGGCTGCCTCCTGGCATCCTGTGTCCACCGACGGGATGTACTCCCGCGGGATCCGCCCGCCGGTGACCTTGTTCTCGAACTCGTAGCCGCCGCCGTCGCCGCCGGTCGGCTCCAGGTTGATGATCACCCGGCCGAACTGGCCAGAGCCACCCGTCTGCTTCTTGTGGGTGTACTCGACCTTGGAGACCTTCCTGCGGACGGTCTCCCGGTAGGCGACCTGCGGCCGGCCAATGTTGGCCTCGACCCTGAACTCGCGGCGCATCCGGTCGACCAGCACCTCCAGGTGCAGCTCGCCCATGCCGGAGATGATCGTCTGGCCGGTCTCCTCGTCGGTCCTGACCTGGAAGGTCGGGTCCTCCTCGGCGAGCCGCTGGATCGCGATCCCCAGCTTGTCCTGGTCGCCCTTCGTCCTCGGCTCGATCGCCACGTTGATCACCGGGGCCGGGAACGTCATCGACTCCAGGATCACCGGCCGCGCGGCGTCGGACAGCGTGTCGCCGGTCGTGGTGTCCTTCAGGCCCATCACGGCGACGATCTGCCCCGCGACCGCCGTCGGGCGCTCCTCGCGCTTGTTGGCGTGCATCTGGTAGATCTTGCCGATCCGCTCCTTGCGGCCCTTGGTGGAGTTCAGCACCGACGAGCCTGACTCCAGCGTGCCCGAGTAGACCCGCAGGTAGGTCAGCTTGCCCAGGTGCTGGTCGGACATGATCTTGAACGCCAGGGCCGAGAACGGCTCGGCCGGGTCGGCATGCCGCTCCACGTCGACCGGGTCGGCGCCCACCGAGTGCCCGTGGATCGACGGGATGTCGACCGGGCTCGGCAGGAACTCCACGATCGCGTCGAGCATCGGCTGGACGCCCTTGTTCTTGAACGCGCTGCCGCACATGACGGGAGTGACCGCGCTGGCGATCGTGGCCCGCCGGATGGCGGCGACGAGCTGCTCCACGTCGGGCTCGGTGCCCTCGAGGTACAGCTCCATCATCTCCTCGTCGTTCTCGGCGATGGCTTCGAGCAGGTTGTCGCGCCACTCCCGAGCCGCCTCGACGTGATCGGCGGGGATGTCGGTGACCTCGTAGTCCTCGCCCTTGCCCTCGCTCTGCCAGAGCAGCGCGCGCATCCTGATCAGGTCGATGACGCCGCGGAAGTCTGACTCCACGCCCCACGGCAGCTGGATGACCAGCGGCGTCGCGCCGAGCCTGTCGGTGATCATCTCGACGCAGCGGTGGAACTCGGCGCCGACGCGGTCCATCTTGTTGACGAAGCAGACCCGGGGTACGCCGTACCTGTCGGCCTGGCGCCAGACGGTCTCGGACTGCGGCTCCACGCCGGCCACTCCGTCGAACACGGCCACGGCTCCGTCGAGTACCCGCAGCGAGCGCTCCACCTCGACGGTGAAGTCGACGTGGCCGGGAGTGTCGATGATGTTGATGGTGTGGTCACGCCAGATACAGGTCGTCGCAGCCGAGGTGATCGTGATGCCGCGCTCTTGCTCCTGCGCCATCCAGTCCATGGTGGCGGCGCCCTCATGGACCTCGCCGATCTTGTAGTTGATGCCGGTGTAGAACAGGATCCGCTCGGTCGTCGTCGTTTTGCCCGCGTCGATATGAGCCATGATCCCGATGTTCCGGACCCTGGCCAGCTCGGTGGCGGTAGCTGTGGCGGCCACTGTGTCTGATCCTCGTTCCCGGCTCGCAGTCCTCATGCTGGTTCGTTACGCCTATGAAATGCGGTTCTCACGGGTTCGCCGGCTACCACC
>WNGN01002481.1_pt1 | contig 12377 bp, 11 predicted proteins | sample 5400561 | NCBI WGS metagenome assembly WNGN01 (sample SAMN13153379, study PRJNA577476) | soil metagenome | isolation source: 115 cm soil or saprolite under Garry oak tree replicate 2 | place: USA:California | collected 2016-06-15
CGAGGATTACGACACCCACTACGCCATGGCGCGCAACACCATGGCCCTGCACGTGGAGCAGTTCCCGACGGGCACTTACGAGCGCTGCCACCGCCACGGGCCGGGCTCGACCATCATCCTTCTCGACGGCAGCGGATTCAGCATGCTGTGGCCGCACGAGATCGGCACGACGCCCTTCAAGGACGGCAAGCAGCAGCAGGTGAAGCAGTTCGAGTGGAAGGAAGGAACCCTCGTGGTGCCGCCGCTCCAGTGGTTCCACCAGCATTTCAACAGCGGCAAGACGCCGGCGCGCTTCGTGAAGCTCGGCGGATGGAACAACGACCTGTACCCGTTCACCACCACCCTGGTGTCGGATCCCGGCCGCACGGAAATCGACTATCCGGACGAAGACCCGAGGGTCCGGCAGATCTTCGCGGAAAGATTGGCCGCCACGGGCGGGCAGTTCAAGATGCCCGAGAGCGTGTTCAAGAAAGGATAGGAAATCGATCGGCCGCGGCGACGTCGGGAGCAGCGCGCTCGGCAACGTCGTCAACGCACTCAAGGCGCTGGGGGATCTCGACGGGTCGGCGGAGGTTTCGAGGTTCATTGACCCCGAGCTGAGCGGGTTTAGGACGGCTGGGAGCCTGCTATCGGCCCAAGAGCGGACATTCGACAAAGACTGGACGCTGCGTCCCGAACGCAGCATCCTTGACCTTTCCCATGGGCTAGTAGCCTGGTTCACGCGTCTATGCACACCCTCCAGGGGACTACCGCCCTTCTAGCCTTCAGTACAGCGTGTTTTGAACCATGTTCTGCCACATTGCATCTCGGTCGAGCGATTTCCCTTTGAAGGTCACGATCCCGAATGTGTCGTCAACAACTCGGCGTCCCTTCTCATACACATGAACGTGAATTCCCTTTTCCTGGGGCCGGATAGCAGTCCATAGCACTGCCGGCGTTGATGACCACAACTCGAACTCTAAGCCGTGGTAGTCATCGAGGTTGAGCGCGCGGTCCGGGACAACATAGGTATTGCTGTTACTGAACCGGTCATGAAGTGGCTTTAGTGGTGTCGAGACGATCGGTTCAGAACTCCAAATGCTATCGTTACCGCAGTTCCCACAGAAATGCTTTTTGTGTGGGCTTCTTGCGAAGTCCCCCAAATCCAAATGCGGGTAGCCACATTGCTTGCAAGTGACACAAGACGTTGCGCGCCCCTCCTCAATAGAGCGAACGAATTCAAATGCCGTGGGTGGCGTAATTTGAATCTTCGTGATTTCTGGATTCTCGAATAACCCCATGTCTTCGTGGTAAGAACAAACGATAGCGTCAAAATCTCGGTCCAGAACTTTTTTGTCGCTACCACTGAATCGCTTGTGGACGTGAATCTTCGGGGCCCTCTTGGGTATGCTTTCGCTCGATAGCGCCGGAGGAAGAGAACACCAAATGCCAATCTCTTCGAAATCTTTGAACTCAATCTCGAGCGGATTGATGACGTAGCTCATCCTCGCAAGATGGTTGCTGCATAGCACTTCTCCGGCTTCCGACGCGGCCGCATAGTCGGCCTTTACTCCCCAGTGAATTTGATGGGTCTTGCAGTACCAGCGTTTGGCACCGTTTCGAAACTTACCGGCGGGTATTATTTGGCAGGGGAGCACTGCATCGTTTCCAGCCTTTTCCTCGAACATCCCGAAAGTTTCTTCTGAACTGACAGCGATGTTGCCTATTGTTCTCCCGGGAGCCCAGCACACGGCATCAGCAGCACTATATGCGTCCGAAGAAAAGTCCATGTCCTCTTCGTCGCCGGCCTTGCGAAGGAATTCCTTTTTCGCCATTCCGGTCCCCTTGTTTGACCATTCACATTCCCAGACCTCAACTTTCTGTGTGTCTGGATTGATTCTTCGCGAGTAAAACATTGCTGATTCCGTTTCCAGTAAATGTGGTCGCCTAGTCGACAGGTTAACAGTTGCCAAGCCGCCACGGTAGGTTCGATTTCCCGCCGCTCCACCATTTCCACTGCCGGCTTGATCCACCTTCGGGGGTCGCGAGGACGGTCGTCAAACTCCTCGCTAATACAACGCGCTGACTTGGCTCTGGTCCTTCCACCAAAGAAGGGTCAGAACTCGCCCGTCACCGATCTTGCGCGAGTGCTCGCGCACGACGTACTCGTCGGCATCCTCCCGGTCGATCCACTCGTCTGCATCGACATCCTGCGGGCGATCCGGCGTCGTGGTGTCGTTGAGCAGGTGGTACGCGGCCGTGTTCTTTCCCACATCCTTGCGAGGCCACAACCGTCGCTCGACCTCCGAACTCGCCACGAACCACTCCCGGCCGCGGGGGCTTGAGCAGATCAGCATCGAGGGGAACGGCCCATGGCGCACGAGCCGAATGGCAGTAGCCGTCATGCTGGTATTGAACTCCTCCCGCAGCACGTCCACCGTGTCAAAGGTGATGTCGCGGCCTTTCGCGCGAGGCGCGAACATGCTTTTCGGCAGGAGCAATTCAGACGCGTACTCGTTTGCGGCAGCTTCGCTGCCACTGCTCCACGAGTTGCGAATCGTCGCAGCGGTGCACGCTACCGCGAGCTTCCCCCTGTCGTATACCCAATGGGCCAGCTCGTGCGCCGCTGAGAAGCGCCGCCGCTCCTCGATGGAGTTGATGTTTACGGTAATGATCGCCCGATCCCCGAGGCCAAGCACGCGCGCCTCACAGGCCGTGAGCGGTTCGTAGACTACCGTGGCGCCGCAGTACTGCGCGATCACCTCGACGTCGATGTCTTTGGGCTGCTTGACCCCCAGGGTAGCGAGCAAGACCTCGGGTTGGTAGCGCTGTCTGTTGGGCATTACTTCTCCGGCGACACATAGCCGAGCGCGGCGAAATCCTGGAGCATCCCTTCGAGTTCTGCATCACCTAGATTATCGAGGTTCGTCATCTCCCTAAACTGCGCCGTTAAAGCTTGACCATGGGTTGCGCATATGCGCTTCAACAAAGCCAGCCGTTCCTTCCGGGACGCTGGAAGCCGCCCCCGAGCAGCGGCGATATTTCGGACGGATTCTTCGTGCTGTGCGGCAAGGTTTTCGCGTACTAGGCGAAAGTGCTCTTCCAGAGCTTTGTCTTCCGCGAACCGCATCGTCTCCATGGCCTTCAGCGTGTCAATCCCGGCTGCGTGCAGCCGCTTGATCACGTCGTCGATGGGCGCCTCCAGCAGCGATCTCTGCAGCGCCTTCAACACCGCATCTAGCTCTTTGCTCGCGTCGTTAGATTTCTTCGACATATCGCTCATCCCGTTCCCGTCGAGATCTTGTAATAAATCCGCGCGATAGCTGCGTGGACGCGCTTCGCGGGCAAGTTGGTCTCTTCCGCAATCTCGCCTTCCGTCATCCCGAGGCGGAGTCCCGCGAGCACTTCGGATTCCTCTTTGTCGTCTTTCACCAGCTCCTCAAGTTGCGCGAGCGCCTCCGCGGCAGCATATGCCACTTCCGGACCCGGCGCGTCGGAAGCCACGGCTTCGGTCACGTCGGCGAAGCTGCCCCCGCCTTCGGCCTTGGTGAAATCCGAGGCTCTCATAGGTACGTTCAACGGGTCTTCGCCGTATGACTCGGCGAGATGGCTGGCCACGCTGGTCATCGTCCAGAGGACTTCCTCCAGAAACGTGCACTGCTTCGGCTTCCACCTCCGACCTTGTTCGCCTTCAGTTCGGGCGCCTTCCCAGATACGCTTGAGCGCCTCCTGATACAGGTCTTCCGGTTCCCGCCCCTCGGCGAACCTGCCGTAAGCGAGTTTGCCACGGAGCTTCAGCAAGTCTCGGCCCCATTTCAGGGCTTTCAGCCTGTCGGTGCCGAGCGCCTCTATCGCGGACCGGATTTCAGCCTCTGAGGCGTACTCGCTGTTTTCTGCTTCCGCCATCTACCTGCTCCCTTCGAGGGGAAACGTACCCCTTATCCTCCTATGCCGGCCTCCGCGGCTTTCTGCAGAACGCAGTTAGCGCGCGCCGGCCGAAGCGGTCAGGCAGCACGCACTAGTGTATGCCGGCGCTGGGGCCCATTTGCAGAACCAGTGCTAGAGATTTTTTTGTCGCCCTGTCCTGCGGGGTTCAGCCCGGGCCGGCATACGTGGCTGGCCGGCGCCGAGCGCGCGTTGAGTTCTGCAGAAAGCCGTCGGTGTCGGCATACGAAGGTAGGAACCCCACTTTGGGGCCAGAAAGGACCGACCCATGACGCAAGCCGAACCGCAGGTGCTCGCCAAAGAGCACCAGGACGACAAGGACCACGGCCCGCAGTACTTCGTGGATATTGAGGGTGTCATTCACCCGTGGCCGCGCAACACCATCACGTTCGAGGAGATCGCCGGCCTCGGCGGGTGGGACATCTCGCAAGGCGTGGTGGAAGTCGACAAGGACAATGTCGAACGCACCCTGCAGCCGGGACAGGTGATCGAGCTGAAGCCGGGCCACGGTTTCAGCAAGAAAGTACGCTGGAAGCGAGGCTAGTCCGATGCCGCCGCGGCTAGCCAAGGAACTGGCCCTCCTCATGCGCGCGTATCCGGACGCGAGGCATGAGAACGGGTTGTGGGTGTTCATCCCACGATACCCGCTCCCGCCTGGATGGAACCGGGAGTGCACGGATGTCGCCTTCCAAGTTCCTGCTGGTTATCCCGCGACGCCGCCGTACGGCATCTACGTGCCAACGGGTATGCGGTTCGGCGCCGCCACGCCGTCGAGCTACACCGAACCCGCGGCCAGTCAGCCTCCGTTTCCCGGAACGTGGGCCATCTTCTCGTGGGCGCCGGGAGACGGGGAATGGCAAGTGCCTTCGACCGAGATCATCGGGAGAGCAAGTTTGTCGTCCTTCGTCCGGAGCTTCAAGGTGCGCTTCGCGGAAGGTGCCTAGCATGGTGACGATCCAGATTCCCCCGAGCGTGTACGACGACATGAGGCAGCACCTTCTGCCGCGTCGGTCACGCGATGAACAAGCCGGTTTCGTGTATGCGAAGCCCTGCCAAGAACAGGGAGCCTCGCTGAACTTCGAACACGTGAGGTGGGAGCCGCTCGGTCGTGATGACTTCGATCACCAATCGGCCTTCCATCTTGAGCTTCGAGATGAAACAAAAGCCCGCGTCATCAAGACGGCGCATGACCTTCAGTGCTCGCTGATCGAGTTCCACTCCCATCGCGGGCCGTGGCCGGCGCAGTTCTCCGGGTCTGACTTCGCAGGCTTCGAGGAGTTTGTGCCGCATGTTCTATGGCGACTGAAAGGAAGGCCGTATGCGGCGGTTGTGGTCGCGGCGAGTGGAATCGACGGCCTGGTGTGGACGGCGGAGAACACTTTCCCCCTGTCTGCCCTGCTCCTCGGCAATAACCAGGTGCGGCCCACCGGCCTTTCCTTCAAGGCACTCAGTGGAGAAATGGAATGGAACGTTTAGCTCGGAACATTGGTTTCTTTGGACGCGAGGGGCAGGACCGCTTGAGTGCGGCTCAAGTTGCGGTGGTCGGGTGCGGCGGCCTTGGAACGCATGTGGTTCAGCAGCTCGCATACCTCGGCGTCAAGGACTTCAAGCTGATCGATCACGAGGATCTCGACGAGACAAACAAGAACCGCTATGTGACAGCTTGGGCCAGCGACGCTGTGCCGGGTTTCGCGAAGGTTGAACTGGCCCGACGGCACATTCAGCTCGTCAACCCGTCCGCGCGCGTGGCTGCGATCCGTAGCGAGTTGCGCAGTCGCGCAGCGTTCGAGGCCGTAATGTCGGCCGAGCACGTGTTCGGCTGCCTCGACAATGACGGCGCGCGCTTGGTGCTTACGGAGCTGTGTGCGGCGTACAGGCGACCGTACCTAGATCTCGCCACGGAGATCGTGCCAGGCGAGCGCCCGATCTATGGGGGACGGGTATTCGCTGCATGGGGTGGCAATGGATGTCTCGTATGCCGCCAGCTACTCGACCTCGTCGAGGCGCGCAAGGACCTCGAAGACAACGCAGCCCGACAGGACCGCGCGAACCTGTATGGCGTTGCGCTCACCGCCCTCGAAGGAAGCGGGCCCTCCGTGGTGTCGATCAACGGCGTGGTTGCATCCCTCGCCGTTACGGAGTTCTCCGTGGCCGTTGCCGGTCTGCGCAGGCCGCACACGTTGTTGACGTACAGGGCTGACCTGGGGCGCGTGACCGTCACAGGCGACGCTGCGCCGGCGGATTGTTACTACTGCAAGGAGGTGTTCGGGACGGGCGATGCCGCTGGCGTGGATCGATACCTGCCATCGGGACTAGTACATCATGTCTCCGAATAGAAGATGGCGCCGCGTGTAGATTTGTTACGCCAAGCGCCAATCTGCCTTCCCTAAATAAGACAGCTCTAAATAAGGTAGGAAATGGGCAGCGCCAAGTGGGGGAGATTACGATCCAAGAAGAGCGAACTTACCGGCGAGGACTAATCGTCCGGAACGGGCGTCGAAGGCCTGGGGTTAGGCGGCGATAAATGTCATTATCGAAGCTGAGCTTGTACTCGATCGACCGCTTTGGGTCCAAGAGCAGACATTTAATCGAACCTACGTCCTCGGCTTGGGAAGCTTTAGACGCGTGTTCGATTCCGACCACCGAACGCCATCGATTCTAAGCGCTTACAGCTACTGGCGACCTTCTACTCGGCCGAGTACTAGTTCAAACATCCCATCAGGCGGCCGTCGTCATTTCAGCCTCACGGGCCGATACACTGGTTTCCAGAGGTGCAGCATCCTCACTCTTCAGTCTGCTTTCAATCTCGATTTCCGACTTCGTCGCTAGTGCGAGACTTTCCGCGGTCGCGCAAAGAAGGTCTCTGACCCGCTTTCTATGCTCCTCCGGAAACTCTTCCTCGTCCACAAAGTCGTAGTTCAGAGTGAAGATGGTGTGAAGCACAAGTTTCAACTGATAGCGCCTGACGAATTCGCCTTCCAGGCTCTTCTTTGACATCTTGTGTTTCATGTCTAGAAACGGTGGGAATTCAGCGTTGTAGTAAAGCTGTACTTTGCCACCGATCGAGCGCACGGATAATCCGACGCGATGCGGGTCATGAGGCCACCCCAAAGTCAGCCACGTTTGCTCGTCCCTTTTCACCGGGATCGGGGGCAGTACGGGTATCTGCACTTCACTAAAGTCCTTCTTCTTCACTTTAACCGTGATGCTTTTTGTGGAATCGCCTTTGTCATCCTGTTCCTTCTCCGAGTCATCCGGCTTGGGGTAGGACGGCTTTGGTTCAGGTTTCGCGACGATGTCAACCGGTATGCGGTGCATCTTAGCTGCCCCGATTGAATAGTCGAGTTGAACTTGAATGTAGCCTTTGCCTCCGATCGGTGAATCCGCCGGACATTGGAAGTGGCAACGAACACGCCCACCCCTCATCTCGCCAGCACCGACGTAACTGACAGCATGGGCCAGCACTTTTATTTTTGAGGCTGTTTGATCGCCCGGGTTCCAATACGAAGGAGAAGCGTCTGTCTCGAACACGAAGCTGTAACGTTGACCCGGCCACATGTTCATTGTCGGGCGTTTGAACTTCCATCGTACGAAGGTCGGCGGCTCTACAGCCTCTATTGGCGGGGGCTCAACCTTTGTGGCGGGCACTTCCTTGGTCTCTTCAACCTCAGTCCACTTTTCTACTTTCTTGGTCAGCTGATCGAAACTGATTCCGACGGCCTTTAAGTATTTCTTGATCAAGGAGGAGATCGTATCGGCAGTGTCCTCCGGTTGCTTGATGTCCGCGGCAGCCAAATGAACGTTCAGCTCCGCCAGTTTTGTGTCGAAGGTCAAGCGCCTGACGACCTCCTCGAGAATCATCTTCTTGATTGGCGTTTCCTTGGCGTGCTCTCTAGTCGAGGTGAAGAGCTCATATTTCGCGCGCGGGTCGAGCCGATTGCAATCGATCTGAACCACCATGTAACGCCCCACCGCCCACAACTTCGCTCCGTGCTGACCAGTGACGATTGCGCGACTCTCCTCAGCGTGGGTCTGTCCGTCCAAAGTCAGAACAATTGTCTTGTCCGGATCGGCCCAGTTGCGAAGGACATCGTTCGAGCTACGGCCTTGGGGATCAGCAACCCAGTAGTTAATGGTCACGCCGCCAATAGGCCCAACGCCCGTGCGCGCTCCGTAATCCCATTCTGGAAGCTCGTAATACTCGGACGCCCGATGCAGTAGCCTCGCTTGCCGATCTTCAGCCTTGTCCTGATCGGCGTCTGATTCCTCCTCGGAGCCTTCCGCAGCCTGCGTCTCCTCCGAAGCTTTCGTTTTCAGGGTGTGTTGCCACGCACGCTCTAAGACATTCACGGTGCCACGGATCAAACGTCCATATCGCCGAAAGCCAGGAGCCGCAGGATACCCCTGCGAAGTCCCAGACCGGAGGGAAAACATTTCAAGCCATACTGGAAACACGGGCTGGGCGAGCGACCGCATCAGCAGTCCGTATAAGCTGTTTTCACCAAAGGGATTAAACAGGTCTGCGGAGTTGTATCCGATGTGTCTCACCAAGGTGCCAGCCGGAAATTCTTTTTCCGAAATCTCGACCTCGGGAATCTTGCCCTGAAGGGTAAAGTACCGATACGTGGGCGTTTTCGGCATGAGGTCTTGTTCAATGTCCCAAGTTGCTTCGACAAACGTGAATGCAACCTTCGACGAGCCAATTTTGCGGGACGCTATGAACGTGAGATCCGCGTATTGATAGGTGCTTGAAGCGCCTTGCCCGTGTTTCCCGGTAAGCCAGGGTTTCATCTTTTTATTGCCGCGGTTCAAAGACAGGATGGTCGCGGGCATCTCCGATGCCGATAGACCCATGCCGTAATCGCGAGTGTCGAATACCGAATCTTTTGTATCCTTCGTATCTCCTACGAAGCCCGTGACCGTAACGGTGCTGCGCGCGAGCTTTCGGGCGTCGTCGTCGCTCATTCCCTTGGCAAGGGCGCCATCGCCGAGACCAAACCACAGCGCGGCAGCTTCGCTAGGGGACTTCGGCATGGCGCCTTGATAACCCAGTGCCTTCGCCTCTAGGCAAGCATCCCCGGCATTCGTTACCCGTTCGATGAACGCACGACCAGGGTACGCGTTCAGGCTCATAGGGCCGTCATTAGTCGTGGAATCGTTAAACGGTGCCCATGCAACTTGAGACTTCATCGCCTTCTCGAAATGTTGAAGGCGGTCGCGAGCATCTTTCCAAGACTTGAACCCCGGCCACGGAAACGCATACTCCTGTTTGCGCGGCGGCTTTTTACCCTTCGGGTCCGGCTGTACTGTACTTGTCGACACCGTCAAAGCAACGCTACGGAAAAGAGCATCCGGCGTTTCCGGCATCTTTTGCAGCGGGGAAAACTTGGGTTCGAGGACTTTCTTTTGCGCTGGGGAGGGCGCAGGGGCGAGCTTATCCCCGGTGGGATTTTCCATCACCGTCTCCTTGTTCACCGGCGACTCTCCGCCGCTCGGCTCGTCGTGCCCGGGCTGGGCACACACACGCTTGCTACCGGACAGGTGGCAAGCAGGACGGTCGCACTATTGCGGACGCGTCAGGAGCGTAATTTAACGCAAGGAATTCCAATTGTCACGTTCCCTTAGCGGTGACGGGCCCAGCTACCGGGTACGGCACTTACGTGGCCTTCAGGCCGACGGTCTGGATGCTGCCGGTGAGCCGGCCCTGGATGCCTCTAGTCTGCCTGTGAGGCACAGAATGTAAAGCGGGTTACCTGTAGGTGTCCTGGGAAGATGTGAAATATGTCCAAGAGCAATCAGGGAATCGTCGGAGGTTCAAAAATAGTTTTACTTCTGCCGCTGCGGACCCATTGAATAGCAGTAGCTACATCTTCGCACCAATCATCGTTCGAGGCGCCTGGTATAGGCTGAAAGACGCGGATCAGCTTCTTGTTCTGAACTCTTGGGATCAGCCAGTTGCCAACCGTATATAGGAAGTCTTCCCACTTACCTGTGGACGGTTGCATCGATACTGCAAGGATATCGAATTCGCCGAACCTATATGGGCGTGTGTCCTGACCGGTGGAGCTCTTTCCGGTTCTAGTCTTCTGCGTCTCAGCGACAAAAAATTCCTTGTTAGATTTCCAGTGCATTAGCGCTCCGGCGGCCTTTCGTTGCATCTTTACTTGGATTTTCAATGACCCAATGGAATCCGTAAGAAGAAAATCGAAAGGATGATTGCCCGGAGGTGTTTCATCGCGCCAACCTTTGGCGGTCAACGGAACGACCACTGACTGGTGAAAAGCTGCTTCGGTTATTACGCCGCGTACGCCACGTTTCGTTAAGTCATTTGCTCGAGCAATGGCCTCCAAAATTAATTCCGCGCTTGCCTGCCACTCCTTTTCGAGCGAATGGATTGGAAACTCGGCTCGGAGCGCTTGAAACACGGCCTTTCGGTCATCGGTTGTGGCAGCGGTGATGGCCTTCCGGAGGATTGCCAGCTGGTCGCGGGTCATTTGGGCGTTCTCGCTGGGCGACCGGCTGGCATTCGCTCAAAATCCGTAACCTCTTTTCGATTCACAAGGGGTCGACCTGCAACAGAGATAGTCGATAGGCGCCCTTGTTTTACTAACTTGGAGATTGCTTGGCGGCTCACGCCGCGAATCCTGCTTGCTTCCGCGATTGAAATCCAGTCGACGAGATCTCCGGGAATGTCTTTATAATTGGTTGACATTGTCAACCTAATAAGGTACGTTCCATTAATGGATAATCGTACCTCAGCACTGCAGTACACTACGAAAGTGGCAACAGTGGCGCAAACGCGAGTTCAAAGAGGGCTTAGCTTTTCATCGGCACCACGACCGGAAGTGTTGTTGGCCGGTATTGAGCCGATATACACAACGAATCTCGGCGCGGCTTTCTCAGGCGACTCGCGAGATTTGATGGCAAAGATCCCGGATGGATCGACCAATGTTGTGTTTACCTCGCCACCGTACGCCCTTCATTTCAAGAAGGAATACGGGAATGTTGCGAAGTCTGAGTATGTCGAGTGGTTCCTCGACTTTGCGCGGGACATATTTCGAATTCTCAAAGATGATGGAAGCTTCGTGCTGAATGTTGGCGGGAGTTATAACGCTGGCACGCCTACTAGATCCCTATATCACTTTAAATTGCTGATCCGACTTGTTGAGGAAATCGGATTTCATCTCGCGCAGGAGTGCTTTTGGTACAACCCTGCCAAGATGCCAATGCCTGCCGAATGGGTTACGGTGCGTCGGGTGAGAATCAAAGACGCGGTGGAGTATGTGTGGTGGTTGTCAAAGACCCCCTGGCCCAAAGCAAACAACAAGAGAGTCCTGAAGCCGTACAGCAAGGACATGATTCGGCTCAACCAGAGAGGCGTTAAGGAAACAATAAGGCCATCCGGTCATCACATTCGCTCTTCGTTCGACAGGGTAGACGCTGGCGGATCTATTCCATCAAACGTCATCGAAGAAGCGGTAGCCGAGACCATGCTTAAACTTGGAAACAACGCCTCGAACGATGAGTTCACCAAGCGTTGCAAGGAACTAGGCATCAAAATCCACCCCGCACGGTTCCCAACGGCGCTTCCGGAATTCTTTATTAGACTCCTCTCCGACGAGGATGACATTGTTGTCGATCCCTTCGCTGGTTCGAATACGACTGGAGTAGTAGCAGAGCAACTTGGACGCAGATGGCTATCGATGGATCTGAGTGCGGAATATCTCGAAGCGAGCAAGGCACGGTTCAATAATCTAATAACTTAGCTGCGCGGAGCGCTGGGCCACCGGTTGCCTCGAAGTAATGTGAGCAATGTCAGTTTCGGGCGGTTACGATGTCCGTTTCGGGTCCAGGCTGTGTGAAAACTCGGATTTGTCGATAGTACGTGAAAACCCAATCGCGCAGAACATCCCACAATCGACGATCGACACTTCGGGAGACATTTTGCAACTCCCAAAAACCCGCGCGGTTGGAGTTTTCACACAGCCTCGGTCGCAAGCAGTCATGTGGACATTGGCTCTCACGGTGCCTACTCCGGCTTGATACCGGCGGCGCGGACGACTTCCGGCCAGCGCTTCAGTTCGCCCTTGATGAATGCGTCGAATTGCTGCGGCGTGCCGCCGACGATGTCGGCCGCCTGCGCTTCCGTGATGGCGGTGCGCACCGTGGGCACCTGCAGCACCTGGTTGAAGATGCCGTTGATGTGCGCAACGAGCGCCGGGTCCATGCCCGCCGGGCCGACGATGCCATGCCAGACGTTCACGTCGAAGCCGGGTATCGTGCTTCCGATCGGGGGCACGTCCGGCAGTTGCCGCATCGGCCGCATCGAGGTGCCCGCCACCGCGCGAATCTTGCCGTCCCGGACCTGCCCGAGCGAGGTGGAGACGCTGATGATCGCGGTGTCCGCTTCGTTGCGCAGGAGCGCGAGCAGCATTTCCGCGCCCGAGCGGTAG
>WNGN01002482.1_pt1 | contig 12377 bp, 7 predicted proteins | sample 5400561 | NCBI WGS metagenome assembly WNGN01 (sample SAMN13153379, study PRJNA577476) | soil metagenome | isolation source: 115 cm soil or saprolite under Garry oak tree replicate 2 | place: USA:California | collected 2016-06-15
AGAGCACCGCCGCGCGCGTCCCGGGGATGTGGGCATACGGCGCACAAGCGCTCAATCCCCGTTCTACCTGGGCAGATGGTGCTCCCGTGCGCGCGTATCCACAAGCTGCGGAAGCTCGGCGCTGCGCTTGCGAGGTTGCAACAGCCTCGAACGAAGCAAGCCCAGTAGGTATGGAGGTAACGACGAAGGTGAGGAAGGCAACCGTTCTTGCTGCGAGAGCCGGCAAGCTAGTAACGTCACTTGGTGGCACCAGGCAGCATCTGTGAGTCCTGGACCCGAACCTCACACCAACCCTCACACGGCCCCCAACATGGGCCCAACGCACTTCACACTAGGACGCCGTTTAGCCCCCAGCCTGCCCGGCGACCGGTCACCGTGGCAAGACCGATCAGCGCCGCCAAGACCAGCGCGACTATGCCCAGGCTGAGCAGCCAACCCAGCCGGAACGCACCCCGTCGGGTGGTGCGCTGATTGGCGCTGGTCGTCATGCGAGGATCGTCGCACATGGCTTAAGTCGTGGCGTGATGAAGTTCTCACGGAAGACGTGCAGGTTGGCCTCAACTGGCTACAGCCGGCCGTGCAGGCCTGGAATGTTGCGCCTGCAAGTATCCTTGGTCTGGGTGACGAGTACGCAGCCAGGCCCCAACCCAAGGAGCGGTCATGCCAGCCATCAGCGCCGACACCATGGTCCTGCCACGTATTCCAGCCCCGGACCCGGCGGCGGCCGACCGCCCGGTGGTGTCGGTGACCACGGCACCAAGCGGCCTGGAAGGCGAAGGATTCCCCGTGCGGCGGGCGTTCGCCGGTGTCGACCTCCAGGTGCTGGACCCGTTCGTGCACATGGACCAGATGGGCGAGGTCGAGTATGCGCCAGGCGAGCCCAAGGGGACGCCCTGGCATCCCCACCGCGGCTTCGAGACCGTCACCTACATGATCGACGGCATCTTCCAGCACCAGGACTCCAACGGCGGCGGCGGGCTCATCACCGACGGCGATACCCAGTGGATGACAGCCGGTTCTGGTCTGATTCACATTGAGGCGCCGCCGGAGGAGGTGGTGATGCGCGGCGGGCTGTTCCACGGCTTCCAGCTCTGGGTCAACCTGCCCGCCAAGCTGAAGTGGAACCCGCCCCGCTACCAGGACATCCGCGGACGCGCGGTGTCGCTGCTCAGCTCGTCCGATGGTGGTGCGCTGCTGCGGGTGATCGCCGGCGAGGTCGCGGGCTACCAGGGTCCAGGCGTCACCTACACGCCGATCACCCTGCTGCACGCCACCCTCGCCCCTGGCGCTCAGCTCCGGCTGCCGTGGCGTCCCGACTTCAACGCGCTGGTCTACGTGCTTGCCGGGTCCGGCTCGGTTGGTACCCAGCGCCGCCCCGTACGCATGGGCCAGCTTGCCGTCTTTGGCCCCGGTGACGTCGTGACGGTGGCTGCGAATGTGAGCCAGGAGACCCGCAGCCCACAGCTCGACGTGCTGATGCTGGGCGGCCTGCCGATCCGCGAGCCGGTCGCCGCCTACGGGCCGTTCGTGATGAACACCCGCGCGGAGCTGCTCCAGGCGTTCGAGGACTACCAGGCCGGTCGTCTCGGCACCATCCCGGCAGTCCCGGCGGAGCCGCGCCCCGGCCACGAGGTCCTGAACGAGACCACCGAGCCGCGGTAGCGCAGGCTCGGGGGGGCCGCTGATCACCGAGCTGCCAGCGGACTTCCAGCCTGGCGGGCGGCGCGTGGCTAGGCCACCGTCCAGCCGCCGTCGACGGCGAGGACCTGCCCGGTGACGTAGGCCGAGGCGGGGGCGGCGAGGAACACGACCGCGCCGGCCAGGTCGTCGGGCTCGCCCGTGCGGCCCATGGGGATCCGGGCGTAGACGGCGCGGCGGCCGGGGTCGTCGGCCACGTCCCTGGTCATCTCGGTGGCGAAGAACCCGGGCGCGAGGACGTTGACGCGGATGCCGTGCGGCGCCCACTCGACCGCGAGCGTCCTGGCGAGCCCCAGCAGGCCGCTCTTGGCGGTGGCGTAAGGGGTCACGCCGGGCAGCCCAGCCCACGCGCTCGTCATCGAGCCGACCAGCACGACGCTCCCCCCTTCGCCCTGCTCGACCATCGACCGGGCGGCCGCCTGGGCGAGCAGGAACGCGGCCCGCAGGTGCACGGCGAGGACCGCGTCGAACTCCGCCGCCGAGAGGTCGAGGGCGGGCTTGCGGACCTGGTTACCGGCGGCGTGCACCAGCACGTCGAGCCGGCCGAGGCGGTCGACCACCTCGGCGGCGAGCCGGGCCGGGGCGCCCTCGCCCGCGACGTCGCAGGGGAGGGCGAGCGCCCGGCCGCCGTGCGCATGGACCAGCGCGACCGTCTCGGCCAGCTGGCGCTCGTCGCGGCTGGCGACCGCGGTCCAGGCACCCGCCCCGGCCAGGGCGAGGGCCATGCCCCGGCCGAGGCCGCGCCCACCGCCGGTGACGAGCGCGACCCGCCCGTCCAGGCGGAACCGGTCGCCGGTCATCGCTCCCCCTTCCAGACGCCCTTCGCAGGCCAGGTGCCCTTCCCAGGCACCTTCCAGGCACGCCTCGGCGGCGCGGTCGCCGTGGCGGGCATGCCGCGGATCAAGCATCGCAGGCGAGCGCCTGCCGGCGCACCTCGGCACACCCGTCCCGGCGCGCGGCGCACCGCCGCCCGCACGCCCCGCGCCGCCGCGCGCCCCGGCGTCGCCGTGCCGCACGCCGGGACGGTAGGCTCACGAGATGGGCGAAGTCGCGCGGACGGCGCTGGCGCTGTCGGTCCTGGTGGTCGTCGCCAGCGTGGTGCCCCTCGCCGACGGCGTGCGCCAGGCCCGCGCGGTGGTGTGGGCGAGCGCCCGCGGCGTCGTCCAGCTGTCGCTGGTGGGGCTGGTGCTCGGCGGGGTGTTCCGCGCGCCCCTGGCGGTGCTGCCCGTGCTCGGGGTGATGACGGCCGCCGCGGCGACGACGGTCGGGCCCAGGCTGGCCGAGCTGCCGGTGGCCGGACGGTGGCGGCGCCCGGCCGCGGTCGCCGCGGCGGTGGTCGCCGGCGCGGCGGTCACCGGAACGGTGGTGTTCGCGACCGGCGCCCTGTCGCCGACCGTCCGCAACGCGGTGGCGCTGGGCGGCATCACCCTGGGCGGGGCGATGACCGCCTCGACGCTCGCGGGCCGCCGGTTCCTGGCCGAGCTGCGCACCCGCCGCGACGAGGTCGAGGGCTGGCTGGCGCTCGGGGCGTCGATGCGCCAGGCCACCGCCGACCCGGTCCGGGTGGCGGTCGGTGAGGCGCTGGTGCCGGCGCTCGACCAGACCAGGACGACCGGGCTGGTCACCCTGCCGGGCGCGTTCATCGGCGCGCTGCTCGGCGGGGCCAGCCCGCTCGCCGCCGCCCGGTTCCAGCTCGTGGTCCTCGTCGGCCTGCTCGCGGCGGAGAGCGTCGCCGCGGTGGTGCTGCTGCACCTCTTGGCGGACGTGCCGGTCCTGCCGGCGAGCCCCTCGGCACGTCCCGCCGCCCGAGGCGCCCGGGGCGCCCGAGGCACCCGGCGGCCGGGCGGGCGGACCTGACCGGCGCTGGCCGGGGTTCGGCGCGGTTCGGTGCCCGGCGGGGCACGCCGGCAGCGGTTCAGTGCCCGGCGGGGCAGGCCGGCAGCCGCGGCCCCGCGGCGTATACGAAGTTCGGCCGCAGGTCGGCCTCGTCGTAGTAGCGGTGGAACACCGGCGTCGTGGCCGGGGACAGCGGCGGCACGACCCACGTCCAGTCCGCCGGCACGCTGCGGCCGGCACGCTGCTCCTGGTCGAGGTGCTGCAGGAAGCGCCGGGACTCGGTGTGGTGGTCGGTCATGCTCACGCCCGCGCGGTCGAACGACCACAGGACCGCGAGGTTCAGCTCGACCAGGGCCCGGTCCTTCCAGAGCGACCGGTCGGAGGTCGTGTCCAGGCCGAGCCGGCGGGCGATGACCGGCAGCATGTCGTACCGGTCGACGTCGGCGAGGTTGCGGGCGCCGATCTCGAGGCGCATGCTGGAGATCGCGGGGACGGCGTGCCAGCGGAGCCCGAGCTCCGCGAACCAGTCGTGGACCGGATGCCCGATCTCCACCTCGAGGACCTCCTCACGCGCCAGCTCGAACAGCTCGGGGTGGCGGTCCGGCAGCTGGATGGCGAGCGGCAGCACGTCGAAGCGGCTCCCGGGGCCGCGCCAGCCCATCCGGGTCATCGCCTCGGTGAACCCGACGTTCCGGGGGTCGCCGACGACCCGGCCGTCCGGCCGCCGGTAGCCGGCGTAGCGCACCAGCTGCTCGTTCCAGACGCGGATGCCCGGCCGGCCGGGAGCCTGCGCCGCGAACACCGTGATCGTCGGGCGGATGCGGCCCCCGTTGGTCGCGGCGCGCAGGTGCTCGACGAGCTCGTCGAAGACGCCCGCGGCGCTGCCCACGTCCCGGCGGTCGCGGACCTGGAGGCTGCGCCAGTAGAGCCGGCCGATGCAGCGGCTCGAGTTGCGCCAGGCGACCCGCGCCCCGAACGCGAGCTCCTCGTCCGTGTGCGCGTACGTGCCCGTCTCGGCGATCGCGGCCCTGACCTCGGCCAGACGGGGCTCCAGCCGGCCGGCACGGGGGTTCTCGGCATGGAACTGGCGCAGGAACCACTCGGCCTCACCCGCGTCGACGAGCGGGGCGGCGCCGGCTGGGAGCGCCTGCTCGGTCCCGGCCGTCATGCGGCACCCCACCGGGAGGGCGTCGAGACGATGGGGGCAAGGCACGAACCGGCCATTATAGTCCCTCCCGTGTCGAACGGCACACTCGCAACGGTTATGCATGTTCGTCATGGATGAGGACTTCATGATGCCTGGCCGGCTGCGGGGATGGAAGACCCCATTTGGCCTCCTTCGGGACACCTGACGGCGGCGCCACCCCGGCGCCCGCCCGCCCCGGCTGCTATGGCGCGGCGGGCGCGGTCCGCCAGTGGTCGGCGAGCGCCTCGACCGGCTCGGTCACGAGGCTCGCGACCGGCAGCGCGCCGAGCAGGGTCTCGTCGAACGATGGCTCGGTCTCGGTCACCGCGCTTCGCAGGGCCGCGAGCCGGCCGCGGTACCCCTCGAGCACGGCGCGCATGCGGGCGGGGGCGAGCCGGGCGTGGAAGTCGACGTGGAGCAGCGTCAGGCCAGTCGTGTGGCTGTCGGCCACCTCGGGGACGAAGAGGACGGTGCGGCCGTCGCTCCGCCCCCGCGCCGCGAGCACCTGCCGCTCCATCGCCACGAGCTGCTTGGTGCCGCGCAGCCGGTGGTCCTGCTCCACCCTCGACCGGAGCCGCTCGGCGATCCCGCCCTTGGCGAGGACCGCGATCTTGGCCGCCTCGTCGCCCGCCTCCCCCTCGATGCGGTAGCGGGTGAACCCGGTGACGCGGGCGACCGCCGGGTCGAGCGCGGCGACGGCCCGGAGCGTGCCGTAACCGAGCTGGGCGCGCGCCGCGCCCGCCTCGAGCAGCTCGCGCACCAGCGGCACGGTCAGCACCGTCTCGTCCGAGCGGGAGATGCCCACCGTGACGGTCTTGGCCTGGTGCTTGATCGCGTCGATCGGCCGGGTCAGCTCGTCGATCCCCGCGGTGAGCGCGATCGCCAGGTCGTCGACGACCGCGCCGGGCGTCGCCTGGGTGCCGAACTCCGCCTGGTAGGCGTCGAGCGGGACGGCGCGCTCGGCGTAGCGCAGCAGCGACGCCACCCTCAGGGCCGTGCTCGCCTCGAGGGCGCCGTCGTAGCGGCCGGCCCGCAGGCGCGCCCGGAAGTCGGCCGCCGCCGGCTCGAGCTCCGGGCCGAGCCGGTCGAGCAGCTCGTCGGCCGTCCGGGCCGAGCCCGCCGAGCGCTCGATGGCGGCGCGCGCCTGCCGCAGCGGCAGCGCCTGGGCGTCGATCGCGAGCGCGGCCTCGTAGCCGAACAGGTGCCCCGCCATCGTCGACAGCACGTAGGCGAGGGAGGGGTGGACGGCCGGCACCTCGATCACGCCCGCCGCCGCGCCGAACCGGGCCTCGCCCTCGGTGGCGACCACCAGCGGGACGCTCTTGTGCGCCCGGAAGATCGCCACCTCCTTGGCCACGTCGTCGGCTGCCGAGCCGCTCAGGCCGGCGGCGCACACGAGCGTGAGCGGCTCCGACGACAGGTCGATGTGCTTCTTGTCCTCGGTCGCGTCGCAGGCGATCGCCTTGTAGCAGAGCTCGGACAGCTTGATGCGGATCTCCTCGGCCGCGACCCGGTTGCGCCCGTTGCCCACCACCGCCCAGTAGCGCTTGGCCGGCGCGTGCAGGCGGGCGAGCTCGGCGATGCGCTCGCGCTGGCCGAGCAGGCGCTGCATCGCCGCGGGGAGGTCGCGGAGGGCCGCGAGCAGCTCGTGGCGGCGGTCCGGGTCGCCCGTGCCGACCGCGTCGGCGAGCGCGAAGGCGAAGAGCGACCCGGCCGCCACCTGGGCGTAGAAGGCCTTGGTGGAGGCCACGCTCATCTCCACGTCGCGCCCGTCCGAGGTGAACAGCACCCCGTCGGCCTTGTGGGTGAGGTCGCTGCCCCGCCGGTTGACGATCGCGACGACCACCGCGCCCCTCGCCCGCAGCAGGTCGACGGTGCGGTTGGTGTCGGTGGTGGTGCCCGACTGGCTGATGGCGACGACCAGGGCGTCGCGCATGTCGCCTTCGAGGCCGAAGCCGGACAGCTCGGTGGCGGGCAGCGCCGCGACGGACAGCTCGGTGCCTTGCAGGGCCTCGCCGATCGAGGCGGCGACGCTCATCCCCGCCACCGCGGCGGTGCCCTGCCCGATGACGAGGACGCGCCGGATCCCGCCCGCGGCCAGCCGGCGGCGGACGCCCTCGGGCAGGGCCTCCGGCCCGACGTCGACCGACAGGCGCCCGCCCGACTCCCGGATGCGGCCGCGGAGCGTCTTGCGCAGCGACGCCGGCGCCTCGGAGATCTCCTTGAGCAGGTAGTGCGGGAACGTCCCGCGGTCGATGTCGCGGGTGGTGATCTCGGCGTGGTGCAGGTCCTCCTCCCCGACCGGCAGCTCGGTGCCGCCGTAGGTCAGCCGCCGGATGCCGCCGGTGGTGCCGGCGAGGTCGGAGTCCAGGACCACGATCTGGCCCCGGACGCCGCCGTCCGCGTCGCTCGCCGCCTCGCCGTCCAGCCGCAGGTAGCTGGTGCTCTCCTCCACCAGGCCGTAGGGCTCGCTGGCGGCGACGTACAGGTCGTCGGCGAGGCCGACGTACAGCGCCTGCCCGCTGCCGCGCAGGGCGAGCAGGAGGCGCCCTGGCGCCCCGGCGACGCTGGCGGCGATCGCGACCGAACCGTCGAACTCGGCCACGGTCTGCCTGAACGCCTCCTCGAGGGGCAGGCCCGCGGCAAGCCGGCGCGAGAGCAGCACCGGGATCACCTTGGCGTCGGTGGTGATCTCGCCGGGCATGTGGAGGCGGTGCCGGTCGACGAGCTCGGCATGGTTGTCGACGTCGCCGTTCAGGGCGGCGACGGCGTAGGGGGCCTCGGGCCCGCCGCCCCCCGGCCCGCCGTCCTCCTCCTGGTTGAGCGGGTGCGCGTTGGCCTCGTTGATGAGGCCCACGCTCGCCCACCTCGTGTGCCCGAGGACCAGCGCCTCGGCGCCGGCGGCGGCGAGCGCGCGGTGCAGCAGCGCGTCGCCGGCGATCGCGGCGCGCAGGCGGCGGCCGTTGTCGCCGAGCTCCCCGACCTCGCTCGCGGCCTTGTAGACGAAGCTCAGGTGGCCGTCTGGCGTCCGCACCGCCCGGGAGGTGAACAGCCGGTCCTGCCGCCGCGCCGCGAGCATCGGGGCGACCTCGGGGTCGGCCAGGTCGAGCCCGTGCCCGGTGACCAGCACGTGCAGGCCGGCAGAGTCCCGCCCGCGCACCTCGAGGCGGTCGAGCGCGGACAGCGCCGTCTGGATCGAGGCGAACGCCTCGACCGTCGTCCGGCGCGGGGCCGGCCCGGCGAGCGCCTCGACCGCCTCGGCGGTCCGGAGGCGGTCGCGGCGGACCGCCCACAGCGCGTCCTTGAGCCGGACCAGCGCGGCGTTGACCGCCTCGATCGTGACCTGGCGAGGCTCGCCGTGCCGCCCGGCGTCGAGGCCGGCCTCGAGCGCGTCCACCAGGTGCTCGAGCTCGCCCGCCCGCCGGTCCAGCGCTGCGCGCCCGGCCCGGTCGCCGAGCAGGCACGCGAGGCCGGCCGAGCCGCGCAGCAGGCCGTCGAGCGCCTCCAGCTCGGCGGCGGCCCGGTCGAGGTGCCCGGCTGCCGTGCCGTCGACGCGCTGCGCCTGCGAGGCCGCCGCCCACGCCCGTTCCATGCGCTCGACGACGTCGTCGGCGGCCGGCGGGGTGCGGTCGGACGGGCGGCGCACGACCGCGATGATTCCGCACATGGTTGCTCCCTTACAGCGTCGGGGTCACGGCGTCCACAGCGTCTACAGCGTCGAGGTCGTCGGGCGGCCTTCTCCTCCATCTCGGCAGCGCGGCGGGGCGGCACAACCGTACCGCGTTGTTGCTGGCACGGTTGGCCTGATCGCCGGGTTGTGCGCGAGCGCGTGCTGCCTGCCTCGTTTCCACCTGGTGCCAACGGGTATGCGCGAGGGCGTCCGCGCCGGGGCCTTCCCCCGATGACCGCTCCGGCCTGCCTCGGAGAAGGGCGATGTCGGAGACGCTGGCGTCCGTGGTGGACCGGTTCGACCGGCTGTCGGTGCTCGTGCTCGGCGAGTCGATCCTCGACGTGTACCTGCGGGGCAGCTCGACACGGCTCTGCCGGGAGGCGCCGGTGCCCGTGGTCGACGTGGCCGGCCGGGCCGAGGCGCCCGGCGGGGCCGCCAACGCGGCGGTGAACGCCCGCGCCCTCGGCGCGCGGGTGACCTTCCTGTCGGTGGTCGGCGACGACCGGGAGGGCGCGGCGGTGCTGGCGCTCCTGGCCGAGGCCGGCGTCGACGCCCGGCGCGTGCTCGTCCGGCCAGGCCGGCGGACGCTCGCGAAGCACCGGGTGGTCGCGGACGGCCAGGTCCTCGTCCGGTTCGACGAGGGCGGAGGCGGCGCGACCGACGAGGGCTCGGACGCCGAGCTGGCCGAGCTGCTCGCCGCCGAGGCGGCCGGGCACGACGCCGTGCTGGTGTCGGACTACGGGTACGGGGTGCTCGGAGCGGCCGTCGCCGGTGTGCTGCGCCGGCTGCAGGCCGAGGCCCCGAGGGTCCTGGTCGTGGACGCGAGGCACCCGACGGCGTACCGCGGCGTCGGGGCGACCGCGGTGAAGCCGAACTACGACGAGGCGGTGCAGCTCCTCGGCGGCGGCCGCTTCGACCCTCGCGGCAGCCGCGCCGACCAGCTCGAGCGCCAGGGCCGGCGCATCCTCTCGCTGCTCGGCGCCGAGGTCGCCGCGGTGACCCTCGACACCGAGGGCGCGGTGCTGTTCGAGCGGGACGGGCCGCCGTACCGGACCTATGCGCGGCCGGCGGCCAGCGCGCGGGCGGCCGGCGCCGGGGACACGTTCTCGAGCGCGCTCACGCTCGCCCTGGCGGCCGGCGCGGGCGTGCCCGCGGCCGGCGAGCTCGCCTCGGCCGCGGCCGCCGTCGTGGTGGCCGCGGACGGCACGGCGGTGTGCCCGCGGGCGGCGCTCGAGGAGGCGGTGGGCGGCGACCGCCGCATCGTCACCGCGGCCGAGCTCGCCGCCCGGGCGAGCCTCTATCGGCGGCAGGGGCGCCGCATCGTCTTCACCAACGGCTGCTTCGACATCCTGCACCGGGGCCACATCACCTACCTCAACCGGGCCAAGACCCTCGGGGACGTGCTGGTGGTGGGGGTCAACGCCGACGCGGGCGTCCGGCGGCTGAAGGGTCCGGACCGCCCCCTGAACGCCCTGGACGACCGGATGGCGGTCCTCGCCGCCCTGAGCTGCATCGACCACCTGGTCGCGTTCGAGGACGACACCCCGGCGGAGCTGATCCGGGCGGTCAGGCCGGACGTGTTCGTCAAGGGCGGGGACTACCGGCGCGACACCGTCCCCGAGGGGCCGCTGGTCGAGTCGCTCGGGGGCGCGGTGGAGATCCTGCCCTTCCTGGAGGCCCGCTCGACCACCGGCATCGTCGAGCGCATCCGGGCGGGCGGGCCGCCCCGCGCCGGCCGGCGCGGGCCGCGGGAGCGCTCGGCATGAGCGCCGCGGGAGCGCTCGGCGCGAGCGCCGCCGGCGCCCGCCTCGTCCCCGGCGTCGCCAGGCTCGCGGTGCTGCGGGCCAACGCGGTCGGGGACTTCCTGCTCGCCCTGCCGGCGCTCGAGGCCCTGAGAAGGGCGTACCCGGACGCCGAGGTCGTGCTGCTCGGCTCGGACTGGCACCGGGCCTTCCTCGCCGGGCGGCCAAGCCCGGTCGACCGCTGCGTCGCCGTCCCCCCGAGCCGCGGGGTGCGCGACGACCGCCCGCCCGCGCCGCCGGAGGCGCTCGACGCGTTCTTCGCCCGGATGCGCGCCGAGCGGTTCGACCTCGCCCTGCAGCTCCACGGCGGGGGGGCCAGCTCCAACCCGTTCGTGGCCCGCCTCGGCGCGGCGGCCACGGCGGGGGCGCGCGCGGCGGACGCCCCCGGCCTCGACCGGACCACCGCCTACAACCTGTACCAGCCGGAGGTCCTGCGCCTCCTCGAGGTGGTCTCGCTGGTCGGCGCCGCGCCGGTCACGCTCGAGCCGAGGGTGGCGGTCACCGCCGCCGACCGGGCCGAGAGCCGCGCCGCGCTACCGGGCGACGGCCGGCCCCTGGTCGCCATCCACCCCGGCGCCCGGGACCCGCGCCGCCGCTGGCCGCCCGAGCGGTTCGCGGCCGTCGGCCGCGAGCTCCACCGGAAGGGGGCGCGGGTGGTCGTGACCGGCGGCGCGGCAGAGCGCGACCTCGCGGCCCGCGTCGCCGACGTGATGGACGGCGAGGCCGCCGACCTCGCCGGCCGGCTCACCCTCGGCGGGCTGGCCGGGCTGCTGGAACGCTGCCGCCTGGTGGTGGCGAACGACTCCGGGCCGAGGCACCTGGCCGCGGCGGTCGGCACGGCCACGGTCGGGATCTACTGGTGCACGAACGTCGTCGTGTACGGGCCGCTGCTGCGGCAGCGGCACCGGGTCCTCACCTCCTGGCGGGTCGCCTGCCCGGTGTGCGGGGCGGACTGCGTGCGCGGCGCCTGCGCGCACCGCGACTCGCTCGTGGCGGGCGTCGGCGTCGGGGAGGTGCTCGCCGAGGCCATGGACCTGCTCGCGGGCGAGGAGGCGTAGGCGCGCGGCGCCTGCCCGCGCCGACGGCATCAGGCGAGCTGCACGGTCGCGATCTCCCAGGGGCCGAGCGGCAGCCGCAGCGCCCCGCCGTCCACGGCGAGCTCGCGCCCGGGCCGGCCGAGCAGGTCGGCGGCCCGGGCCCGGCTGAACGGCCCGGTCACGGTGGCGGTCCCTCCGGACGGGTGCTCGCGGACGAGCCGCAGCTCGAGCCAGCCGTCCCGGCGCCGGAGCGACGAGAGCACCACCCCGTCCCCTTCCACCCGCAGGCCCTCGGCCTCGTCGCGCCAGAGGCCTCCGGCCCCGCCGGGCCAGAGGCCTCCGGCCTCGCCGAGGGCGGTGCCGGGCGCGGCGAGCAGGTCGTGCTGGTAGCGCTCCATGGCGCGCAGGACCCCGGCTTCCTCCCAGCCGCCGGCGTGGGGCAGGACGGCGAGGCGGAGCTCGCGGCGGCCCAGGCCCTGGGCCCCTGGCGTGGCCACCTCGGGGCCGGCCGGCTCCTCGCGGTAGGGGTTGTCGTCGCGGCTGATCTGCCCGACCGCGCGCAGCAGGGTGACGGCCAGCTCGCCGTCGAGCAGCTCGTACTCGGTCACCTGGTCGAGCAGGAGCGCGGCGCCCCCGGCGTCGACGAAGCCGCGCGCCGGGAAGGTCGGCAGCGGCACCTCGCCGTGCCCTCCCTCGGCCGTGCGGCCCCGCTCGGTGACGGCGAACTGCCCCTCCGCGAACGAGCGGTCGGCGGCCGCGGCCAGCGGCACGTGCAGCCGCACGCGGTGGTCGGTACAGCGGTTGTCGACCACGACGGCCAGGCGCGCGAACGGCTCGCCGGCGCGCAGCTCGACCAGCGTCGTCGTCGCGACCTCCAGCCGCTCGGCGGAGCGGCCGGAGCGGTCGCCGGTGAGGCCGCGCGGCCAGCGGTAGGCGCGCGCGACCTCGAGCCGCCCCCGGAGCGGGCCGTCCTCGACCGGGCGCACCGCCACCGAGACGGGCGCGTCCACCAGCTCGTCGGCTGGCGGCGGCCCGTAGTTGTACAGGTCCCCGGCGTCGCCCCCGTCGACCAGGCGGCCGGCGCCCACGAGCTCCACCCCGCCCCCCGAGACGCGCAGGGTGCCGTCGGTGGCCACCCCGATCGCGAC
>WNGN01002484.1_pt1 | contig 12374 bp, 10 predicted proteins | sample 5400561 | NCBI WGS metagenome assembly WNGN01 (sample SAMN13153379, study PRJNA577476) | soil metagenome | isolation source: 115 cm soil or saprolite under Garry oak tree replicate 2 | place: USA:California | collected 2016-06-15
ACGACCCGGTCGTACGACTTCGGCCACGTCGCTCCGATCTCGTAGATGTTCGACATCGCGTACCGGATCGGCCGGTCGTCAATCAGGAGCAGGTTGCCCTTCGTATACTTCGCCATACTCCCCGTCATCACCATGTCGTATCCTCCCTCGCATATGCAGCGTAGGCAGGCTTCTTTAACCTTGCGCCGACTCGCGGCATCGGTTTGCATGGAGAGCGCGATGCGTCATGCGGTCGCGGACTTTATTAGCCTCAAGACGTCTCGCGCGGTTTGATGGAACCGCCATCCTCCCGGACTCGATTGGTCGTTGCAGAGAGCAACCTGCGCGGCTTCCGCGGTCTCACGGTCGACGCATTCGGCTGTCTCCTGCGCGGGGGTCCGGCCCAACTCCCAAACGCGCTGCGAAAAATTGTCGCGGAGCACAACGGAGACCGGAACGCGCGGTCGCCCGAAGATCTCTGGCGAGACACCTTTCGGAAGTACATCCGGGCCAATCCGTTCCTCTCCTTCCGAGAAGTCCACCGGAAGACGATTCAGGACTTCTTCGAGGCCCTTGGGATCGCGAATGACGTTGACGGGTGCATCGATGCGGTGTTCCATGAATATCGGAGCTCGAGCGCATACCCGGAGGTATCGGCCGTTCTCCGGGACGTCGAGCAAGAGGTGCCGGTCGCGGTGGTCTCGAACATGGACACAACCGCGCTGTTGGAGGCGCTGCAGCGGAACGGTCTGAGCTTCACATTCATCATCACGTCGGACGAGGAGCAGCGTTACAAGCCGGACCCTTCCCTGTTCCAAAGGGCGGTCCGCTACTTGGGTCTCCCCGCCGCGAACGTGCTTCATGTCGGAAATTCTTACGCGGAGGACATCGTTGGCGCGTCATTGACCGGAATGCCTTCCCTTCTGATGCAACGGCCCGGAGCGCCGGAAGAGCCGAGAGGCGAGGCGAAAGGGACGGTCCACAATCTGGAGCAAGTGCGCGACTTCATCCGGAGTTCTTGGAAAGGATCGTAGCTCGGTTGGCGCTCGGTCGATCGCGTTAGTCTACCATGCGGCCTCGAGAATCTGAAGGGCATCTCGGGCGTCGCGCAGCGGACGCGGGTTGCGGCGGACCGATTGACTTTGGAGCGCGTCGGCAGCGACGGCGGGCAAGTCGGTCCTCGGGATCCCGATTTCCCGGAGGCGCTGAGGCAGCCGGAACTGACGAATGAAGTCCGTCACGGCCCGGCAGACGGCTTCTCCCGTCCTCGGTGAATCCGCGGCCTTTAAGCCGAACACAGGCGCCAACTGCGCGTAGGTCGGTCCGGCGACGGGGAGATTGAACCGCATCGCGTGAGGGAGCATGATCGCGTTCAGCACTCCGTGCGGCGCGTTATACCGCCCGCCGAGTACGTGGCAAAGTCCATGGTGGACCCCCATTCCCGCCCGCGCGAGCACCAACCCCGCGAGCATCGACCCCTCGAACAGGTGGTAGCGGTGCGCCAACTCGTCGGGCCGTGCGAACGCCTTTGGCAAATGCTCGACGAGAAGGGTTGCTGCCTGGACGGCCATGGCGCGCTCTTCGTCCCCCGCGTCACTCGAGTAGAGGCCCTCGACACAGTGGGCGAGAGCGTTGATTCCAGTGCCGGCAGTCAAATCGGGCGGGGTGTCGATGGCCAGCTCGGGATCGTACAGCACCAATCGGGGCCTGATTCCGGGATTCCGGACGACCTCTTTGCGGCCACGAGCGACATCGGTCGTGCCGAAGACGGGTGTGACTTCGGATCCCGAGTACGTGGTCGGGATTGCCGCCACGATCCAGCGAACGTCGCCGGCCGTGGCCCCGCCTGCCAAGCGGGAGACGGCCGCCTTCGCGGTCCCGATTGGACTTCCTCCGCCCAGACCGATGAGCACGTCCGCGTTCAGCGAGCGCGCCTCGTTCGCGACCTGCTCCGCGGTCTCGACAGGGACATGCGGACGCGCCCCGGAGAACATGCCGACCATCATCGGCCCGAGGGCGTTGCGGATCGTCTGCCCGACCCGTCCAGAGGCGAGGCCCGATCCCGTGACGACGTACGCTCGCTTACGACGGAGTCGACCCAGTTGGGAGGCGACCTCGTCGACGCATCCGGGAGCGAGCACGATGAGCGCGTCGGCGTCCTGGCGGGTCACGCGCGGAAAATCAGTGCTCGACGTTCCACTCATCGTCTGGCCCGCTGATCGGTACGGATCGGAGAACCGGGGGACGGCCTTAGGGCTTGCGCTTCCGAACTAGGGCGTAGATGCCGACGAGGAGGGCCACCACGGCGACGGCGAGCGCGGCGTAGCTGACGGCCGAGAGCGTGTTCAGCGTGTCGGCGACGGACGGCTCGACGATGACCGTCCCGACCATCCCGGCCCAGGAGCTGCCGACCTGGTATGCGTGGACCTTACAGAAGTACGTGAACGTGCCCGCGGTGCTGAAGGTGTGATTGAACGTCGCCCCGGGCATGATCAGCACGGGCGGCGGCCCGGGCGGGTTGAAATTCGGGCTCGAATCCCATGCGGGGCTTCCGCCGGGAGGCGGTCCCGTGATCGTATGGGGTTCCGTCGGGTTGGCAAGTCGCCATTGGACGATCGTTCCCTGGACGACGGTCATGTTCTCCGGCGCGAAGGCTTGCGCGGCGTACACGGAGTCGCCCCAGCCGGCGTTCGCTTGGACTGTGACCGTCGAGACCCCGGCGACGACCACCAGCGTGCCGGTCATCCCGGGATGGATCTTACAAAAGTAGTGGTATGTTCCGGGGGCCAAGCCGCTCGTATCGAGTTCGTACACGGAGCCCGGTGCGAGGAGCTTTCCCGGTCCCATGTCCGCCAGGGCTCCCGCGGGAGTAAACAGCGGACTCGAATCGTACACGAAGCTGCCGTTCGACAACGTATCGGCCGACGTGACCGTGTGGACGGCGCCGACGAGATGCCACGTGACCGTGTCCCCGGCCGTGATTCGAATCGTCCCGGGCGAATAGCCGTTGAATCACACCACGCCACCTGGCGCGAGCGGCGCCCCCGCGGTGACCCCGCCAATATACACGTCGTGCGTCGTGGCGGCAAAACTCCGTGACGCGGAGAAGACGAACGTCATGAAGATCGCGACGGACACAATGGCGGCCACCCTCGCAAAACGAGCTGCGCGTTGGTTCACCTACTGCACCTGCGGCGGGGAATCACGGCTCGTGGTATTTAACGCCCGACAGAAGGCAGAGAGGCAGCAGAAAAGGGAGACTTACCCTGCATAGCGGTGATGTCGGGATAACGGGTCGTCGCTACCGGAAGTATTCGGGTGTGAATGAGTGTAAACATACGCCTCATACCCGTCCTCCCACGCTGGGGCGCCTGTCGGTGGCGATAACAACGACCCTGAAGTGGCTCCAAAATTCGGCATCGCGGACGACGATTTTCTTCATTGCCATCGTCCTTCTCGCAGTCGCGACATTCGGCTCGAGCTCTCTCGGACGTGGGAACGTCTCGGCATCCGGGAGTCTTTACTCCTGGAATCCGAACGTTCACTGTGTCCCGGATCTCGTCACAATCCGCGATGTGCTGGGGCCGGCGTATCCACACCAGAACCTCAACGGCAGCCGATACCAGGTCAATTCAACGTCGGGCGGAATCCCGCTCGAACGATCCCTCTCGCCGCCGTGCACCATCACCAACATGACCGGCCAAGTCGTGTCACCCTTCGTCCAGATCAACGGCGTCTCCCTGTACGGGTATGCCGTCAAGACGACGGACTGCTCCGCATGGTACTCGAAGCAGAATGGCGGCCAGCGCTATCCCGGCAACCAGACGTATTGCACGGACGGCGGACAGATCATTACCCTCGGGACGACGAGTGGATACCTGCGGATTGAGGTCGACCGCGACTGGCTGGGCAAGGGATACTGTGGGCCGAATGTCCCGAGTTGCGACAACGCGACCCTCTTCCAAGAGCAATCGAACGGGACCATCTCCATCGACGTCCAAGGCTTCGTGTTCTGGGAGGGACCATGGCACTGGGAGCTCCATCCGTTCACCGCGTGGAAGCTTTCGAGCTCTCCGCCGCCCCCGCCGCCTTCTCCGCCCGATTTCAGCCTCGGCGCCTCGCCGAACTCCCTTACGTTCGTTATCGGTTCCTCCGGGACATCGACGATCACGTTGACGAGCATCAGCGGTCTTGCAGGGACGGCGAGCCTGAGCGCGTCGGTTTCCTCATCCGATCTCATCCTGATCTGGCCGACGGCCTCGGTGAGCCCGAGCAGTGTGACGCTGACGGCCAACGGGACCGCCACGTCGACCCTGTCGATTTCCACATCGCTGCTCACGACTCCGGGGACGTACACCGTGACGGTCTCGGCGACAGTCGGCTCGATCACTCACTCGACATCGGTCCTCGTCAAGGTGGTGATCGTCTAGCGGATCTCAAGCGGCGGATCGTTGCCCAGCCTACGCGGTGATCCCATTGGCCGCGTCGAGTTCGTCCCAGCTCCCGATTGCGAGGACGAGGAGTAGCGCGGCGAGCACGGCGGTGATTCCCAAGCTGACGGCCGAAACGCTGTCAGGAATTCTCCGCCCACGGCCGCGACAACCGACGTCGTTCCAACAATTGCACCGATCGCGTTCATTCGGTTTGTTTCTCCTGAAGCTCACGCCTCAATAGGCACGCAAGCTCCGGGGGTCAATGTCGCTTATCGCAGAACCCTACCAAATCGTTCCCAATCATTGATTGATGTTGCGCTGACCGAGAGATAACTTAGCTCCGGACCAGCATGGAATCCGCTCGATTCAGAGCACGTCGTTCTGCGCAGGAGCTGGAAGTGACGACTGCATCGTGGCAAGGCGGGCAGAGCGGGGCTCATCCCGCGACGAACGCGTTTTGAGAGCCCTTGATTCCGAAGGCATCGAACAGGAACTCGTCGAAGAGGGAGGCGATGACGACCTCCGGTGCGGCCTGCTTAGACCGGAGCGCAGCCAGGAGGAGGGAGGGCGTGAGGTAGGCACGGAACTGCTGAAGGACCGTCGCCTGTGAGATGCGACCTCCCTTTCCGTCATCGATCGCATTCGCCCCCGCCTCCTTGAACCGCCGGTCGGCGGCCTGCATCGCGTATCCTTCCCACTGGGTAACGTTCTGGGCCGTCTCCGGCGTGAGGACCGTGTATCGAAGCGAGAAGCCGCTGGACCCGGGAGCGTAGATGAAGGAGCCGAGGGTGAGCACGCCGACCGCAACCGCGGTCGCGGCGCGCTCGGCTCCACTCCTCGTTTTGAAACTCACACTGTGTTCACCCGCCCCTCGGTTCGTCGGAACGGAAACGAGCTGAACGGCCCAGCGGCCGGGATGTAGCGAAAAGGAGAGGTTCCCCCTCATTCCCTCCGGGATTTCCGCATCCGTCGCGCGCAGGCTGTGCTCCTGTTGCCGTTTCGTCAGATTGAACGCGGCGAGGTACACGTTCAGCCAACCATCGGGCTTCACGACGCTCGATTCGACGATCGGAGCCACCCAGAAGCCGCCCCAGAGCGGGAAGAGCCGCGACCGCCGGACGATCGGCGCGGGGATCCAGTCCAAATGAGCGGAGAACCAGAACCCCAAACTCCGCGCCTGTGGATCCGCCGCGAGGATGCGGGAAAGGTCTAACGCGCGGCTCGGATTCGAATTGAGGGCGGTGAACCCGAGGACCGGTGGGGTCTTTCCCTTCGCGCCCGGGGTGAATCGCATCTGTGGGAACGCATACGCAAACTCGGGCCGGTCGGCCGTTCGGGTCCACTGCGCCTCCGACGCGCGCCGGACTTGGGAGGCCAGACCCACGCGGCCTTGACCGATCATCGCGAGAATCTGCCCCGTCGTCATCGTCGCGGGAGGCAGGTCGGCATCGGTGATCACCCATGCGTCTTCGTTTCCCGGTGCCCGTGATACACCTGCCGGAGAAGCCGTCGCGCTCATGCGTGCATCAAACTTCCACGGGTGGACTTCCGGATGGAACGCTGACGCCGCGGAAGAGGTCCCTCCATGTCGCATCACCCCGAGGATTGTGAACGGGATGCGAGAACTTAAGCGTGGTGTTGCGCCAGAAAGCCGAAGTCAGATCATTCGCTCGTATTCCGCGATCGCGGCACGCCGTCCGCGTGGCTACCGTCGTATCTATCCGTCAACGAACGGCAAACGCAGGGGTCTTGTTATCATCTCGAATACTCGCGCGTCGCCTTTATAGCGAGCAACTCCGTTTCCGTGTCGCGGTCCTTCGGGACGGGCGGAGGGTTTCTGTGATCGACTGCAAAGGAGTCGCAATATTCGGAACCGTTGTGGTCTTGCTTACGTCTGCCGGTTTCGCGCTCACCGGATTCGAGAGTCGAGCGGCCTCTGTGGCGTCCGTGGGCGCCGTCCAACCCCAAGCCGCGTATTCGATCAACTACCACTTTTATGATTTCTTCAACGTCCCCTACCGGGAATACTGGGACCTCCGGACGGCGGCAAAGTACGGAGACCTGCCGATGAACGCGGAGTGCTTCTCCGCGGAAGGCGTCGCCGAGGGCACGTGCGTGCCGTCCAATCCGAGCGTGCCCGACGTGGCGTCCTATCCGTACGCGGACTGGTATCCGTCGACCACATCCATTAGTCCGACGTCCACGAGCACAATCCCGTTCATTTACGCACCGTACCGAATGCAGGCAATCGGGACGAGTGTGCCCGGGTACACGCTCACGGACCCCGTGTACCTGCCGATCCAGAATCCGGCGGCTGCGGTCGGAACCTCGCTGGGGATCGACTGGAGGATGGACTACATCACGAAGGCCCAGGGAAACACCCTGAAGAACGTCGCAGGTTGCCCCCTCAACCCGAGCTTCAACGATGGATACTACGTGCGCTCGGAACTCACGGTGACGCTGGACCTCCAGGAGTCAAGACGCTTGTTCGGGGTCGTCGCCACGGATGCCGCGTCCGCACAGAACTGGTGGTCCGCGAACACGAATCCGGCCTGCGGCACCTCTGGCACAGAAGAGACCAATTGGCAGAACGCGATTGTCGCACTCGGTGGGTCGGCAGGAACGCCCGGGAAGTTCGATATCTTCAACGGATACGACTACTACTACTCCCCATTCTACACAAACATGACCGCGAGCGTGGCCCTCGACGGCACGACCACGGTCAAGATCGACCACTTGGCGTTCGGAACCGAAGTGCTTCTCGCGCGGATGTTCTACTGGGGGAATGCGGGTTACCTTGGCAACACCCTGAACTCCTCGAAACGGACGGGCTGGTGGGGCATGGAGGCCCCCTGGTTCGAAAGCTTCCACTTCACGACCACGATTGGCGCCGCGACCCACGACTTCTCCCTGACGACCGCGCTCTTCTATCACCTCCAAGCGAATGCGGACGCCGGGCCGAATGGGCTGTACGACAAGACGGACGATATCCCATTCTGGGATTGGGGACCGTCGCTTGCGGACTACGGCTTTTTCAGTCCCGTCAAGCACCCCGAAAATGAGCTCAGCCGATATCCCGATCCGCCGTATGCGTACCCGCACGCGACGACGGGGAGCTTCGACTACGGAGTCAGCAGTGCGTACGATTACGTGCCGGTCACATGGAACCTGAAGGCGGGAGAGAGCTGGTCCTTCACCCTGCCGAAGGGGAATGTGAACTTCTACGATCCGAACCACACGCCGGCAGGCGCGGACCCGACGAAGGGCCAGTTTGTGACGATCCAAAAGCCGCTGTACCTCATGCGGACGTTGCCATCGTCGTACGGCACCTGGGATGAACCGACGAACACATGGACCCTGACCGGCCCGGCCACGACCGGCGGCCCCCCCGGGAACCCCGGGCCGGACGGTATGCCCGGGACGAGCGACGACCAGTACCCGACCTACTCGTATCCGTCGATCGACTTCCAACCGGGTCCGGCGTTGCTCCGCGTCACGACGAACCCCGCGCTGCCCGGAAAGATTATCGTGGACGGTGTGCCGCGGGACGAGTGGGGTCTCGCCTGGATGAAAATCGCGCCGGGCAGGCATCTGGTGTCGTTCGGCGGCCTCAACGGCTTGGCGACGCCGGCGGCCCAGACCGTCACGGTGACGTCCGGCGCGACGGCGACGGTCCAAGGGAACTACGGAGTCAATGGCTACCTGAGGGTGATCACGAACCCCGCCCTGGCGTCGACGATTTCCGTGAACGGGGTCCCGCGGAACGACTGGGGCATGTGGACCGCCTTGCCGCCGGGCACCTACACGGTGCACTTCGGCCTCGTCGCCGGATACAATCCGCCGGCGGACCAGACCGCGATTGTGTCGGCCGGATCGACGATGACGATCACAGGGACCTTCACCTCGAATCCGACGGCGCCGGGACCCGATCCGACGACGTTCGGCTACTTGCGCGTGACGACGAACCCGGCAAGGGCCGCGCAGATCCTCGTGAACGGCGTGCCGCGGGACGACTGGGGCCTCACGTGGGTCAAGCTGGCGCCGGGGACGTACACGGTGTCGTTTGGCGAAGGGTATGGCTACACGCCGCCCGCGCCGAAGACGGTCAACGTCGCCGCGGGCGCGACGACGACGTGGGACGCGCCGTTCGTCGTGCACGGATCCCTCCGGGTGACGACGGACGCCCCCTCGGCCGCGACGGTCTTCGTGAACGGCCTCCCCCGCGATGATTGGGGCATGTGGCAGTCGATCGCGCCGGGCACGTACACAGTGAGCTTCGGTGACGTGTCCGGCTACGTGACGCCGGCCTCGCAGACCGCGGTCGTGACGGCGAACGCTCTTACGTCGATCGCGGGACATTACGTCGCCGCAGCGCTCGCACAGGCGGCGACAATTCCGTCTGGTGCGGTAGTCTGGATACTCCCAATCGCCGCGGGGATTGCATCGGTGGCCTCATGGACGAGCGGGACGACTTCTGCCGCCGCGCTCGTCAGCACGTCGCCGTCGAAAGTCGAAGACTAGCGAGACGAAGGATCGCGAGTGGGTCCGTCCGGATTTGAACCGGAGTCTAGTGGTCCCGAACCACCAAGGATAGACCAAGCTACCCCACGGACCCGCGCGACGCGGCGTACGCCCGGGGTCTCTATAAGTGTTGCGCGCTCCTGCGTTTCAGTGCGCGAAGATTTCGGATTCTTGGTTTCGTCAGACCTCCCTTGTTCTGCGTCTGGATACTCAGTGGCGAGGCTTGATTAGCGTGGCCTTCCAATTTATTCGGGATGGACCAGCTCCAGATAGAGCCGCGGGCACGGAAGAAGAAAAAGTCTTCAAAGCTCGAATTCGACGCCTCGCAAGTGTTCGGGACCTCGAAGGACACCGAGATTCAGATGGACCTGGACTCGGCCCGGTACGCGGCCCAGAAAGGCGAAGGCGGAGACCGACGAGCGTAGTTCTGTTGGCGTCTCGTTACGATCGCGTCGGCGCAGCCTGGGCATTGGATCGCGGCGTGACAAACGATGAATCATGGTCGTCTGGATAAGCCGCCGACCGCGGGCTCGAAATGTCTAGGAATCGAAGGTGCTTCGAACCCACGCGCGCGATATTTTCGCGCGTGATAATTTCGGCGTCAGTAACACACGTGGCCCCTGTGTGTTCACTGCGGGCCCAAGGCCCTTATCCCGGATCCCGGGGTCGGGCCGCCCACTAGGAGGTGGGGAAACATCCACAACCGAATAGCCATAGTGGGCCTGATCGTGCTCGGCCTCGGGCTGGCGGCGTTTTCCGTGGCCTTCGTGCCGCGGGGCTTTGCGTCGACCATCTCGACGGCGGGTGACTCGATCGGGAAGCAATCGGTGAGCGCGGACGTCCCGATGCCGGTCGCCGTCCACGTCGACGCGGCCTCGTCCGGGTGCGACAACTCCCCCGGACCGACGATCACCCTCTCGGGTGAGCTCGCGTTGGCGGGACTCGGCGTCCAGATGACGTTCCAGAACAACGTGAAGGGGACGCACCAGCACATCGAGACGACGACGGCCACGGCCGTGCTGATTCCAGCCGGGGAGAGCCTCTCGATCCCGAAGCAGCCCGTATTGGGCGGGACTGGCGGCAACCCCTTCATCTGGGTTCAGTTCATGGACGCGAGCGGGAACGCGATGTCCGATGAGATCTTCCTCGGACGCTGCGTCCAAGGCATCTTCGCCACGGATGCGAGCTTCGTGATCCGGGCGCTCGCGACGGCCGACGTCACGGGTGGAACCTGCGACAACACAGGCTCGACGATCAGCCTGAGCGGCGAGTTGAGCCTATCCGGAGTCAACGCGCAGATCATCTTCCGAAACAACGACAACCCGGTCGGTGGTCCGCACGAGAACGACCAGCCCGTCAAGGTGAGCGTCGTGCTCATCCCGGCGGGCGAGTCGATCGAGTTCGCGAAACAACCGCCCCTCGGTGGAGTCGGCGGGAACCCGTGGATTTACCTCGAGTTCCTGAGCGCGAACGGCGAGCCCGTATCGGACAACTTCCTGTTGGGCCGATGCGTGCAGGACTTCTGAAACCCAACCCCCTTTCTTCATTTTTCGATTCGCCTAGCGAGAAGCAGCCGCGGGACCGCCGATCCGTCTTCGACGTGCGCCGATAGTCTCTTCGACACGCTTATATAGCGCTCGAATTGTCGCGGGCTCCATGCAGTTTCCGCTCCGCGAAAAAATCGCGGGCGAAATCGCCCTTTCGGACCAGCCGGGCAAGACGATGCGGAAGTGGCGGGAGGAACTGCGGATTTCACAGACCGAGCTCGCGACCCACATGCGCGTCTCGCCCTCCGTCATTTCCGATTATGAGGCGGGTCGTCGAACGTCGCCGGGCATCAAGACGATTCACCGGCTCGTGGACGCGCTCCTCGAGATCGACCAGAGGACCGGGCAAAAGCTCACGAAGCGGTTCCAGGAGTACTCCGACGTCATCCCATCGATGCGAGACTGGGCGGTCGGCGTCCGCGCGGCGGACTTTCTGCGGAAGATCGACGGGAAGCTGCTCACCCAGAAACTCAACACACGCCGGATCGTGAACGGATATACGGTGATTGATTCGATGAAGGCCATCACCACGTTGGACGCGAGCGACTACTTGCAGATCTATGGCTCCACGAGCGAACGGGCCCTCTTCTTCACCGGGGTGAAGTACGGACGTTCGCCGATGATCGCGATTAAGGCCCATCCGTTGAAACCCGCGATGGTCGTGTACGTGCAGCCGGAGAACATTGACGACCTGGCCGTCAAGTTGGCCGAGCTCGACAACATCCTCCTGGCGCGCACGGACCTCGAACAGGGAGAACTCATCTCGAGATTGGAGCGAATCGCATGAAGGCAGGCATCGTGAGCTACGGCGGGTACATCCCGCGGTACCGAATTCGACCGAAAGACATCGGCGTGGTGTGGGGCGCCGACGGCGAGGCGATGGGCCGAGGGCTGAACATCCGCGCGAAGAGCGTGCCCGGTCCCGACGAAGACGTGATCACGATCTCCGTCGAAGCCGCGCGGGCGTGCATGGCGAAAGTCGACATCGACCCCACCGAGATCGGCGCGATCTACGTCGGCTCCGAATCCCATCCGTACGCGGTCAAGCCCACGGCGACCATCGTCGCGGAAGCGATCGGTTCGGCCCCGGTCCTCACGGCCGCGGACTTCGAGTTCGCGTGCAAGGCCGGGACCGCCGCGATGCAGACGACGATGGGCCTGACCCTGTCGAAGATGATGAAGTACGGCCTCGCGATCGGTTCCGACACGAGCCAGGGCGCCCCGGGCGACGCGCTCGAGTACAGCGCCTCGGCCGGAGGGGCCGCCCTCCTCATCGGGACGGATCGCTCGGTCGCCGACATCAGCCACACTGTCTCCTACACCACGGACACGCCGGACTTCTGGCGGCGCGAAGGCCAGCGATACCCGAGTCACGGCGGACGCTTTACCGGCGAGCCGGCGTACTTCAAACACGTCGTCAATTGCGCCCAGCTCTTGTTCAAGAGAGCCGGCACGACCGCGGAGGATTACGACTACGCCGTGTTCCACCAGCCGAACGGCAAGTTCCCTGTCCGCGTGGCGAAGCAACTCGGATTCAAGGAGCCTCAGATCGACACAGGCCTGTGCGTGCGGGACATCGGCAACACGTACAGCGGCGCGATCATGGTGGGCCTCTGCGCGATCCTGGACGAGGCCGAGGCGGGCGATCGCATCTTCGCGGTCGGCTATGGCAGCGGCGCAGGCTCGGACGGCTTCGATCTCACCGTGACCGACCAAATCACGAAGATCCGCAGGGATGCGACGCCGTCGATCAAGGAGATGATCGCGGACCAGGTCTTCGTGGACTACGCGACGTACGCGAAGTACCGCGGGAAGATCCTCATGCGGGAGGCCTGAACGATGCGGGACGTCGCCGTGATCGGCGTCGGCGAGACGGAGTTCGGAGAACTCTGGG
>WNGN01002486.1_pt1 | contig 12372 bp, 8 predicted proteins | sample 5400561 | NCBI WGS metagenome assembly WNGN01 (sample SAMN13153379, study PRJNA577476) | soil metagenome | isolation source: 115 cm soil or saprolite under Garry oak tree replicate 2 | place: USA:California | collected 2016-06-15
GAGTTCCGGGCGCATTCCATTTCGCATGAACTTGCGGGCGAGCAGATTGAGTCGTCGCGCCGTGCCTGCGAACGCGCAGAGGCGATCGTGAATGCAGAACTGAAGCGCGGCCTCTCAGGCCTGGCGACCATTGGTGCAACTGCACCATTCGTGGGCCTGTTCGGAACTACGGTCGGCATCATCAACGCATTTATGGGCATGTCGTCTGAGAAGACCGCCGGTCTGTCTGCCGTCGCAGGCGGTATTTCGGAAGCTCTCGTCACCACGGCGTTCGGTTTATTTGTGGCCGTTCCTGCGGTATGGGCATACAACTGGTTCACCAATAAGGTGGAAGCTTTCGGTATCGAGATGACCAACTCTTCGTCCGAGCTGATCGATTACTTCATAAAACAGCAGAAAGGGAAGAAGTAGCCATGGCAATGGGAGGCACTGGCGGGGGCAGGGGAGAGGTTACCTCCGACATCAACGTGACGCCAATGGCCGACGTAATGCTCGTCCTTCTAATCATTTTCATGGTTATAACCCCGATGTTGCAGAAGGGCGTCAGCGTCGAGCTAGCCAGAACAAAGAACCCGGTCGATATGAAAGAAGCCGACAGGGATGACGCGGTCCTCGTCGTTGTAACACGTGACGGGAAGCTCTACCTGGGACAAGGCCGTGTGAATATTGACGACCTCGCTTCCAAGGTCAACGACCTCCTGGCGAATAAGCTGGACAGAACCGTATTCGTGAGAAGCGATTTACGCGCGAAATACGGCGACGTCGTTCAGGTCGTGGACAGCATCCGCAGTGCGGGCGTCGACAAAGTGGGGTTGTTGACCGAGCGCCTGGATGACCAGGTTCGCAGGTAGGAGGCACCAGCGATGAAGAAAAAAGTAAAGAAGATATCGGCAAAAGCGGACATCAACGTCACACCGTTTATTGATATTCTGCTCGTGCTGCTGGTCATCTTCATGACGATCACTCCATTAACTCCCAAAGGCCTGGATGCTGCGGTTCCGCAGCCGCCACCGCCGGGCACACCGCCACCGCCGCCTGACGAGCTTAACAAGACAATCGTTGTGTCGATCGACAAAGCGGGGACGCTCAAGATCAACCAGAAGGAAGTCGAACTCCGCTTCCTCGGCAATGAGCTACAGGAGGTCTTCAAGACCCGGAATGAGCGGACCATGTTCGTTCAGGCCGACCCGGAGCTCCTCTACAAAGACGTGGTCGAGGTTATCGACGTTGCCAAGGGCGCCGGAGTCGATAAAGTCGGGTTGATGACAGAGCAGATCTCGGCAGGCAAATAGGAGAGGCATACGATTATGACGCGGCACACGAAATTGATGCTCGCCTTCCTGGCGATTCTTTCACTGGCAACCACAAGCTGTGCCAAGCTCCAGGCGCGGGATAACCTGAACAAGGGTGTGCGTGCCTTCAGAGAGGCACACTACGAAAACGCAGTCACCTATTTTAAGGAAGCCGCCAGACTGGATCCGGAGCTCACAGACGCCGAAGTCTACCTGGGAACAGCATACCTGCAGCAGTTCATTCCAAATGCAAACTCGGAAGAGAACCAAAAGAACGCGGATATGGCGATTCAAACGTTTCAAAACGTGCTGAAACGCCAGCCAGATAATGTCAGCGCCATTGCCGGTCTCGCTTATATGTACCAGAACACGAGCCGGGTTCAGGAAGCGCGCGAATACTATTTGAAGAACACCCGGCTCTCGCCGACCGATCCCGTACCGTTCTATGCTGTGGGTAGCGTGGACTGGATCATCGTCTACAACAAAAATAATCCCCCTCCGGAAGAGGAGCAGATGAAGCTTGTTGACGAAGGACTCAACTTCCTCGATAAGGCTCTCGCATTGAACAAGGACTACGAAGACGCGATGTCGTACAAGAACCTGCTCTATCGCGAGAAAGCCCGGCTCTCCAAAAACGAAGACGAGAAGAAACAGCTCATCGCTCAAGCTGACGACTGGTTCAATAAGGCACTCGAAACTCGCAAGAAAGTCCAGGAGCAGAAGAAGAGCCCCGGCGGCATCACTCTAGATAATAAGAAATAGTAGCGCGCTGCAAGTATTTAGCCGCGAATTACGCGGATTACGCGACGCCCCGATTTCGCGTAATCCGCGTAATTCGCGGCTTTTTTACTATAATCAAACATACATGATCCGCTTGGAGCAGATTCTCGACCGCGTCGACAAGCACCACCCTGGTGACAACCTGGAACTCGTGCGCCGTGCTTATATCTTCTCGGCGAAAGAGCACAAGGGACAGGTGCGCGCCTCCGGCGAGCCTTATTTGACACATCCTCTCGAAGTCGCAAACTTGCTGGCCGAAATGAAGATGGATGCGGTCACGGTCAGCGTCGGACTCTTACACGACGTCGTCGAAGACACGCTTGTTTCACTGGAGAAGATCGAAGAGCTTTTCGGGTCTGACGTGGCTCACATCGTCGATGGAGTGACCAAGATCAGTCAGATCCAATTCACCTCCAAAGAAGCGAAGCAGGCCGAGAATTTCCGTAAGATGCTCCTTGCCATGACCGACGACATCCGGGTCATTATGGTCAAGTTTGCCGACCGGCTCCACAATATGCGGACGCTTGCCTATCTTCCGGCAGACCGCCGCCAGGCCATCGCCCGCGAGACCATGGAAATCTACGCGCCGCTGGCGAACCGCCTCGGCATGGGCAAAGTCCGTGGCGAGCTCGAGGATCTCGCATTCAGCTACATCGATCCGAAGGCATACCAGGAACTCAAAGAAATCGTCGATCGAAAGCGGAGGGCGCATGAAGCGTTTCTGGCGCAGATCACCAAGATCGTCGAAGACAAAATGAAGGAGCACGACGTTCCGTGCCTCACCGAATCGCGAATCAAGCGGCTCTATTCCGTCCATCAAAAACTGAAGAAGCAGCGAATCACGACCGATCAGGTTTTCGATCTGCTGGCGATACGCATCATCACCGATAACGTGAAAAACTGCTACGCCGCGCTTGGAGTGATTCACAACACCTGGAGTCCCGTGCCGGGCCGCATTAAGGACTTCATCGCGATGCCGCGGCCAAACATGTACCAGTCCCTGCACACTTCCGTCATTGCAGGCGGCCAGCCCTTCGAAGTGCAGATCCGAACCGCGGAAATGCACCGCATCGCCGAAGAAGGGATTGCAGCGCACTGGAAATATAAAGACGGCAAGTTGGTGGCGGACGGCCGCGAAGACAAGCGTATTTCGTGGCTTCGCCAACTTGTCGAGTGGCAGCAGGACATGAAGGATCCTGCGGACTTCCTGAGCACGTTGAAAATCGACCTGTATCCGGAAGAAGTCTACGCGTTCACGCCCAAAGGAAAAGTCATCACGTTGCCGCGGGACGCGACAGCCGTGGATTTTGCCTATGCCATTCACACAGAAGTGGGACACACGTGCGTCGGAGCCAAAATCAACGGGCGGATGGTGCCATTAAAGACCAAACTCAAGAATGGCGACATCATCGAGATCGTGACCCAGTCCGGTCATAAGCCAAGCCGCGATTGGCTGTCGTTCGTAAAGACATCGCGCGCCCGCAACAAGATCCGGCATTGGCTAAATGAACAGGAGAGCGGAAAGGCCATTGAGCTCGGACGCAAGATGTTCGAAAAGGAAGCGCGAAAATACAAACAGAACGTGAGGGAACTGCTCGAAAGCGAAAACCTTGTCACTTTGTTGCCGGACTACGCGTCGAGCAAGGTGGAAGACCTGCTCTCGGCGATCGGTTATGGAAAAATCTCCGCGAAACAAATTCTCGCCAGAATATCTCCAGATGGCTTGAAGGAACCAGCTCCGGAAGAAGAATCGAAGATCGCATCGGTCGTCAAGCGCGTCCTGGGATTGGGTACGGATGCCAAACTCCAGGTAAAAGGATTCGACGATCTCCTAGTCTATCGTGCCAAGTGTTGCAATCCGATCCGCGGTGAGGAAGTGATCGGTTATATCACGCGAGGCAAAGGTGTCGCGGTCCATTCGAAGAATTGTCCGAACGTTCAAAACCTGCTTTATGACGCAGATCGAAAAATCGAAGTAGAATGGGCCGGCACCGCGCCTTCTGCGGAGGCCTATGCTGTCCCACTGACCATCTTGACGGAAGACCGGCCCGGAATGCTGGCCGGCATTGCAGCTGCGATCTCGGAAGTGAAGTCGAACATCTTGAACGTCGAAGCTCGAACGGCTGATGAACAGGGAACGATCGACATCACCGTTGAAATTCCGGACATGAAACACCTGGAACGCGTCATTGCATCCATCAAGAAGCTTGACGGTGTGTATGACGTCGCTCGCTCCACTCGGGTGGTGAATCCGACACGATAGGATTGCACGGAGTTGGGCTAGCCGCGGATTGCGCGGATGACATCGGTACAGGGCATATGAACAAAACAATAATCTCCAGTTCGATAGGTCCCGCGGCTGCGGGTCCCTACTCTCAGGCTATCCGAGCGGGCAATTTGCTTTTTGTGTCGGGGCAGATCCCAATTGACCCTTCCACCGGAAAGCTCATTGACGACAAAAGCATCCGCGCTCAGGCGCAGCGCGCACTCTTAAACCTGCAAGCGATCGTCTCGGCCGCCGGTGGCTCCACGGAAAATGTTGTGAAAACCACAGTGTTTTTGAAGGACATGAATGACTTCGCCGAAATGAATTCCGTTTACGCAGGATTCTTCGGTTCCCGCGCACCGGCTCGTTCCACCGTCGAGGTGGCCCGTTTACCTCGAGATGTGTCCATCGAAATCGACTGCATCGCGGTTTTGGATTAGACCCAGTTTGAGGAACCGCGGCTACTAAAATCTTGCCCGGCGCCGGATATCCAGGCCGAAGTTCCCCAGTTCATCGCGAGAAGCCAGAATCGACGTATTTCGGCTGACGAAATATTCGATCAGGATAATCTGTTGGCGGTTTGAAGCCAGATCCTGAGAATAGCTGATCGAAAGGTCTTTCGTCACTTGCTGGGAAAGCGTAATGCGCGCCCCCGGGTTGGTTTCGGCGCCCACGAGGAAAGGCTCGAGACGGACGTTGTTAAGGCCGAAGATTCGGCCGCCCACTCGTTGCCGCAGAAGGTCAAAGAGGATCGAAGTCGCGCCGCTTTGAAAAAGCTGCTCGCTAGTGGGCACGGAAGTTCCAGGCCCAGGCCGAAGCGCGTATTCTTCACGAGTTCGTCCGCCTGCAATCAAACTGACGATCTCAAGTTCCGGAAGCGGCGGGTCCGATCGCAGATCCAGATGCAACTGGTCTCCGCGGCCGCTGATGGCGAGAATCACGCGATAATCCCGCACCTCGGTTTCGGCCTGAACGTCGACGACAGGTTCGATTCTCAAAGGATCGACGAAGTCGATATTGCCGCGATTGACCCGGTAGCGGTTCCCCTGAAACAGCAGCGTGCCACCACTGGCCTCGATATGGCCCGTCAGCGAAGGACTTTCCACCGTCCCCTTTACATCGACATCGACTCGAGCCTCCACATCCGCCAACTGATTCTGGATCGTAATATTCCTGCTGCCTTCAACGTGCACCGAAAGCCGCAGTCTGCCGAGAGGCGAAGACTCGGCGCTTACATTGCGTTCTGTGAGCAGGGTCAGAAACTCTTCAAAGCTGCTACGGTATGCGAGATTCTGTATCTGCAGATTGCCTTCGAGGACTGGCGCTTCCCAGGCGCCCCGCAAAATAAGCGTGCCGTCGACAACGGTGCGTAGACCCTCCGGATAACTCGGACGCAACCGTACATCGTCTGCTTCAATCCGGATATTCATGGCCTGAACACTTCCGTGTTGCAGAAGCGCTGCGCCCTGCGCGCGGACGTTTCCGCCCCCCATGAGGCCTTGAATATTGTTCAGGGTCACGCGATCCTGATCGAAGAACAAATCCCCGTTAAGATTGGAAAGGCTGGTGAATAATCCACGCCGGCCAAAGGAAGCATTGGCCAGATGCGCAAGCCCGCGAAGATCCGGATTCTGCACGGTTCCGCCGATGCGGCCCTCTACGTTCATTCCTCCACTTGAAATCCATTCCGGATATGCAGCCGCAATGAAAGCGAGATCCAGACGGCCGCTCACATCGAGGTTTAGCGGCGCGGCGGCAGCAAACCCGATCGTGCCGGCGAGGCTAACCTGAGTAGACTCCCCAGTAAGGGTGACACCGGAAAGTGTTAGCCGTTCGGAATCGAAATCGAATGTAAACGGCTTCGTAGTACGCAGAGTCCTTTGTTGAAGGCGAGCCTCGGCGCTTTCGATACGTCCGTCTCCCCGTATCCTCTTGGAGTCAGTCACCAGACCCGACAACGTTGCATTTCCGGTTGCGAGGATCGTCCCCTCCGATAAACGGGCAATTCGCGCCAGCGGGTACATCGTGAAATTGGCCCGCGCTGTGAAAGGGTACCCCGCTCCAGCCGTATCCACCTGCGCCGTGAGGCTGAGATTCCTGGCCGCATCCAGACTTAAGTCCAACTTCGATCCGGTCGAAGAGACTTCAACCCGCGCTTGCGGAAAAACCTCGTCATAAAAGGAAAGGTTCTGAAGAATAGCCTCTCCCCCGATGTTGGGCCGAATCCTCGTACCATCTCCGCGAAAGTCGGCCTGTCGTATGGTTCCTCCCAACGATCCCGGAAGACCGAGACTCGCGAATCGGTGAAGATCTGCCGAAGCCAAGTGTGTCGAGAATTTCACCGTGTCCGTCGCCCGATTGAATAAACCATTGCCGGTGAGTGTGGCCTCGCCTTGTCTGACGGATAACTGATCGAGTTCAACCACAGGGTCAAAGTAACGGACATGACCTCGGATATCACCGATAAACCTTCCGTCGAACCATAGATCGTTGACACGCACCTCTCCATCCAGACGCACCGGTGTCAGAGCTGTAATATGAACATCGCCCGAAAAAATACCTTCGACTTTTCGATTGATGAAAACCGCGAGATCCGGTCCTGTCACACGATTCGATTGAACTCGCAAATCCACGGCCGACCTGTCTAAATGCGCGCGGCCGTTGATGACCATCTGCGATTCGCCTTGACTCACGTGCACATTGCGCAGGTCGACGTTTTCCGTTTGAGTGTCGAGCCGAGCGCTTCCCGTGGCATTTTGGATTTTCCACTCGCGATAGAGATGATTTTGTAGAGTGAATTCTCCTTCAAGTACCGGTCTCGCGGCAGGACCGGACAAAATGCCGTCAAAGGACCCACTTCCGTTAGCGCCGGAGTAAAGGAAGGCCAGATTCCTAAGGTCTGAGGACCTCATTGCGAGTTTCAAGTCCGACTTCGTTTCATGAATCAGACCGTCTGCTTTTACCGTGGTCGAATAGAACCGGACGTCGGCGTTTGCCACTCTGGCCTCTCCGGGACTGACTTCGTACTCCGTGGAACCGTCCAGAGGCAGGGGCACCAGATCCGCTACGCGGGCTGGGGTATAGGACTTGAGGTCCGCTGTCCCGGAGAAGTCATATCGTTTCAGCTTGCCTTCGAACCAACCGTTGAGCGTGCCCGTCACGTTGGAAAAAATGCGGTATTTCGGGTTCCAAGCATAGGCTCGTGCGAGTGAAGCGGCGTCGATTCCGGAATAGTCGAGATCGACATTCACACGTGACGGCCCGGGAAACTTCTCGACGACGATGCTCCCGTCAAGTTCACCCGCGGCAATTCTGGCCTTCAATTTCCGCACAGACAGCCTTTTATCCGGATGGTGGTATGCGTACTCACCGGTCAGATTTGTTGCATGCCAGCCCTCAAAATCAACGGCATCGGATGTGGTGTTGCCCCGGGTGAAGAAATATCCGCGGGAGAATTCCAGAAACCCGGCAACGGCCGCTTGGCCGCCAAATGTTTCTTGGGTGAAGAAATAATTCAGAAAGGGGACCTGGACCGTGCCAGTGTATTCGAGCTTTCCTGAAATGCTCTGGTTGAGAACCTGGTTAATACGTCCTTGAAGCTTCACCTCCGTCGCGCCGGACCGGACCGTGATTCTGTGCGCGACCAGCGTTCCGCGAGTGTAGTCCGTGTCCGCGCTCAACGTATACGGGATCGACGGTTTGCGCTCGAAAGAGCGGTCGTAGAGGCCATCATAGCGGATATGGCTCTCCAATACTTCCCGCGTACCCTGGTAATTGAGCACACCTGCAAGATTGGCTACCGAGAAATCCAAATCGAGTCGACGTTCATTGACTAATGCGGCGCCATGGATGAGGTTGAAGTTCGTGATCGAGATCCGGAAATCGAATGGCGTGCCGTCTCCCCGGGTTTCAGGCGACGGAAAATTCGTCTTTGCGTCCGCACCAATCACAACATGAAATTCGGGCCGCGACAGCGTGAGTTCGAAAAGATCAATCCGTTTTTGAAAAAGCGTTTGGAAATTGAGACCAATATCAATCTGGTCGAAATGCGCGAGAGGTGCCTGGTCCTGGGGTTCGAGCCCGCGCAGAGTCAAATCCTGCAGCCGAAATCGTTGCTGCCAGAAGCTCCAATTGAACTTTCTCAGCGAAGCTTCCCCACCCGTACGCCGCTCGACCTCACGGACGACGTAACGACGGGCCTGCTCTTCGAAAGCGGGTGAATTGACATAAACGACAAGGCCACCAACGAGAGCCAGCACGCACAGTGCGAGGACGCTCAGCAATGCGAGGAGCCATCGCTTATTCAAAAATCTCAATGTCACTTCTCCTTCGAATTGCCTCCAGCCAGATTTTCACCTCGTGATCCAATTTTTCCTCAATAACATTTTTAGGAATAACATCCGCCACTTGCTCGAGAGGTGGAATCGGGTTCAGGCCACGCGCTTTCGCTTCAGGCACGAAGACTTCGTCGTAATATTTCCGGATCTCTTCATCCGATGCGCGCAGGAACTGGCGAAACCGGACATCGAAATATTTCGCCATCTGAATGCGCTTCCGGACGACGTCCCGCATCGCGGGAGAGGGCAGTGCGCTCGGCTGTTGCAATTTCCTTAGCTCCGTCTCGATTTCTGAATCCGAAACTTCGACGCCCGGGAAATCCGCTATTTCACTTTCGATCAGATAGTTTTCGATCAAATCCTGGATCAGAGCCTTGTCGTCGATGAGCTTCTCACCCAATCTCGCGCGGATCTCGCGCTCCTGGCGAATGTCGCTCAAGGTAACGATGTGGCCCTGCACAACGGCCACGATCCGGTCGATGATCTCGGCATGCAAACAGAAAGAAGCGAGTAGCCAGAAGCCTAGGGAAAAGAGCGTCAGACCCCTCCCGCAGACGCGAGCAGCACTGCGATACGAAACTCTCGCCGAAAAAAGGCGTCTGACCCCATTTTCCTTCAGCTTCTCGCTTCTCGTCTCTTTCTGCATACTCAGAATGGGTTCCCCAACGTAAAGAACACGTGAAATCTGTCTTCCATGGTACCGTCTATTGTTTTCCTGGGCTTCAGATTCACTCCGAAATCCACACGCACAGGTCCAACCGGTGTTTGATAACGAAGCCCGAAGCCGGCCGCATGAGTAAAACCGCGGAGATGGATGTCTCGTATTTCCTTGAATACATTTCCCGTGTCGTAGAAGAGCGCGCCGCCAACACCAGGGATTGGAAAGATCCGCAGAGGAACCCGATACTCGACATTACCGATCGTCATGATATTACCGCCTGAGGGCTCGGCCTTATCGAAACTGAAGCCCCTGAGCGTCGTGGATCCGCCGGCGAAATATCGCTCTGTAGGAGGCAACTGGGGGAATGGGTTTTTCCCTGTGATGCCGAACGGATGGTTCCATCCCAGGCGAAATGACGTAGCGAGCACTCCATGTGGCGCGGGCGAATAAAAGCTGGACTGGTTGAACAATGAAGTGAAATTCAATTCCGAGCCAAATGCACGGCTCGCGACCTGGAACGTTGTCGTACTGAAGGAGCCTGTACTCGGATTGAGCGGATCGTTGCGGCGATCCTGAATAAAAGAAGTGCCGACGCGTGCGATCTGACAGGTCCCATGGGTCGTCACTTTTCCCGACGCATCCACCGTTGTGGACCAGCACGGCCCCTGCTCTGGAGGAATGGTTTGAGCCTGCAGATTCACACGAAAGTCTCCTAGATTGACGGTCTGGTAGCTTGACGTAAATAGAACGTTTTGCTGCGGAGAGAATCGCTTCAGCACCTGGAGTGAGAAGTCGATTCGATTCGCGTTAAGGAACGGCCGCTCCGTGTGTTCTATAAAAGTCGAGGCGAAACCATCAAGATCGTGATTGAAGAGCTTCGGTTCGCGATAGGTTGTCTGAAAGAGCCGCTCGCGTTGGCTACCCCGAACTCGAAAGCTTAGCGAGCGGTCCAGCCCAAACAAATTGTTATGTGATAAATCGACCGTCGCACGCGCATGTTCGTACTCCTGAAAACCGATGCCATAGGTCACCGAAATTGGCTTGGCGTCCTCGACCTGGATTAACAGGTTTCGAATTCCCTGCAGGTTTTGCTCCAAAGAAACAATTTCGACGCGGTTGAACAACCCCGTTGCGTAGAGTTTCCGTTGGCCTTCCAGTATTGCCTCCGGGTTGTAAGGCGTGTTCGGATACAGGCTGCTGTTTCGATGAATGATCTTTTCTTTAGTGAGCGTGTTACCCGCCACGCGGATGCTGCCGATCTGGTAGGCCTCGCCCTCGCTGATTTGAAACGTCACTCGTACGCCGTTGTTGGTTTGGGTCCGATCGACACTCGGCTCCACTCGTACGTCCGCATAACCTTTCGAATAGTACAACTCCATCAATGCAGCGCGGGCCTGGTCCACCGCGACAGGCGTATAAACATCGTTTTCCTTCAACACGATTTTTCGACGCAGTTCCTGATCGGGAACCGCAAAGTTGCCGAGAAATGTCACGAAATCCACAGGTAGCCGCGTACCTTCCTCAGTTTGAATAACGACATCAATCGCATGATCTCGCTCTTCATAGCTGCCGCGAACGCTCGTCCCTTCGTAACCCCCGTTACGATACATCGCCTCGATCGTCCGGACATCCTGATCGAGCAGCTCGCGGCTGAACACACCCCGGCTGAACAACGATCCATTTCGAATTTTGATTCGTTTTCGAATTTCTTCGGTACTGATTTGCTTGTTTCCAAGAATGCTAACGGATTCGATATGGTGTGAAACTCCGGGCGTGATGTTGTAGTTGATTTGGATGGCGTTATCGAGTGGCGCTTCTATGACCTGGGAGTCCACTGTCGCTTCGAAGTAGCCCTCCTGCTGCATATACCGTTCGATCTGCATCCGGCCTTCCGCGACCAGGTCCTGATCGACCGCCCCCTCCTCAAAAATCGGCACCAGCTCTCGAAGTTTCTTTTTCGAGATGTCAAAGCCGTTGGGTTCGACAAGAGTGAACTGTCCAGGCTGGATCGTGAGATTCAGATCCACAGTATGCATTGCCGCCGTATATTGGCGATCGACATTGACTCGGGTGTTCAAAAATCCAAGATCGGTAAATTTTGCGCGAATGGACGCAACACTCTTGTCCAGCTTGGTTTGGACGAAATCATCACCCGAGTGGAGGTTCATAGCCTCCAGAAGTTCCTTCGGAGAGAACGTCTGTTGGCCCCCCTGGATTCGAATGTTCGCAATCTTCGCCTTCGGTCCCGGCTCCGCCCGGAGCGTGACAAACACAAGCCGCGTGGCTTGGTTACGGTCGTATTCGGGAGTGATCTTGACTTCGAAATACGCTTCAGACTTCAGGAGTTCCGTTGCATCCTCGATAATTCGATCAACCGCGGACGTCGTAAATTTTTCTCCCAGGGGAAGACGGAAGTAGCCGGAAAGCGACCGTTCGAGAAGATTTGCCGGCTCCAAACGGAAAGTACTGAAGAAGAAATGCGGCTGGACCCGGAACGTGAGATTGGTCGTGCCTTGCCCCGCCGGCGTCGCATCGACCTCGATGTAGCTGTACTTTCCGGTATCGTAGAGCTTCTGGATGGACGCCCGGACGTTTTCAGGCGTAATCGAATCGCCTACCTTCAACGGGACCGTCAGCAGGTCGGTTTCCGACTCGGCGCCGGAAAGGGCAAGGCTCGCCACTCGACTGCCGTAGTATGGTTCTTCCGCATGGACGACCCATGGCACTAGCAGTACCAGCATGAGGCCCCGCACCTTCATATAACCTACGACGCTCCTGAGCGTTAGACGCGACTCGTAAAGAAGGTAGCACTCAGAGGGGAATTTCGGCTTTGGGCTTTCGGATATGAAATCTTTTTTCAGGCCTTGGTGATTCGGCCCGAGCGGATGCAGTTTGTACAAACCCTCATACTCTTGTGGGTCTTTCCAACAACGACCCGTATGCGCTGAAGGTTCGGATTCCACCGCCTTCTCGTCAGATTATGAGCATGACTGATCCGATTCCCATAGATCGGGCCCTTGTTACAGATTTCGCAGC
>WNGN01002572.1_pt1 | contig 12370 bp, 12 predicted proteins | sample 5400561 | NCBI WGS metagenome assembly WNGN01 (sample SAMN13153379, study PRJNA577476) | soil metagenome | isolation source: 115 cm soil or saprolite under Garry oak tree replicate 2 | place: USA:California | collected 2016-06-15
GCCCGGGAAGCGGAAGAGGAATTGCGGGCCATCGTCCAAGGCGCGGATATCGTCTTCGTGACTTGCGGCCTCGGGGGAGGCACCGGCACCGGGAGCTGCGGATACGTGGCGCGCCTGGCGAAGGAGATGGGAGCCCTCACGATCGCGGTCGTCACATTGCCCTTCCGAGGGGAAGGCAAGCTCCGGATGGAGAGCGCGGAGTGGGGCCTCGAGAGGCTGCGCGATGCCGCCGACACCGTGATCACGATCCCGAACGACAAGCTGCTCGACCTCGTCCCGAGGCAGTCGCTGAACCTGGCGTTCAAGTTCGCCGACGAAGTCCTGATGCGGTCCATCAAGGGCCTCACGGAGATCATCACGAAGCCCGGCCTGGTGAACCTCGATTTCAACGACGTGAAGACGATCATGAAGGGCGGTGGCGTCGCCATGATCGGCTTGGGCGAGAGCCAGGCCGTCGGCGACAACCGTGCGGTCGAGGCGATCGAGGAAGCGATCAACTCGCCCCTGCTCGAGGTCGACGTGTCGACGGCCCACGGCGTGTTGATCAACGTCACTGGCGGCAACGACATGACCATCTCGGAGGCGGAACGGGTCGCCGAGGTCGTGCAGTCGAAGGTCTCGCCGACCGCACGCATCATTTGGGGCGCCACGGTGGACCCGTCGCTCGAACACACCTTGCGCGTCATGCTCGTCGCGACCGGCGTGAAGTCCAAACAGATTGTCGGGCGTCGCGATCCGTCCGAGGAACGGGCTCGCGTCGGAATCGATGTGATCCGCTAGTCGGTCAGCCTCCGATTCCGATGGTCGGTGCGACCCGGACTCAGCAGTCGCCCGTTTGTCAACCGCGTTCTCGCAACCCTTATAACCGGCACGCTCTTACGCAGGAAATGAAATTACTCCCCAGCCGGGAGGCTAATTCCCGGGGGCCGAAGGATGGATTCCATCGTCAGGGAAATCGTGACCCGATCGGGCGCCGAAACTCGGGCGCCTGAGTCCCCTACCCAGTCGATCGGGGTCGGTGCCGAAGACGCCGAACTCGAGCGGATCCTCGCGAGCCTCCGGACGAACATCAAGATCGTCGGGATCGGTGGCGGAGGCTGCAACACGATCGACCGCCTTGTCGAATCAGGCATCGTGGGGGCCGAACTGTACGCCGCGAACACGGACGCCCAACATCTACTGATCATCCGATCCCCGCACAAGTTGCTCCTCGGCCGTCGGGTAACGCGAGGCCTCGGTGCCGGCGCCCTTCCCCAGGTCGGCGAGGAGTCCGCCCGGGAGGCGGCCGACGAACTCCGGTCCGTCGTCCATGGCGCGGACATGGTATTCATCACCTGCGGCCTCGGCGGAGGCACCGGCACCGGTGGAGCTCCCGTGCTCGCCCAGCTGTCGAAGGAAGCGGGCGCCCTCACGATCGCGATCTGTACCTTCCCGTTCCGGGCCGAGGGGGCGATCCGGGCGGAGAACGCCGAGTACGGCCTGGAGAAGCTCCGCAGCTTCGCAGACACGGTCGTCGTGATCCCGAATGACAAACTCCTTGAACTCGTCCCGCGTCTTGCGTTGAACGCGGCTTTCAAGGTGGCGGACGACGTGCTCATGCGAGCGATCAAGGGGATCACCGAGGTCATCACGAAACCCGGCCTGGTGAACCTGGACTTCAACGACATCAAGACGATCATGAAAGGCGGAGGCGTCGCGATGATCGGCCTCGGCGAGTCGGACACGGACAATCGGGCTGAGGAATCGATCGAGGAAGCCATCAACTCGCCCCTGATCGACGTCGACATCAGTGCGGCGACCGGCGCCCTCGTGAACGTCACGGGCGGGAACGACATGAGCGTCTCCGAGGCGGAAAAGGTGGCCGAGATCGTCCAAGGGAGGATCGCTCCGAACGCGCGGATCATCTGGGGCGCCGCGGTCGATCAAAGCCTGGAGCACAAGCTGAGGGTCATGCTGATCCTGACCGGGGTCCGCTCGAAGCAGATCTTGGGCCCGGGAGAGCACGTACGCTCCCACGGCGGGGTCGACATCGTCCGGTGAGGATATGGCCGACATCGTGGACAAGAGCTGGGACGTACAACGTCGGATCGAGGAGCGGATGAAGCGCCTCGGGAAGGGCAAGTACGGCCGGGTCCTGAAGATGGCCCGCAAGCCCACCTCGGACGAATATTCGAAAGTCGTGATGATCACCGGATTAGGGATCGTCGCGATAGGGGCCTTGGGCTTCGTGATCTACCTCATCATGCGCTATGGACCCGACGTCTTCCGCGGACTCTTCGGCATACTGGGGACCTGATTCGATGGGACTGCTCGACGACTTCTCGAAGCGCGAGGCAAGGGCCGAGGCCCGGCCCGAGCCGCCGGTGGTCGGTCATTACGGGGTGAAGCTCGACCTCACCGAGGAGAAGGTCACCCTCACCGCCGGCCAGGCGAAGGAGTATCCCGTGGTCGTGACGAATACGGGGACCGAAGACGACACGATCCGACTGAAGATCGACTTGGTCTACAACGCGGACCTGCCGGACCCGCCGGAATGGACGGTGAAGCTGTACGGCGTCGAGGATAAGGTCTGGGACGTCACCTTCACGAAGGTCACCGAGAAGGAGTTCATGCTGATTGCGGATGGCCAACGCGAGATCACACTCTCGGTCACATGCCCGAAGGGCGCCCGCTACGGCGACCGCCTGAACGTCGTGGTGAACGCGATCTCCAAGGGGGACCCGGGGGCCTTCGACGCGAAGACCCTCAGTTTCAGTGCGCGCCAGGCGATTCTGGCGGTGAAGTCCTCGATCGGACACGAGCGCGCCGTGGCGGACGCGATTTACGCACGGGCCAAGGCGAAAGACGTGGGCGTGTTCTCGATCCTGGTGCCCGCGAACTTCCGCGGGTACGTCTACGTCGAGAGCATGAATCCGGACCGGCTCGAAGAGATCGTCCGGGGCCTGCGACGTGCCCGAGGCGTGGTGAAGGGCGAAGGCGAGTCGACGGGAATTTCGTTCAACGAGATCGAGGCCTACCTGACGCCGAAACCGATTGTGAGCGGGATCATGGAAGGCGATATCGTCGAACTCGTCGCGGGACCGTTCAAAGGCGAGAAGGCCCGCGTCATGAAGATTGACGAGACGAAGGAAGAGATTACCGTCGAACTGTTCGAAGCGATGGTGCGCATTCCCGTGACCGTTCGCGGCGACAGCGTTCGAGTCCTCCAGAAAGAAGAGGACAAGTGAGCCCTCGGCATCCGACGGCCATCGACGAAACGTTTATGCCGGCCCGCTGGCTGAGGCCGGCCGACCTAGGTCTCGTTCCATGGTCGAGAAGCTCCAAGTTCTAGTCGACGGCGGCAAAGCCACGCCCGGACCCCCGCTCGGCCCTGCCCTTGGACCTCTCGGGGTGAACATCGTGGAGATCCTCAAGGCGATTAACGAGAAGACGAAATCCTTTGAGGGGATGAAGGTCCCCGTCACGCTCCTCGTCGACCCGAAGACGAAGGGTTTCTCGATCGAGGTCGGCACGCCGCCAACCTCTGCCTTGATTGTCAAGGAACTGAAGGTCGAGAAGGGTTCTGGAGACGCGGGCAAGACCCGGGTCGGCAACCTATCCCTGAATCAAGCGATCAAGGTCGCGAACATGAAGGCGGATGCCATGCTCGCGAAAACCCTAAAAGCCCGCGTCCTCGAGGTCGTCGGGACCTGTGTCTCAATGGGCGTCACCGTGGAAGGAAAGTCCGCGAAGGACGCCTCGAAGGAGATACAGGCGGGCAAATACGACAAGCAGCTCGCCGGCTGATCAATCATCTGGATTGCCGGGATCGAGGGAGCGCCCTTCGCGCGCGGGGCTCAGATAGGTCGAGGAGCATCGCCTCGAGCTGCACGCGGACGAAATCCATGTCCCCGACCCACAGACCTTGGAGCTTCTCGGGGACGAATTCTCCATCGCGGTAGAAGGAATTCAGGATGAAGACTTCCTCATCGCTCGGGAAGACGTAGGTGTGGGCCAACCGGGTTTTCGGGAGCGGTCGCGGAGGAAAGTGAAACTGGACGCGAATGTTGCGACTGAGGAGGCCACCGATTTCCGCGAGATCCGGCCGGTTCGTTTCACTGAGCACGACACGGACGCGCCGTCGCGATCGTCCGAGGGCGTCGAACAAGAGCCTGAGGATTTCCGGAGCGACGGGAAACGGACTCACGCAGAGGATCTGGCTGTTGCTTGAGAGGACCACCTCTCGCAACTTCCGACCAATCGGTTCGGCTCCCTTGTAGATCCACAGGTCCGTATCCGCGTCCCGACCTTTCGGCGGAGGTGCTTCCTTCAGTTCTGCGACGACCTCGGAGGCCGCGAGCAGGTCGTCGTGCCTCGACTGCCGCGCCTCTTCTGCTACGATGCGCGGGGCTCTCGCCCGGTATCGGTTCGGCCGCTCCTGAGAGATGTCAATCCATCCCTTGGACTGGAGAGATTGCAAGATGCGATACACGGCCGGGTATTGCACCCCCAGCAACTGACTCACCTGCTGCGCGCTCGAAGCCCCGCTTCGGTGCAAGTTCAGATAGGCGGCCGCTTCCTTCCCGGTCAGCCCTAGAGTTTCGAGGGCCCTTACCGCGTCCTCCTCCCGCATGGTTGTGACCAAGGGCTTTCCCTACAAAAGCATTGCGTGGTTATCAGTCTAGGGATGATAATAGGCAGCGAGATTCACGAATCCCGCTTCACCGGGAGGACCGATGGAATTGCAGATACGCCTGTCGCCGTGCCACTTATCTACCGTGAACCGGTTCTATCGGACGAGGCGGCTTCGATGAGGCGGATTTCGTTCCAAGACGGCGTCACATACACTTTCGGACCCGATCTGACTCCGATCGCAACGGTCCGATCGGGAGAGACCGTCGAGTTCGTGTGTCAAGATGCGTGTGGGGGTCGTATTCGGACGGAGAAGGACACGCTTGATCAACTGGACATGGACCAAGTCAATGGGGCCACCGGACCGGTCGGGGTGATCGGATCCCGTCCGGGAGATGTCATTCGAGTCCAGATTCGGGATATCCGTGTGGCCGAGCGGGGTTTCCAGTCGATCGTCTCCGGTCACGGTGTCTTGGGCGACGAGGTCGGCCGACCGCGGACCAAGGTGATTCCGATCGAGGATGGCATCGCGGTCTTCTCGAAGCGAATCCGACTCCCGGTGCGACCGCACGTCGGGACGATCGGAGTCGCGCCAGCATCGAAGGAGTGGACGACTTTCTACCCGGGGGATCACGGCGGGAACCTGGACACGAAGGAGATCTCGAAGGGAAGCTCCGTGTATCTTCCCGTGTTCCAACCGGGCGCCCAACTTGCGATGGGAGACATCCACGCCCTGATGGCCGATGGCGAGGTTTGCGTGACGGGAATTGAAATCGCGGGGACCATTCGCGCGCAAGTCGATGTCCTCCGGGGACTCCGAATGAATCGACCGCTCGTCGAGACGTCCGACTCGTGGATGGCGTTGGCGAGCGCTCCGACCTTGGACGAGGCGGCAAAACTCGCGACCCACGACGGGGTCCAGCTACTCGCCCGCGGCGCGAATCTCCCCTGGGACGAGGCCTACATGCTCGCCAGCATTGCATGCGACCTCCGGATCAGCCAAGACGTCGATCCCTGGCGGACCGCGAAGCTGGTCGTTCCGAAATCCTTGATGCGGCGGCTCCCTCGGAGTTGACGTATGCCACGAACATCGTGCCGCAACGATTCCGGATTGCCTCTATCGGACTGAAAGGCGAAACGACGCGCGGCGAGCGCCGCCTTCTGGTTCGGCCCCAGAAACCTTATTAGGCCCACGCCCTTTCGTCGGCTTCCCTTTGCAGGAGGCTGGATTGGCCGAGCGTACTGCAGGTGGCGATGTTCCGTGGCGGACAAGCATTCGGTCGAGACCATCCGGAAGCTCCTGGAGGCCGCAAAGCCTCGACAGTTCAAGGAGTCCGTCGAGCTCGCCGTGAACCTGCGAGACATCGACTTGTCCGTCCCGAAGAACCGGGTGGACGAGGAAGTGGTCCTGCCAAAGGGACGTGGCAAACCGATTCGCATCTGCGTGTTCGCTTCCGGCGAGCTCGCCCTGAAGGCGAGAAACGTCGCGGACTTGGTCATCCAACCGCAGGAGATCGAGGAATACGCGACCGACAAAAGGAAGGCTCGTGCCCTCGCGCAATCGTGCGACTTCTTCATCGCCGAGGCGCCGTTGATGCCCGTGATCGGGAAGCGACTCGGTGTCGTCCTGGGACCTCGGGGGAAGATGCCGCGACCGGTGCCGCCCACGGCAGACCCGACGAACCTCATCACCGCGATGCGGAACACGGTCCGCGTCCGGAGTCGGGACAAGCGGACGTTCCACGCCGCGATTGGGACGCGGGACATGCCTCCCGAGGACCTCGCGGAGAACTTGGACGCCCTGATGCGGCGGGTCGTGGGAAAGCTCGAGCGGGGGCGCTTCAACATCCAATCAGCCTACGTGAAGACGACGATGGGTCCCGCGGTGAAGTACCTCTGAGGTGATGTCGATGGCCCATGTCGCTCCGGTCAAGAAACGGCTCGTGGAGGACCTGGCCTCCCGATGCGCCAAGGCGCAGGTGGTCGGGATCGTGAACATCCACGGGATCCCCGCGCCGCAGTTCCAGGCGATCCGCAAGAAACTCTGGGGCCGCGCGACGATCACGGTGGCAAAGAACAACCTGCTCCGGCTCGCGTTGGAACAGGCGAACGCGAAGAAACCGGACCTCGTGAAATTGGGGGAGACGATCGACGGGCAGACCGCGGTCGTGACCGCGGACATCAATCCGTTCCGTTTGTTCAAGGAACTCGAGGCGACGAAGACGCGGGCCCCCGCCCGCGGAGGCGAAGCCGCTCCGGAGGATCTCTGGGTTCGGGCGGGCGAGACTCCTTTCAAACCCGGTCCCGTTGTCGGGGAGCTCCAGAAGGCCGGCATCCCCGCCGCGATCGAGCGCGGCAAGGTCGTCATCCGTCAGGACAAGCTCATGGTGAAGGCCGGGCAGCGAATTCCGAGGGACGTCGCTCAACAGCTCGCAAGGCTCGAGATCTTCCCCCTCGTCGTGGGCCTGGACCTACGCGGTGCGTACGAGGCGGGGACGGTCTTCCGGCGCGATGCGCTCGCCATCGACGATGTGGTCGTCCGGGGCCAGATTGCCCAGGCGGGGATGGAAGCCCTCGCCCTCGCGCTTGCGGCGGCCTACCCGACCAAGGACACGATTCGACCGCTCCTCGTGAAAGCTCATACGGAGGCCATCAGCCTCGCGGTCGAATCGGAGTTCCCGACGAAGGAAACGGTCAAGCTCCTGTTGGCCAAGGCCCAGGCCCAGATGCTCGCCCTCGCGGCCCGTGCACCCGGTGCGGCCGACGAGGAGCTCCGCTCACAAATCGGATGATGATCGAACAAGGAGGTGAACACGGATGGAATACATCTATGGCGCGCTGGTCCTGCACGCGGCCGGCAAGCCGGTGAACGAGGACAATCTGAAGAAAGTCCTGACGGCTGCCGGCGTGAAGGTCGATGAGACCCGCGTGAAGGCCCTCACGGCCGCGCTGGAAGGCGTGAACATCGACGAGGCCCTGAAGGCCGCCGTCGCGATGCCCGCCGCCGCGCCCGCGGCCGCGCCCGCCGCCGAAAAGAAGGAAGAGAAGAAGAAAGAGGAGAAGAAGGAAGAAGAGAAAGTCTCCGAAGAAGAGGCGGCAGCGGGGCTCGGTGCGCTCTTCGGTTGAACCGGGGTCCCCGTTCCCTTTTCCCGTAAGGCCGAGCGTCAGCGAGAGAGCTCCTCAGGGCCCTCCCTTTTTCGCTGCCGCCTGTGCCTTCTTGCTCCGCTCCCTCGCGGTATAGCCAGTCGCCCTCTCAAGGAACGTGTTGAAGGCCTTGATGGTCTCCGTCGCCACATGGTCCGGTGCACCCGCCTTCATGGTCGTGTCGACGAACAGCTTCTTGCCGTCCGTCCATGCGATCATCTTCTCGATTGCCCCGAACGACACGATGATCCGGCTCCCCTCCGTGCCGGCTTCCCCGAATGTCTCCACGCCAATCTGTCGGAGTCCATCGCCCTCGAGGGTTTTCGCGATTCCCCGCTTCAGCTCGTAGTCGCGCATCGTGTTCCGATTCCGGAACTTCGCGGTTCCTATGAACGTTACGTCTCCAGAATCGCGATCGGGTCCGCCGGAGTCAACATGAACTCCTGGGCATCGGAGTAGGCGCGCCAAACGTCCTTGCATTCGCAGGCGAGATCGTCAAACTCGTGTCGAAGGCCGAGGGAGAATTCCTCCATGGCGTTCACAATCTTGCGGTCGCACGACCCGCAGTTGTGGGCCCCCCGTACCATGCCCCCGGCCGTCGGATGGGATTTCACGTGGGCGTGGAGATCCCTCGTCCTCTCCAAGACCTCGACGACGGACCACAACCAGGGTGGTCGGTACTCCCCGCGGCGGAACAGACGGTCGACGATGGTCCGGCTCTGGACGTTCACCGGATTGAATGAGACTGTGTCGCTGTACGGGTCTGCCTCGTGTCCGGATCGTACGGCGTCCTCGATCGCCTCTCGCTCCGTGAGCAAGGGCGGTTTGATCAGCAGGTACGTCTTAACCGTCGCCCCGGTCGCGTGCGCGAGCTGCGCCGCGTGGGCGTGCTCCTTGAGACCCCACACCTTGTTGACCGCAAATCGCAGGACACGGTCGTTCGTCGATTCGAGGCCGAGGGCGATCTCGAGTTCGTCGACGTGGTGCATCGCTCGTTCGACCTGCTCCGTTCGCAACAGGTGGGAAAGGGTTTCCACGATGACCTTGTCGCACCGGTCGCCCAATCCTTTGAGGATCGTCTCGCGGACCTCCGGCGACACTTCGTGGTCGTCGAAGAAGTTCCCCGACGTGTACACCTTGACCATCGGCTGGGACTCATGCTTCCGCAGGACGGCGTCGAGTTGATGCAGGATGTCGGCGGGCGCGACCTCCTGGGCGACGTCGTTCACGTAGCCGCACATCGAGCAGCCGCTCGCGCGCGCCCAGTAACAGCCTCGTGTGCGGAAGATGATGACCCACGCATCCACGACCTTTCCATGGAGGAGGTCCTTCTCGGTCCACGTGGAGATGTACTGTCGCGGATCGAAATCTCGCGGGCGTCGTTCGTCTTTCACGAGTTGCTGGAGTCGCATGGGCTCGTGTCGAACGTCGGGAGGCGGAAAAACCTTTTTGCGTCCTCAGCGCCGGTCTCGAACCGCGTACAGGCCCATGATTGCTCCGATGGCGACGAAGACGAAGGCGAAGAACCGCAGGCCGAAAGCCACGTCCGGTGCGAGGAGGGATGCCGTTCCGGTGGAGAGTGCCACCGGAAGGTCGACGAGGACTTCGTAGAGCACGAACAGGACCATCCCGAACCCGACGAGACCGATCCCGCTCCCGGGGCTGCGGTGCCGATGGACGATCGTCGCCGCGGCCACGGACGCCCCGCGAGCGACCGCAGCCGCGGAGGTTACCACGATGGAGGTCCGCTCAGGCTTCGGGAGATCCGAGGGCGCGTATTTCCGACACGCATCACACCACCACCGCTCATATTGAAGAATCCAGCGGAGGGCTGTGCCACACGTCGGGCAAGCAAATTTCAATCTCGCCTTCGGCGCGTACGCGCCGCATGAGTAACAATACCAACGGTTGTATTGCTGAATGTAGGTCAATGCGCGACCGCACGTCGGACATGGATGCTCGACCTTCGTGGTCGGGATCGTCGGCGGCGGTCCGGCGAAAACTTCCGGAGTCGGGGTCGCTGCGACGGCGGGAACCACGAAAGCTTGGACGTCACCTGACGGAGATGGCGCGGTGTCGACCGCGACAGGTGCGATTGCCGCGTCGGCCGGCCGGAAGGTGTCGACGACCTTCTTGGCCACCTCCGGGACCATGCGAGGGGCTGCCGTGATCATCATGCGTGGGGCAGGCTTCGGTTCGGTGACCGGTTCCGCCTGTGTCGGAGGCGTGGCAGATTCCTGCGCTGCCTGCGGAAACACGATCGGGATCTCCATGGGACTCGGCCCCGGTCGCTGTTCGGCCTCCCTGTCGTCGAGGTAGCTCAGCAACCGTTCCCGGAGCTGTTCTTTCGTACCGCTGGGATCGAGACCGTAGGCCTTGCAGAGGTCCATGAGAACGGGTTTCTTGGCCTCCCGGATTTCGGCGCGGACGAGGGCCGGCTTCGCGACCGATGTGTCGGGCTCCTCCTGGGAGATTTCCTCTTCCGCTCGTGCCTCAGGCTCCGTTTGGGGCGTTGGTTCCGCCCGGAGGACCGGCGCGGGCTCCGTCTGCTGTTCCACGGAGACGGCCTTGGGTTCCTCGTCCACGGAGATCGCTTTCGTTTCCGGTTCGACCTGCATCGGTTCCGGTTCCACGGCCTTGGGTGGTTCCACGACGACCAGAGCGGTCTGGCTCGTGGCAGCGGGCTCCGGGATGGGCAGCGTGGGCAAAGCCGCGGCCCCGCCCTTCGTGTCCATGAACACGCCTTCGGGAGGGTAGGCGTTGCAGCGGAAACAGTAGTATCGATCGTATTGGGTGACGTACGACAGGATGCCGGTGCACATCGGACACCGTTTTGCGCCCTGATCTCCGAAGCCTTCCGGCGCATATCGGCCGCACGCGTAACAGAAGTGACGTCCGTATTGCTCCAGAAAGGCGAGTTCGCTACCGCAGTTTGGGCATGGAAGACCGGTCACGCAATCCCGTGGAGGCCGGGTGGCTCGAATAAAGCCTTTTCCATGATTCCCAAGAATGAGATTCTTTTGCGAGAATTCGGTCGAGGACCGCGCAAAACGCTTTTATCGCAACGTCCCATCGGCTCGACGCGCCACCATAGCTCAGTCGGTAGAGCAGCCGCCTTGTAAGCGGCAGGTCGGGAGTTCAATTCTCCCTGGTGGCTATCGGCGGAATCGAACTCTTTTTCCAATTCCTGTGGTGAGCTTCGAACTCTCGTGGACACTCGGACAACCGAACGACACGCGATTTGCAACGGCAGTTTGACGACTAAGCTGTAGACGGATGAATCTACCTTACCGGCGGTCTATTCCATCGCTTGAGACCAAAGTATCGCCGGAATCCTCATTCTGCCCGCTTGGAAGACTGCTCGCGCTCCCTAGCGCATCGTCTTCCCGATCATTGGCCTCCAAAGGTACGCGGATGTGGCGAAGATCCAAAGGAGGAGGAGCACGAAGGCGACAACAAACAAGAAGGTCCCGACCACCGGCACAGGGGTCCCGAGGGACAAAAGGGCTCCTAAAATCCCGGCGAATCCGAGCCAACGCGGGAAGCGCCGGCCCTTGATGGCGACGAACCCGTACACGGCAACACCGGCGAAGACGACAAGGAGGCCGAATATGGCCACCGCCCCGAAGCCGATCACGGCTTGGGCGACGACGACCGCAGCAGTCCTGGATGCGCCTCCCGCAGCGTAGGCCCCCGAGAGGGTGTCTAGCGTGATGGACTCGCCGATGACCACCGCGGTCGTCACAACGAAACCGACGATCGAGAAGAGAGTCGCGGTTCCGATCAAGAAATCGTCCTTGCCATCGAAGCTGCTCCTGAGCCCGGTGTAGAACGGGATTGCGAAAACCACGGCAAGCCCGAGAAAGACGTCCGCGGCGAGGAAAGAGACCCGCAACGAGCCGAAGCCGGCGAGGGTCGCATCGGCCTGTGACGGACTATCGGGCAAGTTGTACCCGAACCCAAGCGCCGCGATGAAGAGGAGCCCCGTTAGGACCCCGCAAATGCCTCCCAATTTCGAGTCTCGTCGAATCGAGTTGTCATGCATCGACGCCTGTGTACCCAAGTCCCCGCCCCCACCTCCTTCTGTCGGCGGGCTTACGGGGTGAGGCCGAGCTGGGCCATCAGCGCCAGCTGGTCAAGGTACATGTGGACCTCCGTCCCCTCGCCGCCCTCGACCTTGAGCGTGGCGGCCACGTTCAGTCGAATCGGTCTGTTCGTGGCAGGAATCGTTCGGCCACCGGGTCCCGGCAGGGGCCCCTTGTGCGTGCCGACGATCGTGCCTTCCACACAGATCCAATCGCCTTGCCCAAAGCTCCGTTCCTTCCGGATGCGCACGTCCGGGAACGCGGTCATGAACGTCTTGTTCCACTCGCGGACTGCGGCACGACCCTTGAGCGGCTCGGCAAGCCCCGTCGAATGACCCAACTGGGCGTTTTGCGAAACGCTTTTCAGCGAATTGTCGATGAATCCCTGGGGGAGGAATGGACAGCCTTGATGTTCGGATTCTCCGATCAGTGGTGAGCGACCGCTCGGCTCTCCCACTCCCCTGGAACCTCCGACCTTCGTTCGGTTCGATTGCGAGATTGGTGGGCGCGGACGAAGGAACCGTTCGGAA
>WNGN01002493.1_pt1 | contig 12367 bp, 8 predicted proteins | sample 5400561 | NCBI WGS metagenome assembly WNGN01 (sample SAMN13153379, study PRJNA577476) | soil metagenome | isolation source: 115 cm soil or saprolite under Garry oak tree replicate 2 | place: USA:California | collected 2016-06-15
GCAGAAGTCGGCGTACGGCTCCGAGATCGCGGCTATTTCAAAGCGACTGCGATAGCAAAACTAACGACACTACAGACCGAAGGTGCAGACATGAGCGTCGTCGTGGCCATCAGTGCCACTCTCGGCCATCAATACCGGACGAGAAACGTTCGAATCGAGACTGCAGATAGCGGCTATCCGCTCATGATATCGCCCGAAGTCTTGCGCGGTCTCGTTCCGCTTCAAACAGGCGAGCTGTTCAACGTCGAAAGAGTCCGAGCCGGTATGCAGAATCTCGCGCTCGCCTATGGGCGAGAGGGTTACGTGGACATGACTCCAGAGCCGGTCATTGAGATTGATAACGACCGCAGGACTATCGACTTAGTGCTGAAGATCAATCAACAGGTGCAATTTCGTGTAGGAGGCATTGAAGTTCTGGGTGTAAGTGCTGTGACACGAGAGAAATTGATGGAATCGCTTCCCAAACCCGGAGAGGTTTTTGATAGGACCAAGCTGGACGAATTCTTCAAAGTAAACCGGACGATCTTGCCCCCAGATGTGTCAAGAGACGATGTAAAGGTCGGGCGTGATAACAAAATGAGAACTGTAAGAATTTTGTTCGACTTACGGGTGTGTCCGCAGCACTCGAATTGATGCAAATGGATCAGATGCCCAAGCCGGTTTGCCTGAATCTTCGCTCAACTTATCCCCCCAAATCAGTTTCCAACTTCTAGTTACCGGACAAATTCACAAAAACAACTCTTTGTGGGCATCCAAAACAGGGAATTCAGGGCACATGGAATCAGTCACTTGCGACCTGGGTAGAGCTGGGGTTTTTGGGCAGCCTCAGCCCGGTCGCGATGTTTACGCTGCGCATGCTCAACTTCCTCGAACCGGACTTCTGGCTCGACATTCCCCCCGAGCAACTCGGGGTCGCTGAGCCATAAGAAGGGTCAATCCCACCATCGAGGTGGAACGTACTTGACTTGCACTTTTCTGTAGGTAGTCATGCCGGAGGTACTCCCATGTACCCGATATCACAGGAGCTGCAGAAAGCTGCGAACAGTAAGCCTGACGAAATCCATCCGGTATAATCCGCATATTCTTTCGGAATCGGAGGACGTCCGAAAGACGCTGCCAACTCAGATCGTAGGGTTTGGGGGATTGGTCAGCAGGTGGCGAATTATCGATGGGCGAGAGAGGCCAGGGCCCTTGGGGAGGTGGCAACTTCGTTCTGTCGAAGTTCTCTCAAACGCAATAGAAGGGCTCAAAGGGTCACCTGCGTCTCCTGGCCCGAAACGAGTCTTTAGAACAGTGGTTTCGGAACTGGCTAGGGTTTAACTTGTCCGTGGAAGCTTGTAGGACATGCCAATGGTCACAAGCGGACGATAAGCCTGGCATTCTTACCGGATTGGTTTTGCAGGTCACCGTAAGAGCAAACATGAGTATCGATGAATTAGCACGTACGTGCATTGCAAAGATAGAGCGGCAGCAGCGCGCACAATCCACTGGGCGATTTCCGTTGATCCAAGACACAAGTGGGTGCGCACCTCGTTTCTCTGCGGGAACGCGGTTCCAATCAACATCAGGAGGGAGAATTCACTGTAAGGAATGCGGGCTGTGGATGAATGGGCAATCGATTTGCCCAGCGAATTTGCAATGGCATTGTGATCAGCACCCGATTGCCATTGTTCCACCTCTTTGCGCCGCGCAGCTTGTAGGTAAGGATTGAGCTGGTCGCGCAAGAATGTTGGGGGGGGGTAAAAGTAGTGTCAATACGTTGGCCGTAATGCCGCTTGTGGCGTATCCGACGCCGAGCACAGTCCATCGCGCGTTGTGCTCTCGCTCAAGGTAAGACTCTGTTTGCAGACTTGCCGCTGCGAATTCTCCGCGGCGTTCCATAGTGGCCAAACGAACGGGTAGTCCAGTACCATCACGCCCGTTCTAATTCCGCTCCTAAGAACAGTTTACAGCGTCGTGCAATTCCTCAATCCTTGGACGAATACTCGGGGGATATTTGTGCGCTTCCAGCTTCAGGTAGTGCTCTGTCTACGCAAGGAGTGAATATGATGCGTCTCCATTCACTTCGCACTGTGGTTTTATTCGGTTTGGTCGCGCTGGCGCTGTTGGCCAACGGGAGAAAGGCTATTGCCGCGGCGCAAACGGCGCCGCCAGCGTCACCGACCGTCGCTCTGAGCGCCTCGCCGGCTTCCGCCCAAGCAGGCCAACCGGTCACGCTCAAGTGGTCGTCGACGAACGCCACGTCCATCACTTTGGAGCCCTCGGTAGGCCCAGTCGCGGTGAAGGGCTCTACCACGGTGAGGCCTTCTCAGTCGACCACTTATACCCTCACCGCCACAGGTCCGGGCGGCTCGGCCCATGCCAGCGCCCAAGTCACTATTACGCCCGCGCCCCCTCAGGCTGCGGTCCAGAAGCCTTCGGAGAAAGACATCTCGTCCGACCAAGAGCAGATGAGGGGCCTCGACGAACAGATCCAGGAGATCAAGTCAGACTCCCTCCGCATGTCGGCAGAGCTGAGCCAGCTGGAGGAGAAACTGCTGTACCCGTCAGGAACACAGGTCGCGATCTTCGTCGAGCTCGCCAAGGGCGACGCGATGCGCCTCGACGCCGTGCGGCTCCAGATCGACGGCCAACTTGTTGCGCACTACATCTACAGCGCCAAAGAGCTCCAGGCCCTGCGCAAGGGCGGCGTGCAACGGATCTACGTCGGCAACGTCGCGACCGGGGATCACAAGCTGGAAGTGCTTGTCGACGGCAAGCTTGAGGGCGGCGCGGACTTCAGCCGCACGGGAGAGTTTACTTTCCGCAAGGAAGTGAAGCCAAAGCTGGTCGGACTAACTCTAGCCGGACCGCGGTCCGGCAACAACCCAATCACGCTGGGGGATTGGTAATCGATGCGAGCGACTCGCCAACTCATCGGACTCGCCCTGGCCTTGGGACTTGCTGCCGGTCCGGTCACGGGCGGCGACTTGAGGGACCCCTATTTCGGCGAGGCGCTCTATCACGCTTACCAAGGACAGTATTTCGACGCACTCCAACGGCTCGACACCGAACTCGCCCAATACCACGTTTTGGACGAACCCAAACTCGATACTCTTCACTATCACATCAACAACGCCGAATTTTCGGTCGGCGACTTCGAGCTCGACTACCGCATGCACCAACGCGCGGGGCGCGCCATCAAGGCGGTGCTCGAAGGCGCCGTCGATGAGGCGGTGCGAAACGAGGCCGCGTTCAGGCTCGCCCGCATCCACTTCCAGAAGGGGCAGCTCGATGATGCGCTGCAGGCGCTAGCACGGATCAAAGGCACGGTGCCTGAGGAGATCAAGGGTGATCTCGAGTTTCTGCGGGCCAATGTCTATATGGCGACAGGCCAGCCGGGCGAAGCTATTAAAGTGCTCGCGCAGCTAAAGAGCAATGAGGGCCTTGGCGGGTTTGTTGCCTACAACCTTGGCATCGCGCTGCTGCAGGATGGCCGACCACGGGAAGCGATCGAGCAACTGGACAAGGCCGGACAGATGGCGGCCGGTGATCCCGCCGCTCTCGCGATCCGCGACAAGTCGAACTTGGTGCTGGGCACCATGCTGTTCGAATCTGGCAATTTTGAGCGGGCCAGGCAGGCATTGGACCGCGTCCATCTCGAGGGACCGTTCTCGAACCAGGCTCTGCTGCGGGCAGGCTGGGCTGAGGCCTCGGCCCAGCAGTATGACCGCGCGCTCGTGCCGTGGAACATCCTGGTGGATCGTGAGCCGACGGATGCCGCAGTTCAGGAAGTGATTCTTGCCGTACCTCATGCGTACGCTACCTTGAAGCTTCACGGTCGCGCGGCGATTGGTTATGGACGCGCGCTCGAGCTGTTCAGCCACCAGATCGAGAGAGTCGATGCATCGATTCGCAGCATCAGGGAGGGGCAGTTTCTCAATGCGCTGGTCCGCGAGGAGAGCCGGGAGGACGAAACCTGGGTCATCCGCCTGCGCAATTTGCCCGATGCGCCGGAAACTTACTACCTGATGGAGTTGATGGCGTCTCACGACTTCCAAACCGCATTGCACAACTACCTCGACCTTGAGGACCTGCGGTCGAGACTCAATGCCTGGAAGACCAGCCTGGATGCTTTCGACGATATCATCCGGCTGCGCGGACAGAATTACGAGCCACTGCTGCCCGAGGTCGACGCACAGTTCCGGGAACTGGATTCGCGGATCCACATTCGCCTCGAGCAGCGCAAACACCTCGCCGAACGTCTGCAGGCCATGCTGACCGCGCCGCGGCCGGATTATCTGGCGACTGCGGAGGAGCAGACCGCTGGCGAACGCATCGCACGCATCGAGAAGCGGCTCGGCCACTCTGACGACCCCCAATCGCTCGCACTTCGGCAACGCGCCGCCCGCCTGCGCGGCGCTCTCACTTGGCGGTTGGAAACCGAGTACAACGACCGGCTGACCGCCGCATATGTACACCTGAACGAACTGAAAGCACCTCTCGACGCTCTCAGTCAGCGGTATGACGCCTTCGTTAGGACGAGGCAGGCAGCGACGCACAGCTATGTCGGATACGACGTCCAGATTACTCGGCTCCGCGAGCGCGTCGACGACGCATTGCAGCGTGTCGACATGTTGATAGCCCGGCAGGGGCACATGATCGAGACCGTCGCCATCAACCAGCTCGAGGCCCGCCGGGATCGTCTGGTCGCCCAGCAGACCGAGGCGCGCTTCGGCGTCGCCGATAGCTACGATCGAGCCGCGCGCGCGCAGTCCGACGCGGGCGGACACTGATGCGTCACCTCGCCATTCCGATAGTGATCGCGCCGGTTTTCATGGTCGGTTGCGCCGCGCGTCCCATCAAGCCAGTGGGGACCCCGGGGACGCTGGCGGAGCTGCGGAACGTGCGTCCGGACCTGCAAGAAGTGAAAGTCGAACAGGGCCTCGATCAGGCCATGCAGCAATACCGGCGCTTCCTTGAGGAGGCACCGGAGACCGCGATGACTCCGGAGGCGATGCGGCGCCTCGCGGACCTGCAACTTGAGAAGCAGTTCGGGATTCGCACGGGCAACGCCAAGCCGCGGGAAATGGCCGCTCCGAAGCCCGCCTCGATACTCGCAGGCTCGCGGGCCGGGAGTCCTAATCCCGCCGCGCCAGCTGCCAGTGCGCGTATAAAAGAATCCGATCAGGATTTCGAGCGGCGCACGACCGCGGAGGCCGGAATCCTGGCAGTCAGTAACGCTGGCGCCTCCCCGGCGGACACGGTGCGCGCTGGCGCAGATGCCGAAGGTCCAGTCGAGGCGATCGCTCTTTACAATCGGCTGCTCACCGAATACCCCAGTTACAAGGACAGCGACCAGGTCCTCTATCAGATGGCGCGGGCGTACGACGAACTCGGCCGCACCGAAGAGGCCATCGCGACAATGGAGCGCCTGATTCGTGCGAATCCGCATTCCGCGCACCTCGACGAAGTGCAGTTCAGGCGGGGCGAGTACTTCTTCACGCGCAGACGCTTCCGCGACGCCGAGAGCGCCTATTCGGGCATCGTCAAATTGGGCCACTCCTCCGAGTTCTACGAGCTCGCTCTCTATAAGCTCGGATGGACGTTCTACAAGCAGGACTTCTACGAGGAGGCCCTGCAAAAGTATATTGCCCTGCTCGATTACAAGATATCAGTCGGTTACGACTTCGATCAGAAACATGATGAGGACAACGATCGCCGTGTCGCGGATACATTCCGGGTGATCAGCCTGAGCTTCAGCAACCTCGGCGGGCCGGAGACCCTGCCGGAATACTTCTCCAAGTTCGGGAATCGCTCCTATGAGGACCGCATTTACTCCAGTCTTGGCGAGCACTATCTCGGCAAGCTCCGCTACGACGATGCGGCGAAGACGTACAAAGGTTTCGTAGCGCTTTATCCCTTCCACCGCTCCGCGCCGCGGTTCAGCATGCGCGTCATTGATACTTTTACGCAAGGCGGGTTCCCCAGGCTGGTACTGGAGTCGAAGCGCGAGTTCGCCTCCAAGTACGGCCTGAAGTCCGAATATTGGCGGCACTTCAAACCGGAAGAGTCGCCGGAAGTACTGGCCTATCTCAAGACGAACCTGAAAGACCTCGCGACGCACTATCACGCCCAGTATCAGAACGCAAACGAAGCGAACGACAAGCTCGCGAATTATCGCGAGGCAAGCCAATGGTACGGCGCTTACCTCGAGTCCTTCCCGAAGGAGGCTGATTCGGCATCCGTCAACTATCAGCTTGCCGGTTTGCTTTTGGAGAACAAGGATTTTGGCGAGGCGGCCAAACAGTATGAGCGCACGGCTTACGGATATGCGTCGCATCCGCAGTCGGCAGCTGCGGGATACGCCGCGATCTATGCATACCGCGAGCAGCTGAAGGTTGCCGACAAGAAACAGCAGGACGCCGTCAAACACGATACCGTCGCAAGCTCGCTCAAATTCGCCGACACCTTCCCGCAGGACGAACATGCCGCGGCGATCCTCGGAGCGGCCGCCGATGACATGTACGAGATGAAGGACTACAAGGCCGCCATCGAGGCCGACCAGCGCTTGATCGATAAGTATCCGCGAGCTGAGGCGTCGATCCGGCGTTCCGCATGGATTGTGGTTGCGCATGGCTCGTTCGAACTCGCCCAGTACCCGCAGGCCGAGCATGCCTACACCCAAGTGCTGGCGGTCACGCCGGAGGGCGACGGGTCGCGCGCCGCGCTCGTCGACAACCTTGCCGCCTCGATTTACAAACAGGGTGAGCTCGCAAACGAGGCGAAGGACTATCGCGCGGCAGCCGACCACTTCCTCAGAATTCGCACCGCCGCGCCTACATCATCTATCCGTGAGACGGCTGAGTACGACGCAGGCGCCGCGCTAATCCGCTTGCAGGATTGGAAGGCGGCGGTGGATGCGCTTGAAGCGTTTCGCACTACCTTCCCGAAGAACAAGCTTCAGCTCGAGGCCACCAAGCAGATCGCCTACGCCTACCGGCAGAGCGGCCAGTTGTCCCACGCCGCCGGCGAATACGAGCGCATCGCATCTCAGTCCGAAGATCCGGCGTTACGCAGCGAGGCGCTGCTCGATGCGGGAGACCTCTACGCGCAATCCAATTCCCAGGATCGCGCCCTGGATGCATACAACCGGTACGTTAGAGAGTTTCCCAAGCCGGTAGAGACAGCCATCGAGACACGGTTCAAGATCGCCGAGATGTACAAGGCGGCGCACGACGAGACGCTCTATCACAAGCAGTTGGAGGAAATCGTAAGCGTCGAGGCGGGCGCCGGATCGGAAAGGACCGGGCGGACACGGACGCTGGCGGCGCGTTCGGCGCTCGTCCTCGCAGAGCAGCTCTATGGAGATTTCGTCGTCGTGAAGCTGCGGCAACCTTTCGAGACCAGCCTGCAGGATAAGAAGCAGCGCATGGATGCCACGACTGCGGCTCTGAACCGGCTGGTGGACTACGGAATCGACGAGATGACGGCAGCAGCGACGTATTACTTGGCCGAGACCTACTCCAATTTCAGCCGCTCATTACTCGAGTCGGAGCGGCCGGACGACTTGAAACCAGAGGACCTGGAGGAGTTCAAGAACAAGCTCGATGAGGCGGCGTTTCCGTTCGAAGAGAAAGCCATCAAGGTACACGAGAAGAACATGGAGTTATTGCATGCCGGCGTCTTCAACTCGTGGACCGAGAAGAGTCTCAGCAGGCTCACCGAGCTGATGCCGGGCCGTTACGCGAAACACGAAACGAGCAGCGGCTTCCTCGGCGCCATCGACAACCACGCGGAGGGACCGCAAGCGCCGCAGGGACCGCCGACACCGCAGGTCTCCAACCCCTCGAAATCGCCCAGCGCGACCACCCAGGGCGTGGGCGTCACGGATGAAATTCGTGCCAACTACGAGTCGGCAGTAGGCATGTTGAAGGAGGAGCGGTATGAACCGGGAATTGCCTTGCTGCTCAAAATGACCGAGAAGACGCCTGCACTGACGGCAGCGCACATCGATCTCGGCATGGCCTACGCGCGCACCGGCGACCTGGACCGCGCCGAGGCCAGCCTGAACAAGGCGCTGCAATCGGATCCAAAACAGCCTGCCGCCTATAACGAACTCGGTATGGTGCAGCGCCGCAAGGGACAGTTTGCAAAAGCGCGCACGAGTTATGAGGCGGCCCTCGCACAGTCCGCTGACTTCCAATATGCGCACAGGAACCTTGCCATTTTGTGCGACCTGTATCTCGGCGATTACGCCTGCGCGTTGGAGCATTACGAGGCGTACGGCCGGATCGTTCCGGACGACACAGACGTCGTCAAGTGGATTGCTGATCTTCGCAACCGCGCAAAGAAACAGGAGAAGCCATGAGAAAAACTATCATTCACTGGATTTTTCTTGGAGTCCTTGGCTTAGCGCCTGCGGCTGTACTCGCGCAGCAAGCAGCGCAGCCAAAGACGAAAGCAGCACGGGGACAGGCCGCAAAATCACAGGCAAAGACGCCAGAGCCAAAGAAGGAGGACGCAAAGAAGGAGGAGGCGAAGATACAGACCGAGGAGGCGCAGCCAAAGACGGAAGATGACGCGAAGTTGACGTCCGTCCCAGGCGGAAAGGCGCTTGGCATGTCCATTTTGGGCAATCAGGAAGCGCCTAAAGCACTGGTCATTGTTCCTTGGAAGAGTTCGGAACTCGGCAATGGCCCCAACGTCTCAACGTTGCTTGATGACTCGAGGCGGCCCGTGGACAAAGAAGTGTTCTTGCGAATGCTCAGTTACTACGAAATTCGGTCGGAAACAGCGCGGCCCAGCGGTGCGACGACGGATGGGAATGCGGCAGCGCCCGCCAATGCGGCGCAAAGGAGAAAACCATGAATTTTACTGAACTTATAGGACACGTCGGTATATTCGGCGGCGCGGTGATCGTTTCCCTCGCCCTGCTTTCCGTTTTTTCGGTAGCGATGATCATAGACAAGCACCGCCGATTCTCTTCAACCACGCGTGAGTCGGAAAAGTTCAAGCCCGAGTTCAAGAAGTTCCTTCACGGGGGGGATGTCCAGAATCTGCTCGAAGCCGCGCGCCAGCACCAGAATTCCCACGTGGCGCAAGTGGTCTCGGCGGGCATCATCGAGTACGACGGCGTGGCCCAGAGCGGAGGCGATGCATCCGCTTCGTTTGATCTCGTCACCAGCGCCATCAGGGACTCCATCTCCGAAACGCTGATTAATTTGAAGAAGGGTCTCGGGTTCCTTGCCACGATTGGCTCAACTGCGCCGTTCGTTGGTCTGTTCGGCACCGTCGTCGGAATTATTAACGCTTTCCGGAGCATTGCGGCCACGGGGTCCGGCGGAATGTCTGTGGTTTCGGGCGGCATCGCAGAGGCCCTGGTCTCGACGGCCCTCGGTATCTTCGTCGCTATTCCGGCCGTCGTAGCCTTCAACCACTTCACGGGCAAGCTTGAGACTTTCCATGTCGAAATGAATCGGGCTTCGTCCCAGCTCATCAACCGCTTGTTCAAGATACCGGAGCTCAAGGGGCTTGACGCCGAAATGGATGAAGTCAAGGCGGCGAAGGCTAAAAAGGAAGGTCCGGCCTATGCGACTCGGTGAGCCAGCCCGGATGCAAGCGGCCATCAACATCACGCCGCTCGTCGACGTGGTGCTCGTGCTGCTGATCATCTTCATGGTGATGGCGCCGCAAATGCGGAAGGGGCCCGACGTCAACCTGCCGAACACGACGAAACCGAACTCGCAGGGCGACGAGAGAGGCCGAATCCTGGTCTCCATAGACGAGGCTGGGGGGCTGTGGATCAACGATCAGTCTGTCGCAGCCGAGCATTTCGACGAGGCTCTCCGCGCTGCGGTGGGCGCCGAGACGAACCCCAAGATCGTGATCCGGGGCGATGCAAAGCTGAATTTCCGCGAGGTTCGTGAGGTCATGGTCGCGATCGAACAGACCGGCTTCCGCGGCGTGGGGCTGATCGCCAAGCGTACTGGCACGGAAGGAAAGTGACATCATGCAATTCAACAGCAGCGATTCCGGCTCCAGTCTGCAGTCTGAAATCAACATCACGCCGCTCGTCGACGTGGTGCTCGTGTTGCTGATCATATTTATGGTCGTCGTACCACTCCTGATGGAGGGCTATGACGTGGATATCCCTCGAGCCTCAGCCGATACGTCTGCCCCGGTTGCCGAATCCCAGTTGATCTTGGGCATCGGGGCCACAGCGTGCCCCATCCTCACGCCGCCGGCGGGGGAGGGGATCCCGAAGGACTGTCAAGTGACCTTGGCGGATCAAAAGATCCCTGTAGCCGAATTGCCCGCGCGCGTTGCGGCGATTCTGCGCGGCCGGCCTGCGGAACAGCGCGCGTTGTTCCTGGCCGTCGACGATCGCCTGAACTACGAGGCGGTTCTACGCATCATCGATCTCGCAAAGTCGGGCGTTGAGGATTTGAAGATTGAATTTGTCGCGGCCAATTGAGGTGGTTGCTTGGTGACAACCATGGATGCAAAGAGCATTTTCAAAAAATCCGGGGCTCCGACGGCCCGCAGCATGGCGAAGAGCATGGCGATCCATGTCTTGGTGATGGCCTTGCTGATGGTCATACCGGCGCAAGCGCTGTTTCGCAGCGAGCAACCCAACAAAGAACTAGACATAGTCTTCTATCGTCCGCCGGAAATCGCCGTCACCGTTCCGCGTCCGATCCCGCGAGGGGCGAGTGCCGGATCCCCACCAGGGACACCTGCACCCGCGCTGAAACCGAAACCCAACGCCCCGGCAGGTCCAGACCTGGCTGGCAAAGCAGAACTCCCACCAGGCCCGGAGCTGGGCCCACCAGTGGAGGCAAAGACGAATGTGGGAAACGCCGGCATCCTGGCACTTAAGGACAAGATCGCGAGACTGGCACAGGACACCGTCGTGGCGCCGCTCGGAGCCGATGCGCGTCACGTTGCCGCCGATGAAGTAGGCAAGCCCTCTGCGCGCTCGCTGTTGACGAGCAATACGCCGGGATCGAGCGGCGGCATAAACGTCGCCTCGCTGAGCCGCAGTGTCGGAGGAGGCGGCGGCGGCGGCGGAGGTGGCAACGGGATTGGAGGTGTGGGTGGCCGTGGCACTGGCGCTGGCGGTAGCGGAGGAGGCGGGATTGGTGGTGTGGGCGTAGGCCGGGCGGTCAGCCCGATCGCTCCAATCACCGGCGCTGACCGACCAAAGGCCCGCGGCGGGCCAGGTGCTGCCCGCACCGACGAAGAAATACAGATCGTGTTCGATCGCTACAAAGCGTCGTTCTACCGGCTGTACAACCGCGAGTTGCGCAATAACCCGGCCCTGAAAGGCCAGATGGTTCTGCGCCTGACGATTGAGCCGGACGGCAGCGTGTCAATGTGCGTGCTGCAGTCGACTGACATGGATGCGCCGGATCTCGCCACGCAAGTGGTTAGCCGCGTCAAGACGATCAATTTCGGCGCGAAGGATGTACCTGCGGTGACGATCGTGTATCCGATCGACTTTCTGCCGGCGGTGTGAAGCCGGCGGCTGAATCGAAATGGCACGGACGCCAGGAGGTTTGGAGAAGCTGCGAATTTGATCATTTAAGTTCGATGCGATTTTGACAAAGGCAAAGCCACCGAAAGGTGGCGACGCAAAGTCACCGGTCTAATGGGCCTGGGAGGCCCTACGACGGCGGGACCGCCGGAATCCAGTCCAGGCGGGGACTGCCTCGTGGGACGAGGGCGGAGATGAGTTCTAGCAACACAAACAATGCAAAGCCGCACGGCAGGTGGATCAAAATCCTGCTGTTTGCCTTCGGCCTGTTGCTGCTGAGCGCCGTACCGGCACGGGGGCAGTCCGTTGGCGGTTGTGTCGCCAATTTCGGTGGCGTGATAGATGGCTTTGTCAACCCTGTTCCCCCTTCGCAGATCAATATCGACGGAAATTGCACGATCCGGAACTTCCCAGCGTCCAACCCACTGACCTCCAACATCAGCTTCACCGGCACCGGAAGGGGCTGGCTGGTCATCTTCGACAACGTCGATTTCACCGGCAACCTCTCCTGCGACAAGTCGCACGGGAATTTCATCTGGTTCGTGAATGGCTCGATTACCGGCGCGCACGTTTTGGGGTGCGCTAACCTTTTCGTACCGGTCGACAAGATCGACAAAGAGAATCCGCCGGGGCCGCCCTTCGTCTCGATCGGGGTGCCCTTTACCTACACGCTCACCTTCCCACAACTGGTCAGTGCGACGACCGGCGCTGTGGTCAATCCCAACGGGTCGAACGTCGAAGTCGACCAGGTCACGGTCACTGACAACCTTAATGCGACTGGGGTGTCGCTCAGCTACGTGAATAGCAGCGCCGCCTGGAAGGGCAGCGGCGCTCCGGTGCCCTTCGCGG
>WNGN01007712.1_pt1 | contig 12367 bp, 12 predicted proteins | sample 5400561 | NCBI WGS metagenome assembly WNGN01 (sample SAMN13153379, study PRJNA577476) | soil metagenome | isolation source: 115 cm soil or saprolite under Garry oak tree replicate 2 | place: USA:California | collected 2016-06-15
CTCGTTCCGCGCGTATCATGCCGCGGGCATGCCGGCCTGTGGATAACTTCGCTCGATCGGACTAGGCGTCGACGCGGGCATTCGGCATGATCGAGAACGCTGGTGCGAGTGGGGTGGGGCGTTCGTGTTTGTCGGAGTCGATCCTGGGCTTTTGGGCAGCGCCAGTCCGCTCTGCAACCCGTTCTCTCGGTTGCAGATCGCGGCGGTCGCGCCGGAGCGCGCGCCGGCCTTCATTTCGGATCTGCAACTTCGCTCCTCATCGGAAGCCTGGGTCGGACGAGTCATAGCGGCGGTCTCGCGATGGCCGGACAAGCTTTGGTTTTGGCTCGGCACGGCGGGGCTGGTCGCGGCGCTGGCGGCGCTGCCCTCGAAAATTCCGTCAGTTGCTGCCCCCGACACCGCCGGCGATTCCTCCTTCGTGCGCAATACGAGCGCGCTGCCGGAGGATCGGCCGTTCAGCGGCAGCAAGCTTCCCTTCAGTCGGGCCAACGTCCGCTTTTGCAGGTTCCAGCAGGTTCGGCTGGAGGCGATCGGTCCGCTCACCAACCAGGCCGATCTGGCGGTTTTCCAGGCGCTCGCCAACGACTGGAATGCGCGATGCGCAGGGTATGGCTACCTGCCCGCGGATAAGCGGGCGATCGACGCGGAGATGATCGAGCATCGCGAAGCGCTGGAGAGCGAAGGCCGGGCGCTTCTGGGCGCGTGGCGGCGCAAGATTGATGTTGGCGTCGCGGCGCCCGCTGCCTCATATTTCGCAGGGGCCCGGCATGTTTCTTCGTCGGACGATCCGGCGGCCGACATCCGAGCATTGCCAGCGCTCATCACCTTGGGAGTCCCGGGCAGGCTGGAAGCCGAGCCGGTTTCCTGGCCGCTTTTGAAGGCTCCCTCGCTCGCGCTGTTGCACCAGAGCGTCGCGGCTCGGGTGCAACGCCGGCTGAACGATCTCGGCTACGTCATCAGTCCCGCAGATGGCACGTGTGGACCCGGCTCGAGAATCGCGCTCGAGCATTTCAAAGAGGCGAACGGTCTGCTCCGCGATGACGTATTGGACGCGGAGACGGTGACGCGCCTGTTCTCCACTTCCGCGCTTTCCGCACCGCCCGGGGGATGGACGAGGCCCGAAGACGCCATTGCACGCGAAACGGCATATCCGCCGCCTCCGGGAGCGAGAATGAACCCGCTCAATCGCGAAGACGCCGAGCAGATCCAGCGCCGCTTGGCGGAGCTTGGATATTACGCCGGCAGCGACGATGGAGTTTGGGGAGCCGCATCCCGAAATGCGCTGCGGGGCTTCAAGACCGTGAACCGCCTGGCCAACGACGACGAATGGGATGCGGCGACGGAGCGGGTCTTGAGCGCTGTGCAGGCCTTGCACTCGCCCGAACGCGGAATGGTGCAGCGGCAGAAACCGAAGACCGGAGGCCTCGAAGCGAAGTCCGAATCGGCAAGCGCGCGTGCCGCAGTCCCGCTGCCGCCGAAGCGCCCTATGCAGTCCTCAGCTTCGACAAAATCCGGCGGCCGCGCAGTCCCGTCCGTCGTGCGGGACGCGCCGAGGCCTCCGGCGCCGATCCCGGCGCCCGACGTCGTTGCCGCACGCGAACCGTGACGGAGCCGGGGAAGTCGTTACCAGAGACCCGTCATCACTGCTGGCGTCTGAGTTTTCGGGAACTCAGCCGGATTCGGCCCCCTCGAGCTGCGAGAAACGAACCGGCAGGATCTCCTTGGTCCTCGTCCGGCCGCTGCTGTCCTTCTCGACCAGGAGCAATTGCTGGGACTCGGGCAGGCCGGCGGGAATGACCATTTTCCCGCCGGGTTTCAGCTGCCGCAGCAGCGGCGGCGGGATGAGGTCGGGAGCCGCGGTCACGATCACCTTGTCGAACGGGGCGTGCTCGGCCCAGCCGTGATAGCCGTTGGCGATCCGAAGCTCGATATTGGTGTAGCCCTGCCGGCCGAGCCGTCGCTTGGCATGCTGCGCGAGCTCCTCGATGACCTCGATGCTGAATACTCTCCCCGCCAGCTCGGCGAGGATCGCCGCCTGATAGCCGAGCCCGGTTCCGATCTCGAGCACCGTATCCTCCGGACGCAGTTCGAGCAGGTCGGTCATCAATGCCACGATGAAGGGCTGGGAGATGGTCTTGTCGAAGCCGATGGGCAGGGGCACGTTGGCGTAGGCATAGGGCTGCAGCTCGACGGGGACGAACTCGTGCCGCAAAACCTTGTCCATGGCCTGCAGCACCCGTTCATCGAGCGCGGCTTTGCCGATGACGGAGCTGACATGCGCCGTGGACGCAGCGATCTCCGCGAGCATATGCCGGCGCAGGGGTTCGAACACTTCCACGCTCATGGTGGCACCTTGTAACGGGTGAAACGGCAGCGCAACCGTTGCGATGGTAACCCGCGGAAGGTCGCCCGGCTATGCGGGCGCCTTGCGGGCGGCATGCCTCGATGCCGCAGCATGTTGGAGAATTTCGGCGGTGCGCCCGAGCCTGGAGCGCCTCACATAACCGCAAACGAACCCGAGCGCTGTTGCGCCGCTCCCGTGCCGATTATTTCGCAACCAGCTCGGCCTTCCCGAACCCGTCGAGCGTGAACACCACCCGGTTGCCGGGCCGGACCGGGAAGGTCGGAATGATGCTCCCGGTGATCACGATCATGGATCTCCAGCGATCCGTGCACGCCGGCGAGAGGAACCGCCGCGTCGAACGGGGTCTCGGCTCCCAGCACCACGCCGGCGTTCCAGCAATTGTCGGCGATCATCGATAGCGCCTTGGCGTCCTTGTAGTCGGCGTTGCGATCCTCGATGAGCTCGAAAGCCGGCATCACCGCGGCGATTGCGGGCTTGACGCCCGCGGCCGTGTAAGGCTCCGCCGGCTTCGGCAGCGCCCGCCCGATGCGCACGGCGAGCTCGCACTCGAACACCAGGTGCATGTGGTCGTCGAGGCGGATCTGTGCCGGCGAGCGAAAAACCCTGCGCTCGAAGATCAGCCCGCCGCAGGGATGGTCGATCCCCATCAGCTGCTGCATGATCTTCGTGGTCGTCGCGATCTTCAGGCCCGCGATTTTCCCTTCGCGAGGTTCGAGCAGCCGCGCGAACCGCGCTTGCGCCGCATAGGCTTCCGCGACGTTCCGCGGCGCGATATCGGGCGGCAGATTGCGGTACTCGGCGCGGCCGGCGTGCGCCTGAAAGATGTAGCGTGCAGCCTTGTCGGGATCGAAGGATTCGGCCATGTCCTCGCAGCCTGCAAAGATCCGAGAATTCTGCTAGCAGAAGCGGCGAGGGGACACCAGGGAAAGCGGCCCCTCCGCGCTGACCGAGGGCAGGTGGCTTCACCGCTTTTATCGTGGCGATCGTTTTGGGATTCGAGATGGAATGCTACCGGGACCAAAGGAGTTCGGCATGGCAGAGGGCAAGCAGAAGATCGGTTGGATCGGCATCGGCCGGATGGGTTATCCGATGGCGGAGCGCCTGCTCGATGCCGGCCGCGACGTGGCGATCTGGAATCGGACGCGCGCGAAGGCCGAGCCGCTGGCAAAGAAGGGTGGGCGGATCGTCGACCGAATTGCCGATCTCGCCGATGTCGACGTGCTGTTCACGATCGTGTCCACCGGGCGCGACGTCGAGCAGGTTCTGTTCGGCGACGGCGGCGTCGCGGCCGGCAAAGGCGGCGGGTCGCCGAGGATTTTCGTCGATTGCTCGACGATCGGGGTCGAGGAATCCGCCGCCATCCGCCGGCGCCTTGCCGAGCGAGGCGCGGATTTCGTAGCGGCGCCGGTGAGCGGCAATGCCAAATGCGTCAAGGCCGGCAAGCTCTCCGCCGTGATCTCCGGGCCGGAACGCGCCTGCCGAACTGCGCAGTCGCTGATCGAGCTATTCGCTCCCCGCGGGGTGTCGTACGTCGGGGAGGGCGAGCTCGCCCGCATCTGCAAGATCGCGCACAACGTCTTTCTCGGCGTCGTGATCGAGAATCTCGCCGAGATCACCTTGCTCGCCAACAAGGCAGGCGTGCCGCGTCACGCGTTCCTGGCCTTCATCAACACCAGCGTGATGGGCTCGATCTTCACCGCCTACAAGACGCCGGCGTTCGTCAACCTCGATTGGACCACGACGTTCACGCCGGAGCTGATGCGCAAGGACCTCGACCTCGGGCTCGAGCTCGGCCGCGAGCTCGAGGTGCCGATGCCGGTGACGGCGACGACGCGCGAAGAGCTGCAGGCGCATTTCGGCGCGGCAACGTTGAAACCCGATCCGGATGCGTATCTGCGGCAGGATTTCGCCGCGCTGCTGGAGACGCTCGCGCTCGGCGCCGGCATGAAGCTTACGAGCGAGAACAAGAACGTGCCGACCGGCCTGGAAACATAGGCGATACGGCTGGAATTATGTCTCAGTGATGCATTGGGCTCTTCCCCTCTCCCCGCAGAGCGGGGAGAGGGTGCCAAGCCGACGTAGTCGGCGAGGCGGGTGAGGGGCAATCCGACAAATCCGGAAATCTATTTACTAACAAGTTTGCCCGTTAATTCCTGAAGGATTACAGTCAAGACACCCTCGCGATTGGAAAAGACATCCGAGTTCCAGAACCGCACCACTCGGTATCCTTGCCCAGTGATATAAACATCCCGCACCACGTCGCGGGCACTGTCCGCATGCTGGCCACCATCGAGCTCGATTACCAACCTTGTTTCACGGCATAAGAAGTCGGCAACGTAAGGCCCGATAGGTGCCTGTCGCACAAATTTGAAGTGTACAAATCGACGGTCACGGAGGAAATACCAAAGCTTCGCCTCCGCATCGGTCATTTGCCGACGCAGACGCCTGGCGATCCCCGCAATCTTACGATCAGGCCCGCGCATTGTATGTGCCCATCACCCGCCTCACTTCGCTACGCTCGCTCGGCATCCTCTCCCCGTAAACGGGGAGAGGGGAAGACCCGTGCTCGGAACCCGGATGAGGAGCTCAGCCTTTCGCTTTGAACCGGGGGACGGCTTCAGCCTAATATTTGTTCGCGATCGGCAGTTCCTCGGCCGGGAACAGGCTGATCACGCGGCAGCCGGTATCGGTGACCACGACCTCTTCCTCGATGCGGGCCGCCGAATAGCCGTCGCTTGCCGGGCAATAGGTCTCGAGCGCGAACACCATGCCCTCCTTGATCTCGAGCGGATGCTCGAGCGAGACCAGGCGGCTGATGATCGGCCGCTCGTGCAGTGCGAGGCCGAGGCCGTGGCCGAACTGCAGGCCGAACGCGGACATTTCGTCGGGAAAGCCGAACTCGTCCGCGCGCGGCCATACGCTTGCCACCGTGTCGGTCGTCACCCCGGGCCGGATCAGATCGATCGAGCGGTCGAGCCAGTCGCGGCATTGCTTGTAGGCGTCGTGCTGCGCCGGGGTGGCGCGCCCGACGTTGAAGGTGCGGTAGTAGCAGGTGCGGTAGCCCATGAAGGCCTGCAGCACGTCGAAGAACGCCTGGTCGCCGGGGCGGATCATGCGGTCGGTGAAATTGTGCGGGTGCGGATTGCAGCGCTCCCCGGAAATGGCGTTGATCGCCTCGACGTCGTCGGAGCCGTGCTCGTACAAAAACTTGGTCGCCATCGCGACGATGTCGGCCTCGCGCACGCCCGGCTTGAGCTCCTCGCTGATCAACTGGTAGACGCCGTCGACCATGGCGGCGGCGCGGTTGAGCAGTGCGATCTCGTCGATGCTTTTGATCTCGCGCGCGTCGAGCATGACCTGCTGGCCGTCGGCGACCTTGAGCCCGGCGCGCTCGAGCTCGAACATCATCGGCGGTTCGATGATGTCGACGCCGAGCGGCATGTCGGCGACGCCGGCTTCCCGCAAGAGTCCCGCGATCTCCTCCGCGTGGCGCCGCATCAGGCCGAATGCCGGGGGCACGGTGCCGCGCAAGCCGACCAGCCCGGCCTTGCAAAGCTCCGGCCGTAGCCATGGCACGTAGAGCCGGTGGTGCACCGCGGCCGAGCCGAAATCCCACAGGATGGGCTCGCCGCCGCGGGCGAGCAGCGCGAACCGGCATAGCTTGTCGCGCTCCCATTCGCCGATCTTCGTGCTGGTCACGTAGCGGATGTTGTTGACGTCGAAGCACAGCAGCGCCCCGAGCTTGGAGGCGTCCAGCGCCTGTCTGGCGCGGCCGAGCCGATAGCGGTGCAGCCGCTGGAAATCCACCCGCTCCTCGAAATCGACGCCCATCGGGCCGAGCGCCGGCAGCGCGCGGTTCCAGCGATAATGCGGATCGATGTCCTCGGCGCGGACCTGCTCGGGCCGGAGCAACACCTCGTCCATGACAGCCTCCCGGGATTGCGGTATCGGAACCTCCCGCCATCATAATGCATCGGCGCCGAGGCGGCGACGAGGATGGCGAGGATTGCGGGATCCGATGACGGGCCAAGCGGACACAGCATGATGCGCAAGCTCGCCTGCGGGCTGTGCCCGCTTGCCTTCGCCATCGTTCTGCCGCTTGCCGCCCTGGCTCAGGGCATGCCGGCGGCGGAGCCGGAAAGCCTCGGCTTGTCGACCAAGCGGCTCGAGCGCATCGCGCCGGCGCTGCGGCGCGATATTGCCGCCGGCCTCATTCCCGGGGCTGTCATGCTGGTCGCACGCCGCGGCAAGCTCGCCTATTTCGAGGCGTTCGGCATGCGCGACAAGGCCCGAAACGTGCCAATGCCGCGAGATGCGATCTTTCGGCTGGCATCGATGACCAAGCCCATCACGATCGCGGCGGCCATGATGCTGGTGGAAGAAGGCCGGCTGTCGCTCGCAGACCCTATTTCGAAATACCTGCCGCAGTTCGCTCACATGCAGGTCGGCATCGAGGTGAAGGACCCCGCTACGGGCCGCGCAAGCCTCCGGCTGGTCCCGTCCGAGCGCGAGATCCGCGTCGAGGACCTGATGCGGCACACCTCCGGCTTCACCTATGAGGCGCTGGGGACAGGCCCAAAAGTGAAGGAGATGTATCGCGACGCCGGAATAGGACCGCAGGACGACAGCGCCGCCGCGATGGTGGAGAAGCTGGCGCGGCTGCCGCTGATGTATCAGCCGGGCACGGTCTGGGAGTACGGCCGGTCGATCGACGTGCTGGGGCGCATTCTCGAGCTCTTGTCCGGCATGCCGCTGAGCGAATTTCTGGCAAAGCGCGTGTTCGGGCCGCTGCGCATGCCGGACACCGGCTTTTGGGTTCCGCCCAAGAAGTACAACCGCATCGCCGACGTGCTCCCGGCGCCGCGGGAAGGTCGGCGGCTGTTGCTGAACGTGAGCAAGCCGCCGAAGTTCGAAAGCGGTGGCGGCGGCTTGGTCTCGACCGCCGCGGATTATGCACGCTTCCTGCAGATGCTGCTCAATGGCGGCGAGATCGACGGCGTGCGCCTGCTGAGCCGCAAGTCGGTCGAGCTGATCACGACCAACCAGCTCGGACCGGAGGTCAATGCGCAGGGGTGGGCTTATTATCCCGGTCCGGGATACGGGTTCGGATTGGGGTTTGCGGTGCGCCTGGCGCTCGGCGTGGCGCCGCAGATCGGCTCGCCGGGCGATTATTTCGTGGAGGGGCTGTACGGGACCTTCGCGTTCGCCGACCCCCGAGAGCAGCTGCTCGCAGTTTTCATGATCCAGTCGCAGGAGTGGCGGTATTACCGCCCGCTGGTGAAAGCGCTGGTGCTGCAGAGCCTCACGCACTGATGCGGATACCCGCGGCTTGACCCGCACCCGACAGTTTCCGCTGAACCCGGTCACAGCATGCGGCGCCCCGGAAAATTTTTTTGAACGCGTGACCTACCTCACGCTCCGGGCCGGAAGCCCGACCTTATGGTTCACCCATCGTGCCTGGCACCCAGCACCTGGTTCGTATCCGAGGAGGGGCAGAATGTCTGCATTTCATACGATCTCCGAGCGCCGCAGTGGGACGAAATCGGTCCGAGCGTCCTGGATTTTTGCTGCCAAGATACTGTTCGCCCTGGCGCTGGTGGTCACGGCCACCATCGCGCTGGTGCGAACGGAGGTTCTGGTGGTCGATGCGCAGCAACTCGGCAATCCCGATCTTCTCGTGATCCTGCAGTAAGCTCCTGCGCAATCGCAGCGCGGCCTACCGCACCGCCCCGCAGGCCCGCAACCGGCGAATCTCGGTTTCGTCGCAGCCGAATTTCCGCAGCACCTCGTCGCTGTGCTGACCGATTTGCGGCGGATGCCGGGGTTCCACCTTCTTCTCGCCCTCGATCCAAATGGGGCTGTTGATCGTGAGCATGCCGTCGCCCTGAAAAGGCACCAGCACGTCGTTCTCCAGCATCTGGCGGTCGCCCGGCAGCTCGTCGACCTCGGCCACGACGCCGAAGATCAGGCCGTGGGCGTCGAGAATCGCGCGCCAGTCAGCCAGGGTTTTTCCGGCGAACACCTCGTCGAAGATCGCGCTCAGCTCGCGCGCGCGAGCATGCCGGTCGGGCGTGGTGGCGAAGCGCGGATCGGCCGCGAGCTCCTCCCGCCCCAGGCACTCGAGCAGCACCGGCCACTCGCGGTCCTCTTTCAACAGCGAGAGGATCAGCCAGCGTCCGTCCCGGCAGCAATAGTGATTGGTCATGGCGTTGAACGTCTGCTCGCGCGGCGGGCGCTTGGGGATCGTCGCGCCACAGAGCCGGGCCTGCACCATCAGCCCGTTCGACCACACGCCGTTCGCCATCAGCGAGGTGCCGACGTGGGCGCCCTTGCCGGTTTTTTCGCGCCGGTAGAGCGCGGCGACGATCGCGCCGAACAGGGCAAGCGCGGACGGATGGTCGCCCATGCCGGGCAGCGAGCGGGCCGGCGGGCCGGCGCTGTCGGGGCGCACGAGGTCCATCATGCCCGAACGCGCCCACCAGGCATTGCTGTCGAAGCCGGGCTTGTTGGCCTCTTGTCCGTGCTCGCCGTAGCCCGTGAACGATGCGTAGATGAGGCGCTCGTTGAGCGGCGCGAGATTCCGATAGGCGATGCCGAGGCGCCGGCGCACGGCCGGCGGGAAATTGGTGATGAAGACGTCGGCACGGGGGACCATCCGGTAGAGCACCGCCTGCCCGTCCGCCGTGCTCAAATCGAGGGCCAGGCCCTGCTTGTTGCGGGATTCCAGCATCCAGGCCCAGTTGTGCTCGCATTTGGGATTGCCCGGCAATTGCGGTAGATGCCGGAACGGATCCCCCGCCGGCGGCTCGATCTTGATCACATCGGCGCCGAAGTCGGCCAGGATCGTGGCCGCCGCCGGCGCGGCGATGAAGCTCGCGCAATCGAGCACCGTCAGGCCTTCGAACATCCGCTGCATTTTCCGCAATGCTCCGTTGCCGCTTCTGCCGCTGCTATGCGTGACCGGCCTTGCGGCCCTCAGCCGTGTCCAGCTGGCGAATGTAGCCACGATTCCAGGTCGGGCTGATGAGCACCTCGTTGAGGCACACGTGCTTGGGCCGGGTCGCTACGAACAGGACGAGATCGCCGAGATCTTCCGGCTGCAGCATGCGGGCGCGCTCCTCGGCGCTGACCGGCACGGGGCGATGCTCGAGGATCGGAGTCGCCACCTCGCCCGGACAGATGACGCAGGAACGAATGCCGTTGCTGCATTCCTCCATGTTGATGCTGTGCGACGCCGCGACCAGCGCGTGCTTGGCGGCACTGTAGCCGGGCCCGCTCAGCACGCTGACGAACCGCCCGGCCCAGGAGGCGGTATGGATGATGAGTCCGTCCTGCTGGGCGCGCATCATCGGCAGGGCCGCGGCCACGACATAGAACGCGCTGGAAAGATTGCCGGCCAGGATCGTATCGATCCGCTCCGGCGTAAGCTCCGCCCAACGGCGCTCGCGCAGATTGGTCCCGGCGTTGTTGACTCGAGTCGGCCGAACGCGTTGCGGATTGCCGCCGCGATGGCATTCACGCGCCCGGCGTCGGTCACGTCGCCGGCCTCGACCCGGGCGCGGCCCTTGGCCGTTTCGATTTTTCGCGCCACCGTTTCGAGCGCCTGCTTGCGCCGGCCGGTGAGCACCACCGTGGCGCCGGCGCCGGCGAGCGCCAGCGCCGCGGCTTCGCCGATCCCGCTTCCCGCGCCGGTGACCCAGGCGATCTTGGCGCTCAGGCTCGTCATGGTTTGCTCCCTGACAGAATGGCGGATGCCGGCTCGTCCTTGATGCCGAGATAGATCTTCTGCACCTGCTTGTCGGCTTCGAGCTCGCGCGCCGCGCCCTCCAGCACGGTACGCCCGGTCTGCAGCACGTAGCCGTAATCGGCGATGTCGAGCGCCAGCGGCACGGTCTGCTCGGCGAGCAGCAGCGTGAGCCCCTCCTGGTGCAATTTCCACAAGGTGTCGTAGAGGGTCTCGAGCACGGCGGGAGCCAGCCCGAGGCTCGGCTCGTCGAGCAGCAGCAGCTTGGGCTCGCTCATGAGCGCCCGGCCGAGCGCCAGCATCTGGCGCTCGCCCCCGGACAACGTGCTCGCGCTCTGGCGCCGCCGCTCCGCCAGCCGCGGAAAGATGCCGAATACGCGGTCGAGCAGCCGCGGGACCCGGCTCTTGTCGCGCAGGGCGGTGGCGCCGAGCCGCAGATTTTGCTCGACCGTCTGATTGACGAACAGCCGCCAACCCTCGGGTGAGAGCGCCAGTCCCTTGGGCACGATCGCGTAGGCCGGCATTCCGCCGATCTCCTCGCCGCGCCAGCGGATCGTGCCGGCGCTCGGCCGGACGAGGCCGGCGATGGCATTGAGGGTCGTCGTCTTGCCGGCGCCGTTCGATCCGAGCAGCGCCACGATGTGACCTTCCTCGACGCGCAGCGACACGTCGGCCACGCCGATGAGATCCCCATAGCGCACTTCCAGGTGCTCGACTTCGAGGCGAAGGGTCATGGCCGCCGCCGCCGGTGCGGACGCCCGATATAAGCCTCGATCACCTGCGGATCGTTGACGACGTCCCGGGGAGCGCCGCTGGCGATGGTGCGGCCCTGGTTGAACACGAGCACGCGGTGCGTCAGGCTCAGAATCACCTCCATGATGTGCTCGGTGATCACCAGCGTGATGCCGCGCTCGTGGATCCGCCGCACCAGCTCGATCGCGGTCTGGATCTCCACTGGATTGAGTCCGGCGAGCGCTTCGTCGAGCAGAAGCAGCCGCGGGCCGGTGGCGAGCACGCGAGCGATCTCCAGGCGCTTGCGTCCCGGCGTGCCCAGGCTGCGCGCCCGCTGATGGCTGACCGATTTCAGGCCGGCGAACTCGATCGCCTCGAGGGCCGCGTCGCGCGCATCCTTGCGGTGCGGATGACGCAGAAAGGCGCCGACCATGACGTTGTCCAGAATGGTCATATCCGGAAAGGTCGCCGGAATCTGAAAGGTGCGGCCGATGCCGAGCCGCGCGTGCGTTTCCGGCGAGGCCCGCGTGACGTCCTCGCCGTCGAACCGGACCGATCCGGCGGTCGGCGCCAGATCGCCGGAAAGGCAATTGAAGAACGTGGACTTGCCGGCACCGTTCGGGCCGATCAGGCCGATGATGTCGCCTTCCTGGACGTCGAGATCGGCTTCCGATACGGCGCGGAAGCTCCCGAACAATTGCGTGACGGCGCGCGCCTCAAGCAGCATGGCGGGCCTCGAGCGGCTCGGGTGCCCTCCTGCGCGCGGTGAGCCGGAACCAGAGCTCGAGCAGACCGCCCGGTTCGAACCGCGCCAGCAGCAGGATGATGCCGCCATAGAGGATATAGGTCAGACCCGATCCGCCGCCGCCGAACGCGCTGTTGGTGGCGGTCTTCAGCGGCACCAGGATGATGGCGCCGATCAGCGGACCGAACAGGGTGCCGACGCCGCCGAGCGCCGCCGTGATGATCATCTCGACGGACACCAGGATGCCAAATCCGCTCTCCGGGTCGATGAAGCCCACCATCAGCGCATAGAGCGAACCGGCGAGTGAAGTGAAGGCCGCGCTGAGCATCAGCGCGTAGAGCTTGTAGCGGCGCGCCGGCACGCCGAGGCTGCGCGCGGCGCGCTCGCCGGCCTGAATCGCGCGCCAGTAATAGCCCATGCGGCCGCGCTCGAGCAGCCAGGTCGTCCCGAGCAAGACGATCAGCACAACCAGGAACAGATAATAATAAGGGACCGCGCTGCGGAACGAGAGATCCAAGACCGTGCGCGCCACCGGCGGGCCCATCAGGCCGATCGCGGCCCCGACGAAGTCCCAATTGCCGACCACGATGCGCACCAGTTCCGCGGCCGCGATCGTCGCCATCGAGAAATAATGCCCGCGCAGGCGAAAGCTCGGCATGCCGATGACGACCGCCATGACCAGACTGGCCGCGATGCCGAGCGGCACGCCCGCGAGCGGCGGCAATTGCCAGCGGGTATAGACGAGCAACGGCGCATAGGCGCCGGCGCCGAAGAACATCGC
>WNGN01007582.1_pt1 | contig 12366 bp, 12 predicted proteins | sample 5400561 | NCBI WGS metagenome assembly WNGN01 (sample SAMN13153379, study PRJNA577476) | soil metagenome | isolation source: 115 cm soil or saprolite under Garry oak tree replicate 2 | place: USA:California | collected 2016-06-15
CGGAGAGCGCCGCCACGGGGTGCAGCGCCGGGGGCACGTCGACGTAGATCCGCGCGACGATCGCGGGAATCGTCTCGACGCCGTCGGCGAGCGCCTCGAGGATCTGCCGCTCGCGCAGCATCCGGTGCTCCAGGTACTCGGCGATCTTCGCGGGGCCGTCCTCGATGACGGGGCCGTGCGCGGGATAGATGCGCCGTACGTCCATCTTCTGCAGCCGCCGCAGCGAGTCGAGATAGTCGACCAGGTCGCCGTCGTCGGAGGGGATCACGGTCGTGGAGCCGCCGAGGATCACGTCGCCCGTGAAGAGCGCTTTCTCCTCGACGAGGTAGTAGCAGAGGTGGTCGGAGGCGTGACCCGGCGTGTAGACGGGGACGAGGGTCACCCCCTCGCCGTGCACCGTCTCGCCGGCGCGCAGGTCGTCGATCGGCTCGGGTAGATCCGCGTCCTTGTGGCGCATCTTCGACACGCGCAGGCCCTTGAAGCGCGCGCGCAGCGAGGCGACGCCCCCGAGGTGGTCGCGATGGCGGTGGGTCAGGATGACGCGCGACGGCTGCGTCCAGCCGCGCTCGCCGAGATAGTGCTCGAGGAGCGGCACGTAGTCGGGCACGCCGGCGCCGGTGTCGATGAGGATCGGATCGCGGCGGCCGAGGAGGTAGGTATTGGTGCCGGGACCCGTCATCATCCCCGGATTGAGTCCCAGCACGCGACCGACGAGGTCGCTCGGCGTGGCGGTGGTCGGAAAGGGCGCGGCCATCAGTCCACGTGAGGGGCCACGACATGGCCCCCCACACCCCCCAACGCTCGGAGCGCCCCGGGGGACCCGTGGCGCTCCTCGGTCACGCGCGCGGCCATCAGCGCTCGATCATACGCCGAGGTAGCGATGCTGGACGTCCGGACGCGCCCGCAGCTCGACCGAGGTGCCGTCCCACACCACCCGCCCCTTCTCGAGGACGTAGTGATGATCGGCCAGCCGGGTCACGGCCTCGACGTGCTTGTCGATCAGCAGAATCGACAGGCCGCTCTGCTTGAGGCGCTCGAGGCAGCCCCAGATCTCGGCCCGGACGAGCGGCGCCAGCCCCTCGGTGGCCTCGTCGAGGATCAGCAGCGCGGGGTTCGTCATGAGGGCGCGACCGATGGAGAGCATCTGTTGCTCGCCGCCGGACAGCGTGCCGCCCAGGCTGCGGGCCCGGGCCGCCAGATGGGGAAACAGGCCGAACACCCGCTCCACGCTCCACGGCTCGGCCGCCCGGCGCCGGTTGGCGGCCGTGGCGACGAGGTTCTCGCGGACGGTGAGGTTCGGGAACACCTGGCGGCCCTCGGGCACGACCCCCAGGCCGGCCCGGGCCACGCGGTACGGCGGCAGGCCGTGCAGCGCGCGTCCGTCGAAGTGGACGCGTCCGGCCTGGATCGGCACGATGCCCATCACCGCGCGGACGGTGGTCGTCTTGCCCATGCCGTTGCGGCCGAGCAGGGTCACGAGCCGGCCGGAGGGGACCTCGAGGCTGATGCCGAACAGGACCTGGCTGAGGCCGTAGGCGGCCTCGATGCCCTCGAGCCGCAGCGTCACGCCGGGATCTCCTCGCCGAGGTAGGCGCGGCGGACCTCGGCGTTGGCGCGGATCGCCTCCGGGGCGCCGCTGGCGATGACGCGGCCGTAGACCATCACGCTGATCCGGTCGGCCAGCGCGAAGACGACGTCCATATCGTGCTCGACCAGGACGATCGTGTGGTGGCCGCGCAGCGCGCGCAGCAGCTGCACCATGCGCTGCGACTCGTCGGCTCCCATGCCGGCGACGGGCTCGTCGAGGAGCAGCAGCCGCGGGCGCGTGGCCAGCGCCATGGCGATCTCGAGCTGCCGCTGCTCGCCGTGGGCGAGCGTCCCCGCCGCGACGGCGGCGCGCGCGCCCAACCCGACCTGCTCGAGCGTCGCGCGGGCCGGCTCGCGCAGCGCCCGCTCCGCCCTGGCCGGCGTCCAGAAGCGGAAGCTGTGTCCGGCGTGGGCCTGCACGGCCAGCGCGACATTGTCGAGCGCGGTGAACTCCGGAAAGATGCTCGTGATCTGGAACGAGCGCGCCAGGCCGCGCTGCGAGCGGGTCGGCGCCGGCAGCGCCGTGACGTCCTCGCCGGCGAAGCGGATCGTGCCGGCGTCGGGGACGAGGTCGCCGGAGAGCTGGCCGATCAGCGTCGTCTTGCCGGCGCCGTTCGGCCCGATGACGGCCAGCGTCTCGCCGTCCGCCACCTCGAGGTCCACCCTGTCGGTCGCCACGAGGCCGCCGAAGCGCTTGGTGAGGCCGCGCACCGCCAGCAGCGGCTCAGCCATCGCGCGCGCCCGCGCCGGGCAGCAGGCCATAGAGGCCGCGGCGCGCGTAGAGGACGACCAGGACGAGCAGCGGCCCCAGGACGACCTGCCAGTGCACCGTCCACGCCGAGAGGATGTCCTCCAGCAGCAGGAAGGCGACGGCGCCGAGCACCGGGCCGTACAGCGTGCCCATGCCGCCGAGGATCACCATCACCATGATGTCGCCCGAGCGTGTCCAGTGCATGTAGCTGGGCGTCAGGTACTCCGTCTGGTTGGTCAGCAGCGCGCCGGCCAGCCCGCCCCCGGCGCCCGCGATCACGAACGCGGCCAGCTTGTAGCGGAACGTCGCGAACCCGATGGCGCGCATGCGCGGCTCGTTGGACTTGGCGGCGCGGATCACGACGCCGAAGCGCGCGTGGATGAGGCGATGGCCGAGCCAGAGCAGCGCGACGAGCACGCCGAAGACGACGTAGTAGAAGACGTAGGCGTTCGCCAGGTCCACCACGCCGCCGAACTGGCTGCGTCGCGTCAGCCGCATCCCGTCGTCGGCGCCCCACGCGTTGATGGAGATGCCGAGGTAGTACAGCATCTGGGCGAAGGCGAGCGTGATCATGATGAACGACACGCCGCTCGTCCGCAGCGAGACGGCGCCGATCGCCAGCGCCGCCAGCCCCGACAGCGCCAGCGCGAGCGGCCACTGGACGAGGCCGCTGTGGATCCCGTAGAAGGCCGGGATCGCGACGGCGTAGGCCCCGATGCCCAGGTACGCCGCGTGGCCGAAGCTGACCATGCCGCCGAAGCCCAGGATGAGATCAAGGCTGACCGCGGCGATGGCGAAGATCATGATCCGCCGGAACAGGTCCAGATAGAAGGGCTGATTGGCGAGCGCGGCCACCACCGGGACGAGGCCGAGGACCAGGAAGCCGGCGACGAGAGTGAGCGCGCGCGCGGAGCGCATCAGCTGCGGACGGCCGGGAACAGCCCCTGGGGGCGGAAGAAGAGCACGGCCGCCATCAGGATGTAGATCAGCATCGAGGCGAGCGCCGGCCCCGCGTTGTCGGCGGCGGAGGGGCCGAGGACGGTGCTCAGCATCGGCTTGAGGAAGGCCCGGCCGAGCGTGTCCACCATGCCCACGACCACCGCGCCCACCAGCGCGCCGCGGATCGAGCCGATGCCGCCGATGACGATGACGACGAAGACCTGGATGAGGATCTCCTCGCCCATGCCCGGCAGCACCGAGTAGATCGGACCGGCCATGGCGCCGCCGAGCGCGGCGAGCGCGGCGCCGAAGCCGAAGACCACCGTGTAGAGCAGGCGGATGTTCACGCCCAGCGCGCCCACCATCGTGCGGTTGCTGGCGCCGGCGCGGATCAGCATGCCGAGCCGGGTGCGGCTCACCACGACGTACAGCAGCAGGGCGACGGCCAGGCCCACCAGGATGATGACCGCGCGGTAGGCGGGGTACGGGATGCCCGGCAGCACCTGGAGGTGGCCGGACAGCGCGCGCGGCACCGCGGTGAACAGCGCCGCGCGCCCCCAGACGATGGCCACGGCCTCGTTGAAGAAGAGGATCAGGCCGAAGGTGGCGAGGACCTGGTCCAGGTGATCGCGCTCGTAGAGGGTGCGGAGCGCGATCACCTCCACCAGCATGCCGATGGCCAGCGTGGCCGCGAGCGCGAACGCCACCGCGGCCAGGAACGAGCCGGTCCGGTTGAAGGCCGCGGTGGCCAGGTAGGCGCCGACCATGTAGAGCGAGCCGTGCGCGAGGTTGACGAGGTTCATGATCCCGAAGACCAGCGTGAGCCCGGCCGCCATCAGGAACAGCATCACGCCGAACTGCAGCCCGTTGAGGCATTGCTCGACGACGAGAAGCCAGTTCAACGGGCCGGTACGCCTACCACTTCATCGGACACTCTTGGTAGTAGGCGTCCTTGTGGTTCTCGAAGACGGTCTTCTGGATCTGCATCTCCATGTCCCCGCCCGCGCCCTTCACTGCCCGCAACAGATAGAAGTTCTGGATCGGGGTGTGGTTGACGTTGAAGCTGAACTTGCCGCGCGTCGAGCGGAAGTCGGCCTTGCGCATGGCCGCGACCATCCCCTTCTTGTTGCCGAGGTCTCCCCTGACGGCGCGCACGGCGGAGTCGATCAGGAGGATGCCGTCGTAGCTCTGGGCGCCGTAGAACGAGGGCGTGTACCCGAACTTCTTCTTGAAGTCGCCCACGTACTTCGCGTTCGCCTCGTTCTTGAGGTCGGGGCTCCAGTAGCGCGTCTCGTAGTTGCCGAGCGCGGCCTCGCCGACGGCGGGGAGCGAGATCTCGTCGACGGTGTACACCGAGTAGAGCGGGATCTGCTCGCGCAGCCCGGCCTGGGCGTACTGCTTGAGGAACTGGATGCCCATGTCGCCCGGGTAGAACACGAACACGGCCTTGGGGTTCTTGCCGCGGAGCTGGCTGATCTCGGCCTGGTAGTCCTGCTGGCCGAGCTTGGTGTAGACCTCATCCACGACGCGGCCTTTGAAGTAGCGCTTGAAGCCGCTGACCATGTCCTTGCCCGCGGCGTAATTGGGCGCCATGGCGTAGACGTCGGTGAGGCCCTGGTCCTGCATGTACTTGCCCATCGCCTCCGGCGTCTGGTCGTTCTGCCACGACGTCGTGAAGTAGAGCTCGCTGCACATCTTGCCCGCGAGCTCGTGCGGCCCGGCGTTCGTGCCGACCATGATCGTCCCCGCCCCCGTCACGGTGGGCGCCACCGCGAGCATGACGTTGGACCAGATGATGCCGCTCACGAAGTGCACCTTGTGCTTATTGAGCATCTCGTCGGCGAGCTGCTTGCCGACGTCGGGCTTGCGCTGGTCGTCGCCGTAGATGACCTCGACGTCGAGTCCGCCGACCTTGCGGCCCAGGTGCTCGAGCGCCAGCTCGACCGAGTCCTTCATGTGCTTGCCGATGATGCCGGCCGGGCCCGACAGCGAGGTGATGAACCCGATCTTGACGGGCTCGGCGGCGAGGACGGCCTGGCCCGCGAACAGGCCGACGATGAGCAAGAGAACCAGGACGATTCTCAGTTGGCGCACGGTGACCTCCTTGGTCCGTCTCATGCCGGGCCACTGCGTCGTTCGGATGCTCGCGGCCGGCAGGCGCCGGGATTCTAGCACGCCATCGAGACGACGGAGTTGCCGCTGCCCCAGGTCTGAATGAGCGCGGGTGGGCGGGTGGAGGTGCGCCGTGTGGCGCACCTCACCGTCGATCGAGAGGCCCGTCCGAGGACGACTCGCGCCTACGGCTTGCCCAGGACACCCGCTCCGAGGAGCGCCGGATCGTCTTGCAGGTGCACCTCACAGTGGAAGCTGGCCTCATTGTCCGTGCTCCCGGTGCCGTTGCGCACGAGCACGTCGGGATATTTGCAGATCTTGCGCGTGCGGACGACGCCGCCGCCGAGATTCTGTGTGGCGACGACGTAGTCGGGCGCGATCCCGTGCTCGACCCAGTTGACCAGGGCGTCGAACAGCACGTTCGTGTCGATCTGCGGCCCCGTGCCGCCGCCACAATGGGCGTTATTCGGATACGGGAAGAAGCGGTAGAACTCCTGAAGAGCCGCCATACCTCCCGCCGCGGACGTCGGCTTGGGGCCCGACCCCTTCATCTTCTCGGCGGCGCGATTGTAGTAGTCGTAGCTGCCGCGCGGGAAGATCAGCTGGTCGAACAGCCCGTGATACATGATCATCTTGCCGCCGCCACTGCGAAACGCGTGGAGGTTCGCCTGGTCGGTGCCGATGGCGTCGTGGAAGAGGGCCTGGGAGGTCGCAAAGTCGTTGACGAACGAGGCCTCCGTCACCGTGTGCCAGTCGAAGGTCGGATCCTGCTTGATCCAGTATCGGAAGTGGTCGACGGTGATCGAGAACGGGTTCGTGCCCGCCAGGCCGCTCAGTGACGCGCCGCGCTCGAGCCCGAACCAGATCTTCTCGCCCTTGGCGTTCACCGGTCCGTTCCAGATTTTGTTGACCGCCGCCGCTTCCGCCGGCGTGAGGCAGTTCGCCGGGTCTCCCACGGCGCCGGTGCAGACGAACGCCGTGGCATCGTAAAGGCAGCGACGAGGATCTTGAGCGATCCCGTCCACGATGCCATCGAGGGCATCGCAGGCGGCGATGGCGGCGTTGGTCACCGCCGTGAGCTTGGCCGTCGAGATGGGGCCGCCGAGGTCCTGGAACATCACGATCTGGGGCCAGAGCTCTGCGGGAATGAAGCGGTCCCAGTTGAAGGCCGGCGCGCCGGCGAGGATGCCGTCGTAGTCCTTCGGGAACGTCTGCGCCTGCTGATGACCCTGCCGCCCACCTGTCGAGCAGCCCGTCCAGTATCGACGGGTCGGGGCGCTGCCGTAATACGTCTTGGCGATGGCCGTGCCCCAGACGTGCTGCGCGTGAATGCCGTCTTGCGCGAAGTCCTTGATCAGCCCCCAATTCAGCGTGTTGTCGGGATTGAGCGCAAACGAGCCTCCAGGGGTGGAATGCCCTGTGTCGGTCGACGTGCCGACGTAGCGGAGGTTGGTCGCAGCCGTGACACCGCCGACCGAGCCGACATAGCCGCCGCCGCCCAGGTCCCGCTGTTTGCCGTTCCAGGCTCCTTGCACGCCGCCCGTTCCGCCGTCCGCGAGACTGAGGGGAAGTCCCACGCGGACCCTGATGTGCTCCGACTGGCCCGGCAAATATCCAAAGGCTTCGCCCGATTCGCTGGAGACGGTGATGTTGATCTGACAGTAGGCCGCGTTGGGCCCTGCGGCGGGAACGAGACTGGTCGACACCCCGCTCAGGTCGGGATTGCCGACCAGACCGAACGCCGGATCGCTGCCGAGCTCGACGCATGTCGGCAGCGCGGAGGCCGCCGTCGAGGTGAGCGTCAGTGACAGCAGCACGATGGCCGAGAAGAGAAGTGCGAGCATTGTTGTCTCCGATCGTTGAGGCGTGGGCGAGCGTCGTTGCGTCGTGTCCAGCCCGACATAGTAAATTCTCGCGCGCTCTTCAAGAGGGTCTCTCGCCCGCGGAATATCGGGCGAGAGCCGGCTGGTGACCGGCACGCGGCCGGGCCGCGCCTGTCGTGACCGCGGCGGGTGATCCGGCTAGGCCGCGGCCATCGAAATGACGTAGTTGCCGCTGCCGGACGAGGCCCCACGCGAAGCTCTCGCCCAGATCGGCGGAGAGGCACACCGACACCGGCACCGCCGCGATCCGCTGCGCCCGGTCGAGGTAACACACGAGGGGCATGACCGTTCCGTAGTCGAGCGGGTAGTGCACGTCGTTGGCGAGCGTGCACGGCAGGCCCGCCGCGCGGCCGCCCTCGATCATCGCGGCCGCCAGCTCGAAGTCGCCGGGAAAATCGTAGGCGACGCCGTGGATCAGCTCCGGCGCCTCCTGCGCGGTGAGCACACCCTCGTGGCGTGGCGTGCCGTCGACGACGGTGGGAAACGTCGCGACCAGGTGGCAGGAGTTGATGACGATGACGTCGGGCGTGAGCGCGGCCACGTGCCGCCCCTGCGCCACCATCCCGTCGCGCACCGCCTGGAAGTTCGGATGCGCGAGCTTGCCCGCGAACGCGGCGTCGTAGGTGCAGTAGCGGGGCGTGTGGACGGAGAGGTAGACGCCGGCGAGCCCCATATTATCCTCCGAGCCATTTCACCGCTCGGCTCGCGCCGAGGCGTCGCTCACCTCGCACTGCCATGTGGTATCACGGCGATGGCGTCGATCTCGACGTTCACGCCCTTGCGCGGGGCCGCCCTCCGAACGATTTCACCGCTCGGCTCGCGCCGAGGCGTCGCTCACCTCGCACTGCCACCGTGGTGCGCGCCGGCTGCACGCCCTTGAAGTACTCGCGGAACACCGTGTTGAAGGTGTCGAAGTCCCTCATGTCGCGCAGGAAGACGCCCACCTTCACGACGTTGGCCAGCGAGGTGCCCGCGGCCTCGAGCACCCTGGTGACGTTGTCGAGGGTCACGCGCGTCTGCTCGGCGAGGTCGTCGGAGACGACCTGCCTGGTGACGGGATCGAGCGGGCCCTGCCCCGACACGAAGACGAAGTCGCCGCACTTCACGCCCTGCGCGATCGGCGACTCCGTGCCCTCCGAGAATCCCGTCTTCGGCGCCGCCTTCGTGAAGACGACTTCTGGTTTCACGCGGATCCTCCCTTGAGCTTGCGGACAACCTCGTCTGGAATCGGCTTGGCGGACAGCCGCGCGCCCGGCAGCGGGGACCGCGCCACCCAGGCGCGGACCTCGAAGCCCGTGGCGCAGAGCCGCTCGCCGACGGAAATCGTGTGCTCCATGCGGAACGTCGTGGCTTTCACCCACGCGACGGCGGAGCGGATGGTGAGCACGTCGCCGTAGCGGACGGGGGAGGCGAACCTCGAGCCCGATTCGACGATCGGCACGCCGACGATCTCGTACTTCGGGAACGCCTCCGGCCAGGCCAGCCCCAGCGCGGCGAACAGCGTCTCGCAGCCGAAGTCGTACCACTCGAAGAAGCGCGGGTAGAAGGCGATGCCGGCGAGATCGACGTCGCTCCAGCGGACCTGGATCGTCGTCGCGTGCTGGACCGTCACGTACGCTCCACGCGATCGCGCAGCACGAACCGCTGGAGCTTGCCCGTGGCCGTACGCGGCAGCTCGTCCACCAGCGCGATGCGCCGCGGCCGCTGGGCGCGCGTCGTTCCTGGCCACGACGAACGCGAACGGCTTGACGAGCCCGCCCGACTCGGCGGCGCCGACGACGGCGGCCTCGGCCACGGCCGGGTGCGCGAGCAGCACGCGCTCGACGTCGGCCGGCGTCACCCACTGCCCGGCCACCTTGAAGACGTCGTCCGCGCGGCCCTGGTGATGATAGAAGCCGTCGGCGTCGCGCGTGAGCAGGTCGCCCGTCCTGAACCAGCCGTCGACGAAGGTGCGGCGCGTGTGGTCGGGGTGGTTCCAGTAGCCGGGGCTCGCCGACGGCGTGCGGACGTGCAGCACGCCCGCGGTGCCGTCGGGCACCGCCCGGCCCTCGGCGTCGAGCAGGAGCACCTCGGTGCCCGGCACCGGCCTGCCCGCCGAGCCCCCGCGGCTGGCGCCGGGCCGGTTGGAGAGCACCATGAAGATCGTCTCCGTCGCGCCGAGCCCGTCGAGGATCTCGACGCCGAAACGCGCTCGCCAGCTCTCGTACACGTCCACCGGCAGGCGCTCGCCGGCCGACACGCACGCGCGCACCGAGCGGAAGGTGTCAGGCGGCAGCTCGGCGCGCAGCATCCGCGCATAGAACGTCGGCACCGAGAAGAACAGGGTCGGCCGGAACGCGGTCACGCTGCGCGCCACGGCGTCGGGCTCGGCCCAGCGCGGATCGAGAAACGTGCGGGCGCCGACGAAGAGGGGGACCAGCAGCGCGTTGCCGAGGGCGTAGGCGAAGAAGAGCTTGGAGGTGGCGAACGTTCGATCCTCCTCGGTCGCGCCCAGCACGTCGATCCCGTAATGCCGGCAGGCGAGCAGGTCGCGGTGCCGGTGGATGGCCGCCTTGGGCCCGCCGGTCGTGCCCGACGTGTAGAGCCAGAAGGCCATGGCGTCACCGTCGACGGCCTCGGCCGGCAGCGCGTCGGACGCGCGCGCCTGCAACGCCTCGAGACCCGTGGCCGCGCCCCCGCCCGCCACGATCACGTGCGCGAGGCACGGCAAGTCGCCGAGCCTCGGCGCCAGGTCAGCCAGCAGCGCCGGATCGGTGACGAGCACGCGCGCGGCGCTGTCGGCGAGCATGGCCGCCCAGTCGGCGGCGCCGAGCCGCGTGTTCAGCGGAACGGCGACGGCGCCGATCCGCAGGGCGCCGAAGAACACCGCGGTCCACCCGAGGCCGTCGGGCAGCAGCAGCGCCACGCGCTGTCCGCTCTCGACGCCGAGGCCGCGCAGCGCGTTGCCGGTGCGGCAGGCCAGCGCCCGCAGCTCGCCATACGTGGTCGGCCCGTCGGCCGTCACCACGGCGGGACGCGCGCCGCCGCCGGCGGCGACGTGGTCGTCGAGGAAGGCGGGCACCGCGTTGGCCATGGCCGTGTGGCCCGTCACGATACCATCGGCGGGCGGCGCCGGACGACGCGCGCGAGCACCACCTGCCAGACGATGAAGAGGGCGAGCCCGAGCGCGACCCAGGCGCCGGCCGCGCGCCAGCGGACGGGTTCGGCGTCGAACAAGGCGTCGCGGCCGTCGGCGGTGGCGAGCCCGACGTAGGCGACGGCGGCGTAGTGCGCGAGCCCCAGCGCCAGCAGGTAGCGCGTGGAGAGCACGCCGGCGCGGACGACGTCCGCCACCGCCGCGTACACGAGATGCAGCGCGGGAGCGACGAAGAACGTCAGCCACCCGATCGAGCTGACGACCAGCAACGGCGCGTAGAAGACGACGAAGGGCAGGTAGATGCCACGGCCGTAGCCGGCGGCGAAGAACATGAGCAGCCAGAGCGCGAGCGCGAACGGCACCGTCAGCGCGACGGCGCGAAACCTCGTCAGCGATTCCATCGCTCCGCCTTCCAGTCGAAGTCCTTCCAGAATTGGAACTCGATGCGGTCGACGACCCCCGTGAACTTCTCGCGGTTGTCGTCACACGCCGCCCACAGCTCGCTCACCGAGCGGAACTGCGCGATGTAGGCGAGGCCGTACTCGGCGGGCTCCGCCATCGCCATCTCGTGAGCGAGAAAGCGCCGGTAGCCGTCTCCCGGATGGATCCAGAAGCCCTCCGACGTCTCCTCCGTGTAGAGCCGCGGCGCCTGGCCCGGCGGCAGCCGGCAGAGGAAGAAGCGCGCGGTGAAGCGGATCGGGCTCGTCTTCGGCGTCACGAAGTGCGAGAGGTAGCGGAGCGGTCGCAGGTCGCACCGCCAGCCGGCCTCGGCGAGCAGCGCGCCGAAGTCCGCGCCGTTCCCGACGAGCGCCTGTCGCGCGGCGTCGGCCCGGGCGCCGACGCGCGGCTCGCGCGGATCGACGACGCCGCCGCCGCCGTCGCAGGCGAGCAGCACGCCGCTCTCCTCCAGCAGCTCGCGCACGGCCGTGACCCAGAACGCCAGCGGCGGCAGCGCGCCGTGCGCGGGGAAGCACTGCGCGGCGCGCGCCGCGTCGAGCCCAAGGCACCCGGCGAGCAGGGTGGACGCGGCATCGCCGGGATCGACCTTGCCGCCGGGGAAGGCGTAGAAGCCGCCCAGGAACTTCATGCTCCGCTGGCGGCGGACCATGTAGACCTCGATCGGCTCGGGCGTCCCCGGCGGCGCGTCGCGCACAATGATCACGGAGGCGGCCGGCCGGGGCTCGGCGGGGGCGGGGGCGGCGTCGGCCATTGACTACTTATACTCGATGCTTGGAGGTGCGCCATGCGCGTGGTGGATCTCGCCGAGACGTTCGGGCGATTCACGGACGCCTGGTCGCCGAAGATCGTCGGCGACGTCAACGACATGCACGTGAAGGTGGTGAAGCTGCGCGGGGAGTTCGTCTGGCACCACCACGACGCGGAGGACGAGCTATTTTTGGTCGTCGCGGGGCGGCTGCGGATGCAGTTGCGCGACGGCGACCGCGAGGTGGGGCCGGGTCAGCTCATCATCGTGCCGCGCGGCGTCGAGCACTGCCCGAAGGCGCTCACCGACGAGGTCCACGTGGTCCTGCTCGAGCCGAAGGGCACGCTCAACACGGGCGACGTGAAGAACGAGCGCACCGTGGAGACGCTCGAGCGACTGTAACTACAAGCTGATCAGCTGGGCGACGCGCTCGCGGTGGTACGTCGCGTCCCCGAAGGTCGCCTCCGAGGACTTCGCGCGCTTGAAATAGAGGTGCAGGTCGTGCTCCCAGGTGAAGCCGATGCCGCCGTGCAGCTGGATGCCGGCGCCGGACACCTTGCGGAACGCGTCCGAGGTGTACGCCTTCGCCATCGACGCCGCCAGCGCCGCCTCGGGGACGTTCTCGTCCACCGCCCATGCCGCGTAGTAGGTCAGCGACTTGGCGTTCTCGACGTCCACGAGCATGTCGGCCGCCTTGTGCTTCACGCCCTGGTACGAGCCGATCGGCTTGCCGAACGCGATGCGGATCTTCGCG
>WNGN01006182.1_pt1 | contig 12365 bp, 7 predicted proteins | sample 5400561 | NCBI WGS metagenome assembly WNGN01 (sample SAMN13153379, study PRJNA577476) | soil metagenome | isolation source: 115 cm soil or saprolite under Garry oak tree replicate 2 | place: USA:California | collected 2016-06-15
AAGCTCGAAATCTTCTGGCCCAGCGGCCTCCGGGAAGAAGTCACCCTCCCCTGCATCGACTGCATTGTCCAGGTGACCGAGGGTAAAGGCGCTCTAATCAACAGAACTCCGCCTTCCGTATTCTCTGTAACTTCCGCTGTAGTTGTTACTTTGGCAAGGGAACACGCCAGCCTATCTCCTCTCCTTTCAGCCAATTAAGCGGGAACGTGGAGATGACATACGGGTGTATTGACTCTCATCCGTGCCTGCTCAAGACTCCCGCCAATGTTTGGGGATACCGCGAGGGGTGTCCGTCTCGGTTTTTAGCACCGGATTCGGTTGTCGGGACCGACGATTAACCTTATCGAAGGGGGCGAGTGATGAAGAATTTCTCCAAGTTCCGCAATTCCTTTTTCCGGCTGGCTTCCCGCCATTGTCTTTTGTGCGTTTTGGTTGTTGCTCTGTTGTTCTTCGTCGTGCCAGCCGGCCTTCACGCCCAAGCGGTCAGCAGAATTAATGGCGACGTGACGGACCAAGCTGGAGCCGAGGTTCCCGACGCCAAGGTGACGGTAACCAACGCAGACACTAACGTGTCGAAGACGACCGTCACAACCTCCGCTGGCACCTACCTGGTCATCGACCTCATCCCTGGCACATATGTCGTGAAGGTGGAAAAGACTGGATTCAAGGCTTTTGTCAGCAAGAATGTGAGCGTCGTCGGTGGAGCGACATCCACTGTCAACGCGACGCTAGAGCCGGGCACTGTCACAGAGACAATTGAGGTAACAGCTCCTGCGATAACTTTGCAAACGGAGCAACCAGAGATCGGTACGACCATTAGCCAGACGCTCACCGAAGAGCTGCCGCAACTGCTTAGCAACGACTTTCGTCAGATTGACAGTTTCATCTTTTTGGTGCCGGGTGTTACGGGCGGCGGTTTCAGTCACCGGATTAATGGAGGCGTAGACCAGCAGACGGAAGTCATGTTTAATGGCGTTCCCGAGGCCTTTTCAGAGACCGCGGGCTTCACAACTTGGAATCAACCTCCTTACGATTCGATCAAGGACGTGGACGTTCTGACCGGTACGTTTTCGGCGCAATACGGTCTAGGCCAGGGCGTCGAGCAGTACAACACGAAATCAGGCAGCAACGTGTTCCACGGCAACGCTTTCTTCTTTTACAGGGACGACAAATTTCTTGCCGCTCCCGGAGCCTTTTTGGATATAAACCCAAACAACAGTGGGGTGTTGGACCAACCCAATACCAATATCCAAAATGATTGGGGATTTTCTCTCGGTGGACCAGTGATTCTGCCCAAAATTTATAACGGGAGAAACAAAACCTTCTGGTTCTTTAGCTTCGATAAATTCCGATGGGCTCAAGGGCAAGGTCCTGTCACCATTCCTACGCCGGCGGAAATTGGAGGTGACTTCAGCGGCCTGGTCAACCCCAGCACCGGCGCCCCGATACCCATTTTCGTTCCTGTCGCCTGGGCCTCTAACCCGTCCCTTATACCTTCGGGTTGCACGGTCCCAGCCACCGGCCCTGGCAGCCCAGGAACTCAATGGGTAGGGAACATCATTCCTCAAAGTTGCTTCAGCGCCAACTCGAAGACGCTGTTGAGCCTTGTTCCGAAACCGAGCGTTCCCTTCACTACGCCGGGATCCGAAAGGCTCAACTATAGCCCGGCGTATGTTCCGGTGCAGACAGATAGAGACTGGATGTTCAACATCGACCATAACTTGACATCAAGCAATATCATTATCTTCCGGCTGGTTGGACCACGAGTGCGCTGAACAACTCCACGTGGAACTTCGAGCCGGCATATGGATTAGAGCCGAGGTATTCCTACGCCATTTCACCAAGCCTTGTGATGACCGCTGGCGTGCTCTGGGTCCACCAGAATAACGATTTCTACCAGACGGCCCCTGCTCCCAGCGCCGGCTTTAACGCCACCCAGCCCGGTCCCTATGGCGGATCTTTCTTGCCGGGCGTCAATTTCGGAGGCGGCCCTTGGGAACCCATCAGTTGGGGCACTGGCGGCTGGCAGTACTCGATCAATCACAAGTATGGGCTCTCCATCATGAATAACTGGCTATGGCAACATGGTCGGCACACCATAAATTTTGGGGTGGACATACGGAAATCGTGGCAGCGGGATTACGAATGTCAGCAGTGTGCTGGGAGCTTCAGCTTTAATTCGGAAACGACAGCGGATCCTAATGAGCCTACTAATTTCGGGACGTCTCCCGGCACGAACACCGGCAATGGATTTGCCAGCTTTCTGTTGGGTAACGCGGACTCCGCCAACCGCCAGTTCGCAGGCGACACGAGACTGAGAAATAGCTATGTGGCTCCCTATTTTCAGGATGATACGAAAATTACGCCGCGACTGACGCTCAACTGGGGAGTGCGCTGGGATCTGGCATTTCCCTTCAGAAACGACAACAAATTCAACCATCTTTCCTTTTTCGATGCGAACGTTGCCAACACGTCCGCAATTAGCACAAAAACAGGTCAGCCGCTTTTGGGCGGCATGACGGAGCTCGGCGCGGCCAGCGCGGGTTGCCCGCTCTGCGTGGGGTGGAACCACATGGATATGATCTGGACTCATCTCAGTCCCCGCGTCGGATTCACTTACCAATTGAACACCAAGACTGTTTTGTTAGGTGGCGTTTCCTGGTATTGGTTGGACACCGGCGCGTTTGAATACGGTGTCAATAAGACGGCCGTCAATTTTGGAAACAATCTGCTCGGCACAGTTGGGTTTGACGCCCTCCCGAACCAGATTCCCGGTTACGGCCAATGGGATGGAAACCCACTCGTTGCGCCCGCGACGCCTGCTCTCACGCCAGGCTTCCTGGACACGCAGTTCCCTCACCAGTTGGTGCAGCACGTGAAACAGGGTTATAACGAGCACTTCGTGGTGGGTATCCAGAGGGAATTGCCTTGGAATATGTTTCTTTCCGTTTCGGGGGTGCACACACATGACCTGCACCTCCCCTCAGCCATTGGCCCCACCAACGCTCTCAATTACAGCTTCGTGCAAAGTACGTGCACGCAAGGCCCCAGTGAAGTTTTCTTTCAGCAATGTGCCCTTGGACAGGCGTGGACCAGCGCAGGGGCTCAGGCGCTCTATCAAGCGGCGGGTTTTGGCCAGACAACCGTAGCAGCGGGCGGGTGCCCAGCTGGTTCATCTCACGGCGGCTTCTCGGGTGGCCCTTTCTTCGCCCCATACGCAAATTTCGGGTGTGACTACGGCACAAGCGGTCTGGCCTTGCGTGGCTTCCTGCCCTTTCCCATGTTCCGTGGCATTACGAACAACTTCGAGACCAACGGCGCCGATAAGTACAACGCCCTTCAAGTGAGTTTCCAGAAACGCACGGGTAACGGACTGACTTTTTTGGTGTCGTACACGCTGTCAAAGTATTTGTCCAATACGGACAGTGGTTTCTCGACCTTTAATTTCAAGGGCCTCAACCCCGCCAACCAGGCGGCAGAATGGTCCGTGGGCAATAATGACCAGACCCACGTCCTCACCATGGCCGGTGTCTATGAGTTGCCTTTAGGCCCCGGAAAGAAGTTCTTAAACCGCGGTGGTACACTTATGAAGAACTTGGCGGGCGGCTGGAAGCTTTCCATAGTCAACTGGTATGAAAGCGGTACACCAATCAACATTACGTCCACCAATGGCACGTTCAACGGCACCCCGCTGGCCTATACCCCGCAGTCCAACACACCCAACTTCGTAGCCGCAGGTGGGTTCAATGTCAACTGGTCAGGCTCCGACTATCATCCTTGCACGTCCCTGCCCTGTGGATCGGGAACAGTCCCGGCCTTTAATCCCAACAAGTTCCAGTTTCCGGGAGCTTGGACGATAGGGAATGCGGGTCCACTCTATAATGGCCTTCGACTCCCGGGGTACTTCGATGAAGATCTCTCGCTTACAAAGAAGTTTTTCTTTGGCGAGCGCTTCAGCGGGGAATTGGGCATAGAATTCTTCAATGTGCTCAACCGCATGGCTGCCGGGTCTTGTGTGGATACCAATGTCGGCGATTCGAATTTCGGGCTAAACACCCAGCCAGGGGTTCCCTGCCAAGGCAACAGCCCAAGGGTAGGGCAGGCCCAGTTCAAACTGAACTTCTAACGGGGCGCGGTCGGAAGGAAGTAAACTCTTAGGCTCCTTTTTCTTATCGCTGCTTATGGCAGCGCGGACATTCCAAAGCCGGGGCCCCTGGGGTCCCGGCTTTTGTTATTGCGGTCGCCTTCCCTGAGCGGGCTTTTGGGTCTATCGTTGTAGTGGCCAGCCTTCAGGCTGGGGTCTTTGGATGACGTACCCGTTGAGCTATAGGTCGGCCGGTACGAGAGTTAGGATTAACATCAGAAAGGATTCCTCGAGTTGAATAACACAGCGAATACAACGTTTAGGCCCGCCCGCTTGAAGGCGGTCGCTCCATTTCTATTCATTGTCCTTGCCTTCGCGGCGCTGGCGCTGGCTAGCGATCCACCATGGAAGGGCAAGCCTTACGACCAATGGACAGACAAAGACCTGGAAAAAATCTTCACGGACTCGCCCTGGTCACGTATAGGCATGGTTACACGGACCTGGACACCGCTGACATCCAAGGATGCTCCCACAGGGCAGGCTGGCGGTCCAGCGGGCGGGGCTCAACCCAACACGCCCATGTCACCTGGAAGGCCAGGTGTCGCCAGAGGTCCTTCGGAGAGCGGAGCTGGTGGCGCACCTAGCGGCGACGAGTTGAGGTTCAATGTGTACTGGGCTTCGTCTCGCATCATGCGCGCCGCCTCGGCTCGCAAGTCTGTCCTGCATGGAGGAAAGCAAGATGTGGACGCAACGAAATATGCTAGTGAGCCGCAGGAAGAGTATCAAGTCCTTGTGCAATCGGAAGATATGGCCCCTTTCTTTCGCCATGACGAGCAATTCTTCCAGGCCAATTCCTTCCTCGATGTGAAAAAAACCAAGCAGAAGATCTCCCCCAGCCACGTCCGCTACGAACGGGATGAAAAGGGACTCGTTGCGGCCGCAGTGTTCTTCTTTCCCAAGAAGACCGCAGCGGGCGAGCCCACGGTGCCCAGCGACGAAAAGAATGTCGAATTCAACTGCAAGATCGAAGGCTCGAGGCTGCGCGTGAATTTCGATCCACAAAAAATGGTCGATAACCTGGGCCCTGCCTTGTGATGTTGTTTCATTACCTAACCGCGCCGTCCGCAAGATACGAGCTATTCCCTTTTGAGGACAGAACACGGTGTCCTCTGGGCTCTTTATGAATCGCAGCGGCATTCCTGCGCCCACTTTTTTATTCCCGGCCTGCCGCGCTGGGCGAGGAAGTGCCTCCCGGACTTGTGCTTTTGTCTACCTCCCTTGCCTCATTTGGCTTTTCTGCTTCCTGCCCAAAGCACCCGCAAGAGCGCAACATTCTCCGAGCAGTGCGCAGCAAGGTGCGCCTTCTACGGTGCAATCTGGGGCGGCTCAGACGAAAGCTGGTTCAGGCGATGCCAAAAATGCAGCCAAATCTAGCGAACCTCTCACGCCAGATCCCGCGCTTGCTCCAGCCCGATCCTTCCTGCATGAAGGCAAGCTGAGCGAAGCGGAATCCGCCACAAGAGATTATTTGCGCGCACACGCGGACTCCGCAGATGCGCATTTTCTCCTGGGTTTTATCCTATTCCGGGAGATCCAAACAAAATGGCTCGAAGCGGGGAAAGAGGACGTCGAAGCCTTGCGCTACAACACCGAAGATTCGAGCGGCCCCCTGGTTGCCTATCGCGAGGCGAAGGTTAAAGAATCGCTTGCGGAGTTTACTGCCGGAGCAAAATATCATGTTCCTAGCGCATTTGACCTGAAGATCGTCGCCCTCGATTACATCCTGCTCAAAGACAACATTGACGCCGACCATTGGCTGACGCGCTCGCTCCAAGCGGACCCGCGCGACCCGCAAGCCTGGTATTACCTGGGGCGGACAAAATATAGTACCGGCCAGTTTCACGAGGCAATTGAGGCCTTCGAGCAGTGCCTAAAACTCGAGCCCCGGAATGTTGAAGCGGAAAATAACGTGGGATTGTCTTATGAGGGCCTCCAGCGGCCCGAGGAAGCCATCCAGGCCTTTGAGAACGCCATTGCCTGGCAAACAGAAAGCTCGGCCAAAGATCCCGAGCCGTTCATTGAGCTCGCGCACCTTTACTTGAACGAGAATCAGCCGGAAAAAGCCGTACCCTACCTCTCGCAGTCCATTGCTATTTCTCCGAACGTATCTAAGGCGCACGAAGAGCTCGGAAAAGCTTACTCTCTGCTGCATCGGCTACCCGAGGCACAGGCGGAATTGGAAAAAGCGGTTGAGCTTTCGCCGCAAGCTCCCAATCTTCATTGCGTGCTTGCTACTGTTTATCGCCAGCGGGGACTCGCGGAAAAAGCCAAAGCAGAATACGATCGCTGCGCCGCCCTCTCCGGCACCCACTCTACGTCGTAGTCCCTTCGTCTCGGCTTTGCTTTGTGGAATCTGGTATCCAGCCGGGGGGCTGCGCGCTGCAGCCTAAGTCGTTCTAGCCCAACATGCTGCTGAAGGAGTTGTTGTCGGATCGCTTGAGCATCCTGCATCGCCCGATTGCCGTTCGCGAAATGCGGCTTCATCAAATTGGAGCCCTTGATCGCTTCTTCTTGTGTCTTCTTCGCTGTTTTGATGTCGGTCTCTTGCCCCGTGAGCTCCAGCACTTGGCCGGAGAACGGCGGCGACAGGATTAGCAGTAGCGCGAGCTCACCGGCCCTCAAAAGCAATCGGCCCATGAGAATTCCCCTTCCCTGTGCGATGCGGTCCCCTCGCGCATTATGTCGCAAACTCGCTTGGGCGGCCAGCGGGATTCGCAGTCCATTTTCGGGCGCTGAGGCAGGCAATTTGCCAAGACGATGCTTTGGCGGACCCTGCGAAAACCCTTCCGTGGATGATATAGTTTTGCTCCTATGCGTTTTCTGTTTGTGAGGCAATGACGAAATCAACCAGACCTGCACCCCCACTCACGCGACAGGCGGAATTGCCCAAGCGAAAACCACCAGGATTGGCCCGGCCGATCACCTGTCTCAGTGTCCTGTTTCTTTCCTATCTTGGGCTTCGCTCTTTGCCGGCGCAAGAAACGGCTCCCCGTACAGTGGTGAACCTCGAAGTCATCGTGGTGGACACCGAATCGAAGGCGCTGGAGGCTCTCGAACGCTTAAAGAAAGGAGAAAAGTTCTCTACTGTTGCGGCACAAATGTCCATCGATCCAAAGGCGGGCAACGGCGGCTACGTCGGCGAAGCGGAAGTTGCGTCGTTGCGCCCGGAATTGCGCGCCGCGGTCGAATCGCTCCAGCCGGAACAAGTCAGCGGCATCGTAAGGGTGCCGACGGGGTTTGTCATTTTGAAGTTGCTGAGCAGGAAACAGGAACCGAAGGCGCAAAGCAAAACCCTTGCGCCCGCTTCTGCGGACCAGGGCGCGACAGGGCAGGGCATGGGTCCGAACCGCGATCTTCATCTGGCCGGGAAAGGCGCGATTCAATACCCCGTGGATGTGGCGGGGCAAGTCTTGGCCGACATGCTTTTCCAGAAGTTTCCCAAGGCGTCTGGGTGGGAACAGGATCTGCAAGAAGTGTGCACGGTTAGAAAACAGTCGCTTGCTGACGGGATTAAAGCGCTCGAGAAAACGCTGGCCGATACGGCGAAAATGGCTGCTACGACGCCTTTCGACGCAATTCAAACGCACTACGGATTAGCGCAACTCGAGGCCTATCGAGGCAACATGGATGCTGCCATCAGGGAGTGGCAAGCCGCTTACAAACTCGCAGTCACGGATGTGCCGGCAGGGGTTCCGCAATTGACGGAAGCCCTCGGCGTCGCTTACTTGCACAAATCGGAAATGGCAAACGACGTTTATCGCCACCCGGTCGACCGATGCACTTTTCCGCCGCGCGCGAACTTCTGTTACCAGCAGACCGGAGATTCGGAAAAGGCTATCGAGTACTTCACCAAATATCTGGAACTGGTACCCGAACGGCCAGATGCCGTCCAGGTGAAGTGGCTGCTGAATCTTGCTTATATAACCCTGGGAAAGTATCCCGACGGCGTGCCGAAAAAATTCTTGATTTCGCCGTCTGTCTTTGCCTCAAAGGAGAATTTCGGAAGATTCATGGATGCGGCGCCCGCAGCAGGCTTGAATTTCATTTCCATGGCCGGCGGCGTGGTTGCGGATGATTTTGAAAACAACGGTCTTCTGGATGTCGCCGTTTCCAGCTACGACGTGTGCCAGCCGCTGCGATTTTTTCACAATAATGGCGACGGCACATTTACCGACCGCGCGGCGCAAGCCGGTCTCTCCGGCCAGCTCGGCGGCCTGAACATGGTTCAAGCCGATTACAACAACGACGGCTGTATGGACATCCTCGTCCTGCGCGGCGCCTGGGAATTCCCCGTGCGCAAATCGCTTTTGCGGAACAATTGCGACGGAACCTTTACGGACGTCACGCGCGAAGCGGGCTTGGCCGCGCCCGCCACTCGCACACAAGCCGCTGTTTGGGCGGACATCAACAACGACGGTTTCCTCGATCTTTTTGTCGGCAACGAGAACGGGCCGAGCCAGCTCTTCCTCAATAAGGGAGACGGGACCTTTCAGGACATTTCCGCGGCTTCCGGCGTCAACAAAATCGCCTTCACCAAAGGCGTCGCCGCTGCTGATTACGACAACGACGGTTACGTCGATTTCTACGTTTCCAACCTCTACGGCGGCAACTTCCTTTACCACAACAATCACAACAACACTTTCACGGAGGTTTCCGAGCAGGCCGGCGTGCATCAACCGCAGTCCCAGAGTTTTGCGACCTGGTTCTTCGATTACGACAACGACGGCTGGCCCGATATTTTCGTGACCACTTACTTTTTTTCCGCAGACGAAACCCTCCGAAGTTACCTGGGGCTTCCTACGAACGCCGAGAGCCTCAAGCTGTACCGCAATCTGGGCAATGGTACTTTCAAAGATGTGACCGCAGAAGTCGGCCTGAACAAAATCAATATGCCTATGGGTGCCAATTTTGGTGACATTGACAATGATGGCTATCCGGACATTTATTTGGCTACCGGAGGGCCTGAGTATGGCGCGCTAGCGCCCAAAATGCTCCTTCACAACGACGAAGGGAAATACTTCACGGACATAACGGCATCTTCGGGCACTGGGGATCTGCACAAGGGGCATGCCGTTGCTTTTGCCGATCTGGGCAACAACGGACTAGAAGACCTGTTGGTATCGATCGGCGGACCCACGCCGGGGGACGCGCATCAGTTCCGCGTGTTTGCGAATCCCGGAACCGCCAACGACTGGATCACCGTCAAATTGGTCGGCGTGAAGTCGAACCGCGCGGGAATCGGGGCGCGCATCCACGTGACCGTAGAAAATGAAGGGCACGGCACCCGCTCGATTTACCGGACCGTTGGCAGTGGAGGTTCCTTTGGCGCCAGTCCTATCCAACAGCACATCGGTTTGGGGAAATCAGCGAAGATTACGCGATTGGAAGTCCGGTGGCCTGCCTCCAACTCGCCCCAGAGCTTCGCTAATGTGGACAAGAACCAGTTCATCGAAATCAAGGAATTTGCGAAAAATTACACCAAGCTTGCGCGCAAATCGTTTCGGTCGGGTGTCTCCAAAAGCCGGTGATTCCGCGCTAAAATGGCGGCAATTAGGGCAGAGAGATAGGAGTAAAATAAATGAAGGGCCGCGCCTGCCTGTTGGGGCTCTCACTGCTTTTGGCCGCTTCCCCTCTTTTCTGCAAAACGTATTCTGCGTCCGGTCTGGTCCTTCGTACAGACCGCGAACATCTTTCTCTGGACGTCAGGCTTTCGGCCTTGCAAGGCAGGGTGGTGGCGATTACATTTATCTACACAAGATGCCCGCTCGCCAACTTTTGTTTTCGGATGTCCAACAATTTCGGTGTTCTGCAGCGCCGCTTTGCGGACCGGATGGAGAAAGACTTGGTGCTGCTCGGCATTTCCTTCGATCCTGAGTATGATCAGCCGGAGACTTTGGCCGACTATGCGCGGACGTGGACCAAGGACTCCAAGGGCTGGCATTTCCTGACCGTCCCTTCCGCTGATGTGAAGAATCTCTGCGGGGAATTCGGCGTGAATTTGTGGCAGGATGAGGGGCTCTTGACGCATTCTCTGCATACCGTGATCCTTGACCGCCAAGGGCGAATTGCCGCAAACGTGGAGGGCAACGAATACTCGGCGAAACAGCTAGGCGACCTGGTCGAAGCAGTAATGAATCGCGCTCCGTAGCGTCCCCAGCGAGATCTTCCAGTCACGAGTCACTTCGCATTCCTCGGCGCAACTTCCGAATTGAGGCTCACGGTTCTTTGCTTTTCTCCTGCAGCACTTGCTTCGCTCGCTCAGCGGTTTTCGCGCGCGCGCTTTCTTCTAACTTGCTGAACACTTGCATCTCCGCTTGCGCGTCCTGGGTTCGGCCGAGCGCCCGATACGCCTGTGCCAGCAAGAAGTGCGTTGCGGACTCCGCGGGGTCGGCCTTCACCGCCGCCTCCAAATCTTTCACTGCATCCGCAGGCCGCTCCACCTTGAGCAACGCGCGCGCACGGTCTACCCGCGCGCCCATCAGGTTCGGGCACACATCCAGAGCTTTCTGCACCTCCGTCAATGCTTGGGCCGAGTCTCCATGCTGCTCCAGAATAATGTTCCCGATTTTCCATTGAGCGTTGCAATTCGAAGAATCGTTCACGAGCTCTGCGCGAAACTCTTCCGTCGCCGCGTCCCACATATTCAACGACCAATACGCATTCCCCAGGTGGTAATGCGTGCCCGCTTGCTGCGGCGCCACCTCCACCGCTTTCTTGTATTCGAGCAGCGCACCGTCGTAATTTTTCATGCTCTCCATCACTTCGCCGGAAATTTCGTGAACCCAAACCGAATTAGGATCCAGCCCATTGAGCTTTGAAAGTGCCTCCTCCGACAATTTCATGTGTACCTTGCCGAGCAGGTACCAAACTTCCGGATTTTCGGGCTGGCGCTGTGAAAGCTGCCGCAAGTGATCCGCGGCGCGTTCGAATTCCCCTAGCTTGATCAAGTCATTCGCAAGGAAAAGCTCGGCGTTGTTGTCTTTGGGATTGGCGCGCAGTGCGGATTCCAGATTCCGCCCTGCTGCGGCGTAATCCCCCATTTCGTATAAGGCAATTCCTAGAAGCGCCGAAGCTGACGACATTTTCGGATCGATCTTCAGCCCTTTCTCCAACACCTCGGCCGCTTTCTTGTATTCGCGCTGACGGAGATAGAGCGAGCCAAGATTGTTGTAGGCGGGAGCAAGGCGCGGCGCAACTTGCAGGAGAGATTCATAGTGGACGGCGGCGGCGGCAAGGTCTCCGCGCGCTTCCGCGGCTCTCGCGTCGCCGTAGAGTTTCTGCACGCGTGCGTCGCCAGCAGTTGCTTCGGCTTGAGCCTTTAGAACTGGAGAAAAGCAGCTGGACGTCACGAAAAAAAGGAGAGCAGCCGAAAAGGCGAGCCGAGGAAAGGAAGACATTGCAAGGATCCGAAGCCGCACAATACGGCAATTTTACACCGGCGTCGCGCAAACGCCTAGGATTGCAACCGCTTCCAAATTGCGGCCACCTCGCGGCCAGGTAAAGGCTGTATTGATTACCCCACCTCTGCGTGCTACGCTCGCCACACTGCAGGGGTGAATGGCGATGCGAGCGGTTCAGGGTCCTCTTCGAACCAGGGGTTTTGGCGTTTTCGAAGTAGATCTGCGCGCCGCCGAATTGCGCAAGCACGGCGTTCGCATCAAACTACAAGAGCAGCCTTTCCAGATTCTCTCCCTCCTTTTGGAACATCCCGGAGAAGTGGTGACCCGTGACGAGTTGCGGGAAAAGCTGTGGCCCGCACACACGTTTGTGGATTTTGATCGAAGCTTGAACAAAGCTATGACCAAATTGCGGGCGGCGCTGGGGGACTGTGCCGATAGCCCTCGATACGTCGAAACGATTCCGCGGCATGGCTACCGCTTCCTCGCGCCTGTGCATCAGCCACAGTCAGAGTTTGCACACGAACGTGCTGCGGGCCGTGAACTCCCGCAGGATCATTTCCCCGGCAATGGAAAGTCTGCCGCACGGAATGGATACCAGCGTCCGTTTCGAGTCTTGGACCTGCTAACGCGGACGACCACGCGGCGCTTCTATGGGTCCGCCGCCGCGTTAGTAATAGTTACGGCTGCGATCATTTTTGCGATCCGCGTTTTCAAACCAGTTCCTCTGAGCGGTTCGTCGAGCGTCGTCAATCCTCGTCGCTCCGTGGCTGTGTTGGGTTTCACAAACCTTTCCGGGGACCCGCATGAAGCTTGGCTTTCCA
>WNGN01004769.1_pt1 | contig 12357 bp, 10 predicted proteins | sample 5400561 | NCBI WGS metagenome assembly WNGN01 (sample SAMN13153379, study PRJNA577476) | soil metagenome | isolation source: 115 cm soil or saprolite under Garry oak tree replicate 2 | place: USA:California | collected 2016-06-15
CGAGGTGCGTATGGGCGTCCACGAAACCGGGGAGTGCGGCGCGCCCCTCGAGGTCGAGCGACGGGCCGGGGACGCCTTCGGGCGCCGTGACGCGAGGCCCGGTCCACACGACCCGGTCGCCGTCGATCGCGACCGCGGCGTCGTGGACGATCCCGAGCGGCGGGCCGTGCGATGGATCGTTGGTGACGAGCTCGCCGATCCCCTCGACGAGCACGAATCACGCCTCGGTCATCGGGATCCGGACGTCGCGCTCGGCCGCGACCTGCTCGGCCGCCTCGTAACCCGCGTCGACGTGGCGGAAGATCCCCATCAACGGGTCGTTCGTCAGGACCCGCTCGGCCTTCCGCCCCGCGAGCTCGGTTCCGTCGACCACCACCACCTGACCCGCGTGGATCGACCGGCCGATACCCACGCCTCCGCCGTGATGGATGCTGACCCAGGAGGCCCCGCTCGCGGTGTTGACGAGCGCGTTCAGCAGCGGCCAGTCGGCGATCGCGTCCGACCCGTCAACCATGGCTTCGGTCTCGCGGTACGGTGAGGCGACGGATCCGCAGTCCAGATGATCGCGGCCGATCACGATCGGGGCCGACAGCTCGCCCCGAGCGACCATGTCGTTGAACCGCATCCCCAGCCGATGCCGCTCGCCGTACCCGAGCCAGCAGATCCGCGCAGGCAGCCCCTGGTAGGCGACGCGCTCGCCGGCCATCCGGATCCACCGGGCGAGCGGCTCGTTCCCAGGGAACTCTTCCAGCACGGCCCGGTCGGTCGCGGCGATGTCGGCCGGATCGCCGGACAACGCGGCCCAGCGGAACGGGCCCTTGCCTTCGCAGAACAACGGTCGGATGTACGCGGGGATGAACCCCGGGTAGTCGAACGCACGATCGAAACCCCCGAACCTGGCCTCCGCCCGGAGGTTGTTGCCGTAATCGAAGACCTCTGCTCCCGCGTCGAGGAACGCGACCATCCCGGCGACGTGCGCGGCCATCGACGCGCGCGCTCGGCGCGTGTATCCCTCGGGATCGCGCTCGCGCAGGGACGCGGCATCGGTCAGCGAGAGCGCCTGCGGGACGTATGCCAGGGGGTCATGGGCGCTCGTCTGGTCGGTCACGATGTCGATCGGCGCGTCCATCGCGGCGAGCGCGGGCACGACGTCGGCCGCGTTGCCGAGCAGACCGATCGACAGCGGCTCGCGCAGGTCGCGGGCATCGGTGGCCAGGCGCAGGGCCTCGTCCAGGTCGTCGACCATGACGTCGAGGTAGCGGGTCTTGATGCGCCGCTCGATCCTCGCCGGGTCGACCTCGACGCAGAGCACGACGCCGTCGTTCATCGTCACGGCCAATGGCTGCGCGCCCCCCATCCCGCCCAGGCCGGCCGTCAAGGTGATCGTCCCGGCGAGCGACCCGCCGAACCGCTTCGCGGCGATCGCCGCGAACGTCTCGAACGTCCCCTGGAGGATCCCCTGCGTCCCGATGTAGATCCACGAGCCGGCCGTCATCTGGCCGTACATCGTGAGCCCCATCGCCTCGTAGCGCCGGAAATGCTCCCAGTCGCCCCACGCGGGGACGAGCATGGCGTTGGCGATCAGGACGCGCGGTGCGTCGGGGGACGTCGTGAAGACGCCGACCGGCTTCCCCGACTGGATCAGCAGCGTCTCGTCGCCCTCGAGCCGCCGGAGCGTCGCGACGATCGTGTGGTAGGCCTCCCAGCTCCGCGCGGCCTTGCCCGAGCCGCCGTAGACGACGAGGTCCTCCCAGCGCTCGGCGACGTCGGGGTCGAGGTTATTCATGAGCATCCGGAGCGCGGCCTCTTGCGCCCAGCCCTTGCACGAGATCGCGGCCCCACGCGGCGCCCTGACCGGCTCGGCGGGACGGCCCCTGGGGGCGCTCATCTACACCGCCATGATGCTGTAGCCGCAGTCCACGTAGATGACCTCGCCCGTGATGCCCGAGGCCATGCGGGAGGCCAGGAAGAGCGCGGTGTCGCCGACCTCGCGCAGCTCGACGTTGCGGCGCAGGGGCGCCCGCTCCGCGTGATGCTTGAGCATCTCGGTGAAGCCACGGATCCCGCGCGCGGCCAGCGTGTTGACGGGACCGGCCGAGATCGCGTTGACACGGACCCCCTTCGGGCCGAGGCTCGCCGCGAGGTAACGGACGGTGGCCTCGAGCGAGGCCTTGGCCACGCCCATGACGTTGTAGCCGGCGGCGACGCGCTCGGCGCCGAGGTACGTCATCGCGATCACCGACCCGTGCTCCGACTTCTCGAGCAGCGGCATCGCCGCGCGCACGAGCCCGACGAGCGAGTACGCGGAGACGCACCGAGTGGACGAGCGTGTCGAGGCGCCCGAGGTCGCGCGCGACGCCGGCGAAGACAGCGCCGATCTCGCCGTCCGACGCGACGTCACAGGGGTAGATCACCGAGCCAGGCAGCGTCCCGGCCAGCGCCTCGACGTTCTCCCTGAGGCGGTCACCCTGGTAGGTGAACGCCAGACGCATCCCGGCGCCCGCGAGCGCTTGGGCGATCGCCCAGGCGATGGAGCGCTTGTTGGCGACACCGAAGATGATCCCGGTTCTGCCGTCGAGCAGACCCATACGCACGACCTCCGGGACTCATGATACGGCCAGTCGCGGCGCCTCGGAGGCACCGCGTTTCGAGCGCGGGCTTCGCCCGCGCAACCGATCCAAGGGGGAGGTTTCGGAAGGGGGGCGAAGCCCCCCTCCGAGGTTCTAACGAACCGCCGCCCGCACGCGTCGAAGACGCGCGAGCGATCCGAGGACCTCGGACGGCTCGTCGGTGAGATGGCGGACGATGACGTCGGTGTAGCCCATCGCCCCGAGCGCTCGGAGACGCTCGACGACCTCGTCCACCGAACCCGCAACGAGCGCCTCCCCACCGAACCCGCGGTATCCGCGGGCGAGCGCGGCTTCGAGGACCGCCTTGGCCTCGCCCGGAGACTCGCCGACGTAGACGTCGCGACGGATCGCGACCGCCGACGGCGTGCGGCGATAGACGGCGCAGCGCTCGCGGTAGTATGCGGCCTGGCGGCGCGCCTCGTCGAACGAGAGTTCGGGCGAAGCGAGCCAGCCATCGCCGAGGCGCGCGGCGCGATCGATGGAGACCTCCGCGCTGGCGCCGATCCAGACCTCGACCGGCTCGGACGGCGTCGGCGCGACCCGCGCGTCCCTGACGGCGAAGCGCCCGGACGACGACACGACCTCGCCCGCGAGGAGCCGGCGGATGATCGAGAGCGATTCCTCGAACGCCGACGGGCGCGTCGTCAGGCGCGCGCCCATCGCGGCGAACTGGCTCTCGTCGTCGCCGAGGCCGCACTGGAGGATGAAGCGTCCCCGCGCGAGCGCCGCCAGCGTCCCCACCTGCTCCGCCACGAGGACCGGATTCCAGAGCGGCAGGAGGAAGAGGCAGCCGGCAGGCCTGTCTCCCCACTCGGCGAGCAGTCGCCCGAGCATGGGGACGTTCTGGTAGTAGGGCACGGCGGTCGCGTGGTGGTCGCCGAGGAAGAGCGAGTCGAGCCCCGCCTCCCAGGCCGCCCGCGCGCGCTCGATCATCCAGCGCGCGCCCTGACGCGGGTCCTTCACCGCGTGACGGCTCGTGAGCGAGATCCCGGCTCTCACGGGCGCATCCCCCTTCGGGTGTTCATGGTCGGCGAGCCTAGCGCACGGCTCGACCGGCGGCAAGTCTCCCGCGCTATACTGCCGTCCAATGACGCCCAACCACGTGAAGCAGCGGCTCGCCGCCGGCAAGGCGTGCTTCGGCAGCCTCCTGAACTTCGGCGATCCGCTGGTGGCCGAGCTGATGGCGTCGGTCGGCTTCGACTGGCTCCTCGTGGACACCGAGCACGGGCCCATCGACCTGGCGACCCTGGCGACGATGTTCGCGACGATCACCCGTTATCCATGCGCGCCGCTCGTCCGCGTCCACGCGCTCGACGAAGCGAACGTCAAGCGGGTGCTCGACGCCGGCGCCTGGGGTGTGCTCGCGCCGAACGTTCGCACGCGCGAAGAAGCGGAGCTGCTCGTCCGGGCGTGCAAGTACCCGCCCGAGGGCGTGCGAAGCCTCGGCGCCGGGCGCTTCGCGCTCTCGTTCAAGACCGACGCGCCGACCTACTTCCGGCGCGCGAACGACGAGATCCTCGTCATCGCCCAGATCGAGCACGTGGACGCCGTGGCGAACATCGACGCGATCCTCTCCGTCCCCGGCATCGACGCCTGCTACGTCGGACCGAACGACTGGTGCGCGTCGGCGGGCCTCCAGCCCTCGCTCGAGCCGCCGTATCCCGAGTTCGAGGCGGCGATGCAGACGGTCCTCGCCGCGGCCCGACGCCACGGGGTCGCCGCCGGTATCCACAGCCTCAAGCCCGAGACGGTCAACCGGCGCATCCGCGAAGGCTGGAGGCTCGTCGGGATGGTGAACGACCAGCGATTCCTCCTCGGGGCGGCGAAGGCCGCGCGCGACGCCGTCAAGACCGACGCGTGAGCCCGCCGCGGCTCGGCATCGTCCTCTCCCCCTTCGCCACGCGCCCCGTCGCGGAGTTCGTCGCCGTCGCGCGCGAGGCCGAGGCGCGCGGCTACCACACCGCGTGGGTGGGTGAGTCCTCGGGGTACGACGCGATCAGCCTCATGACGCTCATCGCGTCTCACACCGAGCGGATCCACGTGAGCTCGGCGGTCATCCCCGTCCAGACCCGCACGCCCGTGGTCCTGGGAGTCTCCGCCGCGAGCCTCGGCCACGTGGCACCGGGGCGTGTCGCCCTCGGGCTCGGCCTCTCGAGCCGCACGATCGTCTCTGACTGGCACGGGCTCCCCTTCGGGAACTCGCTGCGGCAGATCCGCGAGGCCGTCCAGATCATCCGCCTGGCGGCGTCCGGCGAGCGCGTGAATTTCGAGGGCGCGTTCTACCACGTGAAGAACTTCCGGATGACGGCGCCGCCTCCCGAGAAGCCCGTCCGCGTCGTCCTCGCCGCGCTCGGCCCCGGGATGCTGGAGCTCGCGGGCGAGATCGCGGACGGCGTCGTGCTCAACTGGATCCCGCCCGAGACCGTGCCGGCCTCGATCAAGCATCTGGAGGCCGGCGCGCGGCGGGCGGGGCGAGCGCTCGACGGCTTCGAGATCGCGTCGTTCGTCCGCACGTGTGTCACCGACGACCCCACGACGGCGCGCGAGGCGCTGGCGCGCGAGATCACCGGCTACGCGAGCGTGGACGCCTACGCGAGTTTCTTCCGGTCGGCCGGGTTCGGGGACGAGGTGGACGCCGTGACCACCGCCTGGAAGGCGGGCGACCGGGGGGGCGCGGTCAAGCGGGTCTCGCCGCGCTTCCTCGACGGCCTCGGCGTGGTCGGCGACGAGGCCGTCTGTCGCGCTCGCATCACCGAGTTCGCCCGCGCCGGGCTGACGCAGCCGGTGATCGTGCCGTTCGCGCCGCCCGACGCGCGGGCCGCGCTCCACCGCACGCTACGTGCCTTTCCGTGAGGGAGGGCTCGTGAGTCGGCGCCTCACGGCCCTCGGCGTCGTCCCCGCGCGCCTCGGCTCCACGCGCCTGCCGCGCAAGGTGCTGCGCGACATCGCGGGCAAGCCCCTGGTCGTCCACGTCTGGGAGGCGGCCCGGCGCTCGCCGGACCTCGCCGAGGTGTTCGTGGCGACCGACGCCGACGAGGTCGTCCAGGCCTGCGCGCGGCACGGGGTCCCCGCGATCCTGACGTCGGCCGACCATCCGTCCGGCACCGACCGTGTCTGGGAGGTCGCCCAGTCGCGCGCCGCCGACGTCTACGTCAACGTCCAGGGCGACGAACCCTTCGTCACGCCGAGCCACATCGCGCGGCTCCTGGACCCGTTCCGCGAGCGGGCGGACACGCAGGTGGCGACCCTCAAGATCCGCCTCCGCCCGGAGGAGGCGGACAACCCGGCCGTGAACAAGGTCGTCTGCGCCGCCGACGGCCACGCGCTCTACTTCTCGAAGTACCCGGTCCCCTACGACCGCGATGCCCGCGGCGTCCCCCGCTTCAAGCACGTCGGCCTCTACGCCTACACGCGCGCGGCGCTCGAGGCGTTCCATCGCCTGCCGCCCTCGCTGCTCGAGCAAGCCGAGAAGCTCGAGCAGCTCCGCTTCCTTGAGCACGGCGTCCCGATCGTGGTCCTCGAGACCGACGAGCCCACGCTCGGCGTGGACACGGAGGCCGACCTTCGCGCCGCCGAAGCCCGCCTGGTACCCCGCCGCTCGTGACCCGCGCGCTGAACGCCGACCCGGCGGCCCGGCGCTGGGTGATCCTCGCGCTCATCGTGCTGGCGCAGACCGTCGCCAACATCGGGCCGCTGGGGATCCCCGCGATCGCGTCGCTGATCCAAGCGGACCTCAGCCTCACGCTCACGCAGGCAGGCTCGTTCCTCCCCGCCTACGACCTGGGTCCCGTCGCCATGTCGCTCTTCGCGGGAGTGCTCGCCGACCGCTGGGGCACGGCGAAGATGCTCGTCCTCGGCCAGGCGCTGATCGCCGCGGGGCTCCTCGCCGCCAGCGCGGCGCCCTCGTATACCGTCTTCATCGCGCTGATGGTCGCGGCGGGGGTGGGCTACGGCACGCTCAACCCCGCGTCCACCACCGCGGCGATGTCGTGGTTCCCGCCCCGGCGGCGCGCGACGGTGGTCGGGCTCAAGCAGGTGGGGCTGCCGTTCGGCGGCATGCTGGGCGCGGCGATCGTTCCCATGCTCGCGCTCCGCCTGGGCTGGCGGCGCGCGGTCGTCGTCGCCGCGCTCCTCATCGTCGTCTGCGCCGCCGCGTGCGCGCTGATCTACCGCGACCCGCCCGGCGACGCGCTCGCGCGGCGCGCGCCAGGCGAGCGTGGCCCCGTCCGGGCGGTGCTCCTCACGCGCGACCTCTGGCTCGTCGCCCTCGCCACGCTGGTCTTCGCCGCGATGCAGACCGTGTGGATGGCGTTCCTCGCGCTCTACCTCCAGGACGTCGTCGGCCTCGGGCTGCTCGCGGCGAGCCGCTATCTCGCGCTCGCTCAGGCCGGCGGCGTGCTGGGCCGCATCGCGTTCGGCGTCCTCTCCGACCGGACATTCGGGGGCCGGCGCCGTACGCCACTCACGATCGCCGGCTGCGGCTCGACGCTCTGCTCGATCGCGATCGCGTTCACAGGGCCGGCGTCGCCCGCACGCTGGCTGGTACCGCTCGCGGTCGTCTTCGGCTTCTTCGGGATCGGCTGGAACGGCGTCCAGCACACGCTGATGGCCGAGCTGGCGGGCCCCCGCGCCGCCACCACCGCCGTGGGCCTCGGCCTGGCGGTCTCCTCGCTCGGCGTCACGCTCGGCCCACCGGTCTTCGGCGCGTGCGTCGAGTGGGCGGGCGGCTACCGCGGGCCGTGGCTCGGCTTGGCGCTCACGATGGCGGTCGGGCTCCTGGTCCTGGCGCTCGTCCGCGAGCACCCGCGCCTCGGGTAGCGTTCCTCACCCGCGCCCGCTCCTTCCTCACCCCGGCGCCGAGCCCGCGCCCGGCTGGCGCAACTCCACCGTCCTGACCGGGTAGGGGATCTCGATCCCCTCCGCGCGCAGGCGGCGTAGGAGGCGCTTCCTCAGCTCGTGCTGGACGAGATACTGGTCCACGAACGACGCGACCTGGCAGGTCAGCGTGAAATCGAGCGACGACTCGCCGAACCCGGGGATGAGGCGGGTGAAGGGCGCGGGCTCGGCGAGGAGCCCGGGGATCTTCCCCGCGGCCTTGGTCGCCTCGTCGACGAGCACGCGCTCGACGTGGTCCGGCTCGCTCCGATAGCTCACGCTCACCGGAATCGAGAGCGACAGGCGCGGCTCGGGCAAGTCGTAGTTGGTAATGACCGACTCGGCGACTTTCTTGTTCGGCACGACGACGACCGTGTTCTGGAGCATGCGGACACGCGTGGAGCGCCAGCCGATGTCCACGACGTACCCTTCGACCGTGTCCGCGATCTTCACGTAGTCGCCGACGCGGATCGGCTTGTCGGCGAGGAGGTGGGCGCCCGCGAAGAGGTTCGAGAGCGTGTCCTGGAGCGCGAGCGCCACGGCGAGGCCGCCGACGCCGAGGGCGGTCAGGATCGGCGTGATCTGGATGCCGAGCGCGTCGAGCAGCACGAGCAGGCCGACGGCAAAGACGACGCCGCGCGCGACGGCTTGGCCGAGCCCGGTGACGGGGCCGCCGAGCGCCCGCCGCTCGCTCGCGTGCTCGATGAGCGTGCTGACGACGCCCGCGACGGTGATGGTCACGGACAGGATGATCGCGACCTCGAGGACGAGGCCGAGCTGCTGGGACAGACGCCGCGACATACGCTCGGTCTCGCCGGCGATCGCGATGGCAATCCAGAGCCCGAGCACGATGGACCAGAGCATCGACGGCAGCCGGACGGCCTGGGCGAGTGAGGCCCAGCCGTTCGGCGGGTGGGCCCAACGCCGGAGCAGCGAGAGCAGGACGGCGCGGAGCAGCAGCGCCACCACCGTGGCGGCGACGAATGCGAGCCCGGGTCGGAACAGGTCCCACATGGCGCCCCATGCTATCGCAGTCGGCGAGCGGCCGATACGGGTGGCGCGACGTGTTATCGTAATTCGCGCCCATGAGTCAGCGCGGATTCTTCTACGGCTGGGTCGTCCTCGCGGCCGCCGCCACGATCGTCGCGATCGGCCAGGGGGCCCTCTTCTCGCTCGGCGTCTTCTTGAAGCCTCTCGAGGACTCGATGCGCTGGAGCCGGAGCGCCATCTCGCTGGTCGCGCTGACGAACTGGATCGCGATGGGGCTCGGCTCCTTCTTCTGGGGCGCGCTCTCGGACCGGCTCGGCAGCCGCGGTATCACGGTGGCCGGCGGCGTGCTCCTGGGTCTCGGCCTGGTCCTGTCGAGCCAGGCGACCGCGCTCTGGCAGCTCAACGTGACGTTCGGTGTCGCCGTGGGGTTCGCCGCGGGCGCGTTCTTGGCGCCGCTCTCCGCAACGGCGACGAAGTGGTTCACCGCCAACCGCGGCCTCGCCGTGGGCGTCGTCTCCGCCGGGGGCGGCGCCGGGATGCTCCTCCTCTCGCCCCTCACCCGCTGGCTCACGTCGCTCTACGACTGGCGGGTGGCCATGCTGGTGCTCGGCGACCTCGCCTGGGTGGTGACGATCCCGGTCGCGCTGCTGATCCGCAACGCGCCGGGCGAGATGGGGACGGTCGCGATGGGGGGCGCCGCGGCGCGCCAGCGTGACTTCTCCACGGGCCAGGTGCTCCGCGCGCCGCAGTTCTGGGCGATCGCGCTGACGCACTTCGCCTGCTGCGCCGCGCACTCGGGACCGATCTTCCACATGGTGACGCACGCGATCGACCAGGGGGTCATCCCCATGGTGGCGGCGACCGTCCTCGGCGTCTCGGGGCTCTCGTCGATCGCGGGACGGATCGGCTCGGGTCTCCTCGCCGACCGCTTCGGCGCCAAGCGTACCCTCGTCGCGGGCCTGGCCCTCCAGGCGGCGATGGTTTTCTCGTACCTCTTCACGCGCGACGCCTGGAGCTTCTTCGCGGCCGCCGTCGTCTTCGGCATCGCGTACGGCGGCGTCATGCCCCTCTACGCCCTCGTCACGCGCGAGTACTTCGGCGAGAAGGTGATGGGGACGGCCTACGGGGCGGTCTTCCTCATCTCGACGCTCGGCATGGGGTTCGGCTCGTTCGCCGGGGGTTGGATCCACGATGCCCTCGGAACCTACGCCTGGCTGTTCCTCGCATCCACCGCCATCGGCGCCGGGGCGATGGCGCTGGCGTTCACCTTCAGACCGCCGCGGATCCTCGTGCGAGGCGCCGCCTAGGACGGCGGGGCGCGACATGGCGCCCGGGCCCGTCGGACGGCCCCGTGAATTTCCGGACACGCGACATGCCAGAGCGACGACCGCCCCCTTGAATTCCTCGTGGAGAGTGTTCTAGAGTGCGTCAATTCGGGGGCTGAGGACGGCTCATTGACACCTCGCGGCACGGATGCTACAAATTCGGCGCCTTTCTCAGAGGTTAAGCCCCACTCAGCGCGGTTACTGAGCGATCCGCTGGAAGCGTTGCCGCGACCGGCGACGATTGCCCGCTGTGTTTGATCAAGGAGGATCACGCATGGACGCCAAGAGGCTGAATCGCCGGCAGTTCATCACGGCGACGTGTACCACAGCGGCGGTCGCGATGACCGGCATCGAGGGCATCGTCGCGGCGCGCCGGGCTCCCGCCTACGCGCAGGGGACGAAGCTCCACTGGGTACGCTGGGTCGACTTCATTCCCGAGTCGGACGTCGAGCTCAAGCGCCAGATGCCGGAGGCCTCCAAGGCGCTCGGCGCCGAGGTCGTGCTCGAGACGATCAACGCGAACGACCTGCAGCCGCGCATCACCGCCGCGATCCAGTCGGGCTCGGGCGCCGACATCTTCATCATGCTCTACAACTGGGCGCAGCTTTACGGGAGCCAGCTCGTCGACGTCAGCGATCTCGCGACCTCGCTGGCGAGGTCCGAGGGCGGCTTCTACGACGTCTGGCCGTCCTCGGCCCACGTCGGCGGCCTCTGGCTCGCCGTGCCGCACTCGATCATCGGCAATGCCGTCGCCTACCGGCGGTCGTGGCTAAGGGAGGCGGGGGCCCACGAGTACCCGAAGACCTGGGACGAGGCGCGGAAGCTGTTCGCCCAGCTCAAGCAGAAGGGCAAGCCGTACGGCCAGACCCTCGGCCACACGTTCGGCGACGCCCCGACCTTCTGCTATCCCATGCTGTGGTGCTTCGGCGGCGCCGAGACCGACAAGACCGGCAAGAAAGTGGTCCTCAACGGCAAGGGCGCGATCGAATCGGTGAAGTTCATGCAAGCGTTCTGGAAGGAGTGCTGCGACGAGGGCGGCCTCGCGTGGGACGACACGAACAACAACCGCGCGTTCCACGCCGGCGAGATCTCGGCGACGCTCAACGGTGCGTCGATCTACATCGTGGCGAAGCGCCAGCAAGAGAAGATCAAGGACGAGAAGGGCGAGCCCATGTGGCAGGACATCGACCACCAGAACCTGCCGGCCGGGCCCGCGGGCGCGTTCACGATGTACCTCCCGATGTCGCACGCGATCATGAAGTACTCGAAGAACCCGAAGCTCGCGAAGGACTTCCTGCGCTGGCTCCAAAAGAAGGAGAACTACGGGAAGTGGTTCGAGACGCAGGGGGGTTACTCGGTCGGCGCGACGAAGGTCTGGGAGCAGAACCCCATGTGGTCGAAGGTCGACAAGCCGCTCCAGATCTTCCGGACCGCCGCCCGTAGCACGCGGATCTTCGGCTACTCCGGACCGGCGACGGCGAAGGCGACCGAGGCCTTCTCGAAGTACATCGTCACCGACATGTACGCCAAGGCCGTCCAGGGCATGAGCGCCGAGGACGCGGTGAAGTGGGCGGAGGCCGAGCTCAAGAAAATCTACGAGGGCTAGGCGGGCGGTCTCGCCCGGGAGGGCACATGCGTCGCAGAGACTTCCTGAAATCTACCGGGTCGCCGCGCGGCGGGCGCCGGCGTTCGCGCAGGGGACGCGACTCAACATCCTGCGCTGGGTCGACTTCGTCCCCGCGTGCGACGTGGAGCTCAAGCGTCAGGCGGGCGAGGCCTCGAAGGCGCTGGGCGCCGAGGTCGTCTTCGAGTTCATCAACGCCAACGACCTGCAGCCGCGAATCACCGCGGCGATCCAGTCGGGCGCGGGGCCGGACGTCATCATGATGCTCCACAACTGGCCCCACCTCTACGCGAACGGGCTCGTCGACGTCACCGACCTGGGCGAGTGGCTGGGCACGGAGCAGGGCGCCTACTACGCGCAGTCCGAGGCCGCGGCGAAGGACGGCAGGCGGTGGCTCGCGCTGCCGCACGGCATCGTCGGGCTCCAGTTCGCCTACCGGAAGTCCTGGCTCGAGGAGGTCGGGCAGACCACGTGGCCAAAGACGCTCGACGAGCTGCGGCAGGTCGGGATGAAGCTCAAGAAGAAAGGCAAGCCGATCGGCCAGACGCTCGGCCACACCTTCGGCGACGCGCCCGCGTGGGCCTACCCGCTCACGTGGGGCTTCGGCGGCATGGAGGTGGACCGGACGGGCAAGAAGGTCGTGCTCGACGGCTCGGCCACGGTGGAGGCCGTGAAGTTCATGCAGGCGTTCTGGAAGGACGCGTGCGACGAGGGCGGCTTCGCGTGGGACGACACGTCGAACAACCGCGCGTTCCTGTCGGGTGAGATCGCGGCGACGCTCAACGGCGCCTCGATCTACATCGCGGCCAAGCGGGGGGCGGACAAGATCAAGGACGAGAAGGGCGAGTCGATGGTGAAGGACATCCAGCACGGGCCGATCCCGAACGGGCCCGCAGGCACCTACAGCTACCAC
>WNGN01002497.1_pt1 | contig 12356 bp, 9 predicted proteins | sample 5400561 | NCBI WGS metagenome assembly WNGN01 (sample SAMN13153379, study PRJNA577476) | soil metagenome | isolation source: 115 cm soil or saprolite under Garry oak tree replicate 2 | place: USA:California | collected 2016-06-15
CTCGAGCAGCTCGAGCTCGCCCTGCCGGCGCTGCGGGCCGCGCTCGTGCCCGGCGGGCGGCTTGGGGTGATCAGCTATCACTCGGGTGAGGATCGCATCGTCAAACACGCGTTCCGCGAGTGGGCGCGCGACTGCGTGTGCCCGCCGCGGCAGCCGGTGTGCACGTGCCGTGGCCGGCCGCTCGGGCGCGTGCTCACCAAAAAGGCGGTCCGCCCGGGCGCGGGAGAAGTCGCGGCGAACCCCCGCGCGCGCTCCGCACGGTTTCGTGCATTCCAGCTGAGCGATGGCGCTTAGAGGACGTCACTGGGCGGCGCTCTGGCTGCTCGTCTTCCTCGCGGCGGCGTGGCTGGTGATCGCGCGCCAGACCGCCGCCATTCGCGCGGCACGCGACCTCGGCGCGCTGCGGGAGGAGCGCGCCAACCTCGAGGGCCATCGTGCCGACCTCGAGCGCCGGGTCCGCGCTGCCGAGAGCCGCGCCGTGCTGCTGCGCCGCGCGCGCATCTGGCTGGGGCTGCGACTCCCGGGTGACACTGAGATCATCCTGCTTCCCGCGCCCGGCGGCGGGCCGCGCTGAGCGATGGCCAAACTCGCGGTCCGCCTCCAGGTGATCCAGGCCGCGATGTTCGTCGGCCTGGTGGCCCTGATCGGACGGGCGGCTCAGGTGCAGCTGGTCCAGGGGAAGCGCTGGGCCAGCGAGGCGCAGATACAGCGCACGGAGCACATCGTGCTGTCCGCGCGCCGCGGCGCGCTCCTCGACCGCTACGGCACGCCGCTCGCCCTCACGCAAGAGACCTACCACGTCGGCGTCGCTCCCAATGAGCTGCGCGATCCCGAGCGGGACGGCGCTACCCTCGCCCGGCAGCTGCACCTCGCGCTCGGGGACGTGCGGCAGACGCTGTCCAGACGCTACGCCTATTTCGCCGGTCCGTTCAGCGCGATCCAGGTCCAGCCGCTCCGGGCCATGCGCGGCGTCCATCTCGAGGCGGTGGTGAACCGCTTCTATCCGCGCCCGGAGCTGGCGCACGCGGTCATCGGGCGCGTCGGGGACGGCGGGCGCGGGGCCTCGGGGCTCGAGCTGGTGCTGGACAGCGTGCTCGCCGGCAGACCGGGGGCGGCCGTGGTGTTGAAGGATCGTGCCGGCCGCGAGTACGAGTCGCCGGCGCGCGTGATCGCGCCACCGGTCGCCGGGAGCGACGTCGTGCTCACACTCGACGCGGAGCTGCAGGACATCGCACAGCGCGCGCTCGACGACGCCATGCGGCGCACCAAGGCCGACGGCGGAGACGTGGTGATGCTCGATCCCGCCACGGGAGAAGTGTTGGCCGTGGCCTCGCGGCGCCGCGACGGCGCGGTGCGTGCGAGCGCCTTCACCGACACCTTCGAGCCCGGCTCCATCGCGAAGATCTTCGCCGCGGGCGCGCTGCTCGCCCGGGGGCTTGTGGCGCCCGATGAACGCGTCTCCGGCGAAGGCGGCCGCTACCGCCTGGCCAGGCGCACCATCGTGGACGAGGAGCCGCTTCCCGAACTCACGCTCGCGGATGCGATCCGGGTTTCGAGCAACATCGCGATCGTCAAGCTCGCCGCCCGCCTGACACCCGCCGCGCAGTACACCACGCTGCGCGATTTCGGGTTCGGCGCGCCCACCGGAATCGAGTTTCCTACCGAGGCCGCAGGTCGCCTGCGCCCGCCGGTGGAGTGGTCGCGCCTCAGCGCGGCGAGCCTCGCGATGGGCTACGAGCTCTCCGTGACCACGATCCAGGTGGCCGCGGCGTACGGGGCGCTCGCGAACGACGGCATCCTGCTCCAGCCGACCCTGATCCGGCAGATCCGGCGGGCCGAGGGCGATGTGGTCTACCGCCACCGTCCGGAGCCCGTGCGCCGCGCCATAACCGCCGACGTGGCGCGGGCGCTGCGCGAGCAGCTCCGGGGCGTCGTCGAGCACGGCACCGGCACGGAAGCGGCTCTGGCGACGTTCCCCGTGGCCGCGAAGACCGGCACCGCCCGGCGCGTGGTGCGCGGCCGCTATGCGCCGGGCCAGTACACTGCCTCGTTCGCAGCGCTGTTCCCCGCGGACCATCCCCAGATCGTGCTCGTCGTCAAGATCGACAACCCGCGGAGCGGGAGCTACTTCGCGTCCGAGACGGCGGCACCGGTCACACGCTCGATGCTCGAGCAGGCGCTGGCGGCGCGCGACGTGGCGCTCGACCGAGCGCGCCTCTCCACGGCGGCGCCACGCTCGCCCGCCGCGGGCCCCGAAGAGTACGGTGGCGTGGTGCCGTACGTCGTGACCTGGCCCTATCAACCGGATACCGCGGTGCCCCTCTCCCCGCCCCTCGCTCGTCCCCGGCGGCCGGTACCGGATGTCGCGGGCCGCAACCTGCGCGAGGCGGTGCACGTGCTGCATCGGCAGGGGTTCCGCGTCGTGCTGCGGGGGTGGGGCGTCGCCCGGCGCACCTCGCCCGTCGCCGGGGATTCTGCCGCCCCGGGGTCGGCCGTCACGCTGTTCGCGGGCCCCGCTCCTACGCCCCGCGCCGCCCCCGCCCCCGCCCCCGCTCCCGTCCCCGTCCCTCCGACACCGTGACGCGGCTGGGCGCGATCGTGACGGCGCTGGATCGCGCCGGTCTCCTGGTGCAGGCGTCCCCCTCGGCGGACCCCGCGACGTGGCCCGAGATCACCGGGCTGACGACCGACAGCCGCCGGGTCGAGCGCGGCATGCTGTTCTGCGCCGTGCACGGCGCCGTGCAGGACGGTCACCGCTTCGTGCCCGCCGCCGCAGCGGCGGGGGCCGTCGCCGCGCTCGTGGAGCAACGGCAGCCCGCGCCGCTGCTCGAGATTCTGGTGCGGGACGGGCGCCGGGCCGCCGCGGTGGCCGCGGAGACGTGGTTCGACCGGCCTGGCGCCCGGCTCCACTTGATCGGCGTCACGGGCACCAACGGGAAGACGACATCCGTCGTGCTCGCGCGCCACGTCCTGTCGGCGCTCGAGCCCATGGGCTCGATCGGCACGCTCGGCGCCTTCGATCCCGCAGGGCAGGCAGTGCCGAGCGAGGCCGGCAACCTCACGACCCCGGGTCCGATCGACCTCCAGGCCACGCTCGCAGGGCTCGTGGCCCGCGGGGCGCATGGCGCTGCGATGGAGGTCTCCTCTCACAGCCTCGACCAGGGGCGCGTGGATGGGCTCGCCTTCCGAGCGGCGATCTTCACGAACTTGACGCGGGACCACCTGGACTACCACAAGACGGTGGAAGAGTACTTTCGCGCCAAAGCGAAGCTGCTCGACTACCTCGCACCCGACGGGCTTGAGGTGGTGAATGCCGACGACCCGGCCTGGCGCAGGTTGCGCCGGGGGACGGGGCGGCGCCGCGTCACCTTCGGTGAGAACGCCGCCGACGTCACCGCGCGTCGCGTCGAGATGGATGCCAGCGGGTCCCGCTTCGAGCTCGTGACGCCGACCGGTACCGCACCCGTCCGGCTGCCCCTCCTCGGGCGCTTCAACGTGAGTAACGCGCTCGGCGTCGCGGCCTGCGCCTTCGGCCTGGGCGTTCCCGTGGATGCGGTGGCCGAGCGCCTGAGCAGCGCACCACAGGTTCCCGGCCGCATGGAGCGCGTCGCCAGCCGGCCCTGCACCGTGCTGCGCGACTATGCACACACTCCGGACGCGCTCGAGCGCGCGCTCGAGGCGGTACGTCCGCTCACGACGGGCACGGTGCTCGTGGTGTTCGGGGCGGGGGGCGATCGCGACCCTGGCAAGCGCGCGCCGATGGGCGCGGCCGCCGCCCGGCTTGCCGACGTCGCCATCGCCACCTCCGACAATCCGCGGGGTGAGGACCCGGAGCGCATCCTCGATGAGGTCGAGGCCGGTATGGGAACGACGCCGCATCACCGCATCGCCGATCGCCGCGCCGCAATCGCGCTCGCGCTGAAGCTCGCGCGCCGCGACGACACCCTGCTCCTGGCCGGTAAGGGGCACGAGACCTATCAGGTGATCGGCACCGAGAAGCGCCCGTTCGACGAGCGGGTGGTCGTGCGCGAGCTGGGAGCGAGCTAGTGACCGTCTGGGACTCGGAGTCCGTTGCCGCCGCGCTCAGTGTGCCGGGGCCCCGCGGGTTGCGCTTCACCGGGGTGAGCACCGACACCCGGGCGCTGGCACCCGGCGCCCTCTTCGTCGCGCTCAAGGGAGAGCGCTTCGATGCCCACCACTTCCTCGCCGACGCGAAGGCGCGAGGCGCCGCCGGGGCCGTGGTGCATCGGGGGACGCCGGCGGTCGACGGTCTCCCCTTCTTCGAGGTGGCCGACACGCTGCAAGCGCTCGGGATGCTCGCGCGGGCGCGACGCCGGCTGCTCCCGTCCGACAGCCCCGTGATCGCCGTAACGGGGTCGAGCGGGAAGACCAGCACGAAGGAAATGATCCGCGCCGCGCTGGGAACGAAATGGCGGGTGCACGCGACGGCTGGGAACCTCAACAACCTCGTGGGTGTCCCGCTCACCCTGCTCGACGCTCCGGACGACGCGCAGGCGCTGGTGGTGGAAGCAGGAGCGAGCGTCCCGGGAGAGATCGCCAGGCTCCGCGGGATCATCGAGCCGACAGTCGCGGTCGTGACGAACGTTTCCTACGCCCACGTCGCAGGCTTCGGCTCGCTCGAGGGGGTCATGCGCGAGAAGCTCGCGCTCGTGGAGGGCACACCCGTCGCCGTTGTGGGCACCGAGCCGCCGACCCTCGGCGCCGCAGCGCGGCAGCTCGCGCGGACGATCGTCGCCGGCAGCGACCCGGCCGCGGACGTGCACCCCGCGAGCGCCGAGCTGGACGACGCGGGGCAGCCGCGCATCCGCTGGGCCGGGGCGGAGGTGACCCTTCCGGTGGTGGGATTCCACCAGGTCGAGAACGCCATGCTCGCGGCCACGGTCGCCCGCGAGGCAGGGGCCGATCCGGCGCGGGCGCTCGCGGCGCTCCGGGACGTCCGCCTGCCACCGGGGCGGGGGAGCGTGCTCAGCGTGCGGGGACTCACCATCATCGACGACACCTACAACGCCAACCCGAGCTCGCTGCGCTGGGCGGTCCGGTTCGCGCACTGGCTCGCCGCACGGCGAGGCCGGCCGCTGGCGGTCGTCGTGGGCACGATGTTGGAATTGGGGGCCGAGAGTGCCAGATTGCACGCGGCGGCGGCGGCGGAGATCGTCGCGCTCCGACCGACGCTGATCGGCGCGGTGGGAGAGTTCGCAGCCGCGTTCGCGGCGTTGCAGCCGCGGATGGACGCCCACTTGGTCACGGCTCCTGATGCGGCTACGCTCGGACCGCGGCTGCGCGCGGCGCTGCGGGGAGATGAGGTGGTGCTGCTCAAGGCCTCGCGGGGCGTGGCGCTCGAGCGGGTGCTGGCGGACCTGAACTGACAGCCGGGGGACGGGGGACGCACGAGTGCTCTACCACCTGCTCGCGCCGCTCGCGAAGCAGCACATCGTCTTCAATCTGTTCAACTACATCACGTTCCGCGCCGCGGGCGCGACGGTGACGGCGCTGCTCGTCGCGTTCGTGTTCGGGCCGTCGGTCATCGAGCGCTTGCGGCGGCGCAACGTCGGGCAGGTGATCCGCGCCGAAGGGCCGGCGAGCCATCAGGGGAAGCGTGGCACGCCGACGATGGGCGGGCTCATCATCATCCTGGCGACCGTGGTGCCGACCCTGCTGTGGGCGCGGCTCGACACGCGCTACGTGCTGGTAGCCGTGATCGCCACGCTGTGGATGGGCGCCATCGGCTTCCTGGACGACTACCTGAAGATTGTGCGCGGCAAGCCGCAGGGTCTTGTGGCGCGGTGGAAGCTCATCGGACAGACCTCATTTGGCCTCGCCCTCGGGCTGGCGCTGCTCGCGTGGCCGCTCGCGGCCCCGCTCCCCGCCGCGTCAACGCAGCTGCCGCTCTTCAAGTACATCCTGGTGCTGTTCTGGCCGCCTGCATACGTGCTGTTCGTGACCGTCGTGGTGACCGGCAGCTCGAACGCGGTCAACCTCACCGACGGGCTCGACGGGCTGGCGAGCGGGCTCACGGCCATCGCCGCGGGGGCGTTCGCCGTCTTCGCGTATGTGTTCGGCCGCGTGGACTGGTCGCGACACCTCGGCGTGTATTTCCTTCCGGGCGCGGGGGAGCTGACGGTGTTCTGTGGCGCGCTCGCGGGCGCGGCGCTCGGGTTTCTGTGGTTCAACGCCCACCCCGCACAGGTCTTCATGGGCGACACCGGCGCGCTCGCGATCGGGGGGGCGCTCGGGACGGTGGCGATCATGCTGAAGGCCGAATTTCTGCTGCTGATCGCGGGCGGTGTGTTCGCGGCCGAGGCGGTCTCCGTGCTGGTCCAGACGGGCGCGTATCGCTGGCGCAAGAAACGGCACGGGAAGGAGTACGCGGACGCCCATCGGGTTTTCCGCATGGCCCCGCTGCATCATCACTTCGAGAAGCTCGGGTGGGCGGAGCCCCAGGTCGTGATGCGCTTCTATATCCTCGGCGTGCTGTGCGCGGCGATCGCGCTCGCCACGCTCAAGGTGCGATGATCCCGGAGGCGTGGCGCCGCCGGGGGAGCGAGGTGGCCGTCGTGGGGCTGGGGCGGAGCGGGATCGCGGCGACGCGCCTGCTCGCGAGCGCAGGGGTGCGCGTGTATGCGAGCGACGCCGCCGAACGGCCCCAGCACGCGAGCGGGCTCCGGGAGCTCGGCTCCCTACCGGGCGTGCAGGTGGACCTCGGGCGCCACGACCTGGAGCGGATCCGCCGGGCGGGGGCCGTGATCGTCTCGCCAGGCGTGCCGCCCGACGCCCCACCCCTCGCCACGGCGCGGGCCGCGGCAGTGCCGATCGTGTCGGAGCTCGATCTCGGATTCGCAGCGCTGCGCGGCACCGGCTGCATCGCGGTGACGGGCACGAACGGCAAGACGACGACCACCGCGCTCGCGGCGCACCTGCTGGACGCGGGTGGGGTGCGCGCCGCGGCCGCGGGCAACATCGGACGTCCGCTCGCAGACATCGCCCTGGCGGGAGAGCGCTACGCGTGGCTCGCCGTCGAGGCGTCGTCGTTCCAGCTGCACGACAGCCCGCACTTCGCGCCCGACATCGGGGTGCTCACGAACCTCGCGCCCGATCACCTCGACCGCTATCCGACGGTGGCGGACTACTACGCCGACAAGCGACTGCTATTCCGCAACGCGACGGAGCAGGCGGCCTGGGTGCTCAACGCCGATGATCCGGCCGTGCTCGAGCTGGCGCGGGGAGTGCAGGGCCGTCACCTGCTGTTCTCGCTCAGGGGGCGGGCGGACGGGTGGTATGACGCGGCGAGCCACGCGCTGCGTCTCGGAGACGTCGAACTCTTGCCTCGCCGCGACCTCAGGCTGCTGGGCGACCACAACGTGGCGAACGCCCTCGCGGCGGCGCTCGCGGTGCACGCGGTTGGCGTCGCGCCGGCGCACCTCGCCGCCGGGCTGCGATCGTTCCACGCGCTCCCCCACCGCCTCGAGCCGGTGCGCGAGGTGCAGGGCGTGTTGTGGATTAACGATTCCAAGGCGACCAATATCGCATCGACGATGGTGGCGGTGGCGGCGATGGACCGGCCCTTCGTCCTCCTGCTCGGCGGCCGGCACAAGGGCGAGCCGTACACGCGCCTCGCGCCGCTGCTCAAGGAGCGCTGCCGGCTAGTCGTCGCCTACGGCGAGGCTGGTCCACTCGTAGAGCGCGACCTCGGGAACGCGGTGCCGCTCGAGCGCGGCACCACGTTCGCGGACGTCGTGGCCCGCGCCCGGCGCGCTGCGCGTCCCGGGGACACGGTGCTCCTGTCTCCCGCGTGCTCGAGCTTCGATATGTTCACGGACTACGAGGAGCGGGGAGCGACGTTTCGCGCCTTGGTGGAGCGAATGTGACGCGCCGCCCGGATCCACAGGCTGAAGCCTGTGCTCGGCGAGACGCTGCCCTTAAGGGCAGTGAAGGGCCGAGCCCGCGCTTCAGCATGGGACTATGATCGAGCGCCGCTGGGAAACTCGGCTGCTGGCGCTCGTCGCCGCCGTGCTCGTCGTGTTCGGCCTGGTGGCGGTGTACGGCGCCTCGAGCCTGGTGACGACGCCGGCGGGCGACGTCGGCGCGGGATTCGCGCTGCGGCAGCTGTTCGGCGCGATTGCGGGCGGCATCGTCGCGACCGTCGTCGCCCGCTCGGACTACCACCGGTGGCAACGCGCCGCGTGGCCGCTCCTCGCCGCCACGGCGCTGCTGCTCCTCATTCCGCTGCTGCCGTTCACGCGCTCCATCGCGCCGGCGATCAATGGCGCGCGGCGCTGGGTCAGCTTCGGGTTCGTGACCGTGCAACCGTCGGAGCTCGCCAAGTTTACCGTCGTCGTGTGGTGCGCGATGCTCGCCGCGAAGAAGGGCGAGCAAATCCGCACCTTTCGACTCGGCGTGTTGCCGTTTCTGACGGTGCTCATGCCGCTGCTCGCGCTGATCTTCTTCGAGCCGAATCTCTCGATGGCCCTGCTCGTCGCGGTCCTCGCGGGCGTCGTGCTGTTCACCGCGGGGGCGCGGATCGGCCACTTCCTCGTGCTCGCCGTGGGGAGCGCGCCGCTGCTGTTCAGCGCGGTGGCGAGCGCCCAGTATCGCCTCGCCCGCGTGCTCACCTTCCTCAACCCCGGCAGCGCCCCCGCGGAGGCGACGTGGCAGGTGCACCAGTCGCTCGTCGGGATCGGCGCCGGCAAGCTGCTCGGCGTCGGATTGGGGCAAGGGCAACAGAAACTCGGCTATCTCCCGTATGCCTATTCAGACTTCATCTTTTCGACCATCGGCGAGGAGTGGGGGTTCGTCGGGGTGAGCGTGATGCTGCTCCTGCTCGGCACCTTCGTGTGGCTCGGTTTCCGCATCGCTCGCTCCGCCGACAGTCGCTTCGGGCAGCTGCTCGCGGTGGGACTCACCGGTTCGATCGGGATCTCCGCCATCCTCCACGTGGGCGTGACACTGGCCCTGCTCCCGACGACCGGCGTCACGCTCCCGTTCATCTCCTACGGGCGCTCGAGCCTGTTCATGTCCCTGCTCGTGACCGGGGTGCTCGTGAGTGTGGGGGAGGGGCGGGGCGGTGTAGGGCGGTGAAGGTTCTCATCGCCGGCGGCGGCACCGGCGGGCATCTCATGCCGGCGCTGGCTCTGGCGCAAGCGTTCCACGCCGCGCGCCCGGACCTCGCGCTGCTGCTCGTCGGCGCAGAGCGAGGGATCGAAGCGCAAGTGCTGCCCCGCTCGCCTTATCCGTTCCGGCTGCTCCCGCTCGAGCCGCTGTACCGCCGCTCGTGGTGGCGCAACCTGCGCTGGCCGATCGTGGGCTGGCGCGTGTGGCGCGCCGTGGATCGGCTGCTGACCACGGAGCGGCCGGACGTGGTCGTCGGCACCGGCGGATACGCGGCCGGTCCCGTCGTCTGGCGCGCGCAGCGCCTGGGGATCCCCACCGTGTTGCAGGAGCAGAACGCTTTCCCGGGCCTCGCGACCCGGTGGCTGGCGCGGCGGGCGCGCCAGGTGCACCTCGGTTTTCCGGAGGCGCGGTCGCGCCTCGCCCCGGGAACCGACACGCGCGTGTTCACCTTCGGCAACCCGATCCGGCCTCCGGAGCTGGACGGAGGGCGGAGCGATCGCGCCGCCGCGCTGCGCGACCTGGGGCTCGACCCTGCGCGCCCCTGCGTGCTCGTGTTCGGCGGGAGCCAAGGGGCGCGCGCGCTCAACGACGCGCTGGCAGGCGCACTCGATCGCGAGCTGCTCGGCGCGGTGAGCGTACTGTGGGGAACGGGAACGGCGCACGCGGCGGCGCTCGCGCGCTACGCGGCGCCGGGACGCGTCGTGGCGCGTGGGTTCTTCGATCCCATGACGCCGGCATACCGCGCGGCCGATCTCGTGGTGTGCCGCGCGGGAGCGATGACGGTGGCGGAGCTGTGCGCTTGGGGCAAGCCGAGCGTGCTGGTGCCGCTGCCGTCGGCCGCAGCGGATCACCAGACCTACAACGCGCGCGCGCTGGTCGAAGCAGGGGCCGCTGTGCTGCTCGCCGAGCGCGGCCTCACGCCGGACTCCCTGGCCAAGGTCGTGACCGACCTGGCTGGCGACGGAGCCCGACTCGAGTCGCTCGGTAGGCGAGCGCGGCAACGGGGGCACCCCGGCGCCGCCCGGGAGATCGTGTCAACGATCTTGACAGTCCCACGGCGGTGAGCCGTGGCCTCTTTCGCAAGTTCCGTAGATTCGATATATTAGGCCCCCACTAATGACCTTGTTTGGAATGGGTGATCCCCGCCCGATTCACTTCATGGGCATCGGGGGGGCGGGGATGAGCGGCTTGGCGTTGCTGGCCAAGCGCCAAGGTCTCGCGGTCACCGGATGTGACAACGACCCATCGGGTGCCGCCGATTTGGCAGCTCTTGGGGTGGAAATATGGCGGGGACACGACCCGCAGCACGTGGCGGGGGCCCGTGCGGTCGTGGTAACCGCTGCGGTAGCCGGGCAGCACCCGGAGCTCGAGCGAGCGCGCGCCCAGGGGATCCCCGTGGTGCGGCGGGCCGAAGCCCTCGGCCAAGCCGTCGCCGGCGGGACCGTGGTGGCGGTGGCCGGGACTCACGGCAAGACGACCACCACGGTGATGGTTACGGAGGCGCTAGCGGCCGCCGGGCGAAATCCTACGGGACTCGCCGGCGGCCGCGTCGCTCCCTGGGGTGGCAACGCGCGCATCGGCGGGCGCGAGCTGTTCGTGGTGGAAGCGGATGAGTTCGACCGCGCGTTTCTGGCGCTCGCGCCCACCGTGGCCGTGGTGAACAACGTCGAGGCAGACCATCTCGAGTGCTATGGCACCTTGGCGGCGCTCGAGTCGGCGTTTGCGGAGTTCGCCGGACGCTCGCGGCAGGTGATCGTGGGCGGGGACGACGTAGGCGCGCAGCGGGTCGCCGCCTCGCTCGGCGTGCCGGTGTGGCGCGTCGGTTTCGGCGAGGACGCGGATGTACGGATCCTCGGGGTGACGCTCGGGGCGGAGGGCTCGGAGGCACGCGTGCGGTTGCCCGACGGTGCGGAGGTGAGCCTGCGGCTTCGGGTCCCTGGGATCCACAACGTGCGCAACGCGAGCATGGCGCTCGCCGTCGCGCACGCGTTGCAGGCCGATCACACGCGCGTGCTGGGTGCGCTCCAGCAGTTCAGGGGCGTGGCGCGGCGGTTCGAGCGGATCGGGGAGGCGGGAGGCGTCACCGTGGTGGACGACTACGCGCATCACCCGACCGAAGTCGCGGCGACGCTCGCCGCCGCGCGGCAGGTGTTTCCGCAGCGACGCGTCGTGGCGGTATTTCAGCCGCATCTATTCTCGCGCACGGCGCTGCACGGAGATGCGTTGGGACGGGCGCTCGCGGCGGCGGATGTGGTCGTCGTCGCACCGATCTATGCAGCGCGGGAGCAACCGATGCCCGGTGTGACGGCGGACCTGGTGGCGCGTGGCGCCGCGCGTGCGGGAGCGGTGACGGCGGCGGTGCGTGACCGCGCGGCGGTGCCGGACCGGGTCGCGCGGTTGCTGCGCGCCGGCGACGTCGTGTTCACGCTCGGTGCAGGAGACATCACGCTCGTCGCCCGGGAGTTGCTCGAGCGCCTAGGGACGGGGGACGTGGGACGGGGGAAGGGGTCGTGAGGAGGCGGCGGCGCAGCCGGGCGAAGCGGCGGGCCGCCGCGGTCGGGGTCGTCTTCGCAGCGGCGGCCTGCGTGGGGTGGGTGGGCGCGCCGCGCGCGCTCGAGCGGCTGTCCTGGTTCCGGCTGCGGCAGGTCGAGCTGGTTGGCGTGAAGAACCTCGCGCCGGATGCGGTCATCGCGGCATTGCGGCTTTCGCCGGGCGCGAGCGTGTTCACGGACACGCGGCTCCTCGCCGACCGGCTCAAGGGACTGAACGGGGTCGCCGATGCGGCGATCGCGCGGCGGCTGCCGGGCACGCTCGAGGTGACGGTGAGCGAGGTCGAGCCGGCCGCTCTCGTGCCCGGCACGCGCGGCGGCAGTTTGGTGGTGGTGGACGGGAGGGGACACCCGCTGCCGTTCGATCCCGACCGCACCGGGCTCGACCTCCCGGTCGCAGCAACGGCGGACGCCGGCGCAGCCGGCGTCCTGGCGCTCGTGCAGTCGGTGGATCCTACGTTGTTTCAGGCGATCACCGGTGCCAAGAGCCTGGCACGCGGCGACGTGCGTCTCGAGCTGGGGCCACATCGTGTGTTATTGCGCCGCGATGCCGGCCCGGAGGACATTCGCGCGGTGACGCTCGTGGCGCAGGACCTGGCAGCGAGGGGGCGCGCCTACGGCGAGCTCGATGCGCGCTATGCCGGGCAAGTCGTGGTGCGGCGCCAGGCGCATGCGTCC
>WNGN01002845.1_pt1 | contig 12353 bp, 8 predicted proteins | sample 5400561 | NCBI WGS metagenome assembly WNGN01 (sample SAMN13153379, study PRJNA577476) | soil metagenome | isolation source: 115 cm soil or saprolite under Garry oak tree replicate 2 | place: USA:California | collected 2016-06-15
GTGAGAAGACGGTTGGTCAGGTACGATTGCAGCGCGACCTGTTGCAGCAAACAGAACGCGAGGTAATTCCAGAAGCGGCGCAAGGAAAGCAGATGCGCGGGAAGACGGTGAAGCGCGCCGAGAAAGAGTCCGGCGAGGCAGACAGCCAGCGCAAGAAGAGCAAACGCAATTGCGGCCTGCCGCGTCGCCGGCCGGAGATTATCGGCGCGCCACCCAAGCGTCTTGGGACTGTCCTGGTGAATCAGGAAGCTGGCCGTCATCCAAACAACAATCACCATCCACGACCAGCGCCAGGAGAATTGAAGCCGCCAGATGAAACAGGCGACATACAGAGACAGTCCCACAGCTTCAAGCAAGCTGATAAAGGCAGTCCATCGCCGCGCCGACATTCGTATGGTCAAGGAAGCGCCGCGAGGAGAGCTTCAACGGAGGCGTTGTCGCCGAAGGTCCGGCTGATGTGCGCGAAGCGGTCCACGTTGCCGGGCCCGAAGACAAAGCTCCCGCCAAGCTGGAACGGATTCGGCCCGAGCTTGCGCTGGCGGTGACCGCCGGCTTGCGCCCGCCTTCGAGCCGCAGCGTTGTCGCGGCGCAGCAAATGAATCAGGTTGGCGCTCAGAAGACCCGCCGCGCGGTAAGCCTCGCGCTTCTCATCCACCAGCAGCGGGAAGGGAATGCCGGTCTCTTCGCGGAAGAATCCCGCATAACGCCGGTCTCCCAGGCCGATGGCCGCCAGTGCCGCCCCTTTCTCGCGGAAGGCCTGCTCGCGTTCGCGCAACTGCGCAACGTGCTCGCGGCAGAAGATTCAACCGTAATGACGGAGGAAGACGAGAACCGCAGGCCGCTCCGCCCACAAAGTGCCCAGGCGGAGTTCACGCCCGTCGGAATCGGGCAGAACGATAGAGGCTAGCCGTTCGCTGGCGCTCTACCAATGAGCTACCCCGGCACAGAGAGAAACAAAGATTGTAGGGGCGTGCAGCAGACGTGTCAATGCGCCGCAAGAGCGGCCAAATTAACCGGGGGAGGGAAGCCCTGACGATTCGCCTGCTTTTTCAACTCCGATGAAAACTCACTGCACGGATTCGTCGAATTCCCTCATCCAGTCCTTTTTTTTGAGGACTTCGCGGGGCTTGGTGCCGTCGGCGGGACCGACAATGCCGTCCTTTTCCATCAGGTCAATCAAACGCGCGGCGCGGCCGTAGCCGATGCGCAAGCGCCGTTGCAGCGTGGAAGTCGAAGCGCGGCCCATCTCGCAGACCACGCGGATGGCGTCGTGATACAGCTCGTCGTCCACATCCTCCGCGCCGGGCTCGCCGGTTTCGGGGTCCACGGCGGTTTCGTCTTTGGGCGGCTCGAGAAGGTGTTCGTTGTACTTGGCCTTGGCCTGGGCCTTCCAGAAATCGCACACGGAAAGGATTTCATCTTCGGTGACCAGCGGCCCGTGCATGCGATGCAGGCGCGCCGAGCCGGCCGGGAGATACAGCATGTCTCCTTTGCCGAGGAGGGACTCGGCGCCGTTGGCATCGAGAATGGTGCGCGAATCCACTTTGCTGGCGACGCGGAAGGAAACGCGCGCCGGGAAATTGGCTTTGATCAGGCCGGTGATGACGTCCACCGAAGGACGCTGCGTGGCCAGCAGCAGGTGGATTCCCACGGCGCGGCCCATCTGCGCCAGGCGCGTGACCGCTTCTTCGACGTTGTTGGTATCCACCATCATCAAGTCCGCCAACTCGTCAATCACGATCACGATGTAGGGCATCGGGCTGTGCTCGATCTCATCCGCGGAATCGAACAGAGACAGGGACTGCGTCCTCTGAAACGTGCGGTTGTACTGCTCGATGTTGCGGACGCCGCGCTGCGCAAGCTTCTTGAGGCGCTGCTCCATTTCCCGCGTGGCGTTGCGCAGAACGTTGGAGGCGACCTTGGGGTTGGTGACCACCGGGGCAAGCAGGTGGGGGATTTCCTCGTAAGGCTTCAGCTCAACCTGCTTGGGGTCCACGAGAACGAGCTTGAGCTCGTCGGGCGTGGATTTGTAAAGCATGGAGACGAGCAAGGAATTGATGAAGACGCTCTTGCCCGTGCCGGTCGAACCGGCAATGAGCAGGTGCGGCATTTGCGTCAACTCGGAGACACGGATGCGGCCGATGAGGTCCTTGCCCATGGCGAGGCTGAGCTTGCTCGTGGAGTTGACGAATTCCGCCGATTCGATGTTTTCGCGCAGGACGATGGTTTGTCGCCGCGGATTCGGCACCTCGACGCCGACCGTGGACTTGCCGGGGATGCGCTCGATCAGGATGGATTCCGCGCTCAGCGCCAGACAGAGGTCGTCGGAGAGGCTGGTGATGCGGCTGTACTTGATGCCCGCTTCGGGCTTGTATTCATAGGTCGTGACCACAGGGCCGGGATTGATCTGCGTGACCTGGCCCTGGACGTCGAACTCTTGCAATTTGAGTTCAATGGCGCGGGCGCACGCCTTCATCTCGGCTTCCTCGAGTTTTTCGGAGCGCTGCGGGCGGTTCAACAAATCCGGGCCAGGCAAGCGGTAGGCCGCCGCGCCGCGGGCAATCCGAGGCTCGCGAGAGAATTTCTTCGCCGCTATGCCGGTGATTTCCGGGTGCAGCACCAGAACAGGGCCGGTCCGGCCATCTTCTTCGCCGGCGACTCCGTCCTCTTCATCCTCGATCGCGGCATTCCTGCCGGACAGCTTGGAACTGAGCGATTGCGGGGGAACGGGCGCGCGTCCGGAAATCTTGATGGCTTCGACGCGCCTCCTCATGCGCTGCTGGTCGCGTTCCTCGCGCCAGGCGGCCCAGCGCGCGCGGGCCCTGTACAACACACCGGACTTGGCGTTCTCGCCGCCGGCTCCCACCGGTTGAGTGAGCCAAGCATAAATTCCGGCGAATGAAAACTGTGTTGTGAGATACACGGCCATCAGGAACAAAGCAACGGCGACGAGATTCGCCCCTTTGGTATTGAACCCGGCGGTCAGTCCGGACGAAAACAGCCCGCCAACCAGTCCGCCGGGAGGAATCGCGTCTCGAATATCCGGGAGGTGCCAGAGCACAAACAGCGAGGGCAGCGCGACAAACAAAAGCGCAAAGCCAATGAGCTTGGCGATGGGAGATTCCATCGGGCGGCTGCGGAACCACGCATTCCCGATGAGCAGCAGGCCGGCCGGCAACAAGAATGCCGCATAGCCGAGCCCCTGAAAGAGCAGGTCGGACAGATGCGCGCCGACAGGACCAATCCAGTTGCTCGGAGACCCCTCAGGTCCGGCGACGTTAAACGACGCATCGCGCGGAGAATAGGAAAGCAGGCTCAGCGCGATGAAGATCGCCGGCGTGACCCACAAGAATCCGATGAACTCGTTGAGGCGACGGTTTCCCGTTGGAGTGAATAAGCGCACGAGCATCTCCTCAAATGTGGGGGAAGGACTGGCTCGACAACTTCGCCCATCTTCCGGGCGGCGCGGGCGCTAGCGCGCGGTGCCCGGATGGAGGAACGCCAGTAACAGGACGATGATACCAAACACGATGCGGTACACAACAAAAACCTTTAAGGTGCGTACTTGCAAATAGCGCAGGAAGAAGGCGATCACCAGGACGCCCAGAAGCCCGGAGACGGCGATGCTCAGCGCCAGCGTGGAAAGCGGAAGCTCCAACCCGCCGGCATGATGCAGCTTGATGAGCTTCGGCAACTCCTTGGCTACGGCGCCGGCAATTACCGGGGCGGACAGCAAGAACGAAAACCGCGTCGCGGCATCTCGCGTCATCCCGCGGAAGAGGCCGGTCGTAATTGTGATTCCCGAGCGGGAGACTCCGGGAAGAAGCGCGAAAGCCTGCGCCATGCCAATGGAGACAGCGTCGCCGAGGTTCGAACTTTCGAGTTGCCTGGTCAGGCGCGGCTTGGCGTCGGCCCACCACATCAGCAGGCCCACGCCGATGAGCGCGGTGCCGATGATCACCGGCTGGCGCAAATTGTCCTCGATTTGATGATGAAAGAAAAAGCCCAGCAGTCCTGCAGGAATCGTGCCGGCAACCATGTACCAGAACATGCGGCGGTTGCGCTGGACCTCTTCGGCGCTGGCGCGGGAAGGATAGTGCATCCCCAGACCGCAAAGAAGAAATGTCAGCCAGGTCTGAAAGAAATACAGGAGCACGGCCAAGAGTGTTCCGGCGTGAAGCGCGACGTCGAAGGACAAGCCGGGCTCGCGCCACTTGAGGAGCCAGGGAAACAGAATCAGGTGCGCCGTGCTGCTGATGGGCAGGAATTCGGTGAGCGCCTGGATCACCGCAAGAATAATCGCTTGGAGGAGAGGCACGTGTGCTCAGGTCTCCTTGGGTGCGGGAAGGGCTTTTTTCATTTCGTAAGCGTCCAGGCGTCCCACATAGTAGCGCTCCAAGACAGATTGGATACGATAACCGTGCTTCTGCCAGAAGGCAACGGCGGGTTCATTGTTGGTTGCGGTTTCGAGAACTATGGTGCGAACGCCGTGCAGCGCAAGGTCTTCTTCGATAGCGAGGAGCAAAGCCGAACCGATGCCGCTGCGGCGTTCGGGCTCGACGACGTCAATGGTGATGATGTGAGCGAGCGGCGGGTGTTCCTCGGCCAAGATAAAACCGGCGATCTTGCCGCTGACTTCGGCCACGAGGCATTTGGCGCCGGGAAGATTGAGGAACCAGCGCAAGGTATTCTTTGAATAGGCGATGCCGGGCGGATAACAAGCCTGGTCAATGCGAAAGAGCTTCGCGAAATCGCGCGTGTTGTAGGGCCGAATTGCCGTGGACATGGCGCCAGTGTACGCGGCTGCCGGGCGAATGCGGTAGGGGGATGGCTTTGTCTCTCTCGGGAATCCAAAAGCAAAATGTTTTATGAAGGAAACGTCTTCGGCTCACTTGTCCAGTAAGCGCGTCAATCAGGCACTTAAATTAACTCCAAAGCCGAACCGCCCTTCAAACACCTCAGATTGCGGGTCATTTAAGCGTTTGGCCCCTCTTCACCCTTGACGAAACTCTAGCCACGCTATAGAACCTAACAACGGGCATGGCGAAAAACTGAAAGGATGGACAAACCGTTGTGTGCAGTAATTGCGGTATCTTGGCATCTTTCTTTCGAGTGGTGGCTGTCGTCTCATTTCTAGGTCTGATTGTTCCCGCATCCTCCGTCGGTCAGGCACAAGTTGCCCTGGGCGGGCAACCAAGCGCCATTTATTCACAATTGCGGACGTTTTCGCTCGCTTCAGATTCCGGGACTGTAGAAAACCTTATCCTCCAGCGCGATCGCGTGGTAATCACCTTCGTCCAAGGCACCTTTTATTTTGCGGCTCCTGTAGCGGGCAAGGTTCGCGGAGCGGTATTTATTGGAACGGGCAACTTTCATTCGGATGTTCCCCCTGACGAAGCCGAGCGTGCCAATGTTCGGCGTCTCCTGAAAGCGGATGATATTTCGTCAGACTTCAAAACCGCGGTTTTTCAATTCACAGACGACACGTTCGATTTCATCGGGAAGAATGCGAAACCTGGTACAGCAGCGCCACCACAGGCCCAGCACCTCGCCGCCGAATTGCTCAAGTCCCTCTTGGAGGAAGAAGGGCTCAACCTTGCCTCAAGGACAATGGAATCCATCCTCGATGGAGAGAATCCAGGAATCTTCTTTGCGCAGTTCGACGGAGGAAAACGACGGCGCTTTTCGTTCTTGTTTGATCCCCAGACTCGCGTGCCTGTTGCCAATTTCGAAATCAATGCCGGTGAAAAGGGCCTCATCTTTGCATACGATTCCGCCATTTACTCAAGCGACGTCTGGCTCGCCTTCTTTTCCAAGACTGATTATGAATCCGGCAGGGCCACATATTCAGACATGTTCAATTTGGTGGACACGCCGAAATACCAGTTGGAATTGGACCTGCGCGAACCGAAGAAGACCATGAGCTTGGTTGCAAAAATGGACTGCACGTCACGAATCGATGGCCTTCAATTAATCCCGTTTTCCCTGGGGGAAGGCTTGGCCACTTATGAGGCGGAGCGGCGAAAGAAGCAGCTTTTTGTACAGAGCGCAAAGCTTGCGGATGGCAAGCCCCTGGAATACTTTCAAGAGCAGTGGGAGAGCGGCTTCAGTGTAGCCTTGCCTACGGCGCTCAAAAAAGGACAGAACGTAACTCTGGAAATTGCCCTGCGGGGCGATTTCATGCTCAATCCCGATAGTGATCAGGGTGTGTATTTCCCTCGTGGCACCACGAGCTGGTATCCGCGCCACGGATATTTGTCCCGCTCCACGTTTGACGTAGTGATGGTGCATCGCAAGCGCGACAAGGCGGTGACCATGGGCATTCTCGTTGGGGACACGCCGGCCGGCACCAAGGACGACATCCGCACGGAATTTCGCGTGGAGCAGCCCGTAGCCCTCATCACCTTCGCAGTGGGCGACTACGAAATTCACAAAGACACCGCGAAGTCGGAATCGGGCGCCACACTCCCGCTGGAATTCTATTCATTGCCTTCCGACCGTGGGGCAATCAAAGAGGACTTCATTCTCGCGGAAATGAATAATGCCGTTCGCTACTTCAGCGCGCTTTTCGGGGACTATCCATATACGGTCTTCCGCGGCGTATATCACCCGTTTGGATACGGTCAGGGATTCGCCACCACGATCATGATCCCGAAAGCCGATCGCGCAGACAAGTACACGTATTCCTTCATCTCGCATGAAACTTCGCACCAATGGTGGGGGGATCTTGTGTTGTGGCGCTCCTACCGCGACCAGTGGCTCAGCGAAGGGTTTGCGGACTATTCGGGTTTGCTTTACACACAAAAACGAGACAAGACTTCCTCCGAGAAAGACCTGATCAAGCGGGCGCGCGACAATCTTAAGAATCCTCCGCGAAATTTGACAGGGCTTGGACAAGGGCGATTGGTCGACGTTGGTCCGCTGATTATGGGCCATCGCTTGAGCTCTCGCGAAACCTTTGGTGCCTACACGGCGTTAACTTATGAAAAGGGTTCGCTCGTTCTGCGGATGCTGCATTTTCTATTCACGGACGCGCAGACGGGCGAAGGGCAAGCTTTTTTCGACATGATGAGTGAGTTCGTGCGCGAACACAAGAACGGTACGGCTAGCAGCGAGCAGTTTTTTGCTCTTGCGGGCGAGCGCGCGCAGAAAACCTCACTCGGACAAAAGTATGGCTATAAAGACCTCAACTGGTTCTTTCGCCAGTGGGTGGTACAAAGTTACTTCCCTTCTTACCGTCTGGAGTACCACATCGAGGACGCGCCGGGGGGAGGCGCAATGCTCGTGGGTACAGTTTTTCAAGATGGCGTGCCGGACTCGGAGAAATGGTTCATGCCTTTGCCGCTGGTGATTCATTTACAGGGAGGAAAAACGGCGCGAGGAACGATAGCCGCTTATGGGGCTAAAGCGCCGGTAAAAGTGAAATTGCCTCAAAAACCGGAAAAGGTCGAACTGGATCCCGACTTGTGGGTGCTGTCGGACAAAACATCCGTCTCGAAGCAATAGCGAGCTGAAAGCTCGACGGCCGTTGGAGTAGTAGTTCACATCGACCGGGTCTCACATCTTGGCTGTAGCGGCAAGTTGAGCCAACTACCGCTCTTAGGAAACACACCTACATCCTTCACTGCCCAGAAACCGCCTAAGTCCGGGTAAGTCGCGTAACCGGACAAGTGCCCGTCGCTGCGCACAAACGGGGTTATAGGAAGTTTGGACGTATAACACGGGGGCCGGGCACTGCCTTGGGTGCCGAAACCATGTGCGTTCGAACACAGCGAGTCTCAATTTTCTGGAGAAGCAAATAAGGAATTTGAGAATGGAGCTTCCTCGTGCCTTTTGGCACGGCCATTTGGACTCGGCACGTAGGCTTGGAGCTCTTGAGAGGGTCATGCCCGTCTCGTGGATAGTTTCTTGGATGCCCTATAGGGCACCAGGCCTTGCGGCGGATTTCACGGCGAGATTATTCTGACTCGAAAGGATTCAGCATCCCCGACCAAGGGCAAGAGCGCCGCCGCCATGCCAGGTATAACGCGCCGAAAGGAATGTTGGTTGCTTGGCAGGGCGGTGGGAAGCGAGACGTCTCCGGCGCGGAGACGTTGGGAATGGGCGGGGTGTACCTCTACACGGCGGAACCGCTTCCTCCCGGAACGATTCTGCAACTGATTTTCGACGCGCCGAGCGGAGAAGTGCGCGCGCGCGCCACCGTCAGACACGGAAGAAAGGGCCGAGGCATGGGCGTGCAGTTCGTGCACATGCACTCGGCCGACCGGGCCCGGCTTAACCTGTTCGTCCAGCAACTGAAGGAGGAGCAGCCGAAGCAAGGCGTGGCTGCCCCGTCGAGCTGGTTTGCGCCGGACGACCTGCCGCTGGACTCAGGAGAAATCGAAAGTCACCACGCGCTGTTCGCGCTGCTCCACAGGATTTACTCCGCCCGGCTGACCGGCAAGCTGCAACTGGTATTCGGACGCGTGGAAAAGCAGTTGTTTTTCAGCTCCGGGCAATTGGTCTTTGCCACCAGCTGCGACCGGCAGGACAGCCTCGGCGAAATGATGCTGCGGGCCGGGGCTTTGAACCAGAGGGAGTTTGAAGAGGCTTCCGCGCTTGTGGAGACGGGCCAGCGCTTCGGGTCTGCGATTGTGGAGATAGGGGTCTGCTCCGTGGAGGTCGTTGTCGGCTGGGTGCAGAGGCAGCTTGCGCAGATCACCGCTTCGGTGCTGGACTATCCTGCCTGCCGATACTATTTTTTCAGCTCGCTCGAAAACAACGTAGTCCCGGAAATCGGCATAGCCGTACCGCTGGGCAAACTGCTCCTGGAGGCTGTGCGCAGGGCTAACGACTTGCCGCTGGAGCACCTCGCCGAAGATGCGGATCTGTGGGTAGACCTCTCGCCGGACCCGCTGCTCCGTTATCAGGCCGTGGACCTGGATGAGAGCGAACAGCTTCTGCTTGCGGCGATCTCCAAGGCCACGTCCACCAAGGACCTTCTCTCCCAGGGCGGACTGTCGAAGCCGAAAGCTGCGCGCGCCCTCTACGCCCTGCTCGTATTGGGAGTCATTGTGTGCGTAGCGCCGAGTCCCGCCGCGAAGCAGGAACAGGCCATTCCTATCCCCCAGCAGGAGTCCCCGGGACCGCCCTCGGAGGAACAAGAGATTCTGAAACAGTTTGAGGCGGAAATACGGAGCTTTCTCGAACTCGCCGGGAAGGCAACTCACTATGAACTGCTGGGGGTGAACGCGCAGTCGTCGCCTGTCCAGATCAAACAGAGCTTCCATCGCCTGGCCCGGAGATTCCACCCGGACCACCATATGGGGCGGAGCGAATGGGTGGGATTGTTGCAGGACCTGATGGGGCGGCTGACGGAGGCTTACAAGACTCTTGTGGATGACGAGAAACGCGCCCGGTACGACAAGCACCTTGCGGAGCGAGGAGCCTTCTCTCTGGGCCAAGGAAAAACCGAAATCCAAGAAACGCTGGACGAATGCCTCACCCAGGCCAAGCAGTGCCTGGGGGCGCACAATTTCAAGGCGTCGATTATGTGGTTGCGCAAGTGCGTCGAAATCGCTCCGGACGTGGCGAAGTACCATGCGATTCTGGCGCGGAGCTTGGCGGTCGTGCCGCAATACCGCCAAGAAGCCGTAAAGCATTTCGAGAAGGCCCTGGAACTCGATGCCTGGAATACCTCGACCTACTTTCAATTTGCGGAACTCTACGAGGTCATGCAGTTGCCCTGGCGCGCGGTTCCTCTGTACCGGAAAATTCTCGAGATCGACCCCGAGCACAGCAAAGCGATTGACCGCTTGCAGCAGCTCGAAGCCAAGCAGCCGGAGGCCGGCAAAAAACCGCTGGAATTTGTCTCGCGGCTATTCCGCCGCAAGCCCTGACCGAAACGGAAGGGTCACGCGGCGCTCCGGCAATTTTTTCTCGTTTGGTTTTTCCATTTAGATCTCGAGGATTACCGGCAGGATCAGCGGGCGCTTGGAGGTCTGCTTGTTGAGGTAGCGCTTCAGGTCCACGCGGATTTTTTCCTTGATGACCCCCCAATCGGTTTTTTCTTCAGCGTTGGACTGCTCGACGGTGCGGAGAACGACGTCGCGCGCTCCGGAGACGACTTCCTGGCCGTCATCGGAAGGCAAAAAGCCGCGCGTGACGATTTCGGGGAGGGATTCCATCTTCCCGGTGTGTTTGTCAATGGCGATGATGGGGACGACCACGCCGTCCTCGGAGAGATGCTTTCTATCCCTGATGACGACCTCTTCGATTTCCTCGAGCGAGCCGGAATCCACGCACACGCGGCCCGCGGTGACGGGTTCGCGGCGGAAGGCGCCCTGCTCCGTGAATTCGATGGGCTGGCCGTCTTCGGTCAGCAGGATTTCGGCGGAAACCGCACCAACCTGATGCGCGAGCGAAGCGTGGCGGAAAAGCTGGCGGTATTCGCCGTGAATGGGGATGAAGTATTTCGGACGGACCAGGTTGAGCAGCAGCTTCTGCTCTTCCTGGCTGCCGTGGCCGGAGACGTGAATCGTCCCCGAGCTGTCGTCGTAATAGACCAGGGCGCGGCGGCGGAACATGTGGTCGAGCATCCGGAAAATCGCTTTTTCATTCCCCGGAATAATGCGCGCCGAAAGGATGACGGTGTCGCGCTCGTCCACGCTCAGCAAACGATGATTGTCCACGGCGATGCGCGAAAGCGACGACATGGGCTCGGCCTGGCTGCCGCTGACCAGCACGACGAGCAGCTTGGGATCAAACGACTTCAGGTCCTGCGGGCGGACCACCATGCCGTCGGGAATCCGCAGACAGCCCAGGCCGTGCGCAATTTCCACGTTATCCACCATGCTGCGTCCGACAAAGCCCACTTTGCGGCCCACGCGGGCGGCGATGTCCACCACCTGCTGGATGCGCGGAATGGAAGAGGCAAAGCAGGACACGACCACTTTTCGGGGGGCCGCGCGGAAGAGTTCCTCGAGGCGCGGCACGACGGCGCGCTCGGAAGGCGTGAAGCCGGGCCGCTCGACGTTGGTGCTGTCGCTGAACAATGCGAGAACGCCTTCGTGGCCGTAGCGCGCGAACGCGTGCAAATCAAACGGCTGGCCGTCGGTGGGCGTAGGGTCCATCTTGAAATCGCCGGTGTGGATAATCACGCCGAGCGGCGTGCGAACCGCCAGCGCCACGCAGTCAATGGTGCTGTGCGTGACGTAGATGAATTCGATTTCGAAAGGCCCGAGTTCCATCTTGCGGCCGGGAAAGACCTCGCGAAGCTGCGCCTTGTCGAGCAGAGCGTGTTCTTCGAGGCGTTTTTTGACCAGCGCGAGCGTGAAGCGCGTCCCATACACGGGAACATTCAAGTCGCCGAGAAAATACGGCAGGGCGCCGATGTGGTCTTCGTGCCCGTGAGTCAGAATGATGGCCCGGACATTCTTGCGGTTCTGCTTGAGATAGGTGGTGTCCGGGATGACGATATCCACGCCGAGCAGCTCGACTTCGGGGAACATCATTCCGGCGTCAATCACGATGATGTCGTCGCCGTAACGCAGGGCCAGCATGTTCATGCCGAACTCGCCCAGACCGCCCAGGGGAATTGCCAACAGGGAAGGATTACTCAATGGTGTGGCCATCCTTTATGTGACTATGTATCGTATCACAGGGCGGCTCGAAGAATGCTGACTTGAGGCGGTGCTGTGCTGTTGCGCAGTCAGCGATCGGCAGGGCGCGCAACCGAGCCGCGCTCGCGCTCAATCGCGGCCACTCGAAAAAAGTCTGGCAATGGCGACCAGGACGACGGCGCCGACGGTGGCAGCGGCGAGGCTGAAGAGGAACCCGCCTCCCCAGACGCCGAGCCTCGTGAAGATCCATCCGCCGAGAAGCGCGCCGATGAGTCCGAGAATTACGTTGGCAATGCAACCGAAGCCGCGGCCGCGCGAAATCTTTCCCGCAATCCATCCGGCAAGCAGGCCGATCACGATCCAGCCCACGAGGGAATGGCTCATGTGGAAAGCGTACCCTCGAATCATGGCGTTGTCCTCCTTATTCGGGCTCCTGCTGGGTCATGCAGTGTAGCGCACCGAGACCCCAAACAAGATCCAGACACGCGACGCCGATGACCTTGCGATCCGGAAACAAAGCCGCGAGTTTCGTGAGGGCGATAGCGTCGTGGGGGTCGTTGAATGTAGGGACGAGTACCAGGTTGTTGGCGATATAGAAATTCGCATAGCTGGCGGGGAGCCGCTGCCCATCGAAATGCACCGGCTCGGGCATGGGCAGCGTTTCGATGCGGAGCGGGCGGCCGCTCTGGTCCTTCATATGGCGAAGGAGGGCGAGATTCTCCTGCAGGGGATGATAGTTGACGTCGGACTTGT
>WNGN01007324.1_pt1 | contig 12353 bp, 14 predicted proteins | sample 5400561 | NCBI WGS metagenome assembly WNGN01 (sample SAMN13153379, study PRJNA577476) | soil metagenome | isolation source: 115 cm soil or saprolite under Garry oak tree replicate 2 | place: USA:California | collected 2016-06-15
GCCGACAGGTTGCCGCGGTCCACGAAATTGATGAACGCGGAGAGCGCGAGAAGGACGAGCACGCGCCGCATAGCCCGCGAGGGCTGCCGGCGAACCGAGATGGAAGGCGTAGAGGCCATTCCCGGACGCGGGCCATTCTAACAGGGGAATGGTCCCTTCCTGAGGCAGACTTCGCGACTTCACGCTGAACGGCCCGTCAAGCCATCTAAGAATGTAACCCTAGCGCTCCACGTCCCGCCATTTGATATGTAACCAGAGAGTGCTTGTTGTTGTGGCTGTGGGGAAGTGGGAATCCCGAAGGGATTTTCAAGCTCGCGAAGCGAGCGTCTTTTCCACAGCCTTTTCGTCGGCCACTTTGTGCCTGGTTGGACTCGAGTTTCTCCTGCGCTTTCGGACTCAGCCGCCGGTTCGCCAGGCGGTAAATCCGTTCGAGTTTCCTGTCGATGGTTTTTGCTAACTGAAACGGATCGAGAGATCTTCGCAGTTCTTTCAGGATGGACAGTTGCGCTGCGTCCCCTTGCTTCGATGCCACCACCCGTTCGAAGGGGGTCTTCGGACCGTCATAGACGCGTCGAAGCTTCGATCCCACGTGAATCTTCTTCAGCAGCTTCACGGAGGGCAGGTACAGATTCAGCCATAAGCGCAGCTCTCGGCGGTACAGGTCGTTCATGGCATCGACCGCGTTTTGCGTGTCATAGCGTTCCCAACCCCGTAGCTTCCGTACGTGGGTCCAGTTTTTTTGCTCGATATGCGCGTTATCGTCCTTCTTGTACGGACGCCCTCGCGTGAGTTGGATCTGCTTCCGTTCGCACCAGGCCTTCAGATGCCAGCTGATAAATTCCGATCCGTTGTCCGAGTCCAAGCCCAAGAGCGGGAAAGGCAGCATCCCTGCGATCTCATACAAGGCCTGCTGGACAGCGGTTTGCCCCTTCCCTAGCAGCGCCCGTGTCTCCGTCCAGGTCGTTTGCATGTCGGTGACGTTCATCGAATAGCCGAACTCTCCTTCGCCCGAATTCCCAGAATGCGAGACCAGATCAATTTCCGTGAAGCCGGGTGACTTCACGTCCCAGCTATCGGTCTTCACCGGGATGTGATGCTTCAGCAGATAGCCCGGCTTGGTGCGCCCGTAAATCCGCCGCCTCTGTTGGTTCTTCTGGACCGCCAGTCGTCGGTCCATCTGCCGCGGACTGATCGAGAGCAGTTGTTTCTCGATCTTCGGGCTTAACTTGAAGCGCTTGCGGATCCAGGGCATCCAGGCCGGCAGCAGCCCTTTCAATCGCACCGACCAGGGATAGCCGGCCGCCTCCCATACGCTGGTCAGCACGCTCAACAGTTCGTGCCCATAGCTCAGCCCACGCTTCCGGACCGGACGATCCGGTCGCTTCCCAGGTGCTGGACCATTCGATATGCGTATCGCGTATTTTCGGTGGTACCCCAGTGGTCAGGCAACTTCGTTCAGCATTTCCCGTTTCGACTTACGATCTGCTTTGCAATACCGCCCATAAATAATGCGTGCTGAAGACATCCCCTTCCTGAAACCAAGGAGGCCGCTGATGGTTGCGCTTACCGCACTGTGGATTCCTATTCTGTTGTCGGCGGTGATTGTGTTCGTGGCCAGTTCGATCATCCACATGGTGCTGCCCTATCACCGCAGCGATTACAAGAAACTACCGGACGAAGACAAGGTAACGGCCGCACTGCGCTCGGCGGGAGTGACGCGCGGCATGTATGTTTTCCCCTATTGCACACACAAAGAAATGAAATCGCCGGAGATTTTGGAAAAGCAGAAGCAAGGACCCGTCGGGGCAATGATTGTGTTCCCGAGCGGCCCGCCTAATATGCCGAAATACCTGCTGACATGGTTTGTGTATTGCCTCGTCGTTGCCATTTTCACGGCGTACTTGACAGGGCGCACGACTCCCTCCGGAACCGTTTATCTGGCGGTGTTTCGCGTAGCAGGCGCGGTGGCGTTCATGGCCTACGGGGTGGGCCAAGTGGTCAACGGGATCTGGAGGGGGATGCCGTGGGGCACGGTGATCAAAGAGGTTTTCGATGGACTGGCGTATTCCTTGCTGACGGCCGGGACCTTCGGGTGGCTGTGGCCGAAGTAGTGACCAGGGCCTAGAGAAGATGAACTGCAACTCGCAACGATTCTTGATCGGCCGAGCTCTTGGTTGCTCACTACTTTTCGGCCGGCATTTTCGACGGCGTGGGCGCAGCAGGAGTGCCCGCGGACGAGGCGGGTTGCGAGAAGGAGCGCACGAGGAGAACGAGCTGCCAGCGCTGGTCTTGCGTCAGGCGATTCTTGAACGAGGGCATCGGCCTGCGACCCTGACTGATTTGATAGAAGATTTCGCCGTCGGTCACATTCCTAAGAAGTTTAGGGTCAGTTAGATCGGCAGGAAGCGGGTAGTGCGATTTGGCCTGCGGGCCGTCCCCTTGGCCCCGCTCCCCATGACATTGCACACATTCGTCGAAGTAGATCTCCCGGGCAGCATTCAGGTTAGATGGCGATGCAGGCAGGGGATTTTTTAGGCTTTTGTATTCCTCGGGAACGACCCAGAGTTTGTTTTCCTGGGTCAGCCAGTAGACGAGGATAGCGCAAATGAGAACGAGGAGGGCGACGAAGAACACTTTGCGCAGCTTGAGAGAGAGCGGCGGATTGGCGAACATGTGAACAGAAAAAATCTTCGCATATCGAGGCTAGAGACGGAAGGGCAGCTTTGTGCTTCGACCTAAAGCGGGTTTCAACAAAGGAAATGGCAGGCACACCAGAGGAGTTAGCCGCGGGAGATAAGCCAGAGGAGTTCGGCGTTGAACAGGAGAATGGCGGCCGCGACGATCCAGGCGATGATAGAAACCAAGCGCGAGTTGGCGAACTCGCCCATTTTCGAGCGGTCGGCCGTGAACTGGATAAGAGGGATCACCGCGAAGGGCAACTGAAAGCTCAGAATCACCTGGCTGAGAATAAGCAGCGAAGTGACTTTGTCATTGCCAGCAATGCCAATCACCACTGCTGCCGGAATAATCGCGATAGAGCGAGTAATGAGGCGGCGCAGCCAAGGCTTGAGGCGAATGTCGAGGAAGCCTTCCATAACAATTTGACCCGCGAGCGTGCCGGTGAGCGTGGAGTTCTGGCCGGAGGCGAGCAAAGCGCAAGCAAAAAGCGTGCTGGCGAAACTCGCTCCCAGGACGGGAGTCAGGAGCTTGTAGGCGTCGGCGATTTCGGCGACATTGTTCAGGCCGCGCGTGTGAAATGCAGCGGCGCCAAGGACGAGAATCGCAGCGTTAATGAAAAGGGCAAAGCCGAGCGCCACCGTGGAGTCAAAAATAGCGTAGCGCATGGCTTCGCGCCGGTCTCGCGCGGAGACACCAAAAGAGCGGGTCTGCACAATACTTGAATGAAGGTAAAGATTGTGCGGCATGACCGTGGCGCCAAGGATGCCGATGGCGATGTAGAGCATTTCGCGGTTGCGAAGTATTTCCGCGCGAGGGAGAAACCCGACAGCAGCTTCGTGCCAAAGTGGATGAGCGAAGAAGATCTCATACGCGAAGCACGCGGCGATGGTGCCAATCAGCGTAACGACGAAAGCCTCTACGAGGCGGAACCCGCGGCCTTGCAGGGCAAGAACGAGGAGAACGTCGAGTCCGGTGAGGAGCACGCCCGCCAGGAGGGGCAGGCCGAAGAGCAGCTTCAAGGCGACGGCAGAGCCCAGAACTTCGGCGAGATCGCAGGCGGCAATGGCCAATTCGCAAATCACCCAAAGAATCAGAGAGGTGCGTCGCGAATAGTGCTCGCGGCAAGCTTGCGCGAGGTCCCGTCCGGTGGCGATGCCAAGTTTCGCCGAGAGAGCTTGCAGGAACATCGCCATCAGATTGCTGATCAGTATGACGCTGAGAAGCGTGTAGCCGAATTTCGAGCCGCCGCCCAAGTCGGTAGCCCAGTTGCCCGGGTCCATGTAGCCCACGGCTACCAGATAGCCAGGCCCCGCGAAGGCCAGAATCTTGCGGAGCCAGTGCGCGCTGGAAGCGACGGGAATCGTGCGATGGGCTTCGGGCAGGGAAGGGATGGCCGCGAACCGGGACCGGTTTACTGTGGGGAAGGAGTCAGCGGTGGATTCAGCGGTGAGGGAGGAGTCCGATTCGAGTTGTGGCGGAGCAGCGGGTTCCATCGCTAAAGTTAACTATGCTAAATAACAGTACTAAACTACACTTAATACGCGTGCATGTCAATAGGACCTTGCTTGTTCTTTGGGGGGCACAGAACCGGGGAAGGGCCGGGATCGAAAGCAGCCGAGCGAGGTCGCGGGGCTTATGGTAAGTTCGATGCAGCATTCCTGGAGCGAATGAGATGGATCAACAACAGCCGGCGCAGGGACAAGTGCAAATCAAGGCAGATGAGAAGGAATTGCAGGGGCAATACAGCAACCTGGTGATGATTCACCACAACCTGGAAGAATTCACACTGAATTTTATCTATATTTTTCCGAACGGCACGCAAGGGAAGCTTCTGAGCAGCGCGATCGTCAGTCCGGGACACGCCAAACGCATCTGGCGAGCGCTGGGGGAGAATCTGAACCGTTATGAAGCGCAGTTCGGACCGATCAAAGAGGCGCCGGAGGGCGGGCCAACGCCGAATGTGGGATTTGTGCAGTAAGTGCAGTAAGCCGGAGGTTAGAAGAAATCGCAGGGGGCATGCTAAGATAGCAGAAGGTTTTTCTGACGGGCCTGTAGCTTAAGAGTCTGTTGTTGATTCTGCGTTGCTTAGGTCCATTTTCAGGCCCTTCAAACCCGCCTTCTTGTACACAACTTGTACACAAAATCGTGACCGCGGGATGCACTGTCAGGTCGGCGCTTAGAAAGCTCGTCAAGCCGCTGCAGAAACGCCAGAATGGGCAGATTTCACCGATTGAGGTACACCGCAGGTACACGGGCGTTGTGAATTAAATCCAAACCCCTGCAGAAGGGCTCGCACTTCCATTACGTTCAATTCGTGCCCGAAATGAAGCGGCCTCAGCGCGTCGTGCCTTCCCATCGGTTGTTGCACTTCGTGTTTTATCTCTGGCTCGGCGTGGCCGCGTCGTGCGTGATCGCGCTAGTGCTCGCACGCATCAAGCATCACAATGTCGAATTGGCCCTCAAATCCAAACCCTACTTTTTCATCTTCAGTTTTCTGTTTTTGTAGAGAGTCTCAAGCAGGTATTTGACCGACGCGCATTCCTGGATTACGGCTTCCAGCTTCGGGATCGTCGCGTTCAATTCATTTTCTTCAACAACCCCGTCCGCTAAAGTGGTTGCAATGCTCTCCAGTGCCGAACCCACATCTTTCATGAGGTTGGAAATAACCAGGAACTCTTTCTCCGAGGTCTGTTGCGGATCTGGAATCTTGAATGCCACTCTTCCCGCCTGTGATTCGAGAACATCCAGAGGTTCGAAATTCCTCAGCAGGACGCAAATCCGCGGCAGCAGCTCCCCAGGGATGGGTCGATCACCTCTAAGCCAATACATCAGAGAGCGGTAGTTCGTTCCGAGCTGCTGGGCCAGGAGCCGCGTATCGTATTCGGCTTTGGCTTCGACAATCTGGCTCAATACTACGGGTAGCGTCTTTGCAGCCACAGGTTAGTCCTTGTTCGAAAGTTTGTCAGTTCAGGAACGGCATCATTTTGAACAGTGAAAGTGTGCATTGTAGCTGAATTGCATGCTTTTCCCGTAGGCGGTTTAATAGGTCATCGAGGCAAGTGAAATTGCCGGTTTATTGAATGCGCTACATTGGCAAATTCCTTGTTGAAAGGCGAGCAGGCCCAGTCTACGATGGCCGCGTATCCCAGGTACAACGCAAGGGTTCTCTTAATCTATAGGATACAATGCGTGCGGATTCGTGGACCGATTTGGCACGAAACCTCCAGTCCGGCCGGGCCTCGGAAGAGCGAAGCTGTGTGTTCCCTGCCTCCGGAGCAGAGCTGGAGTAGCAAGGAAGTGACATATGCCCTTCATGGACCTTATCAAGAAGGCGATTTTTGAAGAGGAGCCGCAGGCGGCGCAGCAGTCTGCCAAGCCATCGCCTGGCCCCGCGGCGACGCGGCCCCGCGATCCGGCTCCCGTATACGTCCCCGTGGGCACGCGCGACAACCAATTTTACGCGCGGCTAGCCAAGCAGACCGACTTCTCCGCCGTTCCGGAACTCGCCAAGATCGAAGCTTTTGCGGCGCCACTCTCTTCGGTCATTAGTGACAAGGCGTTGAGGTACAAGGCGGCCCTTGCCACGGCGCAGTCGCAGGGCGGCTTGACGAAAGATGCGATCTTGAACGGCTTTGACGCTTTGTTGAATGTTCTGAATACCTCGGCGAACACTTTCAATAAACAAACGGAGGATGTTTCACGAACTGAAGTTGACGCGAAAATTGCGCAAGTCAGCGATATCAACGAGGCGGTCCAGCAGAAACAGAAGGAAATCGCCGATCTGCAACAGCAGGCGAAGTCCATCCAATCGCAGACCGAGGTCTCGCGCGCAAAATTGCAAGAAGCCAAGAACAATTTTGCGGCTGCGCTGGACCGGCGGCGCGCGGAGATTCAGCAACAACGTAAGGAATTTGAAACGATTTTGGGTTAGGGAGACGCCATGGCAACCACACCAGGTTCCCCCGTAATTCAGGGTTTGAAGAATTTCTGGCAGCGGCCGGAAGGGACCGTCGGGAAAGTTGTGCTGGTCCTCGGCGGAATCGCAGCAGCGTATGGATTTGTGCAGGTCCTTCCGTTCTTGATCGCGGCCGCGACGGATACGCTGCATCTTGCGATTCTAATCGGGGCGATTCTGTTGCTGATTTTCATCGTCACAGATAAGCGTGTTTTGACGCTCGGGAAGCTCATCTTTCAGAGCGTCATGCGGTATTTGACCGGCCTGTTCATCGAACTCGATCCTATCGGCATCCTGAAGAACTACATCGCGGAGATGAAAAAGAATCTCGCAATCATGGATGAACAGCTCGGCAACCTGAACGGTTCCATCCGCACACTCCAGAACCAGATCGACACGAACCAAAAAGAGGCCGAGCACAGCATGGCCCTGGCCAATCAGGCCGACAAGAAGATGTCCGCTGGCGGTCTGACCTCTCTGGATCAACAGCAGTACATGTCCGCCAAGGTCACAAATCAGCGTCACGCCGCGAGCCTGATCAACATCAACAAGTCGCTCACCGATTTGCGGGACAAACTGAAGATTTTATATGACCAGCTAATCCGCTGGAGGGCCACGGCAGAGTTCCAGGTCACCGACAAGGAAAACCGCGTTAGCGAAGAAGAGATGCGGAGGAAGGCGCTGAAAAAGGCTTACTCCGTGTTCCAGGCGGCCAAAAAGATTTTCCGCGGCGATCCGGTCGCAAACCAGATTTACGACCAAACGCTGGAATACCTAGCAGATGATGCTGGGCAAATGCTGGGTGAGATGGAAGATTTCAATCGTCTTGCTAACAAGTTGATGACCAACATGGACCTAGAAACTGGGGCGATCAACGACGAGGCCGTCAAGCAATTGACGGAATTTCAGCAGAAACTCCTGCCGGCTTCGGTGGCAGCCGTGCCGGACCAAACTTCGGCTGCGCCGGCCAACAAGAAGGACGATTACAGCGATTTGATCAAGTAATGAACGAGTGGAGGGAAGATCAATATGTTTGACAATAAAATCTCGACACCACCAACCGGACACCGCCTGAAACCGGGAGCGAAGATTGTTCTGCTCCTATTCATTGGGGCAGTTCTGTTCTTCGGATTCCGCACGGCCGTTAGCCGCGGTTGGATTCCCGCGCCGGGCATCGCCAAGGCCCTCATTCCATCGAAAGCCTCTTTGCCGGACTTGAAAGAAGCCGTCGTCGCCAACGTCGAGCCTGCGTCCTTCCCGGAAGGGGCTTCGGCTTCCGTGAAAGCGCCGCTGATTCGCACCGAAATATGGGCCTGGAACGCACAGATGAACTATATCTACGCTAATGGCGGTCCGGAGACCACGCGCAACAGCCTGATGGAAAAACATAACGTCAACCTGAAGCTGATCCGCCAGGACGACACCAGCCAAATGCAGAATGACTTGATTGCCTGTGCGAAAGAGCTCCACGACGGCTCAAGCCAGTGTTCCGCGGGCGCGAATTACGTCCTCATCATGGGCGACGGCTCAGGGCAGTTTTTCGCCGCGGTCAATCCACAGCTCAAGAAGCTTGACAATGGCGCCGGCGAATACATCGCGCAAGTCATTGGCTCAACAGGGTATTCCCGCGGAGAGGACAAGCTGATGGGGCCGCCGCAATGGAAAGCTGACCCACAGGCAGCCAAGGGTGGCCTAGTAGCTGGGGTCCTTCGCGACGGCGACTGGAATATCGCCATGAAGTGGGCAGCAGACAACCAAATCAAGAATAATCCTGACGAAAAAACTTACGACCCCGATGCTTTGAATTGGGTCAACGCGCCTGACTACATCAAGGCCGCGGAAATCTATAACGCAAATACTTGCGAAGACCGCAAAATCGTGCATGACGGCCGGCTGACTGGAGAATCCAAGAACGTCTGTGTGAACGGCGTCGTCACCTGGACACCAGGGGACGTCAACGTGGCCCACGGACGCGGCGGGCTCGTCTCCATCGTGTCTTCGAAGCAATATCGCTCGCAGATGCCAGACGTCATTATTGGGATCAAGAAATTCAACCAGGACCATCGGAATGAAGTGCAAGGAATGCTGGCGGCCAGCTTCGAAGCGGCCGACCAGCTTAAAGCCTTCCCGGAAGCGCTCAAGCGCGCCGCGGCGATCAGCGCCAAAGTCTACAACGAGCAAACCGGTGACTATTGGCTGAAATATTACCAGGGAACGCGCGAACAAGATAAGACTGGCAACCTGGTAGAGCTTGGCGGCTCCGCCGTGCACCGTGTTCGGAAATATCGCGACTCAGCAATACCCCGAATTGTTCAAGGATGCCAACAAGATTCCTGACGTAAAGGAGATTCTCGATACCTCATACGTTTTGGGCGCCTCTTCGATGCTTTCGCAAAGCGGCGCGGAAGCAGACGTTGCCAGCTTTAGTCCTAGCGGAGATACGGGTACGGTCGTTTCGAAACGCGACTGGAGCATTGAATTCGCAACCGGCCAAGCTTCATTCACCCCAGAAGGCGAACGCAAGATGTATGAAATCAAGGACGACTTGGCCATTGCCGGCGCCCTGTTTGTCACTTTGAATGGACACACCGACAACATGGGCACGCACGACGGTAACATGGATTTGGCGATGCGGCGCGCTCAGGCGGTACGGGACTGGCTGCAGCGGAAGGCTCCTGCAAACTTCCCGGACAATCGTTTCAGAATCCAAGCATACGGCGACTCCAAGCCCGTCGCATCCAACGCGACCGCCGAGGGCCGGGCCAAGAACCGCCGCGTAGAAATCATTCTGTCGGGCAAGGAATAGAAAGCAGGAGTGAATCCCATGAAGCCAGCGGCCGGAACGGTGGGAACAAGCGCAGCACCAGCCGCAAGCCACGCGACAGCTGCTGGCCGAAGTACCTTTTCGCGTGAAATTCTCGGCGCGTTTTCGCCCAACCGCGTGATTTCGAAGGCGGCGTTCCGGTTCATCATCGTCTTTCAAGTCGCCGTGCTGCTGATTGTTTGGGCTACTTCGACCTACGTTTTTCTGCCGAAACCGATGGATGTGTGGCGGGCCTTCGTTGATCTCTGGGCCCATGAGGGACTCGGGCAGGAACTCATCGTCAGCTTCTTGCTCAATGTGCAGGCCATGGCCTGGGCGACGCTCATTTCGCTGGGCCTTGCTTATCTCACAGTCGTTCCCGTGTTCCAGCCTATCGCACTGGCCGTCTCCAAGGGCCGTTTCCTTGGCATGGTGGGGCTTACATTTTTCTTTACCATCATTTTTTCCAGTGGACACCGACTGAAGGTAAGTCTATTGGTCTTCGGAGTGGCGGTCTTCTTCGTGACAAGCATGATCGACGTAGTAGCGCAAATCCCGAAGGAGAAATTTGATCTAGCGCGCACGCTGCGCATGGGAGAGTGGCGCGTCGTTTGGGAAGTGATCGTCCTGGGCAAAGCGGACTCTGCTTTCGATGCCATGCGCCAGAACGCGGCCATGGGCTGGATGATGCTCACGATGGTCGAAGGCATATCTCGGTCGGAGGGCGGTATCGCGATTCAAATCGCCATTCTGCTTATTGGATTGTTCCAGGATTACGCGCTGGGATTGGCCAAGAAATTCCTGTTCCCCTACGCGGATTTGCAGCTTGAAAAAAGATAGCAACTCATGGATTCGTGAGGACCTCCCGTGCCCGAGCGTTGCACCTACGGCGAAACACTTCTGAAGATTGACCACGTCAGCCTTTCGTACGAAGACAAGGTCATTCTCCGGGACGTAAATGCGGAAATTCGCGATATCGTGCGAGAGGGCCGCACCCAAGGCCAGGTAGTTGGTTTTCTCGGGCCATCAGGCATCGGAAAGACGCAGCTCTTTCGCATCGTCGCAGGGCTGAATCACCCCACTTCGGGACAGGTGCTCGTCAATTCCACACTTACCCCGGTCAAGGCCGGAATGGTGGGCGTGGTGGCACAGAATTATCCTTTGTTTGAAAATCGCACGATTTTCAGCAACTTGTTGCTGGCGGCAAAACAAATGGAAAACAGTCATGAATCCGCGCATGAGAAGGTGCTTAAGTACCTGCGGCGTCTGGATATGGTGGATCAGGCGCAGCTTTATCCCGCGCAAATCTCCGGCGGCCAGCGACAGAGAATCGCCATCGCGCAACAGCTTCTGTGCAGCGAACATTTTCTGCTGATGGATGAGCCTTTCTCCGGCCTCGACGTCGTGATGGAGGCGAAGGTCTGCGAATTAATCAACGAGATTGCCTGCCTGGACGAGCTCAACACCATTATTGTTGTTACCCACGACGTGACCGCGGCCGCAACCGTGGCAGATCACCTGTGGCTTATGGGACGGGATCGCGACCCTGGCGGAAACTTCATCCCTGGCGCGCGCATTCAGGAGACCTACGATCTCATTGACCGTGACCTGTGCTGGCATCCGGAACTCACCAACTCGCCTAGGTTCCTCGAATTTGTGCGGGAAGTGAAAGAGAGATTCCAGACGCTATAACAAGTGTACCCTTGAATGGGATGCGCACTCCTGTTCGCCCCCTATGGCAGAAATTCGAACACGAAACAGCGAACGGCAATTATTCACTCTTAGTTGCAGGATGAGGCCGTAAAGCGCGCGCGATCAGCCCAAGTCCCCCAACGAGCAGGATCAACATCACAAGAGTATTAAAAAGGCTGGCGGGCCGAAAATAAATATGCATGTTGGCAATCACGCCGGCCAGAATGAAAAGAGCCCCAGCTGCCGTAAGGATCCAACCTACAAGGCTCCGACCGTTCCAAAATAGAATTCCCACACCGAGCAACATCGGCACCAGCGTGATGCCGAACGTATTTGCCCCGTAGAAACTCCAATACGAACCAACTACGTTGACTTGATTCGCCAGGAAGTATCCTCCCATGCAAGCCATGACGAAACCGATCACGAAATGACCCAAGCCTCCCGGCGTACCACCCACATCACCCAAAGAACGCGCTTCCATGGTTGGAGAATATCAGATTCTGGGGCTTGAAATTTCGCGAAATCGTTCAGTGGTCGATTCCGCGACAACGCGAATCACAGTACGGAAATCATGACGGGAACCAGCACGTAGAAGGTGAGTGACGGATTTGAGGCTATGACTTTGACTCTCTACTTGCAAAGTAAACGCAGAAACGTTATGTGGTTATATCGCCCCTCCGAAGCTAATAGAGGGCCAGTTGTCAAAATTCGGAGGAGGAGCAATCAACGAGGGGCAACGCATCCACTTCCAAGCTTGCAGCAACTCTCGTTAAAAATCAGTTGAAATACAGCCTCGTCCGAGGTCTGTGACCCTGCATATTCCTTCGTGTACGTGTCGGATCGTCGAGATCCGACAAAAGTATCTACACAGGATTGGAGTCGAACCCCTCGAAGGGATTGATACTACGTAACTTACTGATTCTACGAAAAAGCAAAATGGAGAAAAACTATAAAAACGTCGAAGCGAGGTACACGGCGGATACACGGACTAAAACCGATCAGCGAGCCTGTAAGCCGAAATCTTCGGGGAGATTCGTATTACAATAAGAATCAACAAGCGCAACTCGTCAAAGAAGTCAATTTGGGCAGCCAAGACAGGTTTTGTGTCACAGTTATTGTACAGTCTCCTGCGAAGGGGAGGCGAATCGCAGTACTTTCCGAAACTAGCATTGCATAGAGCGACCTGAAGCCCAATCAATTGGACCGAATTTTCTTTCACTCGGA
>WNGN01009312.1_pt1 | contig 12353 bp, 12 predicted proteins | sample 5400561 | NCBI WGS metagenome assembly WNGN01 (sample SAMN13153379, study PRJNA577476) | soil metagenome | isolation source: 115 cm soil or saprolite under Garry oak tree replicate 2 | place: USA:California | collected 2016-06-15
CACACCCCTGACGAGGCCGCCGAGGCGTGTGCGGCGCTGGGGCCTGTGGCGGTGAAGGCGCAGGTGCCGGTGGGCGGACGCGGCAAGGCAGGTGGGATAAAGCTGGCCTCGACGCCCGAGGAGGCGCGGCGCGCCGCGGAGCAGATCATCGGCATGGACATCAAGGGCTTCAAGGTGCCGCTGGTTTACTGCGAGGCAGCGCTGGAGATCGCTCGCGAAATTTATCTGGGCTTCACCGTGGACCGCGACGCCCGCGCGAACATCCTGATGCTGTCGTCGAAGGGCGGCATGGACATCGAGCAGGTGGCCTCGGAATCCCCGGATTCGATGGCGCGTCTCTATCCGAACCCCTGGCGAGGTCCGTTGGGCTTCGAGCTCAACGCGCTGGTGTTTCAGGCGGGTCTGGGCGAGCTGGGCCGGCCGCTGATGGCTTTGATCAAGAAGCTGTACCGCGCGATCCCGGAGCTGGACGCGGTGACGGCAGAGATCAATCCTCTGGTGGTGACGCGTTCCGGGGACATCATCGCGGGCGACGCGAAGCTCGAGATCGACGACAACGCGATGTGGCGGCAGCTGGACCTGGATCGCCTCTACGGCTCGCTGATCGAGGGCGATCCGTACGAGGTCGAGGCGAAGAAGCGCGGCCTGACCTACGTGTCTCTGGACGGTGAAATCGGGATCATCGGCAACGGGGCGGGCCTGTGCATGAGCACGCTCGACCTCGTGCAGCGTGCGGGCGGCGGCGCGGCGAACTTCTGCGACATCGGCGGCGGCGCTCGCGCAGAGGTGGTCGAGAACGCGCTGGGCGTCATCATGATGAACCCGCGTGTGAAGGGCGTGCTGATGAACATCTTCGGCGGCATCACGCGGTGCGACGAGGTCGCGCGGGGATTGGTGACCGCGCGCGACAACCTGAAGATGAAGCTGCCGCTGGTGGTGCGGATGAGCGGCACGAATGAAGAGGAGGGGCGCGCGATCCTGAAGGCCAACGGCATCGAGCCTGGTGCCAACGCGTGGGAGGCGGCGCAGAAGATCGTCGAGCTGACGCGGGCGGCCGCGCCGAGGTCGTGATTCTGAGATGAGCATCCTTCTCGACGCCTCGACGCGTGTGATCGTGCAGGGCATCACCGGGCGAGAAGGCGCGTTTCACGCCGAGCAGATGCTTGCGATGGGCACGAAGCTCGTCGGCGGCACGAGCCCCGGCAAAGGCGGAACCACACACCTAGGCGTGCCGGTGTTCAACACGGTTTACGACGCTGTGGCCGCGACCGGCGCCACGGCCTCAGGCATCTTCGTGCCGCCGGCGTTTGCGCCGGACGCGATCATGGAGGCGGCCGCGGCCGGCGTGACCTTGATCGCGTGCATCACCGAGGGGATCCCAATCCAGGACATGATCCGGGTGAAGGACTTCCTCCGTGGTTACCCGTCTGCGCGGTTGATCGGGCCGAACTGTCCCGGTTTGATCACGCCGGGGGTCGCGAAGATCGGCATCATCCCGCAGCGGATCACACGGCCGGGCTCGGTGGGGTTGGTGTCGCGGAGCGGCACGCTGACGTATGAGGTCGGGTCGGCGCTGAGCGCGGCGGGGATGGGGCAGTCGACGATCGTGGGCATCGGCGGCGACCCTGTGCTCGGCCTGACGTTTTCCGACGTGATCTCTCTGTTCGAGGCCGACCCTGCGACCGACCGGCTGGTGGTGATCGGCGAGATCGGAGGCTCTGACGAGGAGCACGCGGCCGAGCTGCTTGGTCGCGGGAGCCGGTTGAAGACGGTTGCGTTCATCTCCGGGCGGACCGCGCCGGAGGGCAAGAGGATGGGGCACGCCGGCGCGATCATCTCGGGCAACCGGGGGACCGCGAAGAGCAAGGAGGAGGCGTTCCGGCGGGCGGGTGTTGCCGTGGCCGAGACGACCGATGAGATCGTGGGGCTGCTGAGCTGATGGCCGCCTCCTATAGTCATCCCGTCATGCCGATCGAGATCACGCGTGCCGTGACGGCGGACCGCACGCGCGACATTGGACTGCTTTTTGGGCTGCTGGCGTGGCTGGTCTACACGAGGTTCTTTTTCACGCTCCGGGCAGGTCACCTGGTGCTCCCGCCGTGCCCGTTCTATTACCTGACGGGGCATCCGTGTCCGTTCTGCGGCGGTACGCGGTCGTTCGCGTACATGTGGGAAGGGGACATCTCGGATGCGGTGCGGCTGTTTCCGTTGGGCCCGGCTTTCTTCGTCGGCGCGCTGGTGGGTGCCGGTGGATTGGCCTCGGGGATCGTGAGCGGGCGGACGTGGTCGGTGCGGCTGAGCGGGGCTCAATGGCGGGTGCTGGCCGTCGGCGTCGGGAGCGCGATCGCTATCAGCTGGGCGCTGAAGCTGTTCGTGCTGGGGAACTGATCCAGGCTTTCTGCTGTCCGGCGTTCTTAACAGGCAGGGTTGGCCGGTCCGTACATCCGTTCGTATGCTTGCGGCGCGATGAACTCGTTGCAGGCGTCCGTGCCGATGTCTTCCGCGGTCGCTTTGCTGGCCGACGCCGTCGATGTGTTTTGTTCGCGCGACCGCTCGGGGATGACGGCCGAGCAGGTCGGTTTCGAGATGATCCACCTGCGCCACCAGAGCGACCGGCTGGAGATGGAGTTCTCGAAGCTCGCTTCCGAGTTCGCGGCCACCGACGAGTTTTTGGCGAGCGGCTCGGTCTCACCGATCCACTGGATCAGACACAACTGCCGCATGGGCAGTGGGGCCGCGGCCGACCGGGTGGCCGTTGGCGACCAGGCGGCCGGCATGCCACTCAGCGTTGATGCGGTCGAGTCGGGTGACATCGGCTTCGCCCATCTGACGTTGATCGCGCGCACGGCTTCCGCGGTCGAAGAGGCAAGTCCGGGTCGGGGCATCGACGAACCCAAGCTGCTCGAGAAGGCGCGAGATCTGAGCGTTGGGCGTTTTCGAAACTTCTGCTCCCACGCGCGGCACATGGCCGCATCGGCCGCGTTCGTCGCCGGCGAGATATCGGCTGTCGAGGCGCGGTACTTCGAGATGAAGCTGGGCGAGGACGGCCTCTATTCGTTGCGGGGCACGCTCGACGGTGAGGGCGGCGCGACTCTGCGCGCCGCGCTTGAGCCGCTCGCGCGCCGTTCCGGCCAAGGCGACGATCGAAACCGCGGTCGCCGGCTGGCCGACGCTTTGATCGAGCTTGGCGCGCACTCGGGCGGCGGGGTCCGGGCGCACCTGCAGGTGACCACGAGTCTCGAGACCTTGTTGCAGCGTGCCGGCGCGCCTGCGGCGGACCTCGAGCACGCGCTGCCGATTTCTGGGAAGGCTGTGGAGCGGCTGGCGTGTGACTGCAACGTCACGCGCATTCTCTTGAATGCCGATTCATGCGTGATCGATGTGGGTCGTTCGCGACGGAACATCTCGGCGCCGATGCGCAAGGCGCTGAAAGCCCGTGACAAGGGATGCGGATGGCCTGGCTGCGACCGGCTTGCCACCTGGACGACGGGACACCACATTGTGTTCTGGACGCGCGGGGGCACGACCGATCTGCCGAACCTGGTGCTGCTGTGCTACCGCCATCACTGGATGGTTCATGAGGGTGCGTGGCAGCTCGTGCGAGCGGACGACGGTCGGATGCTCGCGATACCGCCGACGATTGACGGCCCGTTACCTCGGACGCGAGGTCCTGGAGAAGAGGCGGCGTAAGACCGCCGGCCTCCTGACTAGGTTGGGGCGCCCTCGATGAACCTCTTCAAAACCGGATAGCTGACGTCGGTGACGCGGGATGTGTTGCTGACCGGGTCTAGGAGGTCGTGGGGGAGTCCGTCGGAGAGAGGGAACTCGAACATTTCGACCTGAGTGCCGTGTCGACTCCATAGGTCGGTGAGCTGGTACGTGAATCGATTGTCCAGTCGCGGCTCGGCGGCGTTGGTGATCACCGCGATGCGCTTCGACTTCGGCGGGGCCTTGCGCGCTTCGTTGAAAAGCCGGCGTCCCACCTCGAAGAGGGCGGCGTACGCGTGCGTCGAGAGTCGCGGATAGCCGTGCGGCGGACCGATCTTGTCCTTCAACCGCGAGTTCCACCAGATGTAGAAGTTGGGCAGGATATAGGCCAGCCGCGAAGCTGCTGAAAGCACAGGACCCGGGATGGGTTTCAGCCCGAACATCGGCGCGATCATTACCGTGCGCTCGATGCCCTCACGCGTCTGTGCCATGTAGCCGGCCAGGGCCGCACCGAGAGACAGGCCCGCGACGGTCAGGCGCGTGCCCAGGCCAAAGCCAGCATCCACCGATCGGTTAGCCACCGCGACCAGGTGATCCGCCCGCAGCTCCGCGATGGCGGTGTTGAGCCTGTCCGTGTAGCCGTGGCGCGGGTAGCGCGGGATGAGGACGTTCCAGCCGCGACTGAAGAAATCTTTGCCGATTTCATCAAGCTGGCGAGGGCAGTTGGTGAATCCATGGAGCAGCACCAGCGCGCGCCCTGTCTGCTGCCCATGGGTGTACAGGCGCGTGTGACAGGCCGGATTCACGTTGGGTCCGTCGAGATCCTGGAGGCCTTTGGCGATCTCGATCGCCTCTGCGTAAGACATCCGCCGTGCAAGGATTGCATGCAATGGACTTCGCCCTCAGCCACGAGCAGGCCGCAGTTCGGGATCTCTGCCGCGACTTCGCTCGCGAGGTGGTGGCTCCGGCCGCGGAGGAGCTCGATCGCGAGCACAGGTTCGGCTACGACATCGTGCGCCAGATGGGCGAGCTAGGCCTGTTCGGGCTGCCCTTCAGCGAGCAGTACGGGGGCGCCGGCGCGGACTTCCTGTCCCTTTGCCTGGCGATCGAGGAGATCTCGCGAGCGGACGCTGGCGTCGGCATCACGCTGGAGGCGGCCGTCTGTCTCGGCGCCGCGCCCATCCACGACTTCGGCACCGAGGAGCAGAAGCAGGCGTGGCTTCCAGATCTGCTCGCGGGGAGAAAGCTGTGGGCCTTCGGCCTGACCGAACCTCACGCCGGCTCGGATGCCGGCGCCACCAAGACCCGCGCGGACCCTCGCAATGGCGAGTGGGTCATCAACGGCGCCAAGCAGTTCATAACCAACTGCGGCAGTGACATCTCCGCGGGCGTGACCATCACCGCGGTCACGGGCAAGGGCGGCGGCCGAGCGCGGAATGGCGACGACGCTGAGATCAGCGCCATCCTCGTGGCGAACGGCACGAAGGGCTACCACGTGCTCCCGGGCTACCGAAAGCTTGGCTGGCATTCCTCAGACACGCATCCGCTGAGCTTCGAGGACTGCCGCGTCCCCGAAGCCAACCTCCTCGGCTCCCGCGGCGGTGGCTACCGCCAGTTCCTGCACACACTCATGGGCGGGCGCATCGCGATCGCGGCGCTGTCGGTCGGTGTCGCACAGGCATGCCTGGACGCCTCCCTCGCCTACGCGAAAGAGCGCCACGCCTTCGGCGCGCCGATCTCCAAGCAGCAGGCGATCCAGTTCAAGCTCGCCGACATGGCGATGGAGACCGAGCTGGCAAGAACGATGGTCTACCGAGCCGCCACCGCCTATCACCACGGCACCGGCGAGACCACCGACGAAGTCCGCATGCTCGCGGCGATGTCCAAGCTGTACGCGTCGGAGACGTCGAAGCGAGCTGCCGACCAGGCGGTGCAGATCCACGGCGGCTATGGGTTCATGGAGGACTACCCGGTCGCGCGCTACTGGCGCGATGTGAAGGTCAACGAGATCGGGGAAGGCACCTCCGAGGTCCAGCGGATGCTGATCGCGCGGCTGCTGGGGCTCTAAAGCGCGCTTACCGATACACCCCGTTGTGGCCGATGCTGTGCAGGCCCACGTTGGGGAAGTAGGTGAGGCCGTGGTCCTCGGCCCCCACAGCAATCCGGGCGACGACCTGGCCGCTCACGGTGCTGAAGACGTATACCGTCGCGTTGTAGCGACCTGACGCCCATAGCTGGGTCCCGTCGGGGTTCAGCTGCAGCATGTCAGGGCTGCCGCCGCCTGGAATGCGCCACTTGGCCACCACGCGACGTGACGCGAACTCGATCACGGAGATCGATCCCTCGAGACGGTTCGACACGTACAGATACCGAGCGTCGCGGGACACCTGCAGGCCATGCGCGCCGTGGCCGGTCGGGATGAACTGGATGACCTTCATCGCATTCGGGTCGATGACCGAAACGCCGTCGGTGCCCTGGTTCGTGACGTAGAACACGCTGCCGTCCGGCGACACCTTCACGTCGATGGGAAGTCCGCCGACGTTGACATAGCCGGCGAGCTTCATGTTGACGGTGTCGATCTTGGCGACCACGCCCGAGTACTCGGTCGAGATGAGCAGGTAGCTGCCGTCGGCGGAGAAGTCGAGGTGATCCGCACCCGGCCACGGGATCGGCACCGAGCGCAGGAGCTTCCACGTGTGCGGGTCACGAAACTCGATGCGCATCAAGCGCTCGACCACGTCGATGGCCTTGGTGCCGTCAGGCGTGAAGTAGAGGTTGTAGGGGTACGGGATGTTGATCGTTCGCGACGGCCGGCCCGTGTGAATGTCGATCACGGTCAGGCTGCTCGAGCCCTCGTTCTCGACGTACAGCTCGCTCAGGTCCCACGCGGGCGAGACGTGGTGGGGGATCTGCCCGACCGCAAAGTGATCGATGACCGTGAAGGTCGTGGGGTCGATGACGTCGACGGTGCCGGCCATCGAGTTGGGCACGTAGACACGCGGCGGCAGCTTGCACAGCGGGCATGGCACGACGCCTGACATGTCGTTCGCGTAAACGTTTGGGGGGCGAAGACTCCAGCGGTGAGTTCCACACGACAGCAGCGACCACCGCCGCCGGGCTTACGATCGCAATCGCGAGCGCGATGGCGGAAACGATCCGGACCGGGCGGGACCTAGCGATGCCGCCGATGACTGTTACTCGTCCGGAAGGTCTTCGAGCTTCGGCGCGAGCTCACACACCCAGCGACCGTCGTCGAGTCTCCTGATGAATCTGCTGTATCCCTGGTTTCGAGCAACGTTCAAGAACTGCTCCTGGGTGATTAACGTTCGAAGGCGGGCCAAGTCTGCATATGTGTTGTCCCGCATGATCCCGCCCACCACGCCAGCGAGTTCGCGCCACTGCCCTTCCGAAAGTGGCTCGCCGTACCCGGCGATCGTCACCAGGAGGGCCGCCGTGGCGCCCGTGATCGTGTCCGGAAGCAGCTTTTCGGACTTGGCGCGAGCGATGATCTCGCGGCCGGTGCTGATGATGTCGGCGATGCGGTCACGGCGGACACCGATGATGTCCCGACCACTGCCCACAGTGGTGCCTTCGAGGTAGCGCGGGCCTGCTTCCATCGCGACCCACTATTGTAGGTCGGGGCCTTCGGGCCCTCCATTGATGGATCTTGAGTTAGCGCCCCACCACGAGGCTTTCCGCGCGTCCATGCGCGAGTTCGCGCAGGGCGTGGTCGAACCGCACGCGGCCGAGGTCGACAGGGATCATCGCTTCCCGGAGGAGGCGGTCGGGGTCGCCAAGCATGCCGGGCTAATGGGCGTCCTCATACCGAGGGAGTACGGAGGCGCAGGCCTTGACGCCATCGCCTTCACTCTCTGCATCGAGGAGCTGGCACAGGCGTGCGCTTCGACCGCGGTCATCATCGACGTGCACACCAGCGTCGGCAGCGAACCGATCCTTCTCTTCGGCACGGAGGAGCAGAAGCGCCAATGGCTGCCTCGACTCGCGTCTGGCGAGCTGCTTGGAGCGTTCGCCCTGACTGAGCCGGCGTCGGGCTCGGACGCGGCGTCGCTGAAGACCACCGCCCGGCGGGTCGGCGGGGACTACGTGCTCAACGGCACCAAGGTCTTCATCACCAACATCGGTCGGGCAGGGGTCTACATCGTCTTCGCCCGGACCGGACCGGACGAGCGAGCCTCAGGCGTCAGCGCGTTCATCGTCCCCGCCGACTCGAACGGCCTGCGCGTCGGCCAGGTGTTCAAGAAGATGGGCCTCAACGGGTCGCCGACCGGCGAGCTCGTGCTCGAGGACGTGGTCGTGCCCGCGGCCAACCGGCTGGCAGCCGACGGAAAAGGCTTCACGGTCGCGATGCGCGCCCTCGACTCGGGGCGCATCGGCATCTCCGGACAGGGGCTCGGCATCGCGCAGGCTGCTGTCGATCAGGCTCGCGAGGTGTTGGCGGCGCGCCCGCGCGCCCAGGGAGACGATTTCGCGCTCGCAGAAATGGCCACCAGGCTCGAGTCGGCGCGCCTTCTCGCGTATCGGGCGGCGTGGCTGTGCGCGTCGCACCGACCGTTCACGCGCATCGCCTCGATGGCCAAGCTCCACTGCACCGACACCGCGATGGACGTCGCGCTGGGGGCGCTGCAGCTGGCCGGCGAAGCGGGTGCGATCGCGGGCAGCCCCTTCGAGCGGCACATGCGCGACGCCAAGGCGCTGCAGATCTACGAGGGATCGAACCAGGTGCAGCGCGTGGTCATCTCGCGCGATCTGGTCAACGCTCGATAATCGACGGAAATGGACTTCGAGTTCTCGGAAGAGCAGGTCGCGATTCGCGACACCATCCGTGAGCTCGTCCAGGATCGCGTCGCGCCGCGCGCGGCGGAGATCGACGAGAAGGGCGAGTATCCGAAGGACATCGAGAAGCTGTTCGCGCAGAACGGCATCCTCGGCATCCCGTTTCCCGAGCAGTACGGCGGCATATCGGGCTCGAGCGTGTCCATCTGCATGGGCATCGAAGAGATTGCGAAGGCGTGCGCCAGCTCGTCACTGATCCTCGCTGTGCAGGCGCTCGGCAGCTACCCGATCCTCGTGGCCGGCACCGAGGAGCAGAAGAAGCGGCTGTGCCCGCCGCTGGCGTCGGGCGAGAAGGTTGCCGCGTACGCGCTGTCGGAGTCGGGCAGCGGCTCCGACGCCGCGGCCATGAAGACGCGAGCAAAGCGCCATGGCGACGAGTACGTGCTGAACGGCGGCAAGCAGTTCATCACCCACGGCAGCATCGCGGACACGCTCGTCGTCTTCGCGCAGACCGACCCCGAGGCCGACCACCGCGGCATCTCGGCATTTGTGCTCGAGCGCGAGAAGAGTCCATGGCAGGCGCCGAAGCTCGAGCACAAGCTCGGCATCCGCGGCTCACCGACCGCGCAGCTGGTGTTCGAGGACGTGAAGGTGCCCGCCTCCAACCGGCTCGGCGAGGAGGGTGCCGGCTTCAAGATCGCGCTCGCGGTGCTGGACCGGTCGCGCCCCGGCATCGGCGCGCAGGCTCTTGGCATCGCGGAAGGCGCCTTCGACTACGCGCTCAACTACGCGAAGGAGCGCCAGCAGTTCGGCCAGCCCATCGCCAACTTCCAGGGCATGCAGTTCATGTTTGCCGACATGGCCACGCAGATCGAGGCGGCGCGGACGCTCGTGTACAGAGCGGCCACCAAGGTCGACGCCAAAGCGCCAGACCTCACCAAGGTCGCGGCCATGGCCAAGCTGTTTGCCTCGGACATGGCAATGAAGGTCACCACCGACTGCGTCCAGGTTCTCGGCGGCTACGGCTACATATCCGACTATCCCGTCGAGCGGATGATGCGAGATGCGAAGATCACGCAGATCTATGAGGGCACCAACCAGATCCAGAAAGTCGTCATCGCGCGGGCTTTGCTCCGTTGAGCGCAAGCCGGCCTGAGATGGTCCCGTCACCGCCGCCGGCCGCAACTGGCATGCCCGCGATCGCGCCGTACCATCCACCGCCGATGTACCCGCCGCCGCCCACCGCGACCGCGGTCACGGATGCCAAGTCGGTGGCATCGCTCGGATTCGCGATCCTGGGCCTGATCTTCGCGCTGCCGCTTGGGCTGCCGGGCCTGATCGCCGGCCCGATCGCCTACTTCCTCGGCAAGGGCGCGCGGGAACGCATCGCCGAGTCCGGCGGAGCGCTCGGAGGAGCGGGCACCGCAGACGCGGGCCGCATCCTCGGCGTCATCGCGACCGCCGTCGGCGCTGTGGTGACGCTGCTCTGGTTCATCGTCATCCTCAACGCCCTCAACGACGTGTCGTTCGGCCAGTAGCCGCACAACCCGCCCATGGATCGCATCGGCGATGCGTTCGTGTGGCCGGTGCGCGACCCGGAGTGGCCGGGGAAGCTGCTGATCATCGCGCTGACGCTGCTCATACCGATCGTCGGCGCGATCAACGGGCTTGGCTGGATGCTGGCAACGCTCGACCTGCTGCGCGCCGGCGAGGAGCGCATGGCGCCGGCAAACCTGGGCTACATCGGCCGTGGCGTTCAGCTTTTCGTGGTGCAGCTGGCGTACGGCCTGGCTGTCGCGGCGGTGGCGCTGGTGATCTACCTTCCCGCGGTGCTGCTGGCGGTGAGCCAGGGCCATGGCGAGGCGAGCAGCGGGCTGATCGTGCTCGCGCTCTTCCTGAACGTGCTCGCTTTCGGGGTCGCCACCATCGGCTCGCTCGCAGCGACTTTCGCCAGCCCGGCCTTCGTCCTGGCCACCGACCACGGTGGCGTTGCGGGCGGCCTCAACGTTCGCGATGTATGGCATCGGTCGCGCGCGAACCTGACCAACACTTTGATCGCGGGCCTTATGCTGATCGCCGCGAGCTTCGTGAGCTCGCTCGGCTCGATCGTCTGTCTCGTGGGGATCTTTTTCACGGCTGCATACGCGCTTGCGATGCAGGCCTGGGTTTACCGAAGCTTCGAGTTGGCTGCCAGGAACGAATCTGGAGCGTAAAAGGAGGACGGAAATGTCGGACCTGCCACCACCGCCCCCGCCGCCGCCCGCAGGAGGGTCGACGCCTCCGCCGCCTCCACCTCCTCCCGGTGGTAGTGGTGGGTACGGCACCCCTCCGCCTCCGCCTCCGCCCCCCGGCGGTGGGTCCCAGCCGCCGCCTCCACCTCCTCCGCCCGGTGGTGGTGCTGGGTACGGCGCGCCTCCGCCACCACCTCCACCTCCAGGAGGCGGCTACATGCCGCCACCGCCACCACCCGGTGGAGGCTATATGCCGGGCGGCGGCATGCAGTACGCGAGCCAGCGCACTGACGGGCTCGCGATCGCGTCGCTGATCACTGGCATCCTGTCGCTCGTCTGCTGCGTGCTCGGCGTGGTGCTTGGGCCGGCCGCGGCGGTGATGGGTTTCGTCTCGCGTGGAAGGATCACCGCGAGCAACGGGACCATCGGCGGAGGAGGGCTCGCGATCGGCGGCCTCGTCCTCGGCGTGATCGGATTTATCGCCGGCGTCGTGTGGATTCTGATCTTCGCCTTCTCGAGCAGCGCCTCGAGCACGACGTAACCAACGCCGCCGGGAAAGCGTTGTCTGAAGCCTGGTGCCACAGGCTAAAATCCCCGTGCGCATGTCCAGGGCCAGGCCTAGGGCCAGGCGATCCCGCTACTCCGTCTCACACCGCCTGACCAGGTCGGTTCCGGCGTTGATCGGCGCCGTCCTGCTGGTGGCCATCGTCGTCACGGCCACGGTCGCGTACAGGCGGATCGACGACTTTCTGTCCGCGACCACCGGCAAGCACCTCACGCTCGGCGCGGTCGTGGAGGCGGTGCAGCCCGACCCGGGAACCATCGCGTACAAGCTGCAGCACGGCCAGCAGGTCAACATCCTGCTGCTTGGAATGGGCGGCTACGAGAACGACGCGCCGTTCCTGACCGACTCGATCATGGCCGTGACCATCGATCCCAACTCACACCGCGTGATGCTGGCGTCGGTTCCGCGCGACCTCGTCGCGCATATGAATCTGCAGACGAACGCGAACAGCATCTGGACAAACAAGATCAACGCGGCATACGAGGTGCCGTACACGAGCATCATCTGTTGCGTCGCGCCCCAGTACCAGGGACGCGACGGCGGCGGTCACGCGGCCGAGCACGAGGTGGGGAAGATCACCGGCCTCACGTTCGACCGCTACATCGCGATCGACTTCAAGGCCTTCCGCGACATGGTCAACGCGCTCGGCGGTGTCGACGTGTGCCTGACCTCGAACCTCGACGACTACACGTACCCCAACTACGGGCACGGCTACATCGCCATCCATTACAAGGCAGGATGCCAGCACCTGAACGGTGAGCAGGCGCTGCAGGTCGCGCGGTCACGCCATGCGATCGAGGCGCAGCAGGCGTCGGACTTCGGTCGATCGCGCCGTCAGCAGGACATCATGCAGGCGATCAAGAAGAAGGCGACAACGGTCAACGGCTGGGCGAAGGCGCCGCAGCTTCTGGACGCGCTGCAGAAGAACATCCACACCGACATGTCGATCGCTGACATGAAGGCGATCTACGACTGGGGCAAGAACCTCCCGGACAGTGCGATCATCCGGTTGGCGCTGACCGCGCCTTCGGGCGCAGCCGCGGGCAACTTCCTGT
>WNGN01003401.1_pt1 | contig 12351 bp, 15 predicted proteins | sample 5400561 | NCBI WGS metagenome assembly WNGN01 (sample SAMN13153379, study PRJNA577476) | soil metagenome | isolation source: 115 cm soil or saprolite under Garry oak tree replicate 2 | place: USA:California | collected 2016-06-15
TGGGCCTTCGCCACCACGACGCAAATCCACAATGCGTGATGTTCTACTCCGAGAAACTCGCCGACACGGATCGAAAAAGTCGGGACTTCTGCCCCGATTGCTCGGAGTTGGCGAAGCTTACTTTGTCGCGCCTACAAACGTGAACTGGGCCGCGATCTCGAAACCGTCTCGGTAGCGCGGTGGCATCTCGGCCTCCAAGAAACGCAGGCCCCGCTCATACTCGCCGGGAGGCAGGAGGTCGAAAGTCGATAGGTATCGATGTCGCACCCGATCGAGCTGTTCGTCCGTCGTGAGCCACCGAGCGTATTCCCGCTCCGCCACGACGGTGTCGTGGAAGCCCGCCGCCTCGAGCGCGTCCAGGACCGCCGGAATGGACGGGAAGCGGGCCCGGTCAATCGCCAGCAGGCTCGGGAAAGCCTCCTCCAGAATCCCGAGACGACGCGTGGCCATGTCGGATGTCGCGAGGACGACCCGATGCGCAACCCGGGCGATCTCATGCAAGGCCGCGGCATAGTCCCCGAGATGATGGAGCACCATGACAATCATCGCGAGATCAAATGTATCTGCGCGGACCGGAAGCCGGCGACCATCGCCCCGCACGCACTCGAACGGGCCCTTTGTGCGGGCGACTCGGAGCATGGCCGTCTCCGAATCGAGAGCGACAACGGGATTGGTGTCGGAAAGGAGCTTGGCGAAACGCCCGGTTCCCGCCCCCACGTCGAGGACGCGCTCCCGATTCCGCGGGCCTCCCACCTCGATGAGCCCGCGAAGCCAGAACTCGCGGTCCGTCGTCTCGTCGGCGCGAACTCGGTCGTAGTCCGCGGCACGCCGGGAATAGTCTACCGCCACACAAGTTGCAAGAGGGAAGCGGCTAATGAGGATGCCGAGGTCAATCGATGACCATTGCGGAATTCAGCATCACTCCGATCGGGAGGGGCGTGAGTGTCGGAGAGCATGTCGCACGGGCCGTGGACATCGTGGACCGCAGCGGTCTCCCGTATCGGTTGAATCCGATGGGGACCGTCATCGAAGGATCGTTCGCCGAGGTTCTCGCCCTCATCGCGCGCTGCCACCAAGCCGTCATGAAGGACTCCCAGCGTGTTTCGACGATCATCAAGATCGACGACCGCAAGGGCGTGACCGGTCAGCTCGACGCGAAAGTCGCAGCCGTCGAACGACGTCTCGGCCGGAAGCTTAGGTCCTAGCGGTCGGACTCCACATGGAGAGCGCGACCGCCGCGACGGTCGCAGTGACGGCGCCAAACGCAAAGGTGGCGGTCGGTGCCACGGCGACCCAGAGGAAGCCCGCAACCAAACCCGAGGCGAGTTTCACGACGCCGACGCTTGTGTGGTACGCCCCGAGGACGGTCGCCTTGATGTCGGGCGGAGCAAAGTCCGCAACGAGGGCGCGTTGCGTCCCCTCGGCCATCCCGTATTCGAGGCCGTAGAGGATGAACGCGATCACGAGGACAAAGAGCGCATCCGAGAAGACGAGGAGCGAGGCCATCCCAATGAATGCCACGTACCCGATGAGCACGACCGGTTTTCGGCCGACTCGATCGGAGAGAATCCCCGCGGGGAACGCGTGGGTCGCATAGACGATGTTGTACAGGACATAGAGGAGAATCACGACCGTCGTGCCATTCGTCTGGCCGGCACGGAGGAGGAGGAACGCATACGAGAAGTCCGCGAAGGAGAACAGGCTCGCGATTGCGATGAAGGTGAGGAGCGGCCGTGGGATCGAGGAGCACGATGAGGACGGAGAGGACGGCGGGAATCGCCGCAAGCAGGAGGACGAGGCGGTACTGCTCGGCGACGGTCTTCAGGGACGCCGCGACGGTCCCGAGCAAGACCAGGGTGACGATGGGGCCCAGGATGGCGCCGGTCGTGTCCATGCTGCGGTGGAACCCGAACGCTTTCCCGCGCGTTTCGGGGGGAGTCGACTCCGTCAAGAGGGCATCGCGCGGGGCATCGCGCACGCCCTTCCCCGTGCGCTCGATCACGCGCAGTCCGATGAACTGAGGCCAACTCTGGGCAAAGGGGAAGAGGACCTTCATCGCGGTGGAAAGCGCGTAGCCCGCGCCGACGAAACGCTTCCGACGCCCGGCCGCGTCGGAGAACCGTCCCGAAACGATTTTCATGAACGAGACGACGCTGTCCGAGAACCCTTCCTCCAGGCCGACGATGAGGGCGTTCGCCCCGAGGACGTTAATCAGGAAGAAGGGGAGGATCGGCAGGATCATTTCGCTGCTGATGTCGGTGAAGAGAGACACGACCCCAAGGATGACGACGTTCGCGGTGAGTCCATATGCAAGCGTTCGCCGGGTGGAAGCCATGGGATCACGGCGGCGGATGGAAGAAGAAGGCCACGCCAATCACGGCGTAGACCATCACGAGCAACGCACCCTCGTACCAGTTGCTCCGGCCATCGGAGACCACCGCCGCGACGACGGCCGTCGCCAAGGCCAACGAGGCGAGTTCGAAGATCTCGAAGTCGAGGGTCATGACCTTCGCCGTAAGGAGGGACACGAACACAAGGATCGGGGCGACGAACAACGCCACTTGCGTGGTCGATGTCGTCGCGACGGCGACGCTCAGTTCCATCTTGTTCCTCCAGGCCATGAGGACCGCACTCCCGTGTTCTGCCGCGTTCCCGACGATGGCCACGATGATCACGCCGACGAAGAGCTCGGTCAAGCCCAAGCTCTGCCGAGCGGTCTCGAGGGACCCGACCAGGATCTCACTCTCGATCGCGACCAAGGCCGTCGACACGACGAGGACGCTGAGAGCGAATCGTTTCTCCCAGCGAGACTTCTCCGAGACCTCCGTGACCGGATTGAAAATGTCCCGGTGGGTTCGTAAGGAGAAGAAGAGGCCGAACACATAGGCGAGGAGCAGGATCCCCGCGATGCCCAGGCTCATCTCCTCGAGCACCACACCGGACGTGATGTCCGTCGAGTGCACGTACAGGGCGGGCATCACGAGGCCGATGACCGCGACGACGAGCATCGTGATTTGGATTCCGGATGCCTCGCGGGAAAAGTGTTGCACCTTGTACTTCGCCCCGCCCGCGAGCATGCTCAGGCCGAGGACCAGGAGAAGGTTCCCCACAATCGAGCCGGTGAGCGACGCTTTGACGACCTCCGTCAAACCGCGCGACAACGCGAAAATCGCGATGATCAGTTCCGTCGCGTTGCCGAACGTTGCATTCAGCAGACCCCCGACACCGGGACCCGCGTGCTTCCCGAGTTCCTCGGTCGCGAGCCCGAGGAACCATGCGAGCGGGATGATCGCGATCCCCGCCACGGCGAAGACGATGACCCCGGCACCGAGGACTAGGTCGAGGATCCAGCTCAGGGGAACGAACAGGCCCAGCAGGAGCGCCCAGGTGTAGGGCCGCAGGGGCGAGAGGTCCATCGCGTCCGGAAATGCCCGATTGTTCTTAATCCCGCGGGCAACGTTTAACTATCGACGGCCGAATGCGCGCCCGATGATTTCCCCGGCGGAGATGCGCGTCCTCGATCGGAACGCCCAGTACTTCGGCGTCTCGACCTTGGAGCTGATGGAGAACGCCGGGAAGGCCATCGCCGACATCGCGCGGTCCGACCTCGGGCTAGCCGGGAAGGACGTCCTCGTCCTGTGCGGCACCGGAAACAACGGAGGAGATGGCCTGGTCGCGGCACGACATCTCGCGAAAGACGCGCGCGTCACGGTCCTCCTGGCGCGATCCCCCGATCAGTTCGCGACGACGGAGGCGACGACGAACTTCGAGCGCCTGAGGGACGTGCAAATCTTGGCGGGCCTCGACAAGAGCGAGGAATCGATTGCGGCCGCGGATCTGTTGATCGACGCGCTCCTGGGGATCGGCGTCGAAGGCCCCCTCCGCGAGCCGTACGCGGCGCTCATCCGCCAGATGAACGCCTCCGGGAAGCCGATTCTCAGTGTGGATGTCCCGAGCGGCCTCGGCACGGACCGGGCCGTCCGACCGACCGTCACGGTCACGCTCCATGATGTGAAGGAGGGGATGACCGCCGAGAACTCCGGACGGATCCGCGTGGCAGACATCGGCATCCCGACGAAAATCGCGACGATGATCGGACCTGGGGAATTCACGCTCTACCCGGTCCCGAGGGCGACGAGCCACAAGGGTCAGAACGGTCGCGTCCTCGTGATCGCCGGGGGACCGTACACCGGCGCGCCGGCGCTCGTCGGATACGGCGCCCTCGGCGTCGGTGCGGATCTCATCCACGTCGCGACGCCGGCCCTCGCGGCCTCCGTCGTCGCATCGTACTCCCCGATGTTCATCGTGCATCCGCTCGTCGGGCATCGACTCCTGCGGGAGGACACGCGGCAGATCGTCGACTTGGCCTCGCGCGCGGACGCGATCGCGATCGGTCCCGGACTCGGCGACGCCGAAGGGACCTTGGACGCTGTGAAGGAAATCGTCCGCAGCGTCTCGCTGCCGCTGGTGGTGGACGCCGACGCGGTCCGAGCGGTCGCCTCGGACCCAAAGTGCCTCGTCGGAAAACGCGCCGTCATCACACCGCACTCCCGAGAGTTCCAGACCCTGACGGGGAAGGTGCTCCCGGACGCTCCCGAAGAACGCGCCGAGATCGTCCGGGAAGCGGCGAAGGCGTTCGGCGCCACGATCCTGCTCAAAGGCCATGTGGACATCGTGACGGACGGGACGCGGGTGAAGTTCAACTACACCGGGAATCCCGGGATGACGGTCGGCGGGACGGGCGACGTCCTGTGCGGGGTCGTGACCGGCCTCATGTCGAAAGGCATGTCGCCGTTCGATGCCGCGCGTCTGGGCGCGTTCGCGAATGGGTATGCCGGGGACCTCGCGTTCAAGGTCAAGAGCTACGGATTGACCTCCGTCGACGTCGCTGAGAACCTGGGTCGGGTCCTCGCGGAATTTCTCTGATCCACCGCAATCGCGAACCCGGCACAACCATTAGGCAGACCCGCCCTTGGAGCGACCGTGGACCTCGAACCCATTCCCGACGAGCCCGCCCTCCTGGCGGACGACACCCTCGTCGTCGCAGACCTGCACATTGGGATCGAGGAAGAGTTGAACGAGAAGGGGATCCGCGTCCCCAGCCGTGCGGAGGTGATGGGCCGAAAGCTGATCGAGCTGGCCGACCGCCGAGGCGCGACGCGACTCGTCATCCTGGGCGACGTGAAGCACCTCGTGCCGAAGATGGCCTCCCGGGAGCGGCGCGATGTCTACGTGTTCTTCCGTGACCTGGCGCCCGCGTTCCGCGAGGTGTACATCGCCCAGGGCAACCATGACGGCATGCTGAAGAACATCGTGCCTCGCAGCGTGCGCTTCAAGCCCGCGTACGGCTTCCGCATCGAGGACGTCGGGTTCTGCCACGGACACGCCTGGCCGTACAAGAAAGTCATGGAGGGATCCGTCCTCGTCATGGGACACAACCATCCGGCGGCCGCGTTTCGCGACGCCCTGGGGTCCCGGCAGATCGTTCCCTGCTGGATGCGCGTGCCGTTCCTCCGGAAGCACAAACGCTACCCGAAACTCCCGCGGGAGGCGATCGTGGTTCCGTCCTTCAACGAACTGTGCGGGGGAATGCCCGTGAACGACATCCGTGCACGGTTCATCGGGCCCCTGTTCGACGAGGACCTCGTCCGCGTGGAGGATGCGTCCGTCCACCTCCTCGACGGGACGAACCTCGGACGATTGCGGGACATCAAGGTGGATCTGGGGTTTCGGCCAGAGGACTACCGACAGTGAGGTGATCGGCGGGATGCGGTGGAAGTGGCGTCTGGGATTCCTCGTCATCGCTGTGCTGGAAATTCCGTTCGTGCTGTGGATCTCGACCGCGATGGCCGCGCCGCCGGAAATCCTCCTGTACGCCGGCGGCATCCTCGCGCTCGTGCTGCTGGCGATGCTCCTCGTCCGGCCGCTTCTCTTCACGTTCCTGATCGTGTGGCTTGGCGGCGTGGTGGGCTCGGCTTGGTATTTCGTCCGGCTTTCTGCCCCCGACCGCAGCGCTCGGACTGGGGGCGACAGTATCCACGGTGGTGTCGGCGGTCGGCGCGCCCGTCGTGTCCCGCGCCCTCGGCTTGGTCCTCCGACAACGACTCTGGATTCGGCACTAGTGGAGGACAAATGGGGGGATATACGAATTCGGCCCAGATGACACCCCCGATTGAGAACGAACGGCAACATCGACGGTGGCTTGAAATCCTTCGACGCGGTCCCGGACGCGACCTGTGTACAGCAACGTTGTGTTCGCGGTGGATCATCTCGAAACCGAAGGCGACTTCGAGAGGGTCAAGCGCATTCTTGCCTATGTCTCAGGGGACCCGATGCTCCGAGAGGTTTTCGAGGATGACGAGCAAGCGTGCCTCGCCTTTCATTTTGACAACAGGCCACGGCTAGCTGAAAAAGAAGAGAAGATCAAATGGCAAATGTCCGAAATCCGCAACGCGTATCGGTGGCTCCACGGGATCGCTGATGCCCAAATTATTCAGCTCAGGGACGCAGGTTTCCCAATGCGCCTGATTGTAGACCTTCGTGGGGTCACCCATTGGCAGTCGGGTTATGTTCCGGAAGAGATCGTATCAGAAGCGAGCAGGTTCGGAGCGAAACTCTTCGTTCATCCCGTTGGAAATCCGCGTTGATGCAGCGGTCCTTTCACGCAACGCCATCATCGACGAAGGCATTTGGTCGAGCATGGAGACGGGGCCCGATCCAGCTCCTTCGAAATCTCAGAGAGCGTCTCCGCACCCTCCGTGCCGAGCACGCACGGCCGGTTTCGCTACCCTCAACAGGTCGGTAATACCGAACGCAATCGTGTCCGCATGTCCCGGATACCGCCTTGCGCCCTTGGGAAGTGAGGCGAGGAATTGCTCCCAGTATCGGTCAACTGGCGGTGGCGAATCATAGAAGGCGCCCATTGCGATGGAACGTTTCCGCGTCGTCTATGCGGAACCTTTGCGTGACGTGCAGTCGTCCGCCACCTAACGGAATTCAAGGCTTCGTCACGTGACCGCCCTACCCGGTAGCGGACTCGTCGCAACAATCGGTTGCCGCGAATACGAAGGAAAGCAGTGTTGGAGAGCGTTGGTACTTTCCCCCATCGACCTCGAAGGCGAAGACTCATTAGTCATGGTCCGGCCCCGGCGGTACAATTTTCGCGTAAGCCATCATGAGAAAGTTGGCCACGCTGTCCAGTCCGTTCTGGATCGACTCGCTGAGGCCGTGCATTTGCTGTCGTGAGAATCGGGGCCAGTAGCTAACATACCATCGGCAAGGGAACGCAATGGCGGATTTGACCTCCTCGACCTCCCACACCCAGGCGGCTCCCATTTGGGCTCCAAGAAACTTGTTCATTTCTTGAACGGATTCGGAAAGAGTGGGGTCGCCGCGCCACGTCGACAGAGTCGCTCGAACTTTTTCCTTGCGTCGTGCATCGGCGAATCGGATTGTTTCTGCGAGAGGGCCCTTCAGAATAGCACCCCTGCCGTCCCAGTTCAAAGAGAACGTCGTCATGGTCATGAGGCCTTGGCGTCCGGTAAAACTAGGTCGTCCCAAGAAGAACATTACACCGCTGTCGAACAACACGAAGAGACGCCGGTCCCGAGGTTGGTAGACGGACTCCAGAATGCGCGTTCCGAGACGCTGGGAGAGCTCTGCTTGCAGCGGGTCCTCCTTGGGATGCCCTAACATTCGCTCAACTAGGCATGTTTTCTGACCGCGATGAAGTTGGCGGCACTCGCCCAGCATTGCCTCTCGAAGAGCATGAACGGCAAGCTGGACCTCATTTGTATACTACCCCGGAGCGCAGATGGGCCCGGCCGGAATTGAACCGACGACCTCGACTTTGTAAGAGTCGCATCATAACCACTAGACCACGGGCCCGCGGTGCGAACGGTCGCGGCATTCATTAAGGCTTATGGGAGCGCTCAGTCCAAGTCTCTCGAGGCCGCCTGCGCGAACCGCGAAATCGCCGAATCGAGATCGGAGACCACGCGCTCGGGCGGTACGACGATCACCACCATCGCGCGTCGGCCGATTTCTTGGATGACAACGGTCGCGTCCCGCGACTCGAGGAGGACGCGGTGAGGCGCCGTGTGTCCCAATTCGGTTGCCGCCGTCATGCCCGCCCCGAGGATCGCCGCGCACATGATCGAGAATGTCTCCTGCGAAACGTTCCGAGGAAGATCGGCGGCGACGATGCCACCATCTCGATTGACCACCGCGATGGCCTCCGCCTTCGTCACATCGCGGAGAGCGCGGACCATTTCCACCAACGCGGTCATGCCCCGCCCTCCTGTTCGAACACGCATTCACGACCGCCGGTGCTCACACACTCCACTTCCGCCAATCGGACCCGGTGTTTGGTCTTCGCCTCTAGCAGCTTCGAGAGAATCCCGCGAAGCCGGTGACATGTCTCGACGTCGCCTCCCGGCATCGCCTCGATCGAGCCGCGCACGCGCGCGCCAGAATCGGTGAAGGCGACTTCTTCCGCCCAGCCTCGCTCGAGGATCACCTTCTTGCCGGCTTCGAGCGGATCTTCGCCGAGGGCCAGGCTCTTCGTGAGCTCTTCGGCAAGGACCATCCCCTCACGGAAGAAGAGGCCGTGGCACGCATACGACATGACGCTCTCGTAGAGCTTGCGGACCGAATCGAGTTCTTGCTGGGAAACCTTGACGAAACGGGCCAACGGCCGCCGAACCTGAGGACCGCCTATAAAGGTTCCGCGGTTGTTATCCAGCGACTCCGCACGACGGCCCGTCAGCCGCCCCGGCACTCCGGACACGCGAGCAGGTTCCGATCCCACATCAGGTTTGTCGAGTACACTCCGCACGCCTCACAGTGGCCTTCAATGCCCTTGGCGAACTGCGACTCGAGTCCGGCCCGCGCGTATTCCCGCGTGACTTCGATCAACTGCGGCCAGACTCGGATGATGTCGTTCTCCGTGATCATCCCGACGAGCTTCCCTTCCTGCACGACGGGGAGCCTGCGGATCTTGCGCTGCGACATGAGCTTCGCGGCCTCTGCCACTTCTTCGTGAGGATGGACCACGACGACCGGCGACGTCATGATGTCCCGCACGAGGACGCGGCTCGGTTGTTTGTCGGGCGCCGCGATCTTCGTCACGATGTCCCGCTCCGTCACGATGCCCATCGGCTTGCCGGTCTCGATAACGACGAGGCTCCCGATCTCCCGGTCCCGCATGAGGCCCGCAGCGTCTTTCGCGGTCGCGTCGGCCCGAATCGTCACCGGCGACTGAGTCATGATTTCGACGACAGGGACCCGCGCGCGCATGATGTGCCGCGGTGCATGAGAGGTCGGGGCCGATAAAGGTTGCGAGACAAATTTCAGGGTGCCGGGTCAACGAAACAAAGCGTCGCAAGCGGTTGCGAGATTCAATCGGAGAATCGCGCCGACAATGTTAAGACACGCGTCCGGTTGTCGAGGCGGATGTCGTATGCCGACCGCGATGGCGAGAGCGCGGTTCGCATTGCGCGCGAGGCGCTCGACGCCTACGTCCTGCGGCGCGCCCGACGCCCGGTTGAGATCCCCAAGGCCTTCGAGGAGAAGTCCGGAGCATTCGTCACCCTCAACGACCATCCGAGTGGATTGCTCCGGGGTTGCATCGGCTACCCGCAACCGTTCTTCCCCCTCGTCAAGTCGATCGAGAAAGGCGCCGAGGGCGCCGCCGAGGATCCGCGGTTCCCGCGCTTGAGTCCGGAGGAGCTCGACCGCGTGACGGTCGAGGTCAGCATCTTGACACCGCCGCAGCTCATCGAAGTGAAGAAACCGAAGGATCTCACGAAACACGTCACCCCGGGGGCGGATGGATTGAGCGTGGCGCAGGGTCCGTACCGCGGCCTCCTGCTCCCGCAGGTGGCGGTCGAGTACGGTTGGGACGCGACCGAGTTCTTGTCCGAGGCGTGCATGAAGGCGGGCCTCCTCGCGGACGCGTGGCTCGACCCCGCGACGCGGGTATACAAGTTCCAGGCAGAGGTCTTCGCGGAAACCAAACCGCGCGGTCCTGTCGTGCGCCGGACCTTGGAGGCGGCGCGTGCGGGTCATTAGCGGCCGCGTCTTCTTTCGCGGTCAGCTCGAGCCCTTGAGCATCGGAATCGACGAAACGGGTCGAATCGCCGCGATCAAGAAAACGCTGCGCGGCGACGAAACGGTGGACCACGGTGAGGCGCTGATCCTCCCGGGGTGCGTGGACCCTCACGTCCACATGCGGGATCCAGGACTCACACACAAGGAGGACTTCCCGAGCGGCACTCGTTCCGCGGCGATTGGCGGCGTGACGACCGTCGCGGACATGCCGAACACCGTCCCGCCGGTGACCACGGGCACCGCGCTGAATCAGAAAGAAGCGGCGGTTCGAGGCCGGGCAGCGGTGGACTATGCGTTGTACGCGGCACCTCCGGATGCGGACGGGGTCGGACGGCTCGCCCGCGCGGCCGCCTTCAAAGTCTTCATGGCGGAGTCCACGGGAAATCTTGCAGTGACGGTGCCTCGAATGGAAGAGATCCTTCAGGCGGCAGCCAAGACCGCGAAGGTGGTCGTTATCCACGCGGAAGACCCTCGAGAGTTCACGAAGCAGAAAGCGAGGGACTTGCGGAGCCACTCCGATGCGCGGCCGAAGATCGCGGAGGAGACCGCAGTCGCGACGGTTGCGCGCGCCCAAGGGGAAGCAAGGCTCCACATAGCGCATGTCACCTGCGTCGAAGCCTTGGATGAGGTGCCGGCGAACGCGACCTGCGAGGTGACGCCCCACCATCTGTTCCTCGACTCGTCGAAGCCGCTCGGCACCAAGGGGAAAGTGAACCCTCCGCTTCGATCGCCGGCCGACCGCGAGGCGCTCTGGGAAGCATTCCGCGGAGGCCGCATCGATGCGGTCGCGAGCGACCACGCGCCTCACACGCTCGACGAAAAGGGTGGGCCCTTCGAGGAGGCGCCGGCCGGAATGCCGGGCGTCGCCACGGCGTTCCCTCTCCTGATGCGTCGAACCCGGGCCGGCGAACTGGACCTCCCGCGACTCGTCTCCGCGATGGCGACTCGACCCGCCGAGATCCTGGGGATTCCAAAGGGGACGATCGAGGTAGGCCGTGATGCGGACCTCATTGTCGTGGACCCGCGAGAGATCGAATCGGTCACAGCGAAGCGCGTCCAGTACAAGTGCGGGTGGACCCCGTTCGAGGGAATGGAAGCGTGCTTCCCCCGAGCTGTCTACCTGCGCGGGGAAACCATTGTCGAGGACCGCGAGCCGGTCTCGGAACGGCGTGGCCGATTGGTCCACGTTTCGCGATAGCCGACTCACGACGCACGCACTGCGTCCTCAATCGCGTAATAGTATTCGCCGGACGACTTCTGTTCCCGGTCCAGACGAGAGTCGAGCTTGTTGATCCGCGGTCGGTTCGTATCCGCATCGCGGCGGAACGTGATTCCGACCATTTTCAGGAATCGGTTCATCCCGTCCCGCATAGGGAACGGACCCTCGCCGACGCCTGTGCGGCCCGGATCGCCAGAGAAGACCATGAGGCTGTCCGAGACCATGTCGAGGAAATACACATCGTGGTCCACGATGAGGCCGGTGCGGGCCTCCTTCTCCATGACCCGCCGGATCGTCCGCGCCGCCTCCATGCGCTGGTTCGAATCGAGGTAGGCGGAGGGCTCGTCGATCAAGTAGATGTCCGCATCGCGGCCGAGGCAGAGCGCAATCGCGACCCGTTGTAACTCGCCCCCGGACAACGTGGACACGTCCCGCTCGAGCATGCCCTTCACCTTGAGCGGCTGGAGGATCTCCGTCTCGAAGTACCCGGTGTCGGCTTTCTTTCCGACCGTGTTGCGGAGCAATTCGCCGACCGCGCCCTCGTAGACCGCCTCGAGGTATTGCGGCTTGTACGAGACCTGCCAGCGCCCTTCGACAGCTCCCGACGTCGGCGTCTCCTGGCCCGCGAGCATCTTGACGAACGTCGTCTTGCCCGTCGCGTTCGGTCCGACGACACCGACCACCTCGCCTTTCCGGAGCCGTCCCGGATGGACCGTGAGCTCGAAGTCGTCGAACCGCTTCGTGAGTTCGCCGAACGTCACGAGCGTCTCGGCCTTCCAGTCGGCCCGGGGTGGGCGTGTATCGAAGCCGATCGCGCGGTCGCGGAAGCGGATGTTCTCTTCTTTCAGGTAGCCGCCGAGGTAGACGTTGATCGCGGTGCGGACCGGCCGCGGCTGCGCGATGATCCCGTAGGCACCTTCCTCGCCGTACATCAGGAAGACGGTGTCCGCGAGGAAATCGAGGACGGCCAGGTCGTGCTCCACGACGACGACGTACTTCTCCTTCGAGAGGGACTGGATGAC